>Ga0181529_10004907_pt1 | contig 14208 bp, 15 predicted proteins | sample PEATcosm2014_Bin_36_FD_119763 | JGI IMG/M metagenome (GOLD analysis project Ga0181529, IMG submission 119763) | Peatland microbial communities from MTU Mesocosm Facility, Houghton, MI, USA - PEATcosm2014_Bin10_30_metaG | ecosystem: Environmental > Terrestrial > Soil > Wetlands > Peat | place...
AACCCTCCGCCCTGACCGCGATTTCAGCCAGCCCATCACCGCCGGTGGCGGATCGAAGCAGATGTGGTTCAACACCGCCGCCTTCAAAATGCCCGCGGGACCATTTGGCACCGCTTCGCGCAACTCGATTACCGGCCCCGGGACCGTCTCCAACAACATGTCGCTCTCTAAAACCGTGTCGCTGCACGACACGCAGAGCATGGAGTTCCGCGCCACGGCCAACAACGTTTTCAACACCGTGCAGTACTCCGGCGTGGGCGCCAGCCTCGACACGCCGCAGTTCGGCCAGGTCACATCGGCGGGGCAGATGCGAGCGTTTCAGTTCACGGCAAGGTTCAGGTTCTGAAGACAAGCGGAGTTGGCGGAGTTTGCGGAGTTAGCAAAGACGGCAACAGGAGCATTTTGACGGGGTAAGAAAGCTGGGTGCTTCTATCCGGGGTCCCCACGGACAGGTCGTCGTCCGTGGGGTGGAGGCGCCTCGCATTCCGGCACCTGGGAAAGCACGAACCCCAGGGTCGATTTCGTCGTATCTTGGCTGGATGATTTTGCGGGAAGACTCAGTTTTGAAAGGGCACGTCTTTACAGGCTGCGGAAAGACTCGGCTTGATCTCTGTTTTGAAAGGGCACGGCTTTACAGGCTGCGGAAAAAGACCCGAATCCGGGTGAGGGGCAGGAATGAGCTTTAGCAGGGGCTAAAGCCCAGCTCATTTGATTGGCTTTATCGGCACGGCTGAAGCCATGCCCTGTTACAAAGCCATCCTGAATCGAGTTTTTCCGCAGCCTGTTTAGCCGTGCCGCCACAGCACCAAAAAGGAGTCCGGGGCTTTAGCCCCTGAGGGCAAACATGAAGGTCGGCGCACAAAAACTCGCAGCAGCCCTCGCAACTCTGGCGATGCTGGGCACTCCCGGTCCCACTTTCGGAGCACAGGAATCCCCAACCCAACCTTTGCCGTCCCCTCAAGCTCAACAGGCCGCGCAGGCCGAACGCCCGCCGGCCGCGGAGGCCCAGGCGGGCTACGTCTTCAAGATCAACAGCGAGCTGGTTCTCACCAACGTGGTTGCCCGCGACACCAAAACCGGCGAGCTAGTCCGTGGCCTCAAGCAGGACGACTTCACTGTCTTTGAAAGCGGCAAGCGCCAGCAGATCTCCACTTTTGATTTTCAGAGTGTCGAGATGGCCACGCCCCTGCGTGAAGCCACCGTCAGCGGCCTCGCCGCGGGCAGCAGCGGCAGCAAGGCCGTCGCCGTCGCCAAGCCGGAAGAGCTGCGCAATCATCGCCTCATCGTCTTCTTCTTCGATCTCACCTCCATGCAGCCCGAGGATCTGGACCGCAGCGTCGATGCCGCGCGCGATTTCCTCAACAAGAAGATGCAGCCCGCCGACCTGGTGGCTCTCGTCTCGCTCGGCGACACACTCAAGGTCGACCAGGACTTCACCGCCGACAGAGCCGCCCTGGCCCGCGAAGTGGGCGCATACAACGGAACCGAGGGGCAGGGCTTTGCCCAGGGCGCAAACGCCAACTCGAACCAGGTGGAAGATACCACCGGCTACACACCCGATGAGAGCGAATACAACGACATCAACACCGATCGCGAGCTCTTTGCCCTGCGCGCCATTGCCCAGTCGCTCGCCAAAATCGAAGAGAAAAAGTCGCTGCTCTATTTCTCCGGCGGCATCTCGCGCGACGGCATTGAAAACCAGGCTTCGCTGCGCGCCGCGGTCAACGCCGCCGTACGCGCCAATCTCGCCATCTACAGCGTCGACACCCGCGGCCTGCAAGCTATCTCCCCGCTCGGCGACGCCTCCACCGGCAGCCTGCACGGCAGCGGCGCATACAACGGCGGCGCGCTCGCCAACAACATGAACGCCAACTTCGCCACCCAGGAAGTGATGGCTTCTCTCAGCAGCGATACCGGCGGCAAGGCCTTCTTCGACTCCAACGACTTCGCGCCCGCCTTCGCCCAGGTGCAGAAAGATACCTCGGCTTACTACGCCATCGGATTTCACAGCTCCAACCCGGTGCGCGACGGCCGCTATCGCAAGCTGACCATCAAGATCAATCGCCCCGGCATCAAGCTCGAATACCGCCCCGGCTACTACGCTCCCGCCGACTTCAAGCACTCCGGCAAGGAGGATCGCGAGCGCGACCTGGATGACCAGCTGGCCAGCGATCTCCCAGCCACCGACATGGCCGTCTACATGGACGCGCTCTACTTCCGCCTCGACGACAATCGCTACTACGTTCCGGTCTCGCTGGTCGTCCCCGGATCTCAAATTCCGTTTGTGAGCGGCCCACGCCTTTCGAATCAAGACAAAGACAAGGCCACGCTCGACATCATCGGCACGGTCATCGACGAGGTCAAACGCCCCATCGGCCATGCCCGCGAGACCGTCAAGCTCAATCTCGACTCCGCCCTCGGCGCGCGCCAGAAGAACATCCAATACACCACCAGCTTCAACCTGCCGCCGGGCAAATATCGGCTCAAGTTCGTAGTGCGCGAAAACCAGACCGGCCGCATGGGCTCCTTCGAAGCTGAAATCTCGCTGCCCGAGATGAAGAAGGCGCCGCTGAAAATGAGTTCGATTCTGCTCGCCAGCGCCCGCCAGCCCAGCAAGACGCAAAGCCCTCTGGTTCGCTCCGGCCAGGAGTACATTCCCAACATCAGCCACGTCTTCCGCACCGATCAGCATCTCTATTTGCTCTATGAGATCTACGCTCCGGCGCACGAAAAGCTCGCCGCCGACGCTCCCAAAGGGACCAAACCCGGCATCAGCCTGCTCAGCAGCCTCGAACTGATGCAGGGCTCGGCCAAGGTCTACGAAACGCCGCTGGTGCAGGCCAAGGCCATCAACGTCGAAGGCCGCGACGCCGTGGCCATTGAGCTCGATGTTCCGCTTGCCGCGCTCAAACCCGGCCAGTACCTCTGCCAGCTCAACGTCATCGACGACGCCGCCGGCAACTTTGCCTTTCCGCGCTTTGCGGTGCTGGTGAAGGAACCATCTGCAGTGGGGCCTGTGCCTTCGGGTGGCCCTGGGCAGGGTGCATCGGCGCAATAGCAATGGAGCCAGCAGAGCGCAGCGCCGTGGGGGGCGGCGTAGAATTCTGTTATGCCAGTCGTCTTTCGTGATTGCGGTTTCCGATTCTTTTTCTATTCGAATGAAGGATCTCCAAGGGAGCCTGTGCACATTCATGTTGAGAAGGACGGTCTTGAGGCAAAATTCTGGGTGAAGCCGGATGTTCAAGTGGCCTACAATGACGGCTATGACGCTCGCACTTTGCGTGAATTGACGGGGATCATCGGCCTTCATAAGAGCCAGATAGAAAGGGCATGGGATGAATACTTCGGTTAGCGCAAAGCATGTTCGCTTCGACTCGGACAACATGTGGGTTGATCTCAGCGACGGCCGCACGCTGGGCGTGCCCCTGGCTTGGTTTCCAAGGCTTCTGAATGCGACCCCGGCGCAGCGCGAAGACGTCAGAATCACAAGCCGTGGCCTGCATTGGGAAGCTGTGGATGAGGATGTTTCCGTTGCTGGCCTGCTGGCTGGACTTGGCAACCAAGGAATGGACAGCACCTTTGCCGCCTGAAGGGCAGCTGCTCAGATTGCGCGATCAGCGCCCGGTGAGCACGGGCTGTTCTTCTCTCCGGAATCCGTAAGGGCAATGTCGGCAGCCGGATCCGCAGCAAAATCCGCGCTTCAGATGAAAAGCCGCTGTGAAGACCAGATAGGGCCCGTCGAGGTAGCAGTCTTCGGGGCCGAGTTCAGGCAGCGGCTGCTTCGCGCCGGGATTATTTTCATCCATTCCGCCATTCTCTCTTGATTCCCACCCCGCACAACGGTCAAGCTCGGGGTTTACCTGCGTCCAAAGACTCATATATGTCGGGCCTTGTAACAGGGCACGACTTCAATCGTGCCGATAAGGCCAATAGAATGAGGTGGGGGCTTTAGCCCCTGAGGGGCATGCTTCGAAATGCCAGAATCATTCGTCGCTGCCAAACGGACGCCAGCGTCGTTCCGGCACCCATTCTTTATGCGCTTGGAGATCGTTTGCAAATCCCGCCGCCACAAGCAAATCTCTCCAGTCGCGTTTGGCTAGCGTGACCGCTTTTTCGAGCTTTCCGAAGTCTCCATCACTCAGTTTGAGGACCGCGAAGCGTAAGCGATCGGCCCCTGTCTGATCGATTCTTGGGAGAAAGGGAAGATTGTTTCCACATTGTTCGGTGAGCAATTTGCAGACTTGTTCTCTTTCGTCAGGCGCGAACATATAGGAAATCCACATCAAAGCTTCCGGGCTGAGCTCAAGATATTCCATGTATGTTTCCTTTACGAGAATCCGCTTCCCGTTCCAATGTACTGGATCGTGATTCGATCAGCGGCGATGGAACACCGGAATTACCAAAATCCGGGAGGATAAAATATCCCCATGTCCCTCTCCGCTGAAGACCGTGCCCGCCGCATCAAGATCATCCTCTTCGACGTCGATGGCGTCCTCACCGATGGAACCATCTGGATCTATCCCATGCCGGTCTCTCACCCCGACGGCTCGGTAACCACCAAGATGGTTGAAGCCAAGGGCTTCAGCGCCCACGACGGCGCGGCCATGACCCTGGCCCGCCTGGGCGGCATGAAAGTGGGCGTGATCACCAAGCGCATCAGCGAAACCGTAGCACTGCGCTGCCGCGACCTTAAATTGGAGTTCGTTTATCAGGGCGAAGCCTTCAAGATGCGCCCGGTGCGCGAAATCATGGAGAAGGAAGGCGTAAGCATCGAAGAGATCGCCTATGTCGGCGACGATGTGGTCGACTTGCCTGTGATGCGCAACTGCGGATTCGCCGTGGCTGTCGCCAATGCCCGCGCCCAGGTCAAGGCCGAAGCACACTATGTCACCGCCAGCCGCGGCGGCGACGGCGCAGGACGCGACGCCATCGAGTTCATCCTTGCCGCCAAGGGCCTGCTCGAAAAGTGCATCGAGGCTTCCATCGACGAAGGCAATCCCCTGCCCCCCTCCATGGACATCGGCAAAGGCGGCGACCTGCAGCCGCGCTCCTAGATTCACCCCACCCTCAAATGCCGGGTGCCCCAGGTGCCTCGCATTTGCGCACCTGGGAAAGCACGAACCCCAACCGCGGGTGCCCCACCCTCGCCGCGTTTTTGTCTTTGCGGCTAGGGTGGGAGCCGCAGCAGCAGCAGTTACTTCTCTTCCGTCCCCGTCCCCGCCAGCGGCTTCCGTTTCAGCTTCCGCAAGAACACGACCGGCGGAATGCAGAGTAGAGATAGAAACGCCAGCAACTGAAAGTTGTCCGTATACGCCATCAGCGAAGCCTGCTGCAAGGTGCTCCGGTACAGCGCGCCCATCGCCAGCACCTGCGCCGATGCCATGCTGGCCCCGCCCGCGTGGAACTTCGCCGCCAGCCCCAAGGCCAGCGCCTGCGCGTGCAGATCGCTGGCCGAAATGTTGGCGGCCAGGTAGTTCTGGTGCCTCTGCGCTCCCCGCACCAGCATCGTGGTCACCATGGCAATGCCAATGCTGCCGCCGATATTGCGCATCAGGTTATAGATGCCGGAAGCGTTGCCGATCTCTTGCTTCTTCAGCCGCGCCATGGTCATCGTGGTCAACGGAACAAAGATGAATCCCCCCGCAAACCCGTTGAAAAAGTTCGGCACCGCGACCGACATGATCGAGATATCCAGATTCACCCGCGCCAGCTGGAAGGTCGAAACTGCCAGAATCACGAATCCTGTCGCAAGCAGCAGCCGCCCATCCAGCTTGTTAACCAGCACGCCCACCAGCACCATCGACAGAATCGACCCGACTCCGCGCGGGCTAACCGCCAGCCCGCTATAAAGTGCCGAGTATCCCAGCAGCGTCTGCAGAAACAGCGGCAGCAGCGCCGTCGAGCCATATAAAACAAACCCATACAGGAACGCGATCAGGGTGCCCACCCCGAAGTTCCGCTCCCGCAGCACCCGCAGCTGCACAATCGGCTCCGCGCTGGTCAACTCGCGAGCAACGAACGCCGCCAGCGCAGCAACGGTGAGCGCCGTGGTCCAGCAGATCCACCGCGCATCGAACCAGTCCGCCTCCTGGCCCTTGTCCAGCACCAGTTGCAGCGCGCCCAGCCACACTGCCAGCAGCCCGAATCCCATGTAGTCGATGGCTCCCCGCACCGCGTTGCGCAGATACGGCGGGTCTTCGATGTTCATCTTCATCATGAACAGCGCCAGCAGCCCGATGGGCAAATTGATATAGAAGATCCAGCGCCAGCTGAAGCTGTCCGTGATCCACCCGCCCAGTGTCGGCCCGATCACCGGCGCAACCACCACGCCCATCCCGTACACCGCCATCGCCGTCCCATGCTTGTGCGGCGGAAAGCTCTCCAGCAGGATCGACTGCGCCAGCGGCTGCATGCCGCCGCCGCCTGCGCCTTGCAGCACGCGCGCCACAATCAGCATCGGCATGTTGATCGCCATGCCGCACAGCAGCGAAGCCAGCGTGAAGATCATGATTGAAAGCATCAGCAGCCGCTTGCGCCCGATCCGCCGCGCGATCCACCCCGAAGCCGGCAGCATGATCGCGTTCGACACCAGGTAGCTGGTCAGCACCCAGGTCGACTCGTCGGTCGAGGCCGAAAGGTTCCCCGCGATATGCGGCAGCGCCACATTGGCCACCGAGGAATCGAGCACCACCATGAAGGTGGAAATCATCACCGACGCGGCCACCATCCACGGATTCACCGACGGCTTCCAGTCGTGGTGTCCGGTCGCCCCGTTATCTCGAATCTCTGTCCGCGCCTGTACAGCGCCGCCCGATCCGCTCATTCCGCGCTCGCTGCATGTGGAAGATGGACGATGACCATAGGGTCATTTTAATCTCCCCTTGGGTTGGGGCCGGATCAGCAGCCGGGTGCCTCGCACTTGGGCGCCCGGGAAAGCACTCCCCTCAACCGCCGTTCGCCCGCCCTGCGCGCAGCAGCGCCCTGCGCGGAGCAGCGCCCTGCGCGGAGCAGCGGCCTGTGCGCAGCAGCGGCCTATGCGCAGCAGAGGCCGCCACGCAGCAGCGCGTACCATAATTCCCATGAGCTGGATCGCCTGGGCACTGCTTTCTGCCGTCTTCGCCGCCGCCACCGCCCTGCTTGCCAAGGTCGGCGTCGCGCATGTGGATTCCAACCTCGCCATGGCTCTGCGCACCACCGTGGTGGTCCTCTTCGCCTGGGGCATGGCGCTGGTTCTCGCCCGCCCCGAAGCGGGAATGGTGGCCGAACTCCGCGCCCTCGACCGCCGCACGGTTCTGTTTCTCGTCCTCAGCGGCCTCGCCACCGGCCTCAGCTGGATCTGCTACTTCCGCGCCCTGCAGCTCGGCCCCGCCTCCCGCGTCGCTCCAATCGACAAGCTCAGCGTGCCGCTGGTGATCGTCTTCGCGTGGCTCCTGCTCGGCGAAAAGCTCACCGCCCCCGCCCTCGTCGGCGGACTGCTCATCACCGCCGGCGCAGTGGTCATCGCGCTCGCCTGAGGCTTTCCCCTTCTACGCAGGCCAGCGTCCAGGAGACGGGATATTCCGCCCGTATACTGGTCAGGACGCGCCCTCCCATGACCACCGAAACCCAACCCGGCTCTGTATCGATCTCGCCGAACGCGGATCCCCGCCGCATCGTCCTCACCGGCTTCATGGGCTCCGGCAAAAGCACCGTCGGGCCCAGGCTCGCCGACCGCCTTGGCTGGCGCTTCCTCGACGTCGATGCGGTCATCGAAGCCGAAGCCGGCATCTCCATCGCCCAATTCTTCGCTCTCCACGGCGAAGCGGCCTTTCGCGATCTTGAGCACGCCACTGTCGTCCATCTGGTCGCCGAAGACGCCCTGGTGCTAGCCCTCGGCGGCGGCGCAATCGAGCGCGAAGAGACCCGCTCGCTGCTGCTCGCCACCCCCGGAACTCTGCTGGTCCATCTTCAGGTCGAGCTGGCCACCACGCTCCGTCGCTGCAGCGGCTCGGAGGGATCCCGCCCCGTTCTTGCCGACCAGGCTAACCTGGCCGTCCGCTACGAACGCCGCCTGCCCCTCTACTGCACCGCCCACGTTTCCATCCCGGTCGACTCCCTCACCCCGGACCAGGTGGTCGACGCCATCCTGCGTGTGAAAAATTTCTAATTCCGCATCCGCTCAGCCCGTTTGCGCATCTAAACGACAAAAGCATCCCTGCGTTTTTCAATGGGCCCACCTTGCGCTCTACCCACCCTCGTCCAAGCCAACGTCGTTCCAGGAGGACAGCCGGCATGATGTTTCCCGACCCAAGTGACGACAAACAAAGAGCTGCTCTTCGCCTTGCCGCTGAACGCGCCGCGGCGGCCCGTAATACCCAGAACGATATCGAGCAGCAAATTCACATCACCCCAGACCTGATCGGCAAGCGTTTCGGCTTCGGCAATCCCGCCTTCCCGGACGCGCAGCGCGTGCAGCAGCGATAACCCTGCCGTGCTTCCGTTTCTCTCCTGTCCACCCGTCTCCAGCTTGCTATCATCGATCAAAGCTTCCCCGAGCCCTTCAGCCGGGAGCTTTGATCGAGGATCGTTCTTGCCCTCATGACTTCTCCTGCGCAAATAGCCCCCTCGGCGGACGCAGCCGGCCTCGCCGTCGGAGGCGTCGCGCCTGACCATCGGCCTGCCGCCGGGCACGTTCATCTGCACGCCCCCCAGCCCGGCTCCACGGCCAGCCTCATCCACGACCTCCGCGAGCTCTTCAAGCTCAAGGTGATGGCCCTGGTGGTCGTTACGGGGTGGGGCGGCTTCTATCTCGGCTCCATGCTGTCTGGAATTACCAGCGTGCAGCGCGGCCTGCTCGACGCCCTGCTTGCAATCGGCCTGGTCTCGGCCGGCGCAGGCGCGCTCAACGAGGCGCTGGAGCGCAAGATCGACGCCCGCATGAAGCGCACCGCCGACCGTCCGCTGGCCGCCGGCCGCTTCTCGCTCGCCCAGGGAATCCTCGCCGGCCTTGGCGCTCTCGGCCTCGGCGCCTGGTGGCTGCTCGGCCACTCCAACCTGCTCACCGTGGCCCTGGCGCTGCTCACCGCCTTCACTTACGTGGCCATCTACACCCCGCTCAAGCGCGTCACGCCGTGGGCCACCTTCATCGGGGCCTTCCCCGGCGCAATGGGCCCGTTGCTCGGCTGGACGGCCGCCCGCGGCCAGATCGAGTGGCAGGGCTTCTCGCTCTTCGCCATCCTTTTTGTCTGGCAGTTCCCCCACTTCATGTCCATCGCCTGGCTTTATCGCGACGACTACGCCCGGGCCGGCATCCGCATGTTGCCGGTGGTCAAGCCCGACGGCTGGGCTACCGTCGTCGAGGCGCTGTTCTATGCGGTTCTCATGATTCCCGTCAGCCTGGCGCCCTGGTGGCTGGGCATGGTCGGCCCGGTCTACCCGTTTCTCGCCATTCCGCTGGGCCTCGTTTATCTTGCGTACACCATTCGCTTTGCCCGCATTCTCCGCGTCAGGGACGAGGACGAGAGCCGCAAACTGGCCCGCGACCTGCTCAAGATCAGCGTTCTCTACCTGCCTCTGCTCTTCACCTCGCTGATGCTGTGCGCCTCAACCCGGCATTGATCCGGCCGTTTCCGCGCCAGCGTTTACAGGCTGCGGAAGACTCAAATCCATTTGGCTTTGTAACAGTCCGGCACCGGTGTTTCCGACCCGCGATGGATGAAACACGCCTACGAGGTTCTGCCTTTGCGGAGTGAGCAGGGGCCTTTAGGCCCCTGAAATCGAGGCCCGGTTGGGGTGGCCTTCAGGCCCGGGCTTCTTTTTTCTCAAGCCGTGTTTTGTTGAACTTGCATTCTTGTTTCTTATTAGGGCACGACTTGAGTCGTGCCGATAAAGCCCCTAAAATGAACGGGCTTTAGCCCCTGCTAGGCCCGTTTCAGCGGCTCACTCGAATTCGGGCCCTTTGACGAAACATCTTTACCCCAAATGCTTTTTGCACAAAGAACAAAATCGAGGACCCCATGAACGCCGCCTCTCCCACCTCTGAAAATCAGAACATCCGCCTCGTCATTACCTCGCTCCTCCTTGTCAGCGCCCTGGCCACCGTCTTCCTCTTCTGGCTCATCTACATTCATCCCGCCGCCGATCAGGCCAGCGTCCGTTTCGCCTTTCTTCCCGCCCTCAACGCGATCCTGAACGGCCTCAGCGCCGTCGCGCTTCTCTGCGGCTACGTCTTCATTCGCGGCCATCGCATTGCAGCGCATCGCGCCTCCATGATCACGGCCTTCGTCTTCTCCACGCTCTTTCTGGTCAGCTACATCCTTCACCACGCCCTGCACGGCGATGTGCGCTACCCCATCCACGCGGACTTCCGCACCCTTTACCTGTCGCTTTTGGCCAGCCACATCCTGCTCGCCATCGTCGCTCTGCCGCTGATCCTCATCACCTTCTTCTTTTCGCTCAGCGGACGCATTCCCCAGCACCGCATGATCGCCCGCTGGACGTTCCCGCTGTGGCTCTACGTCTCCGTCACCGGCGTCATCACCTTCGTCATGCTCCGCCTGGCGCAAGGCTAGGAAATCCCTGCCCCCATGACCCCCACCCCACCCAAATCCGACGGTACCCGTCAAATCCTCCAGTGGGGCGGGACCATGTTTGTCCTGGGCCTCGTCTCCGCTTTGCTTCTGGTCGCCGTCCTGGGCGGATTCACCCCCACCGGCGCGCACACCAACACCGGCTGGTTCGCGCTCATTCTCGCCCTCATGTGTCTTCCCTTCGGAGCCCTCCTGCTGGCGCTCGGCCTCGCCAAATGGGCGCGCAACCGCCGACTTTCCCGCCACTCGGGATAAAATAGCGCACATGCCAGCTTACCGTTCTCGAACCTCGACGCACGGACGCAACATGGCCGGTGCGCGCAGCCTCTGGCGCGCCACCGGAATGCAGGACGGCGATTTTGGAAAACCCATCATCGCGGTCGCCAACTCCTTCACGCAGTTCGTCCCCGGCCACGTCCATCTCAAAGACCTCGGCCAGCTGGTCGCCGCTGAAATAGCACGCGCCGGCGGTGTCGCCAAGGAGTTCAACACCATCGCCATCGACGATGGCATCGCCATGGGACACGACGGCATGCTCTACAGCCTGCCCTCCCGCGACATGATCGCCGACTCGGTCGAATACATGGTCAACGCCCATTGCGCGGATGCGCTGGTCTGCATCTCCAACTGCGACAAGATCACCCCCGGAATGTTGATGGCCGCCATGCGCCTCAACATCCCCGCCATCTTTGTCAGCGGCGGGCCCATGGAAGCCGGCAAGGTTCATCTGGCCAACAACATCGTCAAGGCCGTCGACCTGATCGACGCCATGATCGTGGCTGGCGACCCCAAAGTCTCCGACGCCGACGTCGAAGAGTACGAGCGCTCGGCCTGCCCCACCTGCGGGTCCTGCTCGGGAATGTTCACTGCCAACTCCATGAACTGCCTCGCCGAGGCGCTCGGTTTCGCCCTCCCCGGCAACGGTTCCATCGTTGCGACGCACAGCGGCCGCAAGGAACTCTTCCTGCAGGCCGGCCGCACCATCGTCGACCTCGCCAAGCGCTACTACGAGCAGGACGACGCCTCGGTGCTGCCGCGCGGCATTGCCACCTTCAAGGCATTCGAAAACGCGATGACCCTCGACATCGCCATGGGCGGATCCACCAACACGGTGCTGCACCTGCTCGCGATTGCCTACGAGGGCGAAGTGCCGTTCACCATGGCCGACATCGACCGCCTCAGCCGTCGTGTGCCCAACATCTGCAAGGTCGCGCCCAGCGCCCCCGATGTTCACCTGGAAGACGTGCATCGCGCCGGCGGCATCTTTGCCATCCTCGGCGAACTCGACCGCGCCGGGCTGCTGCACACCGATGTCTCGACCGTACACACCGCCACCATGGCCGAAGCCCTCCAGAAGCTCGACGTCAAGCGCGACCCGGCTCCCGAGGTCGCCGCGTTCTATCGCGCCGCTCCCGGCGGTGTCCGCACCACGGAGGCATTCAGCCAAAGCAAGACCTTTGCCGAACTCGATCTCGATCGCCAGCACGGCGTGATTCGCGACCTCGATCATGCTTTCAGCAAGGAAGGCGGACTCGCCGTCCTTTACGGCAACATCGCCCTCGACGGTTGCATTGTCAAGACCGCCGGCGTCGATCCCGCCCATCTCACCTTTGAGGGACCGGCGCGCATCTTCGAAAGCCAGGACGCGGCCGTCGAGGCCATCCTCGGCGACAAGGTCGTGCCCGGCGACGTGGTGCTGATCCGCTATGAAGGCCCGCGCGGCGGTCCCGGCATGCAGGAGATGCTCTACCCCACCAGCTATCTCAAGTCCAAGGGACTGGGCAAGGTCTGCGCCCTCATCACCGACGGACGCTTCTCCGGCGGATCTTCCGGATTATCAATCGGCCACATCTCGCCCGAAGCCGCCGAAGGCGGTGCGATTGCCCTCGTCGAAGAAGGCGACCGCATCGAGATCGACATCCCCAAGCGCGTCTTGAGAGTCGATCTCAGCGACGAAGAACTCTCCAGCCGCCGCCGTCTGGCCGAGGCCAAAGGCGCTGCCGCATTCAAGCCCGCTCCTCGCCAGCGCAAGGTCTCGCCGGCCCTGCAGGCCTACGCCGCCATGGCCACCAGCGCCGCCAAGGGCGCCGTGCGCGACGTCTCGCTGATCCAGAAGTAAGACAAATGGGTGCCCCATCCTTTCCACAGTCTCATCGTGGAAAGGATGGGGCACCCACGAACCTCAATCACGCTTGTTGGGCAGGCCGCTCTACCAAACCTCCAGCTCAAACTCCCTAACCTCCCGGATCAACTCGAAATCTGCCCGATTCGAAGTGATCAGCTTGGCCCCATGCGCCCGCGCCGTCAGCGCGATCAGCACATCCATATGCAAATCCCGCAGCTTCTCCGCCTCAAATCCCTTTACCTCGCGAATCTTCGCCAGGATGTGCCCACTCTCCAGCCAGTTCCCGGTCGTCGGAGTCAGAATCGGAGCGTTCTTCTCCAGCGCAATGAGAAAATCCCGCTCAGCTTTCCGCGTAGCCCCACGCCAAAGTTCCGCCAGCACCACCGACGAATTCCGCACCAGTCCGCGCAAATTGCCCATCCGCTCGGCGTGCCGCCCCGTCCTCAGATGATCCACCAGTACGGAAGTGTCAAGCAGGATCAGTTCACTCATCGCTGCCCGCGAACTCCAGCTTGCCACCGTACTTCTTCATCAAAGCTTTAAATTTCTCGAGCGCCACAATCTCGCGCAGCGCCACATGCACCGCCTCGGTCCGCGACTTCACTCCAAGCACCCGCGCAGCTTCATCCGCCAATTTCGTGTCCAACCGAATGGAAGTCAGGGGAACAGCCATCGATTCACCTCTCGTATATACATATCAGGCTCTCAGGATATACAAATGTCAAGCTTCACCAAGGCTTCGGGGAGCCCCATCCTTTCCACAGTCTCATCATGGAAAGGATGGGAAATTACGAACACGCATTCGCTTTATCACAGTCCTTCTCCGGCGATGCCGCCAACCTGCTAACTCGCCACCCCGCGCCAGCGGGGCCAACTCGCCAAACCGAACCCAACACCACCCCCGCCAGCCATCACCACTCCACCCGCGCAAATCCACTGTCTTTCAACCATTTTTTGCCTTCATCGCGTTAGCACCGAACCCTTTCCGGGTTACACTGTTTCCCATATTCAGCTCCCCCCTGAATATGCCTCTTCTCTTCCCTGCAAGTCCCTCATGGGAAACCCCGGAGGTTTCAGATCATGGCTGCGTTATTTTCAAAGGTTTCCATTCTTCTCTGTTTTGCCACACTGCTTGCCGCCATCGTGCCGTCGGCTCTCCGCGCCGACACGGTTGTCATGAAGAACGGCGACCGTCTCACCGGGACGGCAGTCAAGCTGGAAGACGGTAAACTCACCTTCAAGACTGCCTATGCGGATGCCATCGCGCTTGCCTGGGATCAGGTGACCACTCTCTCCCTGACTCAGCCCATGGTGTTTCAAACTCCAAAGGAAACTCTCAGCGTCACGGAGGTTGAGCGTTCCGAGGCCGGCCTCGTGGTCACCACGCCTTCGGGTTTCACCAACTTTGACCCAGCCTTGGCGGTAGTTATGCGCTCACCCGCCGACCAGAAGGCGCACGAAGCCTCCCTGCATCCGAACTGGGCTCATGCATGGGCCGGTTCCGCCAGCCTCAGC
>Ga0181529_10004908_pt1 | contig 14204 bp, 10 predicted proteins | sample PEATcosm2014_Bin_36_FD_119763 | JGI IMG/M metagenome (GOLD analysis project Ga0181529, IMG submission 119763) | Peatland microbial communities from MTU Mesocosm Facility, Houghton, MI, USA - PEATcosm2014_Bin10_30_metaG | ecosystem: Environmental > Terrestrial > Soil > Wetlands > Peat | place...
ACCTCGACGCTGCAACCGCGCGGCGGCGGCCTGGTTTTGGGATGGAAGCAAAGCCCGCGCGGCGCCGTCGATGGCGCGCGCCCAGACGATAGCACGCCGGCGTTTGCCGAAATGGCCTCTCCCGGCACCGTGTTTGAAGGCCGCTGGGACGAGAACCGCTTCCTGTCTTCACCCGAAGTGCGCCGCAGCGTGCGCTGGCCGGAATCGCTGAACCGCACCCGCTTTTTCGAAGCCGCCAACGTTTACGCCGCCGGCCTGATCGCCTTGCAGCGCAATTATGCATCGTGGGCCGGGATGGGCCTGCTCGACCAGAGTCTCGATGCTTTGGAAAAGCGCCTGGCCGAAGCGCGCGGGAGCGGCACCTGCCTGCTTTCGCTAGGCTGGGGCGGCGGCCTGCCCGCCAAGAGCGCCTGGCTCGATACGACTAACACGGACTACCGCGACATCCTGCGCCAGTATATGTTCTACAGCGGAATTGGGGATCAGCGAGTAGACGGCGTCGCCACCTCTCACAATTCAATCCACCACCGTGGCGCACGCTGTCCAGCGTGCTGTGTCGAGAGTTTTCTTTATGCGCACGCTACGCTCCGATTCAGGCCCCACTCCATCCTGCGGCAGCAGCGACTTCGGACCGCGGTCGACGGTCGCCTAGCGGCCCCAAGGGGTCGCCGGCTTTTTGCCTGAGGCTGTTTAAGGCCTTGTAGATCCGAGAATTGAGCGGAGGACCCGAGCAGTGGACTCTGTCTCAAAGTTTAGGTTTCGAAAGCACTCCACCATCGGCGCCGAATCCGCCGAGGACGATGCGCGATTTCTCCCTGTGTGCTTCGTTGACACCGGTGACCTCGGGCCACTGCTCGACTGCAAGGATCCCCGCAGGCTAATCCTCGGCAGAACGGGGACCGGCAAGAGTGCACTATTGAAACACCTGTGCGACGGGGCGGCCGCGATTGAGCTCAACCCCCAGGTGCTGGCGTTCAACCATATCACGAACTCAACAGTCTTGCAGTTCTTCCTAGCTGCCGGAGTGAAGCTGGACCTATTCTTTCGACTGCTTTGGCGGCACGCGTTCACCGTTGACCTCCTCAAGTGGAAGTACGACATACACTCGGAACCGGAATCACAGTCTGCCATCACCCGCCTATGGGGCCTGGTGGCTCGCGACATAAGCAAGGAGCGCGCGCTGAACTACATCCTTCAGTGGGGTCCAAAGTTCTGGGAGAGCACAGAACTGCGAATAAAGGAGTTAACGAAGAAGGTTGAGGATGACCTCCAAGGAAGCATCGGCGCAAAACTATCCACTCTTCAGATGGGCGCCAGCGCCGCCTCGAAGCTGTCGGAGGAGGAGAAGACCGAGGTCGTACAGCGAGGTCAGACAATCATCAATTCTATACAAATGAAGGAGCTCACGAATGTTCTGAAGTTTCTCTCGGAGGATGTATTTGCCGATAAGCGACACCAAGTATATGTGACGGTTGACCGCCTAGACGAAAACTGGGTTGACGATCAGTTTCGATATTTGCTGATTAGGAGCCTGATAGAAACAATACGGGACTTTTTTCAGGTCCAAAACGTCAAGATCATCGCGGTCGTCCGAACGGACCTGCTTGAACACGTCTTTCGGCTCACACGCGACAGCGGGTTTCAAGAAGAGAAGTACCGCAGCCTGTATTTGAGAATTGGGTGGACCAGGGAGCAGCTCACCGAGCTTCTTGATAGGAGGATCGACCACCTCGTCAAACAGACATACACAAAAGCTCCGGTCGCCCACAAGGACCTACTCAACTTCAGGATTGGACGGCAGCCAGCAATTGATTATATGCTTGATCGCACATCGATGCGCCCCAGGGAGTTGATCGAGTTTTTAAACTGCTGCATGGAGTGTGCCGAAGGGAAGGCCGCGATTACGAAGACCATCCTTTTCAAGGCCGAGGCACTGTACTCGAAGTACCGCCTGCGGAGTCTGCAGGACGAGTGGATTACCGAGTATCCCGGGTTGATTGAGCTAAGCAGCCTGCTCAAGAAACGCCCTTGCAACTTTTCGATACAAGACCTTGATAGAGAGGAGGTCAAAGACCTCTGTCTGCGGTACGCTGTTGAGAATTTTGATAGAGCGGACCAGCTTTCATTGTCGGCCCGCACGGTAGCCGAAAGCGGAGTTGGGATCGAAGAGTTCCTCAACCAAGTGTTTTTTGCCTTCTATCGAACAGGTCTCGTTGGGTTGAAGATAACCACCTTCGAGCCCGTCCAATGGTCATCGATAGATGAGGCAATTGTCACGCTAAGCATGGTTCAGCCAAGCAGCAGGGTATCAGTGCATCCGACGTACTACCGGGTCCTTGGCATCTCAGGCAATCCCTCCGTGGCCGCCCTGAACGTTGACGAGTCGGAATAGAGCGGCCGCGCAGCACGCCACTCATTGGGGCGTAAACGGGACGGCCTGAACCGCGCATGGCGTCCCCAGGGGACCAGCGGCGGGATGCAGAGGCGGGGCCACTTTCGTCCACGTCTCAAACCGGGAACGGTAACCAATTGCACAGTTTCTTCGCTAGTGGTGCAAGTCGGTAATGGTGTAATTCGGTGCTGTCTCCGACCCACCTCTCTACCCCCTAGCCCACAGCCGGCGCGCTATTGCCTGGGCACGCTGGCTAACACGCCAGGCGGAACTTCCACCATAGGGAGAAGCCGTGACAGGCTCTGTTTCCAATTTCCCGCCCAAGTGCGAATGAGATCGAGCTTCGTCGCCTCCTCACAGGCTTCGTTTGCTAACCTCCCACTTTCCCAGTCAACGGCTCCGCAAGGCTCCCTAACCCATTGTCGCCACAATAGGTTGCGTGCCATTCCCGGTCGTCCCACGCCACCACCGCTCCCGCCGTGTGCCAAATCGGAAATGAACCCGCTGAATCCGCTACATCGTGTCTCGCACTGTCCACCGAACCTCCACCCGCCCCGGTCGTGCAAGCGGCGCAACGAGCATGGTAGTCTTTCGGAAATGAGACATGCACGCCCGATCCCGGATCTTCTGATGGCCGCGATACTGTTCACGGCACTGCCAGCGCTCGCTCAAAATGGTAATTTCATCGCTCCTTACAGCGGAACATTGTACGTTCAGTGTACTGGCGGCAGCGCTGGGGGAGCGAGTGTGTTTGGCACTGGAACGACACCCGCCAATTTCGCCGCTTACTTGATGAATCTGCCGGAGTCCTGTCCTGACGCCGAAGTTCTGGTTGGCCCCGTGACCGGGGGAGAGACCTTGCAATTCGGAATTCTCACCGCATGGGAAGGACAGACCTACTGGGCATTCTCAAACGATACCGACGAAGCGTCCCTGGTTTCGTTCACGGACGTGTGCGACGACTTAGGTTTGAACGGGAGCATCTATCAACCGACCGGAGCCACGACCTGGGTCATGCACATTGACGATGCGGTTCACTACCCGTTGGGCTACGGGACCTGTGAAGCGAACAACATGCTGGTCCAATTACGTTTTAGCCCTTTGAACCAGCAGGTCCCGGAGATTTCGGCCGGCGGCGTGGTTCCACTCGACAGTACGGCAGGCACGATCCAATCGGGAGAATGGGTGTCGATCTATGGGAGCAACCTGGCCAGCGGAGCCGCAACCTGGAACAACGATTTTCCCATTTCGCTGGACGGCACCAGCGTGATGATCGATGGCGAAGCTGCGTACCTTTGGTATGTCAGCCCCGGACAGATCAATTTGCAGGTGCCGGACGACACGGCGACCGGCACGGTGGTTGTGATCGTGACCACGTCCAAAGGCAGCGCGGCCTCGACGGTGACCTTGGGCCAGTTTGCGCCGTCGTTCCTGCTGCTGGATGCGAAGCATGTGACGGGAATCATTATCAGGACGGATGGTTCGGGATCCAAAGGTGGAGGGACCTATGATATTCTCGGCCCAACCGGCGACTCGCTGGGCTATCCCACGGTGGCTGCGAAGGCAGGCGACGTTGTCGAACTGTATGGCGTCGGGTTCGGGCCGACCAACCCGCCGGTCGCGGCGGGAGAGGCGTTCGGCGGCGCGGCCCCGACGGCGAACACCGTGCAACTTATGATCGGTGGCGTAACCGTGACGCCGTCGTTCGCAGGATTGAGCTCGGCTGGCCTCTATCAGATCAATCTGACGATCCCGCCGGGCCTTGGGACAGGCGACCTGCCGCTGGTGGCGACTGTCGGCAGCGTTCAGACGCAGTCCTTTGTTGCGATCTCCGTTCAGTAGAAAGGGCGAACGAGGGGCCGCCTAACCTCTGTACCAGGGAACGGATGGAACGTCATCCGTAGCCGCGTAAAAAGTACCAAGGACCCGTATTCCTGAGGATCGGAATCCGGCGGCCTGTGATAGCATCACAGGAAACCGGGAGCCACGATGAGAATTATGGCTGAACTTATGCTGGACCGGAGGGAATAGGATGCACCACGTTCCATCCAGAGAAATGCTTACACGCCGCGCGGCGCTCTTGTTGGCGGCAGCGGCGACACCGTTACTCGGTCAAAAGGGGGAGAAGAGTATGGGACGGCCAGTCGTTCATTTTGAGATCGGATGCCGCGACCGCGCTAGGACCGGCGATTTCTATGCGAAATTGTTCGGCTGGCAGATCACGGCCGCCGGCCCAGCGTCGAATATTGAAACCGGGAGTCCGCAGGGCATCCCGGGTCACATCACCTCGCTCGGCCACGAGCCGGAACATTACACGATGTTCTACGTGGACGTCGAGGACGTGCAGGCTGCGCTCGACAAGGCCACCGAATTGGGCGGCAAGACGCTGGTCCCGCCGATCAAGATTCCTGCCGGTACGTTCGCATGGTTCGCGGACCCAGACGGGAACACGATCGGGCTATTGAAGTCGGCGAAGACTTAGGGCGCAAGCTTGGACGCCAAGCGGAGCGGCAGCGGTCTCGCGGAGAGCGCGTCCTCATCGATGACGCAGTATCGCCTGCCTCCCCTTCCACCAGGGCGGCGGAGCCCTTGCTGGCCAGCGGAAGGAAGAACGGCCGTCTGAGGTTGACCTAGTGAGCTGTTTGGGTAACCTTCTGACGGATTGGCCCACATTTCCGTTTTGAACAGTTACCGACAACGCCTTGATGGCCTCCGACGCCTTTATTCATACGGGTTTCAACGTGATGAAGGCGCTAAGGAGCTCAGCACCCAATGGGTGAGAAACAAATGAGACCCGTTCAGCTATCGTTCGACGCGTCCCTGAAGATCGATTTTCAGGGATCACTGGTCACCCCCGACGGCGGCCTAATCCTTGTTCGTGAGTCGGATGAACGGCTGGGCTTCGGCGAACTGATCACCCAGCACCTGAGTGACTCGCGGCGCGGTGAGAACACCCAACGTCCACTGGCCGATCTGTTCCGCCAGTCCGTCTATAGCCACATCGCGGGCTATGAGGATGTCAACGACACCGAACGGCTCGCGCGAGATCCGATTTTCCGGCTAATCGGTTCGGAGAAGACCTGGGATCGCGGTTCGGCACTGACCTCCCGTTCGCAGACCTTTGAGACCGAGATGCTGGCCGAGAGCCATATCACACGGCGGTCGTTCGGGAGCATGGTCCGGCGGATCGAAGCTCTGGCGGTGGCGACGGGGCAGCAGAAGAGCGATGGCGCCAGCGAAATCAGGGCAGACTAGGACGTGGGGGCGGAGAGGTGTTTGTAGAAATGATTGATAAGAAGCAGCTTTTCGACTCCTGGTTTTTCGGGCGGGGCGGAATTGATGCTTGGCCGGGCCAAGGGACGGGCTTGCGCAGAAAAAGTACCAAGACCATCCACTTTGGAGGATCAAAAGTTGGCGGTCTGTGATAGACTCCCTAAAGACTTGAGGGCAAAATAGAAATCCCGGGAAAGATCTTGCAAGTTATCGGTAGAGGCTATGCCGAGCGATAACATCAGCGTCGACGGCACTTCGCTCGGCCACAACCGCCGGGCCTACGAAAGCGAAGTCCGGCGCCAGATCGCCCAACTCCTCCTCTACATCAGCGGCCGAGCCGTCCTCAACGAAATCTGGCACAACGGCCGCACCGTCCGCATCATCCCCACCCGCACCACGCGCACCACCTTTCGCGGTGCCGACGCATACCCCACCAACTGGGCGGACGCCGAGCCCCACAACGCCCGCCTCTTTGACGGCTCCGGCCACCTCATGCCCGGCCGCGGCACGGGACGAGGCAGCAACGTCATCATCGACTACGACCCCTGGGAATGGGAAATCGACTACAGTTTCGGCGGCAACAACACCATGCTAGCCAACTGGCCCCCCGAGTTCCGCCCCAACCGTGTCCGGGCCGGCAACGACCGCACCGAAGTTCTCCTCCACGAAATGGTCCACGCTATCGAGGAAATGAACGGACTCCTCCACCCCCATCCGTTGGGCAACCACTACGACACGGACTCCGAGTTCAACGCAATTCTCGTCGAGGCCCTCTACGCCCGCGAACGCGACCGAAGTTTCCGCACCGACCACCAGGAGGACGGACCAGCCGGATCTGGCCGAGGCGCCAGCGCCCAATTCACCTCAATGTTCCCCTCCACCGAGCGTAACGACTTCCTCGCCCGAGTCAACCGCTTCCGCGCCAAGCTCCCCAGCCTGGCCGCCCGCCTCCGCGACGTACCCCCGCCCAACCCCTTCCGCGGCTTCGACCACGAAATGGACTCCCCCCTCTACGATTGGAACGACCGCTAACTCTCCCTAGCTAATCGTCATTAAGTAGCTTCACTATCCTGATCCTGCCACCACACCCAACATGGTGCCCCTCGGATGGCCTAATGATCCGAGAGAAACTATCTGCTAGGCTCGGCAACGGCCGAGAAGACAAAGAAGCTCTCACCAGTCGGAAATAGTAGATTAGATGGCGATCTCGGGCTACGCCACCGTTTGCGCCTCGGTCACTTTGCCTAACTCAACGTTGGTTAAAGTGACAATAGCTCCGGGCGCCACTAACACTTCCAGGCTGGCGCCGGTCGGCTGCGGGCTCGGATCGACCGAGTTCTGTTGCTGCGGACTGACGGTCTCCAGATAGCGGAACGCCGCGCCCGGCCACTTCACGGCAACCTTCTGCGCTACGCCGGAGCGGTTCAAGAGAATCAGCGTCCGCTCGCCTCCCGCGCCGCGGAACGCCGTGGCCAGCAAGTGCGGGTTCGAACTCGCCGCCTTCACCCGTATCATGCCTGCGCGCACACGGCGCGAGTATGCGCCGAAGATCCGCAACTGGTGGCTGGATGCCACGGGCATCATCCCATGCTCCGGATCGGGCACCAGCAGGGTCCGGGTCCATCCGTACGATGGCTGAACCACGTTGAGCAGAGTCCAACAATACATCACGCCGCACGCGTCCAACTGAGTGAGTACCTTGTGATAGAGCTGCCCCATCGCCAGCGCAACGCGGTACGCACGCGTCTGATACGCGCCGCTATTGACGCACAACTCCACGGCGAAGAACGGCTTATTTCCGATCGCGTCGCGCAACTGAGCCAGCCGCGTGTCGAAGCCGTCGGGATCGTGAAAGTATTCCTGATAATCGTAGAGGTTCGATGCGGAGTAATCGATCGTCTTCCAGACCGCCGGATCTTGCCGGAACGCCTTGGCGGCCGCGACGCCGCCGAGCGAGAACGGCGCGTTGTGCATGTGGATTTTGATAGCGCCGAATCCCGCGGCGTCCAGCCCCTGCCGCAACGCCAGCGCCATCCTCTGCCAGTTCTCCGCCGATTGGGTCACTTCGTTTTGAATCCCGACAATCTCGGGAGGGTAGCCGATCTTATCTCGCGAGACCTGGCAGTAGCGCACCATTGCCTTCACGTAGGGTTCGATTTCGGGCGCGTCGGTCAGTTTGCCCGCCGCATCGCGCGTTCTGGCCCACGGCGGCAGTTCCCAGAACTCGAAAATCACCTTCCCGCCCAGGCGCCGAACGCGCCGCATGTATTCGAAATCGCTGGTCTCGCAATTCGGGAAGTTGTCGCCATAGTAATGTGGGGCGGCGTCTACCGGGCGGTCCCAGTTGTTCATCTCCCGATTCAGAACCGCGCCGGTTGGATACTCGCGATGCAGCAGCAGGTTGTACTCGGTGAGAATGCGCCACCACTCGGCGGCGCCGGCCGGGCTCAATTCCGCGAAGGCGGGCGGCGTGGTGGTGCCGCCCCAGCCAAGCATCTCCTGGTAGTGCGCCGCGTCGTCGACGTCCACCGCCGCCGCTTCCACGGCCGGCGGAAGCAGCCTGCCGCGCACGGAACCGTCCTCGTCGCCCGCGAAGGCCAATTGATGCCGGTTCACATCCAGCGGCGCGGCAGAAGAAAGCACTTCCTTTCCGTTTAGCAGCACACGCACAGTCAACCGGTAGTCGGCCACCACCGTGATTGCGCGCACGTCTCCGCCATATTCGACGCTGGACTCTTCCCAGAGGCCCTCGGGATGGCGACCCGGGCGCGCCTGCACGGGCGGCACCTTGCTTAGTCCCGGCGAGTCGTTGTAGCGAACCGCCAGCCGCGCCTTGCCGCCGCCGGCTTGCACCGTGAAGCCGCCGCAGGGGCCAGTGAAGATCCATCGCAACTCCGCCTTTTCGCCCTTCCACGCGTCGATCTCGACGGTCCGCTCAAACAGCGCGGGCAGCCATTCGGCGAAGTACTTCCGCGGAGGGCCCGGCACGGTCCACTTGGTCCGCGGCGACGGAGTGCCGGGAAATTCGAACCGATCGCCGCCGTCCAGCGACCCCTTCCACACCGGTAGTTCCACCTTGGCCGGACCAGCTTGGTCGCCGCGTTCCTGTGCCGCCAGTGCCGTTGCCGAAAGCACGGCTCCCGAAAATGTCCGCCGTGAAAGCTTCATTGTGAAACCTCCTGCTGCGCTCGCCCCGCATCCCACTGGTGAAGGATCGGAGCGCGCAGATCCACGATTATAGTGTCTTTCTCGGGTCGCCGAACCACAGGGCGAAATCGGAACATTGCTTGGATTGCGGCGAAAACCAGGAATGGGCCGTTCGCGCTCGCTTGGCTCGGGATTGATCGCTGCATGTTTGCGCCATGTTCTTCACCGCAAACTCAGACTACCTGGAATCTGCGGCGCTAATTCACGACTAAAGTTCGAGGGCGCCATTGCCGATCACTGTCATCGGAGCAACTTGGCGATTCGTCGAGCACTGGCCCGGCGAGTATGCCAACCGCTCCCGTGGAGAACTGCTATGCGATACTTGACGAAGTTGTTTGTGGCCGCACTCGCATTCGGAGCGTTCGCCGGAGTTCCGTGTCGGGCCCAGGATTTGAATTCATACTCTCGCGCCGATTCTTGGTGGTGGGTTACGAGCGGGGTCACGATGCAGATGGCGGGGAGTTTTGGCGACTGGGCAACCAGTTGGAAACAGCCGGAAGGAAACCAGTTGCTCGCGGATTCCTCCGGGGCGTACGCAGGTAGATTCTATCGTACGGGTACGGTGCGGAAGGGCTTGCTCAGCGGGGGCATGGCCCTGGTGAGCTACGTGGTGGCCTGGAGGTTTCCGAGGGCCCGCAAGTTTGTCGGCGTTTTCAATATGTCGGTGGGTGCAGGCTACGCCGCGGCGGCAGTAAGGAATATCGAAGAGAATCCATATTACAAGCCATGAGTTGCGCGGGCGGCGCTGTGGCCATCTCACTTCTGGCTCGCCGACCGACCGGACGCAGGATCAGGGCATGAGCCGCACGGGCTCGCTGCCACGTGGCGATCTGCCACCATTGCCGCTTATGGGCCCCCGACGCCAGGTTTTCGATGCGCATGAAAGGTGCCCCCGGCCACCCCCGCAAGGGCCGCCCCACCAATGCTCCGCCCTACTCGTAGCGGTAGAGCAGCACCCGCAGAATGGTATTCGGGCGCAGCCCCAGGATCTCGCCCTGGCCTATGTCGTCGCCGCCAAGTTGACGGATGATCGTCCATTTGCCGTCGACGAACTTGCCTTCTTGCACGATCCCGAGTCCGACCGTCGCCGGCCCAGGCGTGTTCGCGGCGAATTCGAAGCGGATGCCGCCTCCGCCCAGGTAGAATTCGTCCGGTCCGGACGCCACCACAATGGCGGCCGCCTGCATCGGAGTTGGACCGCCGTCTGGTGGCCTCGCCGCGGCCTGCGCTAGCGCGGCTGGCTGCGCCGGAACGCCAATTTGGACCGGCGGCGGCGGTTGCGCCGGCGGCGGCGCAATCGGAATGCGGTGCCTTCCCACGTAGTGCGCCGTCAGCGTGTAGTTTCCGAGCTTGAATTGCGCGGGTGCATCGCCCTCGTTCAGCCGCAAGGCTGTAATCGTGTCCTTCCCCTGGTGGGCCGCGATCACCGGTTCCATGCGGGCAATCAGGCTGTAGGTAGCGGCCAGCTCTGTATCCGCACCCACGCCCATCTCGATGAAGAAAGGCGAGTAGCCGATCGCATTGTACTTGCCGAATGCCACCAGTGCGTTCGCCGCGCCGCGGCCGGTTTCCGGTATGAACAACGGATTGCCGTTTCGGGTGAACCGCTCGCACACTTGGTCGAAGTATTCCAGGTAAAGGTCGGGCGCCAGGATGTCGATGGCCGGCGCCCCGGCGCGCCATATGTCGTGTACCTGCGGCAGCGGGCCGCCGCTCGGATAAGTCCCCGGCCAGGCCATCTCCGGCTGTTGCAGCCACCCGTTCACGTACATCGGAATGTCGTACTCCGACTTTCCCGCTGCGGTCACCCTGTCCACATATCTGGCGTAATTCCAGGCCATGAAGATCTCGTCGACGGGCCAGTGGAGCTTGCGCCAGCCCGTCTCGTGCTCATCTTTGCTCATCGGTGGGCTGTTGGTCTGGATGGGCATCTCCACGCTGTCCGGTTTGCCCGGTCCGAATACTTCTTCCCATGTGCCGGCAGTCTTGAACCCGTTGGCCGCCCAAACCTCGCGCAGTTCCGGGGCGAGCGTGTCACGGTGTTTCTGCAGGTAATCCATCAGCGCCTTGGGAACAGGGCCGGCAAACGCTTTGTTCGCCACCGCGGATCGGTCGCGCGAATCGCGCAGCACGCCCACTTCGTTTTCCACCTGCATCATGAGCACGGTGTGCAGTTGGCCGTCCACTTCCCTGATGTGCCGCATCAGGGCTCGAAAGGCGTGCGCGTCCGCATCGCGGCTCGCATCGCCGAACGTGCTGAGCAACTCGATCCTCTTGTCCCCTTGGATGCGGATGCGTGGGAACCGCTGGAAGTCTTTCTTCACCCAGTAGGGGGCGTAACTGGAAAGCCCGTTCTTCCAGCTTCCGAACCACAGGAAAACCAGCTTCAGATGATTGCTCCTGGCCTGTTCGATAAGACCATCCACCAGCGTGAATTCGAATCTGCCTTCCTCGGGTTCCACTTGCGCCCAGGATACGGCCGCCAGCACGCAGTTGAGGTTGCCGTCCACGAGCCGTTGCCAAATGGGCTGCACGTTCTCCAGGCTGCTGGCAGTATTGTTGCCCAACTCACCCGCCAGCGCTAGAAACGGCTTTCCATCCACGATCAACTGGGTTGCCGTGCCCTGATTCCGCAGGTGCGGAATGTCGGAAGCGGTCTCGGCGTAAGCTCCGGCCGCGGCCGCGATGGCGTAACTGGCCACCGCGAATCCGGCAATCGTTGTCCGTTTCATTGTTCGCTCCGTTACCCGCGTCGTCCATCCCGGCGCCGGCCGAAAGAAAGAATCGGCACCAACTGGAATTGTCTCGCATTTCTGCGCGTCGTGCGCGGCGGCGAGCAAGGGGTGGGGGCACACGACATGAATGTGGAGCGAACGCTGGTCTCGTCGCAGGCTGTTCGTCTGCCCAGTTCCAGGGCTTCGCCGAGCTATCTCCCTCCCCTTGGCTCTCAAAGCCATAAAGAACTCCTGGCGAGCCACGGACGAGCACCGGCCAACACTAATAAGATTTTCAGCCGGGCGCCTTTCGACGCTGCCTGCGGATTCAGGCCTTCAGCAAGACAGCTTCGCTCCACCGGTGTTACCCCGCCTCTTCGCTACCTATGGGGCACTCCGAATCCCGATGAACTGCTGTTATTGATACAAGCCAGCCGACCGCTAGAAGTGAGACAGACGATCAAGTGAACCGCAGTCCCATCGAGCGCCTTCTCCACTCAGAGGTGTCCGCTAGCAAAAGGAACATCGACACTGAAGAACTTCTGATGGTTTCCTGACGGGCCGCGGAGGGACTTCTCCTGGAGGAAATCACTTCTCAGTCGGCGAGCGCCTTCTTCGCACACAATATCGTCATTCAGAACAATTCGCGAGTCATTACGATTAGCCATCTGGCTTGAGGTGAAGCCGGTCTTTTGATAACTCTCGATGGCCCTTTGGGGCTAGTCCAATACGCCGTGACCGGGCTACCGTCGACTGGACGAGTCCACTTCAGCGGCTGTAAAGAACGCAGTCCGCAGTACTTAGCTTCGCCACTGTCTCACGTCTCGGTTTTTGGTCGCAATCGCGCACGGTAAAGAGTGCCGCCGCTAACATATTCTCATTCGGCTCTGGAAGGTATATACTCTGAATGGATGTTTGGCAAGGCCAAGGAACCGCGCCAATGACGATCCTATTATCGCGAGCTTCGACGCAACGCAGCCTACTTGAGCGACTGTTGGAAGCGCCGGCTGTTCCTGTGTCGATCCTAAGTGACATCCCGGGTGACGAGAGGTAACATATGGGCGCCGCGAGACAACTCGGTCTGGATCATCGTCTAGATACTTACTTCGCCACGCTCCGCGCATCATCTCTGAAGGAGACACTGAAGCGTGGCGCCGGGAATTGGCAGATCTATGCGGCGGTTACCGGCTCGGCCATGGCGATGGTGACAAGCGCCTCGGCATCAATCATCGGCGCCGGTGTCCGGGACATCACTGTGGAAGCCATCGCAAGTGTCCTGGCCGCCAAGCAGAATCGCAGCAGCTCTAAGAGCATGCCATTGATTCACGCTGTCCGGTCGGCCATGGCCAGGCAAGATGCCGGAGTGAAATCCTACCATGGCGCAGGCTTGCGGGCTGGTCGCGCGAGCCAGGCGCAGGCCCCTACCATTTCGCCCGGTGGCATCGTTCCTCTTTGCGGCACTTTGAGCGTTATTCAGCCCGGTGAATGGGTATCGATTTTCGGGAGCAACCTCGCCAGCATAACCGCCATCTGGAATGGCGACTTTCCCACTTCGTTGGGCGGCACTAAGGTTGAGATCGACGGTAAAGCCGCGTATCTCCAATTTGTCAGTCCTGGGCAGATCAACTTACAAGCGCCGGATGACACGGCGACAGGTCCGGTACCCGTGGTTGTGACCACTGCCGCAGGCACCGTAACAGCGACTGTAACTCTAAGCGAGTTTGCCCCTTCGTTTGACTTATTCGACACGAGACATGTGGCTGGAATCATTCTCCGGTCGAATGGTACGGGAGCGTACGGTAACGGAGCTTACGATATCCTTGGCCCGACCGGGAGTTCGCTTGGCTTTCCAACGGTGGCCGCACAGGCAGGCGACAGCGTTGAGCTGTATGCCGTCGGGTTAGGGCCGACCAATCCCGGCGTCGCGGCCGGGCAGGCGTTTGCCGGTGCTGCGCCAACGAACAACAAGGTCACCCTTTACATCAATAATGTCGCCGTCAAAACGAAGTTCGTTGGATTGTCCAGCGCTGGTCTTTATCAGATCAACCTTGTCGTTCCGTCCGGGCTTGGCGAGGGAGACGTCCCCATTCAGGCGATCGTCGGCGGAATGCAAACCCAATCGGGTGCGGTGTTCTCGCTGCGGCACCCGGAGACTGGCGGTGGTTCGAGCTGGGTCGGGGGCGGAACGACGGGCGGAGCCGGTGGCGGGACAGGCGGTGGAGCGGGATTCGGATCGGGCGGCGGAGCTGGTGGCGGAACAGGCGGTGGATCGAATGGTGGAACGGGCGGCGGAGCCGGTGGCGGATCGGATGGTGGAACGGGCGGAGGAGGAGGCGGTGGGACCGGCGGTGGATCGGATGGTGGGACAGCGGGCGCATTGCTTCCAATTCCACGCAGCGGGATGCCGTATCAGCCCAGACTGCGATTCGCGCCAACCACGAGTGATGTCGAATCGGTTAGGGAGGGTTAGTTCCATGGTCTCCATGGGAATGTTGCGGTTGATCGCGGCAGGCGGACTATCGCTTGCGACCTTTGGCCAAAGCGCACCGAGAATAGCGCCCATACCAAGCGATCCTCTCGAACTGATCACCCGTCAAATCCAGGTCGTCGACACACCC
>Ga0181529_10004909_pt1 | contig 14202 bp, 10 predicted proteins | sample PEATcosm2014_Bin_36_FD_119763 | JGI IMG/M metagenome (GOLD analysis project Ga0181529, IMG submission 119763) | Peatland microbial communities from MTU Mesocosm Facility, Houghton, MI, USA - PEATcosm2014_Bin10_30_metaG | ecosystem: Environmental > Terrestrial > Soil > Wetlands > Peat | place...
CGGCCGAACCGTCGCGCCAGGGCATCTCCCACAAACCGCAGACCGCATACCCAGCCGGAGAGCAGCAGCGCTCCCGAGAGCAGCGCTATCGCGAAACCAAAGGGCGCCCATATCATTTTCAGCACGTCCAGAAGGCCCACGTTGAAAAGCGCTATGAAGAGCAGCCCCACGCCGGCCACTCCGCCAACAGCCAGGCAGCGGGCAGGATTGAACGCCACGGCCGCTGCTGCGGATCGGGTTGCCTGCGGCGCCACGATCAGAAGGGCAAGTCCGGCGGCGAGGCCGAACAAGAGGAGGCTGACCTGGCCGACGAACCACGACCCGCTGCGGGCCGCGGGGGACGCAGGAGCCGGAGCGGCGTGCGTTGCCGGGGCGGCAGCCGGAGCGTGGGGCTCGGGAGCCGCGTGCGCGGCCTCGGACTCATCCTCGTCTCCCTGATCGAGCGCAGACGCCAGCCCCTCATCCATGCGGATGACCTTCACCTTGCTGCCGGGCGCAATGTCGACGCTGCCTCCGACGGCCACGACGCTGCCTCCGACGGTCGCGCCTGGTCGGATGATGACGTGGCTATCCACGGCCAGCACGTCGTGCGTTACGTGGCCGGCAAGATACAGATCGCCTTCACGAATGGCTACGTTTTCGACCGTTTTGCCGGCCTCTATCGTCTGGCTGGAGGAGGGCTCCGCATTCGGGCGATGCGAGATCCGGACTTCCACAGACTGCGCCAGCGCACATCCGCCATCGATCGTGCAGAGCGAGACGCCCACAATCGCCAACGAGATCCATCGCTGCATAACGTTGCCCTCCTATCGGCGCGAGACGCGCCGCCGCGCGACGTGCCTGCAGATAACCAGCGCGAGCAGCCCATCCAGCAGGCAGCCGTCCACGACTCCGGCGCCCATAGGGCGGAACGAGCTTTCCAGCATGTTCGCGATCGTACCGAGCGATTCCACCAGCGCGCCGAACAGCGCGCCCAGCACCGGAATGCTGCACAGGACCTGGGCGACCTGCCCGAGCCAATCGCCGAACTCCTGGACGTTGATGCCGAGATCTGCGCGCCCTGCCGGAGTGAGCAGCCAGACGACGGCTATCGCGGCAAGCAGCGTGGCCAGCACGAGTCTGCGCCACACCTCCGCCGGCAGGTCGACCTGGACGGCCTGCCGGCCGACGAGAGACTCGATGGCTTTCGAAATCGAGTCGGCCTTTTCCGACCGGCCGATCCGCGCTGTCGACGGCGCCTGCGCCGTTTCCGTCTGGCGCGCTTCGGCGCGGCGGTCAGTTTCCGCGGCGGAGGCGGTCGCGAAGGAGGCGCTTGAAACGAAAGGGAGCGAGGAGGCCTCCGGCGCCTGCGGATTCTGCTGAAGCCGGATGCGCTGCATGATGGCCTCCGAGAGATCGGCCGGCATCTCGACGGGCCCGAGCGCCTCGACAAGCGCGATCACTCTGCTCAGAGCTTCGAATTCCCGGCCGCATGCCGGGCACACGGCCAGATGGGCGTGAAGAGCCGCACTCATGTCCGGCTGGACCGCGCCATCGTTTTCAAGCAGGTCCGGCAGCATCTCGCGCACGCGGAAGCACCAGCCCTGTTGTGCGGAATTGGACTGCCCCTGTTCTGCCGAGTAGCTGGGAGGCAAGGCGTAGGCGCCCCACCCTTGCGGCTCCTCCTCGGGCGTATGTTCCGTTCTATTTTCCATCTGTTTCCATTCCCAGCACCGGGCAAAGTCGCTCGCGCAGCATGTCGCGTGCCCGGAACAGGTGTGTCTTGACCGTGCCCGTCGGCAGCTCAAGCGTCCGGGCAATCTCGTCTACGCTCATGTCTTGCAGGTGTCGCATTACGACGACGAGGCGGTACTTTTCCGGCAGGTTGAGGACCGCGCGCTGCACGATCTCCTGCACGGCGCCGCGAACTGCCGCGTCCTCCGGAGCCAGGCTCCGACAGGTTTCGGCCGGCTCGCGGCCCTCCGCCAATTCGACATCCAGCGACAGCGCACCCTTTGCTTTGCGCGAGCGCAACTGGTCAATGCAGAGGTTCGAGGTGATCTTATAGAGCCACGTGAGGAAGCTGGCGTCCTGCCGGAAGGAGCCGAGCGCGGTATAGGCGCGCACGAAAGTCTCCTGCGTCAGGTCGCTCGCATCCTCCGGGCTGCCTGTCATCCGGTATGCGAGGCTATAGACCTGACGCTGGTAGCGTTTGACAAGACCGTTGTACGCGGCCGAATCTCCGCGCAGGGTCTGTCTAACAAGCTCCGCATCCGGTTGTTCCACCAGCGCGATCGTCCTCGTTTCCCCCTTGGTTCGAGCGCTTTCGAGGGGCAATACGGTCCATATAGCTTGTGGTTTCGGAAATATCTTCAGGCGCGGCCATTCGCCGCATGCGCTACTTGATTATGCTCTGTTTTCTTTCGAAAGCGCGACGCCGGGCGCTATCGGGAGCCGTGTGGGGTGAGCGGCGACCGGGAAACCGCGTGCTCGCGGCGGTATACTGGAACAGGCGGACCACACACTGCGACGAGCGGGCTGTGTCCGGCCGGAACCGAACTGGAGATTTGCGAGCAAAATGAAGATCGATCGTCGGGCGCTTCTTCAATCTGCCGCGGCGGGAGTCGCCGGCATTCCGGTCCACGCCGGGTCTCGGCGACGGCCCAACGTGCTGCTGATTATCGTCGACGAGTGGCGGGCGCAGGCCTGCAGCTACGCAGGCGACGCCAACGTGGCGACGCCTCATCTCGACGGGCTGGCGCGCGAAGGGGTGTCGTTCGACACCGCGATCTCCGGATGTCCGGTCTGCTGCCCTGCGCGCGCGAGCCTGCTGACGGGCCAGTATCCTCTGACGCACGGCGTCTTCATCAATGACGTGGAGCTGAAGCCGCGCGGAGTTACGCTCGGCGAGGCCTTTGCGGCGGCGGGCTACCGAACCGGCTACATCGGCAAATGGCACGTATACGGAAGCCCGGACGGGAGATACGGCCGACGGCTGGAGTACATCCCGAAGGACCATCGTTTCGGTTTCGACTATTGGAAGACGTGCGAGTGCACTCACGAGTACAACCGCAGCCTGTACTACGACGGAGACGACCGGACGCCGAAGTACTGGGCAGGTTACGACGCGATCGCTCAGACGGCGGACGCCTGCGACTTTATCGAGAAGGAGGCAGGCGGGCCGAGGCCGTTCTGCCTGGCGCTGTCGCTCGGGCCGCCGCATTTCCCATATGAGACGGCGCCGGCCTCTTATCGCGCGCGTTTTGCCGGCCGCGAGATCCATCTCCGCCCGAACGTGCCGGCGGCGCGCCGGGCCGAGGCGGCGGAGATCCTGCGGGGCTACTACGCTCACATCGAGGCGCTGGACGACTGCGTGGGCCGGCTGCTGGAGAGACTCAAGCGTTCGGAGATCGAGGAGGAGACCATCGTCCTCTTTCTATCCGATCACGGCGACATGATGCTCTCGCAGGGCTTGACCACCAAGCTCTATCCCTGGGACGAGTCGCTTCGCGTGCCGTTCCTGGTCCGCTATCCGCGAGGCGGCGTGGCCGGAGGCCGGCGCGTCCGAACGCCGGTGGATCTGCCGGACGTGATGCCGACGCTGCTTGGCCTGGCCGGGATCGCGATTCCGCGAACGGCGCAGGGCGCGGACCGTTCGGCGCTCGCCTCCGGCAGGGCGCCAGACCGCGGACGGCCCGCTCTCATCGGCCTTCCCGTCCCGTTTACGGAGGCTCGCCGCTACGGCTTCGCGGAGTATCGCGGCCTGCGCACGCAGCGGCACACATATGTGCGCTCCATCCACGGTCCCTGGCTTCTGTACGACAACGAAGCCGACCCCTTGCAGATGCGTAATCTGTGCGGGAGCAGAGCGGCCGGGAAGTTACAGGCGGCGCTGGACCGGAGTCTCAACGAGGAGCTGGCGCGCGTCGGCGACGAGTTCCGTCCCGCGGAAGAGTACGTCGGCCGGGAGGAGCTCGGGCACTACGACGAGCTGAAGACGCCGATCGGATTCATGCGCAGCCCCTGGGGCGATTGGGAATCGACCCTCCGGTAGCGCCGGATGGCCGACCGGTTGAAACCGGCGGCTATGCGTGCGAAGTCCCGAAGGGACTGGTTTCCGAGGGCCGGTGACCAACGGGCTGAAGTCCTGCGGCCACCCATCCCGCGGTCGTGATCCGGCCGGCCCGGCGATCCGATTGTCGGGATCTCAGGTCGTGGAAACACGCTCGTTGCCGCTGCGGGCCGACTTCAGCGCCGCAAGCGTGAAGCGGAGTACTGGCCGGACGGTTTCCGGAGGCGACACGATATCCGGCCCCTCGCGCAGCGCGGATATGAACGCCGGGTCGGGCAGATCCGGAGCGGAGAGAACGTCTGGATCCACCAGCGATTCCGGGAACGGCGTGAGCACCCCTGTGAACTGGCTGCCTGTGAACATCTGGTGGGACTCCTCGCCCTCCGACCAGAGAAGCTGGAAGTTGCGCAGCAGGAAATCCGCGCCCTCTGTGTGGACTACGAGCTCCTCGCGCCATTTGCGCGCCGCGCCGTAGAAGTTGAAGACCATCGGCGCGCCCGCGCCCGGATCGACGGCCAGGGTGCCCGGGGTCGGGCACTGCGGCACCATTCTCGCCTCGCCCCAGGTCACTATCGGCACAGGCGTGCCCCGGTTTTCGGCCGTCGCGCGCACCCAGGCCGCCTCCAGACCGGTCATCCAGCAGATGATGTCGATCTGATGGCCGCTTGCGTCCACGAAGTAGCCGCCCGGACAGCGCTCAGGATCGTGCCGCCACGTGCCGCGGTTCGGGTTCACCCAGTCCTCGCAGGCGTAGGCGTTGATCCCGGTCACCTTGCCCCACCGCCCCGAATGGATAGCGCTCCTCAGCACGCGTGTGTTCCGGTGATAGCGGCGCTGGTAGGCGATGCAGACCAGGCGGTTCGACCGTTCCGTCGCCTCGACGACGGCGCTTACCTCCTCCGGCACGAGCGACAGCGGCTTCTCGCACAGCACGTGGTGGCCTCGCTCCAGCGAGGCCAGAAGCTGCCTGACGTGCCAGTGGTTGGGCGAATTGATGTTAATGGCGTTCACGTCGGGATCGGAGATCACGTCCATGAAGTCGGAACAGATCCTGACGTCGGCCCGTCCCCCGCGCGCCTCCGGAGGCACAACGTCCGCAACGCGCTGCATGGCCTCCTCGTCCGGATCGTACACGGCCACGACGTGCACGTCCGGGAGCGCAGTAAGCCTCTCCGCATGGATCTTCCCCAGTAATCCGCATCCGATAATGCCGAACTTAATCGGCCCTGAGACCTTTTCATAACTCATGTATGATTCTCTCTCCTCCGGCGTGCCCAACCGATTCGGAATCGAACGACCGCTCCGCGCTGCAATCCCTTCCGCCTCTCTCCTATTCGCGTCTCCGGCCTCCGCTACGCGCCCGTCCAGCTTCGCATCTTCGCCTGAGCGGATCTCAGCCGAGCGCGCGCCGGCTCGAGCGCCGCGTGCGGGAACCGCTCGCCCGGCCCTGCGCCGCGCTCGGCATCGTAGCGGATCTCGCCGTCGATGAGCGTACAGACCACGTCCGCCGCGTGAGCGGCGTAGACCAGCGCGCTGCAGGGATCGTAGGCCGGCGCACTATGCAGTTCGCCGATCCTCACGACGCAAAGGTCCGCCCGCATTCCCGGCGCCAGCGACCCGATCTCTTTTTCCAGTCCCAGCGCCCGCGCACCGCCGATCGTCGCCATACGGAGGACATCCTGTGCGCCGGACGCCACGATGCTGCGGCGGGAGGCGCGCTGAATCAGCACGGCGAAGCGCATCTCCTCGAACAGATCGATCCCATTGTTGCTCGCCACGCTGTCGGTGCCGATGCCGATAGGCAAGCCTGCGCTCTCATCGCGCGCCAGAAGGCCCAGAGGCGAGACTCCCACGCCGAGCTTGGCATTAGACTTCGGGCAGTGGGCCCAACCCACCTCCCTATCGCAGGCGATCTTCCGGTCTCCGGCCGCGAGCTGAACGCCGTGCACAAGCAGCGTCTTCCGCGAGAGCAGTCCGAAGGAGTCGAGATAGGCGACGGCGCTCACACCCGGCGCGCGCCAGTCAATGCCTCGCCGCGCGAACATTGCCGCGATCGGACCCGTGCCGGACCTGAGCAGCTCCGCCTCCGCCTGCGATTCCGCCGCGTGGATGCAGACCGGAAGGCCGTCGCGGCGCGCATATTCGGCCAGGGCGCGCATCAGCGCAGGGCGGACCGTATAGGGCGAATGCGGCGAGATTCCCACGCGCAGACGGGTTCCGGCAGCGCGGGCGGCGAGCCGCCGGACCTTCTCGGCAAGTTCGCTCACGATCGTCTCGACCGGCAGCGCCTCGTCGATTCCGAAGACCTCCTGATAGATGAGGCCGCCCAACCCCAGCTCCAGCGCGCCGTCCAGGGCAGCGCCGCTATCCGTGCAGTCCGCGACCGTGGTGACGCCTGCGGCAACGGCCTCCGCCGCGCCGCAGATCGCCGACGCCCTCCAGTCCTCGGCATCCAGCGCAGCCTTCCGCGCCGTAAGGGCGCGGATCCAGGGGAAGAACTCGATGTCTTCGAGCAGGCCGCGCATCACGGTGTATTCCAGGTGCGTGTGGATGTTGACGAGGCCGGGAAGCAGGATGGCGTCGCCGAAGTCGCGAGCGCCGGAATCGGAGCCGGAGCCGGCCACGCGGATCTCCGCGATCCGGCCCTCCTCGATCACGATCTCGGCGTTCTCTATCGGCGGACTCGCGATGGGCAGGGCCCACGCCGCGCGAAGCCTTACCGGCCGAAGCGCAGCGCTCACCTGCGTAGTGCGCCTTTCAGAAGGTCGTCGATGGGATCCTCCCTCCGCGGCGAGCCGCTCGGCGGCTCTGCGCCGCCCGGTTCAAAGAGGCATCGCCCAGATCCGCGACAGGTCATCGAACGTCAGTCCCTTAGCATGACCGTCCGCAAACAGTGTGACGTAGCGAAAGGACGACTTGAACCACCCACCGTGCCAGCGCCCCGCGCCGTCGAAAAGCACGTTGACCCCGGCGGGGTTCTGCAGCGCGCCGTCGGACGCGTGACGGACGGCGAGCTCGGTGCGGTAGTAGTAGCTTGTGCCGAACCTGGCGAAGCTGGAGGGCTCGGCATCCAGCGGAAGGCCGGTGAAGTCCTCCGTGTCGAACCCGCAGTCCGACGGGCAGTGAAAGAGCTCGGCCGATTTGCAATAGGGCTGGAGGGCCGTCTGGATGGGCGTGATCTTCGGGATAAGCGCCTGGAACTGCGGATTCCCGCTCCAGATCTGCGGCGTGTAGATATCGGCGGGATCGACCGCATACGGAAAGAGTCCGTCGTTATCCTGCATGTAGAACTGAACGGCCAGACCGATCTGACGCAGATTGGAGATGCAGGCAGCCTCCCTCGCCTTGCCGCGAGCGCTGGCGAAGACCGGCAGGAGCAGCGCAGCCAGAATCGCGATGATGGCGATAACGACGAGCAGCTCTATCAGCGTGAAGGCGCGAGCTGCGCGGCAGTCGGTATGATCGGCGCGTGACAACGGTTTTGCCTCTCCGGGCCCGGCTGGGCGGGCCTGGGGCGCAACATGGATCCGCATTCGGCGCGAATCGGCTCGGAGCAGGCCGAAACCGCGCGGACTGACCGGAGGGGTTCGGCGCTCGTATTGTACCAGCGGAGGAATCCCAGGTCAAGGCGTGTCTGACCGACTCGTGTCCTGCCAAAGTGAAAATGTCTCATAGCGCAGCAAAGTGAAAATGTCCGATCCGGCGCCGTTTTCTGAGCCGAGGGCTCGCGCCAATTGCCGCAGGCGCGCTTGCTCCACTCGTCGAGCCGGAATCGGGCGAGCGGCGTAACGCTGGTTGCCGGCACATAGGCGGCCGGCGGGCTGGCGAGCGGAGACAAATGGGTGAACGGCCGCCCCGACCGGCGCCTGCTTTGAGGTATACTTGTAGGTTGGTCACGCCGTGTCGAGTCCGGTGCATCCATATTCCACCGCGCGCGTGAAACGGGCTGAGCCGGCAGCCGCCGTGGCCTGACGGATCGGGCTGGTGTCGTCAGGCACATCCGAATGCGAGCTATGTGTAAACGGCGTGCAAATTTGTTGGAGGATAGATGGCAACCTGGCAGCGAGCTTTGATCGTAGGCGGATCGTCCGGTATGGGCGAGGAGATTGCGCGGGAGCTTGCGCGCCGAAACTGCAAGGTGGCTCTGGTCTCCTGGTGCAAGGAAGAGTTGATGGCGGTGGCCGATTCGCTGAACGCCGTCACGCCCGGCATCGCGTTTCCGTACGTGCACGACGTGCGGAGCTTTGAATGCGCTCCGTCGCTCTTTCAGCAGATCACGCACGATCTGGGCGGGCTCGACGTAGTATTCTACATGGCGGGCGTGATGCCCAGGCTGCAGCCGGACGAGTATGACTTCGATCAGGACAAGAAGACCATCGAGGTGAACACGCTCGGTGCGATCGCCTGGCTGAACGAGGCGGCGCAGAGATTTCAGCGCGCTCGCGAAGGCACCATCGTCGGAATATCGTCCGTAGCCGGCGACCGCGGCAGGCGCGGAATGCCGGCCTACGCGGCCTCGAAGGCGGCTCTCACCTGCTATCTCGAGGCGCTGCGCAACCGCCTTTCGCAGCATGGAGTATCGGTGGTGACCATAAAACCGGGTCCCGTCGATACGCCGCTCACGCGCGGATCGAAGCAGCCGCTGATTATCCCGGCCAGCAAGGCCGCGACGCTCATCCTGAAGGCCGCTCGCCGGCGAGGCAAGACGGTCTACGTTCCGGGCATCTGGCGCTATATCATGTTCATCGTCCGTAATATCCCGTCCGCGATCTTTACCCGAATGAAGTTCTAAGGGGCGCGGGAGTTCCGGCCAGGGCCAACGAGGCGCAATACTTGTCACCTGACGACCTATCCAAAATCGAAATCAACTCCGGCGCGAACGCGCCGGAGACCGTGCCCGAGGCCGTATCCGCGATCGGCTCGCGGCCCGCCGTGGCGCTGCCGTGGGACCATCTGGAGCGCACCGAGGGCTTCGGTATGACCCAGTCGGGCCTCTCGTTCGTCTATCGCCCGAGCACGGTCGAGGGAATACGGGAGGTTTTCGAGCTGGCGCGCCGCACGGGCAGGTTTGTGGCGCTGCGCGGCGGCGGCCGGAGTTACGGCGATGCGGCGGTGGCCGGCGAGAACATCTGCCTCGACCTGACGAGAATGAACCGTATTCTCGAATGGGACCCGGTGCGCGGCATCGCGATGGTCGAGCCGGGCGTGACGATCGGTCAGCTCTGGCAGTACACGATCGGCGACGGCTGGTGGCCTCCCGTGGTGACGGGAACGATGTTCATCACCATCGGCGGCGGCGCCGGCATGAACGTGCACGGCAAGAACAACTTCGCCGTCGGACCGATCGGCGATCATATCCTGAATTTCGATCTGCTGCTTCCTAACGGCGAGATCCGTCACTGCTCGCGGGTCGAGAACAGCGATCTGTTCTTTGCGGCCATCGGCGGCTTCGGCATGCTGGGCTGCTTCGTCCGGATTACGCTGCAGATGAAGCGCATCTACTCGGGGATGGTGGCAGTCGAGGGCTACCCGGCGCGCAACATGGCGGAGCTGATCGAGCAGTTCGAGCGGCAATACCCGACGGCGGACTATCTCGTCGCCTGGATAGACTGCTTCGCAAGAGGCAAGAGCCTGGGACGCGCGCTCGTTCACGAGGCGCACTATCTTCACGCAGGCGACGATCCGAACACGGCGCAGACGCTGCGGGTCGAATACCAGACGCTGCCCGACACCATGATGGGCGTCATTCCGAAGTCGATCATGTGGATGTTCATGCTCCCGTTCGCCTGCCCGCTCGGCATGAGGCTGACCAACTGGGCGAAGTTCCACCTGAGCGCGCGCCTGGAGCCCGGGAAGATCCATCGCCAGTCGCACGGCGCCTTCAACTTCCTGCTGGACTACGTACCGAACTGGAAACTCGCTTACAAGTACGCGCCGAAGTTGAAGTTGATGCGCGAGCCGGGCGGATTCATCCAGTACCAGAGCTTCATTCCGGCGGCAACGGCGTGCGAGTGCCTGGAGGCGGAGATCCGGCTATGCCAGCAGCGCGGCCTTGTGCCGTGGCTGGCCGTTTTCAAGCGACACCGCAAGGATGCGTTCCTGATGACGCACGCCGTGGACGGATACTCTATGGCGCTGGACTTTCCCGTGTCGGCGCGCAACAGGAAGCGGCTCTGGGAGCTCGCGGCCGAGCTGAACAGGATCGTGCTGGAGGCCGGCGGCCGCTTCTACTTCGCGAAGGACAGCACGCTGGAGCCGGAATCGGCCGAAACCTATCTCGGCGCGGAGACGCTGGACAAGTTTTTCGCGTTAAAGCGCGAATGCGATCCGGAGTCCCTGCTCCAGACGGACCTTGCAAACCGCATTTTTGGAGACCGGCTGAGGGACGAGCGCCCTGCCGCGCAGCAGTAAGATCCGAGGCCACATGCCGAAGGTAAGCGTTATCAACCTGGGCTGCGCCAAAAACCAGGTGGACACCGAGGAGATGCTCGGCGTGCTCGCCTGCGCCGGCTACGACGTCGAGAGCAGCTACGGTCCCGAGGAGGTCTCGTCCGGCGCGGACGTAGTGGTCATCAACACCTGCGGCTTCATAGACGCGGCGAAAGAGGAATCGGTCAACACGATTCTGGAGACGCTGCAGCGTAAGGAGCGGGGCGAGATCGGCAAGGTGGTCGTCGCCGGATGCCTGGCCCAGCGCTATGCGCGCGAGCTGACCGCAGAGCTGCCGGAGGTAGACGCCTTCATCGGCACGGGCCAGGGGCAATCGATCGACGGCGTCGTCGGCCAGACGCTGATCCGGCCGGACCAGCTCATCCAGATTGAAGAGAGGCCGCGCCATCGCTGGCTCGACTCGCTGACGCGCAAGCGGATAGGCGCGGCATGGACCGCCTATCTGAAGATTTCCGAGGGCTGCGACCATCGGTGCACGTTCTGCGCGATCCCCTCGTTCCGCGGCGCGCACGTAAGCAAGCCGATCGAGCGCATCGTCGAGGAAGCGGAGGGGCTCGCGGCGCAGGGCGTGCGCGAGTTGAACCTGATCGCCCAGGACTCGACTCAGTACGGCCACGACCTCTATGGCCGGCAGCGGCTGCCGGAGCTGCTGCGCGAGCTGGCGAAGATCGACCCGGTGCGCTGGATTCGGCTCTTTTACTGCTACCCCTCCCGCGTCAGCCGGGAGGTGATCGAGGCGATCGCCGGCACGCCGAAGGTCTGTCAGTATATCGACATGCCGCTGCAGCATGCGGACGATGAGCTGCTGCGCGCGATGGGAAGGCCGGCGGGCTACAGGCGCTACCTGGAGTTGCTGGCCCGGATTCGCGCCGAGTCGCCTGACGTAGCCATACGCACCACCTTTATCGTGGGCTTTCCCGGCGAGACAAAGGCGCAGTTTGCCACGCTGGAGCGGTTCGTTGAGGAAGCCCAGTTCGATCGCGTCGGCGTGTTCGAATACTCCGTCGAGGACGGCACGCCCAGCGCGGATATGGAGCCGAAGCTGCCGGCTCGCGTTAAGAGAGCCCGGCGCGAGCGCCTGCTGGCGCTGCAGCAGCCGATCTCGCTCGAGCGCAACCGTGCCTGGATCGGCCGGGAGATGGAGATACTGGTGGAGAGTCGCTCGGAGAGCGACTCATCCGCCGCCGTCGGCCGCTCGTTCAGAGACGCGCCGGAAGTGGACGGAATGGTGATCGTGCGTGGCTGCACGGCCGAGCCGGGCTCGTTCGTGCGAGCGCGCATCGTCGACGCGATGCCGTACGACCTGATTGGAGAGACGATACTCGGATAGTGGGCCCTCCGGGCTGCGCGCCCGGACGCTGCTCCGACCCGATTGCAGAGATGAGGAGGAGATCTGGTGGCTACTGCCGTTCTGAACGATATTGAAGCGCCTCTTGACGAAGAGCAGCTTGCGACGCGCTTCGCGGGCACGCTCGTCTATCGCTCGCTCATCGAGTTGGGAGAGCCGGTCAAGGCCTCCGAGGTGGCGAAGGGCGCGGAGAGACCCGACGTGGATTTGAAGCTCGCCCGGGTGGTGCTGTCGACGAACCCGCATATGACTGCGGTCGACAGGAAGTGGACGCTCTGGACACGCTTCCTGGATGCGCGGTCCACGGTGGACCAGAACGTGCGGCGCGTCATGCTGACGTTCGGCCAGCCGATGCGCATCCCTCATCTCGCCCGCGAGCTGACCGCGATCTACGGCAGGCCGGCGGAGATCTTCGAGGAGATGCTGCGCCAGTTGGCGCGCGAAAGGTCCCGCTACTTCCCGGTTGGCGAAGACATGATCGCGCCGGCGGAGTGGCTGCTCAACACCGATTGGGAAAACGAGGACGAGCTGCTGTTCGAGAACTTCCTGGACGACGAGGACGCCCTGCCGCTCGTGAGTCTGGCGGCGGAGATCGGCTTCTCCGATGCGGACGCGTCCAAGTACGGCGAACTGCTGGACCGCGCCGGCAAGCCGCTCAAGGGCAAGGCTCTCCAGTTTATCGGCTGGCGGACGAATAAGCTCCACTTCGACCCGGTCGTCTTCTTCAACCGCCTTTTCGTGCAGAGCGGCGCTCAGCCTCTGGGCGAGGAGCTCTGGGTTGGTCCGGAGCTTGCCGCGCGGCTAGCCGCACGGTTCCCGTCCATCGCCGAGCAGGAGGTGAGCGACAACGCGGAGGCGGAGGCTCAGGAGGCCGCACAGCCGCTGCAGATCGGCGACGAGGAGCGCGACCGGCTCGTGCAGCGCATCGCCGAGAGCGACGAGACCGTATTTGCCACCCGCCTGCTGGAGGAGCAGTTCGACATCACGCCGGACTACCGCACCTACCAGGAGGACCTGCAGATGCTCATCCAGACGCTCGCGACGGACGAGCGCATCGTCTGGGTGGGCGCGGATCGCTTCCGGCCGCAGGGATTGATTCCGCCCTACGTCTTCTCCGTGCCCGGTCTGCTTGAGATTCCGGAGACCAACTTCGTGGACGCGGAGAACAACCTGGTCGATCTTATGCTGGAGGACGAAGGCTTCGACGGCGGACTGGATCGCGAGATTCTGAACCCGCTGGCGCAGGACGTCCTGGACGAGGAGCCCGTTCCTCGTCCCGATCCGAATCCGCCTTCGAACGCGCGGGCGGTGATCAAGTTCCATCACAAGCAGATCGGAACGCTGCCGCTTTGCCAGTTCCCCTCCGGCTTCTTCGCTCCCGAGCCGTCGATCCTGGAGGTCGAGTTCGTTCTTCCGAGCAGCCAGAAGGTTCAGGTCTGGGTGAACAACGATACGCGGCTGCTTTACGGGCTGCTCGACTGGTTCCAATCGATCCCGATCGACTCCGGTGCGACTTTCACGCTGGAGCGTCAGGCGGCGGACCGCTTTGCGATCAACTACAACGAAGAGACCGAGCCCTCGATGTTCATCAGCCGCAACCGCATCAACGAGCTGCTGGAGCTCCAGGAGCGCGCGGAAGCGGAGGACCTGCCGGACTTCGACGTGATGCGGCTCATTATGGAGCACTATCGCAAGGGCATCGAGTACGTGACGCTGCTAACCGAAGTGAACATCGTGCGCCGCGTAACGCGCAGGATGATCGCCTCCATCCTTTCCGAGTACCACTGCTTCTTCCAGCGCGGCGGCTCCTGGGTCTTCGACACGAAGAAGCTGATCCAGGGCTTCGATAAGACCAAGCGGAAGTTCCTGGCAAAATTCTGAGTTGCTGGTGGCCTAACGATCTATGGACTTGACTCGCGTTCGGTACGCTCCCAGCCCGACCGGATCGCCGCACGTCGGCAATCTTCGTACGGCGCTCTATAACTGGATCTATGCGCGCAAGACGGGCGGCGTGTTCATCGCTCGCCTGGAGGATACGAACCGCTCGCCTGACGTGTACAGGCCGGAGGGGATCTGGGACATCGAGTCGAGCCTCCGCTACCTCGGCATCGTTCCGGACGAGTGGTGGGTATCGGGCGGGCCGGCGGGGCCGTATGTGCAGAGCGAGCGGCTGGCGCTTTACAGCCGGGCGGCGCAGGAGTTGATCGAGTCCGGCGACGCTTACCGCTGCTACTGCACGCGCGAGCGGCTGGAAGAGATGCGGGCGGAGCAGCAGGCGCGCGGCGCGCCGGCAGGCTACGACCGTCGATGCCGCAATCTGAGCGCGGAGCAGCGGGAGGCCTTTGAGGCGCAG
>Ga0181529_10004910_pt1 | contig 14200 bp, 10 predicted proteins | sample PEATcosm2014_Bin_36_FD_119763 | JGI IMG/M metagenome (GOLD analysis project Ga0181529, IMG submission 119763) | Peatland microbial communities from MTU Mesocosm Facility, Houghton, MI, USA - PEATcosm2014_Bin10_30_metaG | ecosystem: Environmental > Terrestrial > Soil > Wetlands > Peat | place...
ATTCCCGGCAGATGATAGCTCACATTCTGCGCAAATCGCACCTCAACAACCCGACAGTGCCATTCGGGACAGGCACCTCACGACTGTTGTGCTTCGCGGGTCTTCCGCTTTTCAGTTCGGAGCCAGTCCCCCTTTTTCAACGGGCTGTTAGGCGGCGTCTACGGTTTCGTGTTGCGCGCTTGTGATTCGGGGCCAGGCCGCTCGGGACGATGCTGATAATCGGGCCACAGGGGGCAATTCAGGTCCGTCCAGCATTTCACGCGTTGTCGCTGCTCGGCCGTCAACTGCACGTCGTGATGACCGCTGTTGAGGACCGCCCAGAGCTTGCTTTTCGGTGTGCCAAAGCTCATCGGTTCGGCCCGGTAGTGCCGCTCGCCCCAGGACAGCGAAAAATAGTGGACCCAACCGCCTTCAATCAGCGTTTTGTACGACGCGGGCACACGCTGGGCATTCAGGTTTCCCGTCAGGTTGATCTTCCGGTCGTTCGCATTATGGCAGCTCACGCATTTGGCATCCCATACCGGCTGGACGATCCGCTCGTAGGCGAAGGCGTCGCTTCCCCACGGTGCAGCTTCAATCTTGCGCGGGGCGCGTCGCAAGGCAACGGCCGGCATAGCCGGCGGCGCCGATTGCCGATCTTCATGACAGCCGATACAACTGCGCCGCTCACCCGGTTGCACCTGCACAACGCTTCGCATCCGCTGAATCTCGCTCAACTCGGCGTCCAACGCGATGAAATAAAGGACCTTGCCGGCCGGAGCATAGAAACTTGCCGAGCCGTCCCGTTCGACCGGCACGAGTCCCAGCGAGGCCTTGGCAACGAACGTCGGCCATCCGTACGGGCCTTGGATGATGTGCGTCGGCGACGCATAGTAGTCCTGAAAATCATCTCCGTAGTCCTGGCGACACTCGCCGTTGGGCAAATGGTCCAACCGGGACGCCACTTCCTCGCAGACGCGGAGGTACTTGACCTTGCCGCGCGGCACGGCCGGCGACAAACCTTGGTAGACGTCGAGCAGGCTGAATTGTCCCGCGGCATTTTCGGCCAGCGACTCGTTCTTCGGCAGCACCGGGGGACGCGCGGTTGCCCGCCGTAGCGTGGGGGTCATGCAACCGAACGTCGGATCGGAGTAGAGCCATTCGCGGTTCCCGTAGCGATCGACGACAAACAGGCCGAACCGGTCGCTCGGCGCGTGGCTGGCCAGAAAATAATCGCGTGAAACTGGCACCGGATCGCGAAAACAGGCGTTCCGCGGCCAATCCATGTCGTAGTGGGGTCGCGCGTCGGGCGTGATGTTCGTGATGGCCGTCGGGTCGAACGGACCCTTGGCGAGATCAATCAGCCCGAGCGGACCATTGTGGTCGCCGCCGTGCGAGTACAACGTGCAGAGAATCTCTCGGCTGCGGGGCACCTCGCGGGCATTGATGTAACTGTTCGGCGTGTTGTTGCCGTAGACGAGCGTCGGCTGGGTGCCGTCGGGGTGGATCGCCCAAAGGTTATGGCCGAAGTTGGCCCCCTTGTCGAGATACTCGGATCGCGTCCAAAGGATGCGGCCATCCTGCATGACCGAAGGCGCCCACTCCGTCAGGTTTGCATACGACAACGGGTGTATGGCCGATTCCTTGGCGGAGAGCGGGTTGTCCATGCGGTACAGCACGAAGGCCTGCGGACGCCAGCAGAGGAAGCGTTTTTCGCAACGCGTCGACATGAAGGCCAGCCCGCCGTCGGGCAGCGGGCAGGGGTACAGGTCGTGGTAAGGGCCGTCGGTCAATTGCCTCAGGCCGTCGCCGGCAAGGTTCATGACCATCAGATGCCAATAGCGGGGGTAACCGGCAACGCCCGACCGCTCCGGCCGGAACGCGAAAAACACCTGCCGGGCGTCGAAATCGATCATGGGATCGCGGGCAATGCCGGCGCTGGCATCAAAAAGGGTCATCAGTTTCGCCTGCGACGGGGTCAGCCGGCCGTCCTGCCGGGGAATCTCCAGCGTGCAAATGCCGCCGCCGGGGCGGAACTGCGAATCCATCACGTCGCTGTAATTGTGCGAGGAAAGATAGGGATGCCGTTTGACGAACACGAGCTTCGACAAGGGCTCAAGTTCTGGATCACGCAGCAGGAGACGGCGTTTGGCGAGGCGCGCCTCGAAATACAACGACGTTTCCGCCTGCGCGTTGCCGGGCGGCAGTGCTTGCTGCCGTTGGCGCAATCGGGCCAGCTCTGTCCGCTCAACAGCCACATCCACGCCCCTGGCGGCCATCCGGTCACAGAGTTCTTCCATCAGCACCAGCACGCGGTCCAGAGGCTGGAGTTTGGCGATCCGGCCCCAATAGGGTGAGCCGCCTGGCAGCGCAGGACGATCGGTTTTCAGCGGCGAGAGATGATCGTCGGCATTCATCTGCAGCCACATGTCGCGTTCGCGAGCAAACGCCGTCTTCAACGGATCCTCAGCCACCCGACGGACGGTCTGCCACTGCTTGCCATCGAGCGATAGCTGGATTTCAACGGCTGTGGGCATCCGATCGCCAAATTTCCCTTCCCGGTCGCGGGATAGAACGACCTTATTGATCCACGTCGGTTGCGGCAAGGCGATTTGCACCCACTGATTGTCGCAAGCGGCCGCTACCCAACTGTGTGCATTGCCGAAAAGGCCGTCATTGAGATGTGCGATCTGATGAATGGGAAAGCCGGTGATACAGGAAGAGGCCGTTGCCTTGGCGCCTCGGGAAGCCAGGGCCACGTTCCGCCCATCCTTTGCGTCGAGTATTTCGACTTCGTCGAAGCATGGCTCGCCAGCCCTGCTGCCAAGGATCGCCACGCGGACAAAGGCGGCGTTCTGGGCAGCGAAATCAAGAACGTTGGCGCGCTCGGGCAACAGATTGTCGAATTCCGCAGCGGCCATCAGCCCGCAAAGCACAACGCACCCCAACCAAAGGCCAACGCATGGCATTCGTCGTCGCAGGATCATCTCGCCCTCCTTTTCGGAGATATGGGAGTGCCTTCGATTTTACCATGCCTGCCTTGGGCGCTCTACTGGTGGCGCATTGGCTCCCGAGGCCGAGAGCCCTCCAGGACAGCGGGAGAGTGCCGCTTGGCGGCACCACGCAAATAGCCAACAACGAGTTGCGGCTGTCGAAGGCCCGTGTTGCGTCAGGCAGAAGAAGATCCGACGATCAAATTAGTCGCCGCGCAGCTTGCCGACCACCAGCGACCCGTTGTGGCCGCCAAAGCCGAAACTATTCGACATGGCTACGTTAATCTTGCGCTGCCGGGCTTGGTTGGGCGTGTAGTCAAGGTCGCACTCGGGATCGGGCGTGTCGTAGTTGATCGTCGGCGGGATCAGACCGTCGCGCATCGCCAACAGACAAAAAATGATCTCGACGCCGCCACTGGCGCCCAGCAGATGGCCCAACTGGCTCTTCGTGCTCGAGATACTGACCTTCTTGGCGTCGTCCTTGAAGACGGCCTTGATAGCCGTGGTCTCGGCCAGGTCGCCCAGCGGCGTGCTGGTGCCGTGGGCGTTGATGTAGTCGATGTCGCCGGGATTAATGCCCGCGTCCTTGATCGCCAGCGCCATGGCATGCGCGGCACCGACGCCGTCCTTGTCGGGAGCCGTGATGTGGCTGCCGTCGCAACTAACGCCGTAGCCGTACATCTCGCCATAAATGCGTGCGCCGCGGGCCTTGGCATGCTCCAGTTCTTCCATCACGATTAGGCCGGCGCCTTCGCTCAGGACGAAGCCGTCGCGATCACGATCGAACGGTCGGCTGGCGCGGGCCGGATCGTCGTTCCGCTCCGACAGCGCCCGCATGGAGCCGAAAGCACTCAGACCGATGTGCGTCAGAGCGGCTTCGCTGCCGCCGCTAATGATGACCTCCGCCTCGTTGTCGCGAATCAGCTTGTAGGCGTCGCCGATGGCGTTGGTGGCGCTGGCGCAGGCCGTGACGACCACTTGGTTCGGCCCGCGCAACCCGTACTGAATGGCGATCTGGGCACTGGCCGCGTTGCCAATCAGCTTGGGGATGGTGAAGGCCGAGACCTTGTCGGGCCCCTTGTCGAGCAGCCGCTGGTGTTGAATCTCGATCGTCTCCAGGCCGCCGATGCCGGAGCCGAGGATGACGCCGCAGCGCCAGGGATCTTCTTTAGAGAAGTCGAGCCCCGAGTCATGGACCGCATTGACTCCGCTGACCTGGGCGAACTGCACGAAACGATCGAAGCGCTTGACGTCCTTGGTCTCGATGTAGCCATCGACCGACCAATTGCGGACTTCGCCGCCGAAGCGGACGCGATAATTGGTCACATCGAGCCGCTCAAGCAGACCAACTCCGCTCTCACCGTTGCAGATGCGAGTCCAAAGTTCATCCACCTGGCAGCCGAGCGAGGTGACGGCACCAAGGCCCGTGACGACAACGCGGCGTTTCATGCAAATCCGTCAGGCAGAGGAGGCTTCCGTGCTTTCCACAGCTTTCACGATATGATCGATGGCCTGTCCCACCGTTTGGATCTTCTCGGCCACGTCGTCGGGGATGTTAATGTCGAACTCCTCTTCGAGTTCCATCACCAGCTCGACCGTATCCAACGAATCGGCGCCCAGATCATTCACAAAAGAGGTTTCGCGGGTGATCTGGTCTTTGCTGACGCCAAGCTGCTCGGCCACGATATCAATAACACGCTCTTGAACTGAGGCCACCGTAGGGTCCTCCTGCTACCACATATTTTCTCGGGGGATGCACTCCGGTGGCAATCCCCACTGTAAAAGCCCGTCAACTCCTGCCGCGAGGTCATAAACCCCACGTTTTGCCTCGCTTCACATCCAGTCTCGAAAGATATAACGGTTTTCGGTGTTCGTGTCCATATCTTTCGAGATCTTTTTTCCTCTTGCGCTCGAAATTCGACGTCTTGAGCGTCCTCCCAAACGGCATGGAGGCTGAAAGGTGGGGGAATCTCGGGAAACGCCGGTTTTCAAACCCCTGTCCGATCGCCCTGCTCTCGACGTCGATTCTCCTTCCTATTTCTAGACTGTCAGTCCGCCGTCCACTGTCAACACATGCCCGGTAATAAACGACGCCGCGTCGCTGGCCAGGAAAAGCACCGCGTCCGCCACATCCTGGGGGTCACCTAAACGGCCAAGAGGGATCTGCTTGCGCACTTCCTGGAGGATCTCGTCGCCCAAACTCGCCGTCATGTCCGTGGCGATAAAGCCGGGGGCCACCGCGTTGACCGTGACGTTGCGGCCGGCCAGCTCACGGGCGATGGTCCGCGTCAGGCCGATCACACCCGCTTTCGAGGCCGAATAGTTCACTTGGCCGGGGTTACCCATCAGTCCCGACACGCTGGCGATGTTGATGATCCGGCCTCGGCGGCTCTTCATCATAGGCCGGGCGGCGGCGCGGGTGAACAGAAACGTGCCCCGCAGGTTAATGTTGATCACCGCGTCCCATTGCTCGTCCTTCATGCGGACAATGACATTGTCGCGGGTGATGCCGGCGTTGTTGACGAGGATGTCCAGTTTTCCCCACAGTTTCAGGACGTCGTCGACGACTTGGGTGACACGGCTGCTGTCGGTTACATCGCAGGCGAGCGGTTCGGCCGTGCCGCCGGCAGTCTGGATGGCATTTACCGTGTCGGCCAGGCTTTCGGCGTTGACGTCGATGCAAGCCACTTTGGCGCCGGCCGCGGCCAGCGATTGGGCGATACATCGGCCCAATCCCCGCCCGGCTCCGGTCACCAACGCCGTTTGCTCGCTGAGGTTGGTTGAAATTCGACTTGTCACGATAGAGTTCTCGCTTCCTTGGTCGGCTATCCGTTATCCGTAATCCGTACGCGCTTCTCTAATCCCTAGCCCCTAATCCCCAATCTCTCTCTTCACACATCCACGCATTGGCACGAGACGCTTCGATCGATCCGCCGCAACAGGCCGCGGAGCACGCGGCCGGGACCAACCTCGTAAAATTGATCGAACCCCTGTGCGATCAAGTAACGCATTGAGTCCTCCCAGCGCACCGGCTGAAGGATCTGGCGGACGAGAATCTGGCGGATTGCCTCGGGGTCGTCGTGCGGCAGGGCATCGACGTTGGAAATAACAGGAAGGCGGGGCTTTTGCATGGGCACATCGGCCAGCGCCGCGGCACAGCGTTGGTCGGCCGGCCGCATGATTTCGGTGTGGAAAGCACCGGCCACGGCTAAGGGCACGGCCTTCATGGCCCCGAACGATTGGGCCATTTCCGCCGCCCGTTCGCAAGCTCCCAAGCTGCCGGAAATGACGATGTTTGCCGGGCAGAGGAGATTGGCGATTTTGAGGATTTCCCCTTGGCGGGCCTTCTCGCAAAGGGCCTCGACCTCGACCGCCTCCAATCCGAGAATGCTCACCATGCCACTGGGCGTGGCGTCGGCAGCCTCTTGCATGGCCGCCCCGCGCCGCTGCACCAACATCAGACCGTCTTCAAACTCCATCACCCCGGCGAACACCATGGCCGTATATTCACCCAGGCTCAGTCCGGCGGTGGCTTCGCAGGCCAGGACCACGTCGGGCGATCCGGCCCGCAACGACTCCAACGCCGCCAAGCTAGTGACGAAGATGGCCGGCTGACTATACACCGTCGAATCGAGATCTTCGGCCGGGCCCTCGAAACAGAGTTTGGCCAGGTCATAGCCGAACACCTCCGCGGCGCGATCGTACAGGCGGCGGACGCTGGGCAGCGACTCGGCCAGCCGCTTGCCCATCCCCACCGTCTGCGCGCCTTGTCCGGGAAACAGAAACGCGATTCTGCTCAAGACTCGGTCTCGACGATTTTACGGCCCATGTAATGACCACAGTTGGGACAGACCATGTGCGTCGGCAGGGCCGTGCTGCACTGCTCGCAATAGGAAAGCTGCTTCGCCTTCTTGAAGTCGTGCGCGCGGCGACTGCCGGTGCGGGCGTTGCTCTGCCTGCGTTTGGGAACGGCCATGGATGATCACCTCCCGAGACCCGTCGATTCAATGGAAACCCCAAATCTTAAACGACCTGCCGTAGGCTGTCAACGAGTCTTGTCGCCCCGGACCGCCCACCGCCAGCCACAAGATCACAAATGTAATTCTGTAGAGCTATATGTAGGTCATACTATATTACTAGGCAGGCGAGGCCCTTTATAATCTACAATTGCGAAGGGTCTTCTTCGGGCCTCCCCCCCGACCACTGACACACGAATACACAATGCTTGCCGCTTGTTTGCCTTCGGCAACCCCGAACGAGTCTTACGACGGTAGTCGTTTCGCCCGGGTTCTGCTAAATCCGTGGTTCCTGGCCATAGCGATCGCCGTGCTTCTTCTGGGGATTTCGCTCCAGACCAGCCGGTTTGGGGATGAGGCCATCTGGGCGTACTCGAGCTGGCTATGGGCGGCCCACGATGCTCCCCCATATGTCGGTTCGTTTGAGAACAAACCCCCCGCAATCTTCTTGCTCTATCGGCTGTGCTATGAGCTTTTCGGTCTGAGTTATCTGCCCGTGCGAATCCTCAGTTCGGCAGCGCTGCTGGGGACCATGTTTTTGCTGTACTCGCTGGGCCGATCCTACGGCGGCAAGATTGCGGGTGCGATGGCCGTTTTGATTTTTGGCCTGACCATGATCCACCCCGTGACCGACGGACAGCTACGGGCGTTGACGGAAACGTTCATGATCTTCTTCACGATCGGGGCGGTTTACCTGCTGTCCTTGCTGCGTGAGAACGATTCAGCGCAAAGACGACGGCGGCTCCTGTTTGGCGTAGGTGCGGCTCTCGGCGTCGCCCTCAGCTTCAAACAGACTGCGCTGTTCGATGTGATCGGATTGATTCCACTTTATGTGTTTACGGTGCTGCGAGCGAAGGTCTCGAAGTGTGCCATTTTGCGGGGCATGCTGGCCGTGTTCTTCGGCGGTTGTCTCGTCACCGCACTGAGCATCGTGCCACTGCTGGCTAGCGGGGTAACGCTGTGCGATTACTGGAACGGGGCCTGGGGAATCCTGTTGCATCAAGCCACGAATCTTCCCTTCGCCCGGCGCGTCGAACTCTTCGTGGAACAATGGGTGAATTTGCCGTGCATGGTCGTATTCTTGTTCGTGCCGTATTATCTCGCCAAGAGAGGTCTGCTCCAGAAGGCCGGCGTGCCATTCGGCAGTTTGCTGTTTTGGCTCGGCATGGATTTTGTCGCCGCTAACGCCAGCAACGTGTTCGGCCATCACATGAAGCAAGTGATGGCTCCTCTGGGCCTCGTGGCCGGCATCGGGATAAGTACCCTGCTCCAGGCGACAGCCAGTTCCAGGCCCCGACTCTGGGGCTGGATCTATGCCGCGTTGGTCGCCGTCCTGGTGCCTTACGGAGACGTGTTTGCGGGAGTGGAGCATCGGTTGTTGCCCAGTACACCTTCGATGAACCAGTTGTTGGAATGCCGGGAGCGCCGTGTGGCGGAGTACATCGACGCGCACACGGGCCCCTCGGACAACGTCTATATTTGGGATACTTGGAGCCATGCGATTCACGTGTTCGCACGCCGGCGCTCGTCGTGCCGCTATTTCAACACGTATCTGCGATTTGCTCCCGATTTCCCAGCGGCGATCGCTGCGGATCTGGCGGCGCGGCCTCCAAAGCTAGTCATCATCAACCGGGGGCTTACTTCTCCACCGCCTTGCGTCTTGGAGTTTGCGGCCGAGAAATGCACGCCGGTCGGTTGGATCGATTATTTTGAAGTCTTCCGCCTGTCGGCACCAGGCAAATGACGCATAAACGGCTGCAAGTAGGCTCGCCATGGGGCGGCGCTGTTCGACGGCAGCCCCCCCCGGCTGACGGTAACTGAAGGCAAAACACGAGAGAAAATCAGCACCTGAGAAACGTGAACCGGCACGGGAACTGGCGGCGGTCTCCGGGAACGTTCTCTGCTTGACAATTAGCTCCGCGGCATCGTAGGATCGTTCTAGGGAACGACGCTCCTCACAAGGCCGGGTCGGCACGCTTCATCGGGCGATTGGCAGACGGTGCAGCATGAGACGCAACCGGTCGCGATGCCACCGGCAAGCTGGCCTATGACGCATTCAAGGGAAGAGGTTTTGGCCGATCGCCGCGACGGGCTCCCCCCTGATCGTTTCGGCCGACGGGAGCAGCTTCTGGTGGGCTTGTTTTGCCTGCTGGCCGCTGTGCGCGTGGCTGTTTTCACGGCGGCGTTTCCCTTCTTCAACAACATGGACGAGCAGTGCCACTTCGACCTCGTGTGCAAGTATGCGCATGGCGAAGTTCCCCGCGGCTTGGTGCCGTTTGACGCCGAAGCGGCCGCGCTGATGGCTCTGTATCACAGTCCGGAATATAGCTGGCGCCAGCAAGACTACCCCTCACAGAAAATGCCCCCGCCGGTTTGGTCCCTGTCGGCAGCGGAGCGGACCAAGATCGTGCCGGAATTAGCGGACGGGTTCCGGCGCAAACCGAATTATGAGGCCACACAGCCGCCGCTCTACTATGCGGTCGTCGGGCTCTGGTACAACCTCGGGAAAGGGCTGGGGATAGAAGGCGGAAATCTGCTCTACTGGACACGACTCTCCAATCTTCCCCTGTATGGGCTGCTCGTGTGGCTCTCTTATCTGTTTGCGAAGCAAATCTTTCCGGCTTCCCGGTTCGTCTATCTCGGGGTCCCTTTCGTTCTGGCCTTCTTGCCGCAGGAGATTTTTCTCGGTCTGAACAATGATGTGTTATTGGCCCCGGTAGCGACGCTATCGCTCTACTTGCTCTTTCGCATGTATCGGGCCGAGACGCCCAGTCTGGCTTTGGCGCTCGGTGCCGGCGTGGCAACAGTGGCGGCCGTTCTGACGAAATCCACCAGCCTCCCGCTCCTGGTGGTTGTGGGAATCGTGGCATGGCTGAAACTCGGGCTGCCGTGGTGGCGGAAACAGCCGTTGGTGCATCTCTTGCCCGTCGTCGTGCTGACGACCGTGTCGGGCGTGCTGATCGGATGCTGGCTGGCAAGAAACCACCTGGTTTTGGGCGATCTGACGGGCTTGGCCGCGAAGAATCGATTTTTAGGCTGGACTCCCAAGCCGATCGCACAGTACTGGAATCATCCGGTCTTTACGCCGGGCGGGTTCCTGTTCTTTTGGAACATGCTGACCACGTCGATCTGGCATGGTGAGGTGTCGTGGCACTATTATGATTTGGCCGGCGGGATCATCAACCTCTTCTATGTCTTGTCGACGACCGTGTTTCTTGCCGTTTTTGCCTTCGTGGCGATTGCCGGCCAAGGAAAAGCGCCGGTCGAGGCCCGTTCGGCCGCCAGGATCTGCTTGCTCCTGTTCCTGCTCTTCGCGGCGCTCCCGTTTCTTTTCTCCGTGACCATCGACTTCGGCACGATTCATCGCTCGTTGACGCGTGAATGCCCCTATTTTGCCTCGGGCCGGCTGACTTTTGGGGCGTTGGTGCCGTTTCTGATCATGTATCTGGGTGGATTGGAAGTGCTCTTAGGTTGGCTGCAATTGAGCTTTCTTCGCCTTCCGTTGCTGATCGTTATGATCGATGGCATACTCCTATCGCAAATTGCTTATTCGCTGGATGTGTTCGCGAGCCAGTATAATTGGTATCATCTGCCCTAATTGTCGTGTAACCGTTCACGCCTCCTTAGGTCCCTGTCATCCCGTAACGTTCTGTCATCCGGTAGAATCCCCGCCATCCTGAGCGCAGCAAAGGATCCGGTGGGGCACACTTCGATGCGAGAGCCTTCGCTGCGATCAGGAAAACGGTTGCGGCAAGCTGAAACATGACGCATTCCACTGCAGAAGTTTTGGCCGATCGCCCCGGCCTGCCGCCGAAGGATGCCGCCGGCCGACGGGAGCGGCTCATCGTGGGCGTTTTCAGCCTGCTGGCGGCGGTGCGCGTGTTTGTGTTCACGGCGGCTTTTCCCTTTTTCAACAACGTCGACGAACATTATCATTTTGACCTCGTGTGCAGGTATTCGCATGCCGACATTCCACGAAGCCTCGATCCGTGCTCCGCGGAAGCGGCCGCATTGATCGCGCTTTATGGCAGCCCGGAATACGTCCAGTCGCCGCGGGACTTCCCCTCGCTGAAAGTCATGCCGCCAGTATGGTCTCGTCCGGCGGAGGCCCGCGCCGAGGCGTTTCGCCAACGAAAAGAGCAGTGGATGCGGGAAGTGAATCACGAGGCCGTCCAACCGCCGTTCTACTACGCCGTGGCGGGCCTCTGGTACGACCTCGGAAAACGGCTGGGCTGCGAGGGCGGAAAGCTCCTCTACTGGACGCGTTTTCTCAATGTTCCGGTGTACGTACTGCTCATATGGCTCTCGTATGGCTTGGCCAAGGAGCTCCTACCAGCCTCTAGGTTCGTGTATCTTGGGGTTCCTTTCGTGCTGGTCTTCTTGCCGCAAGACATTTTCTATGGACTGAACAACGACGTGCTCTCGGCCCCCCTGGCCACGCTGTCGCTTTATCTGCTGGTTCGTCTGTACCGGACCGAAACGCCCCGGTGGGGATTGGCACTGTGCGCGGGCCTGGCCACGGCGGCGGCCGTCCTGACAAAATTTACGAACGCCCCCGTTCTCGCCATCCTCGCCGCGGTGGCTTTCCTCAAATTGGGGCTGCCGTGGTGGCGGCACCGGTCGCTTGCGCATCTCGTGCCCGTGGTGCTGCTGCTGGCGGCGTCCATCATCCCCATCGGCTGCTGGATGGCGAGAAACTACCTGGTTTTAGGCGATCTGACCGGCTTTGTCTTGCGAAGCCGCTTCATGACCTGGACGCCAAAATCCATCGGCGAATATTGGCATCATCCGATCTTCACGCCGGGCGGGTTGCTGGTATTTTGGCGCGGTCTGGCAACCACTCTCTGGCGAGGCGAGTTCCTATGGCATCGCGCCGCTTTGGCGAGCGGACCCTTCGACTCCTTCTATTTCGTCTCGTCGACGCTATTGCTCCTAAGTTTTATCGTCGCCAACTTTTTCGGCGGCCAAAAGACGCCGGCCGCGATGCGTTCGGCGGCCATGTTCTGCTTGCCCGCATTCGTGCTCTCCGTGGCGCTGCTGATTCTGTTCTCCATATCGTACGATTTTGGGACCGGACCATTTAACTACCCGTCGCGTCAATCGCCCTATTTTGCCCAGGGACGGCTGATCCTCGGGGCGCTGGTTCCGCTGCTGATCATGTATCTTAGCGGGCTGGAATCGCTCTTGGATTGGCTGCGATTGAGTTTCCTTCGCCTGCCGCTCCTGATTATCATGGTAGATCTCATGGCCCTAGCGGAGATTGCCTATTCGTTAGATGTATTCACGAGCCAGTATAATTGGTTTCATCTGCTGTAATCTTTATGCAATCCCTGCCAGCGGCGCCGACCGAAAGCCCCCATTCGCTCGCCCCTAACGTCGCCAAACGGCGAGAGCGGCTCTTGGTCGGCGCGTTTTGCCTACTGGCGGCGGTGCGTGTCTTCTTGTTTACCGCCGCATTTCCCTTCTTCAATTATGTAGACGAGCAGTATCACTTTGACGTCGTGTGCCGATACTCACACGGCGATGTTCCGCCTGGTTTGGAGCCATTTTCCCTCGAAGCGGCGGATCTGATCGCGCTATACGGCAGCCCGGAATACATCCAGGACCTCGGAAATTTGCCAGCCGCGAAAGTGGCCCCGCCCGTATGGGCCTCGCCGGCGGAGGTGCGGGACAAGCTGTTTCGACAAAGAACAGAGTTCTGGAAGAGCCGAGAGAATCACGAGGCTGTCCAACCGCCCTTGTATTACGCCGTAGTCGCCGGGTGGTGCAACCTGGGAACACGCCTGGGAATGGAGGGCGGAAACCTCCTCTATTGGATACGGTTTTTCAATGTTCCGGTATATGCGCTGCTCGTCTGGCTATCGCATCTGTTGGCGAAAGAATTGTTCCCGGCGTCCCGGTTTGTGTATCTCGGAGTGCCTTGCCTGCTAGTCTGTTTCCCGCAGGATATTGTTTACAACGTCAATAATGACGTCCTGTCGGCCCCGCTGGTGACGCTATCCCTGTATTTGCTTTTTCGCATGTACCGGCTCGACGCGCCCCGCCCGGGATTGGCGTTATGCGCCGGCCTGGCGGCGGCGGCGGCCGTTTTGACGAAATTTACGAACGCCCCCATCCTCGCAGTCGTCGGCATGGTGGCCGCTCTGAAGCTCCGGCCAGCGTGGCCGCGGAAATGGCCGCGTACGCAACTCGTGCCCGTCATGCTGTTGCTGATGGCCGCCGGCATCCCGATCGGATGCTGGTTGGCGAGGAACTACGTGGTCCTGGGCGATTTGACCGGATTCGCCGCAAAAAGCCGCTGCCTGACGTGGACGTCCAAGCCGCTCGGGCAGTATGCGAACCATCCGATCTTCACGCCCGGCGGCTTCCTGTCCTTCTGGAGCGCCTTGGTGACGACTTTTTGGCGAGGCGAGAATCTGTGGCACGGTTATCCGCTGGCGGCCGGCCCCCTCGACACGTTTTACGTCACGTCGACGACGCTATGCCTCTTGGCATTTTTGCTCGCCGCACTGGCCGGCGGCGCCAAAGCCAATGTCGCAAGTGGGTGGGCCGGCATTTTCTGCTCGCTCATATTGGCACTTTCCGTAGCACTCTTGATTCTCTGCTCCATCTCGGTCGACTTCGGGACTTGTTTTTATCCCTCGCGCACGTGGCCGTTTCTTTCGTCGGGACGGCTGATTCTGGGGGCGCTGGTTCCGCTGCTGATCATGTATCTCAGCGGGCTGGAATCGCTCTTGGATTGGCTGCGATTGAGTTTCGCACGCCTGCCGCTGCTCGTGATCGTGGCGGGTCTCATGGCCATCGCGGAGATCGTCTATTCGTTAGACGTGTTCGCCAGCCAGTACAACTGGTTTCATTTGCACTGACCTAATCGTCAGCGGATCTTTGCTCTGGCGGACGAATGCCGACACGGCTCAGGTCAATGGGGCGGAACCCCAGCCTGAAGGCCGGCGACCGGGGATCGAGCCGGAAGTCGCCCTTTTGGGGATCGGCAAACAGCGGGTTGGCCACGATCGAGTTGCGATCCAGCCCCTTCTGCTTCCATTGTTCGAAGCCGAGGCCAAGGAACTTCGGGGGCTTTACCGAAGCGTCGAAGTATAGATTGTAATCCAAGACGATGTCGTAGTTCGCCCACTTGTCGGGGACGAAGATGCGGCACTTGTCTCCATCGCGGTAGAAGATGTTGCGATAGAAAACGCCGGTCTGGTCCAG
>Ga0181529_10004914_pt1 | contig 14190 bp, 12 predicted proteins | sample PEATcosm2014_Bin_36_FD_119763 | JGI IMG/M metagenome (GOLD analysis project Ga0181529, IMG submission 119763) | Peatland microbial communities from MTU Mesocosm Facility, Houghton, MI, USA - PEATcosm2014_Bin10_30_metaG | ecosystem: Environmental > Terrestrial > Soil > Wetlands > Peat | place...
CCGATTTGACCGGCGCCGCCCCGCCGGCGCCGCCGAAGCGGCGCTCGCGGCCGGCGAATTGCGCCAGCGCCGATTCGAAGGCGGCGCGATCGAAGTCGGGCCAATGGATCGGCAGGAACACCAGCTCGGCGTAGGCGGCCTGCCACAGCAGGAAGTTCGACAGCCGCTGTTCGCCGGAGGTGCGGATAATGAGGTCGGGATCAGGAACGTCGGGCGCACCGAGGCGCGAAGCGAGCATGTCGATGTCGATCCGCGCCGGATCGAGCCGGCCTTGTGCGGCCTCGCGCGCCAAGCTGCGCGCCGCCTCGACGATCTCCTGCCGCGCCCCATAGTTGAAGGCGACGATCAGGTTGAGGCCGTGGTTGGCGCGCGTCAGCGTTTCGGCTTCGTCGAGCAGCGCTGCGATGTCAGGGGCAAGTCCGGCGCGCTGGCCGATGACGCGCACCTTGACGTCGGCGCCGTGCAGCTCGGCGAGGTCGTTGCGGATGTAACGCTTGAGCAGACCCATCAGCATCGCGACTTCGTCGGCCGGCCGGCTCCAATTTTCCGACGAGAAGCCGTAGATCGTCAGGAAGGGAATGCCGATTTCGATCGCCGAGCGCACCGCGCCGCGCACCGCCTCGACGCCGCGGCGGTGGCCTTCGAAGCGCGGCAACCCGCGCGCCTGCGCCCATCGTCCGTTGCCGTCCATGATGATGGCGACGTGCTCGGGGGAGCGGCCGCTGGCGGTCGAGCGCGACGATTCGGTCGGGGATGTCGGCATGCGGCGGCCTCCGGCGAACCCGAAACGCCTAGACCTGCATGATTTCCTTTTCCTTGGCGGCGAGCAAGCCATCGATCTCGGAGATCGCCTGGTCGGTGACTTTCTGCACCTCGACTTCTTGGCGCTTCTCGTCGTCTTCGGGAATGGCGTGGTCCTTGAGCAGCCGTTTCAACGTGTCGAGGCCTTCGCGGCGCACGTGACGCGCCGCCACGCGCCCGTCTTCCGCGTACTTGTGAGCGATCTTGACCATTTCCTTGCGGCGCTGCTCGTTGAGCTCGGGGATACGGATGCGCAGCACCGTCCCTTCCACCGTCGGGCTGAGGCCGAGATTGGCGTCGCGAATCGCCTTGTCGACCGCGTGCACCATCGACTTGTCCCAGACTGTGACCGATAGCGCGCGCGGCTCCGGGACGCTGATCGACGCCACCTGACCGATCGGCATGCGCTGGCCGTAGGCTTCAACCTCGACGGGATCGAGCAGGCTGGCGCTTGCTCTTCCGGTGCGCAGACCGCCAAGTTCGTGCTTCAGCGTCGCTTGGACCGCCGCCATGCGGCGTTTGAGTTCGGCGATATCAAAGGTAGGCAGCGTCGGCATTTAGGGAACCCATTGTTGCCCGCCGCGGACCATCTTGCCAGCCGGGCGCCCCGCGGGGATCGATCTGAAACGCGCGCAGTGCGCGCGCGGCGCGCCACTGTTAGCATAGGTTGAGGCGGGTCGCAGCACTGCGGCGTTTTTGGCCGCGGCGGCGGCGTTACGGCGCTGCGGCGTCGGCGGCGGCGTTCGGCTTGTCGAGTTGCGCCGCCCTCGCCATCGCCGCCAGCGCAACCTGACCTTCGGGCTGGATCAGCCCGGCCGACATCACCAGCTTGGCGGCGTCTTCCGGCGTCATGTCGATCTCGATCAGATCGGCGGTCGGCACGAAGAAATAGAAGCCTGTCGTCGGGTTGGGCGTGCAGGGCAGGAACACCGACGTCATCGGCTGCTCCGGTAGCGCCTTGGCGACCGCGCGGGCGGGCTCGGAGGAGATGAAGACGACCGACCACGAGCCCTTCATCGGAAATTCGACCAGTCCAACCCGGCGGAAGTGGTCGCCGCTCTGGCTGAACACGGTCTCGAAGATCTGCTTGAAGCCCTTGTAGAGGCCGCGCACCACTGGCGTGCGGTCGACCATCGCCTCGCCGATCCTCAAGAACGTGCGGCCGGTGATGTTGGCGGCGAGAAAGCCGAGCAATGTCAGGCCGATGAGGACCGCGACGACGCCGAAGCCCGGCACATGGACGGGCAGGTAGGTGTCGGGCCACAGGCTCGCCGGGGCGAGCGGCTTGACCCAATTGTCGATCGTGTCGACGACCCACCAGGCGATATAGGCGGTCGCGGCGACCGGGCCGAAGATCACCAGGCCGGTGAAGAACCACGAGCGCAGCCGCGCCGCCAGCGAACGGTGGAACGGGCCGCTGGGCTTGGGCTCAGTCGTCATGCTTGCATCCGGATTGGGAAGCGCGGGCGACCGCGCCGCCGGCGTCGGCGATGCTACTCCACGGTCACCGACTTCGCCAGATTTCTCGGCTGGTCCGCGTCTTTGCCCATGATCACGGCGGTGTGATAGGCGAGCAACTGCACCGGCGCGGCGTAGACGATCGGCGCGAACACGGCGCCCATGTCGGGCATGGCGAGGAAGCTCTCGAACTCGAGCGCGGCTTCCTCCGCCGCGTGGCGATCGCCGATGAGGATGATGCGGCCGCCGCGCGCGGCGACTTCCTGCATGTTGGAGATCGTCTTCTCCAGCACCGCGTCCCTGGGCGCGAGCACGATCACCGGCATGTCCTCGTCGATGAGCGCGATCGGCCCATGCTTGAGCTCGCCCGCCGCGTAGCCCTCGGCGTGGATGTAGCTCAGTTCTTTGAGCTTGAGCGCGCCCTCGAGCGCCAGCGGATAAGCGGTGCCGCGGCCGAGATAGAGCACATCGCGGGCGCGCGCGAGCTTGTGGGCGATCGGTTCGAGCTGCGGCTCGAGCTTGAGCGCCTGGGCGATGAGGCCCGGCGTGGCGACGAGCTCGCCGATCAGCGCCGCTTCCTCTGCTTCGGTCATCGCGCCGCGCGCGCGCGCCAGCCCGATCGCCAGGCAGGCGACGGCGGCGAGCTGGCAGGTGAAGGCCTTGGTCGAGGCGACGCCGATTTCCGGGCCGGCGAGCGTCGGGGCGGCGGCGTCGGCGAGACGCGCGATCGACGAGGTCGGCACGTTGACGATTCCGATCGTCTTGGCGCCTTTCGCCTTGGCGTAGCGCAACGAGGCGAGCGTGTCGGCGGTTTCGCCTGACTGCGAGATGACGATCGCCAGCCCGTTCTGCTCGACCGGCGGTTCGCGGTAGCGGTATTCGGAGGCGACGTCGATCTCGACCGGCAGGCGCGCGAAGCGCTCGATCCAGTATTTGCCGACCAAGCCCGCCATATAGGCCGTGCCGCAGGCGATGATCGAGACGCGCGAGATCGTCGCCGGATCGACTGGCCAGGCGAAGGGCTTGAGCCGCTGCGCCGCCATGTCGACGTAACGAGCGAGGGTGTGGCCGACGACCTCCGGCTGCTCGTGGATCTCTTTCGCCATGAAGTGGCGGTAGTTGCCCTTCTCGGCCAGCAGTCCGCCCGCGGCGCTGTGGATCGTCTTCCGTTTGACGACGCGGTCCGACGCGTCGTGGAACGTCGCGCCGGCGCGGGTGACGACAACCCAATCGCCCTCCTCGAGATAGGCGACACGGTCGGTGAAGGGAGCGAGCGCCAAAGCGTCGGAGCCGAGAAACATCGCGCCGTCGCCGTAGCCGACCGCGAGCGGCGCGCCTTGGCGCGCGCCGATCAACAGGTCGTCCTCGCCGGCGAACAGATAGACGAGCGCGAAAGCGCCGCGCATCCGCTTCAGCGCCGCGGCGACCGCCTCGGCCGGCTTCTTGCCCTTGGCCAGCTCGTCCTCGACCAGGAACGCCGCCGCTTCCGAATCGGTCTCAGTGGCGAAGCGATGGCCCTTGGCGATCAATTCCTCGCGCAGCGCCTTGAAGTTCTCGATGATGCCGTTGTGGACGACGGCGACGCGCGGGCTCGCGTGCGGATGGGCGTTGGCTTCGCTCGGTTTGCCGTGCGTCGCCCAGCGGGTGTGGCCGATGCCGATCGTCCCCGTGAGCGGCGACGAGTCGAGCTTGGCTTCGAGGTTCTTGAGCTTGCCCTCGGCGCGCAGCCGGGTCAGCCGGCCGCCTTCGAGGGTCGCCACTCCAGCCGAGTCGTAGCCGCGGTATTCGAGCCGTTTGAGGGCGGCGACAATCTCCCGCGCCACCGGCTTGGGTCCCAGAACGCCAACGATTCCGCACATCGCCCCGTGTCCGATTTCGGTTCAGCCGAATCATGCGCGTGCAAGGCATAGGCCAATCGCCGCGCGCGCCCCAAATCACGTTGAGTGACGCAATATGAAGGGGCGCCGCGAATCGAACGATTTGACGCGCCTCGGCCAGGAATGCGATCGGCGCGGGCGCGGCGTTTCGCCGGCCGGTCTTGACGGCGCGACGCCGTTGGCGGCCTGAGCGACGTCGAAACGGATCGTTTGGAGCTTAACCGATGAGCGCGTGGATCGAATTGGCGCAAGCCTTCACGCCGACAGGGGACGAGCTCAGGCTGCGGCGCCGCGATCGGGAGTTCGAAATCCGGTTCAACGGTTGGGAGCTGATGTCCAGCCGGGGCGCGCGCTCCGAAATGATGCTCGCGACCCTGGTTTGCCGGTCACTGACCCAACCCGGCCCGCAAGTGTTGGTCGGCGGCCTCGGCATGGGTTACACCGTTCGCGCGGCGCTCGACGCTCTTGGCAGCGACGCCGTCGTTGTCGTGGCCGAGTTAATTCCGGAGCTCGTCGACTGGAATCGCACCCTGATCGCCGATATCGCCGGCCGACCGCTGGAAGATAGCCGGGTGACGGTCGTCAATGACGACGTCGTCGACGTCATTCGTTCGCGCAAGCACGTCTTCGACGCGATTCTACTGGACGTCGACAATGGCCCGGAGGCCGTATTGTATGCGTCCAACCAAATCCTATACAGCCGTATCGGTCTCGACCTCATCAAGCAATCGCTGAACGCCGGCGGCGTCTTGGCGGTCTGGTCAGCGGACAATTCCGCGAAATTCGAGCAGACGATGGACGCCGCGCGGATGAAGTGGCGCCGCGTGCCAATCGACGCTCGCGGGGGGAACGCCGGACCCGACCACGCGATCTACCTCGCCCGAGCCTCATGAACGGCGGTCGGACCTCAGATCGATCTGCGAGGCGAAGAGAACCCGCCAGCGTCGCGGCGGCGCCGAGCTTTTCGACGCGGCCTATCGCCGCGACTCGGGGGGCGACTTCGTCGCCTAGCGACGTTTCTTCCGTTCCCGGAAGGCTTTCGCCCAGCCGGGCTTGACCATCTGGCGGCCGCGGGCGACGGCGAGCGCGTCGGCTTCGACGTCCTTGGTCACCACCGAGCCGGTGCCGACATAGGCGCCGTCGCCGATCTTGACCGGCGCCACCAGCGCCGAATTGGAGCCGATGAACGCGCCCGCGCCGATGTCGGTTCTATATTTGTCGAAGCCGTCGTAGTTGCAGGTGATCGTTCCGGCGCCGATGTTTGTCCCGGCGCCGACGCGCGCGTCGCCGATGTAGGTCAGATGGTTGACCTTGGCGCCGGCCTCGATCGTCGAGGCTTTGATCTCGACGAAATTGCCGACTTTGGCCTTGGCGGCGATGTCGGCGCCGGGGCGCAGCCGCGCGTACGGCCCGATCGCCGCGCCGCCGGCGACTTTCGCCCCTTCGAGATGGGAGAAGGCGTGGATCATTGCGCCGTCGCCGATCGTCACGCCTGCGCCGATCACGACATGGGGCTCGATCGTCACGTCGCGGCCGATCACGGCGTCGGCGGAAAGGAAGACGGTCTCCGGCGCGACCAGCGTCGCGCCTTCGAGCATCGCCTTGCGGCGCAGTCGCCGCTGCATCGCCGCTTCCGCCGCCGCGAGCTGCAGGCGGTCGTTGACGCCCATCGCCTCCTCTTCGGCGGCGAGCCGGGTCTCGGCTTTGAGGCCGCGGCCGGCGGCGATCTCTGGAAGGTCGGTGAGGTAGAATTCCTTCTGCGCGTTGTCGCAGCCGACGGCGTCGAGAAGGGCGAGCGCGTGCGCGCCGCGGATCGCCATCGGCCCGGAATTGCAGCGGCGAATCGCGCGCTCGGCCGCGGTTGCGTCCTTTTCTTCGCGGATGGCGAGGAGGCGGCCGTCGCGCTCGATCATCCGCCCATATCCGGTCGGATTCGCCGCTTCGAAGGCGAGGGCGGCCAAATCGGCGCCGTCGGCCAGCGGCTGGCGCAGGGCCTTCAGGCTTGGCGCGGTCAACAGCGGCGCGTCGGCGTAAACCACGAGCACATCGTCGTAGCCGCGCGCGATCGCCGCGCGCGCGGCGAGCGTCGCGTGCGCCGTGCCGCGCCGCTCGCTCTGGACGAAGACTTCCGTTTCGGGGGCGAAGGCGCGCGCCGCCGCGGCGACGTCGTCGTGTTCGGGCCCGACGACGACCGCGATCGCGCTCGCGCCGGCGTCGCGCAAGGCGGCGAGCGCATGGGCGACCATCGGCCGGCCGGCGACCGGGTGCAGCGCCTTGGGGATCGCCGAGAGCATGCGCACGCCGTCGCCGGCGGCGAGGACGACGCCGAGGCAGGTTCGGCTGGAGGAGGGCGGGGGATTCATTACGGGCTCCTGGGCGGGCTCCTGGCGCGGACGCCGCTGGGAGCGAAGCGCCCCGGCGCGCCGCCGTGCGCTTATCAGGCTTTGGACGAACAGTCGAAAATCCCCGTCGCCGACTCGCCCGAATAGGATATAGAAATAGCGCCGCGCGATGCCCGTTTCATGCCTCCTGGGCGTGCAAATGCCGCTAAGCGACTGGATAATTTAAGGGACCGTGTGGCGGGCGTCCGCGCGGCGGCGAGACCATCGTCCGCAAGGGGGCCCCGCAGCGCGAACGAAGTGCGTCATGGCAGAGACCCCGCGTCGGGAATTCCTCAAGTTGACCCTCGGCGGGGCTTTCGCCGCCGCCGGAATCGCGTTGCAGCGGGTCGCCGCGGCTGCGCCGATGGCGCAGCCGACGCCCTTTTCCGCCGACAGCGTGCTCGAAATGGCGCGCGAACTCGCCAAGTCGCCGTTCAAGCCGCCGAGCGCGGCGCTGCCCGATGCGTTCGCCAATCTCACCGCCGAGCAGTATCTGACGATCCACCACAACCCCAACACCGCCGTCTGGAGCGACGAAAAGATCGGCTTTGCGCTCGAGCCCCTGCAGCGTGGCTTCGTCTTCACTTCGCCGGTGCAGGTCAATGTCGTCGAGAACGGCCAGGCGCGTCGCCTGGTCTACGACCGCAGCGCCTTCGACTTCGGCAAGCTGCAGCCGCCGGTCGATCTCCCCGACATGGACTTCTCCGGCGTCAGGGTGCTGCGCGCCGGCGACGACCAGGGCTGGCGCGAACTCGCCATTTTCCAGGGCGCGACCTTTTTCCGCAGCCTCGCGCGCGGCCAGACCTACGGCCTCAATGCGCGCGGCCTGTCGATCCGCACCGGCGAAGCGCAGGGCGAGGAGTTCCCGCTGTTCCGCGCCCTGTGGATCGAGAAGCCGAGCCCGGCGGCCGACGGGTTGACGATCCATGCGCTGCTCGATTCGACGAGCCTGACCGGCGCGTTCCACTTCACGCTGCGGCCGGGCGAGGCGACGATCATCGACACCGAGCTGACCCTGATCGCGCGCGTCGCGGTCGACCGCCTCGGCTTGAGCCCGATGACGTCGACCTATGTCTTCGGGCCGCTCGACCATCGCCATCCCGACGACGCGCGCGCCGCCGCCTACGACATCGGCGGGCTGCAAATTCTCACCGGCGCCAATGAGTGGTTGTGGCGGCCGATCGCCAGCCGCGAGACGCTGCAGATCTCCGCCTTCGCCGACGTGAACCCGCGCGGCTTCGGCCTGCTGCAGCGGGCGCGCGTCTTCGACGCGTTCTACGATGACGACGCGCGCTGGGAGCTGAGGCCGTCGCTGTGGATCGAGCCGATCGGCGACTGGGGCGAGGGCGAAGTGATCCTGATCGAGATCCCGTCCGATTCCGAGTTCAACGACAATGTCATCGCCCAGTGGCGGCCGAAGGCGGGCCTTGCCGAAGGCGCGTCAATCTCGTTCGCCTATCGCCAGTTCTGGTGCTGGTCGCCGCCGGCGCGGCCGCCGCTCGCGATCGTGGTCAACTCGCGCGGCGGCAAGGTCGGCAAGCGCCGCCGCTTCGCCGTCGAATTCGTCGCCGACCTGTTCGCCGATCCGCAGAAGGCGGCGCAGGTGACGGCGCAGGTCTCCGCCGCGCCGGGGCAGATCGTTTCGTCGCGCCTGTTCGCGTATAAGGAGCGGCGCGCGATCCGCGTCGTCTTCGACCTCGACCCCGGCTCGGAATCCCTGTCCGAGCTGCGCGTGCTGCTGAAAGCCGCCGACCAGCCCGTCAGCGAGACATGGCTCTATCGATGGACAGCCTGACGGCCCCGACGCTGGCCGAGCCGGCGACGCCGCGCGAGGCGCCGTTGGCGATGCCGGTGCAGTCGCTGCGCAAGTTCGATCGTCGCGAGCGGCGCAGCCCGGTCGTGCCGCGTCCCGTCGGCGCGCTGGCGCTGGCGAGGCTCGTCATCTTCGGCGGCGCGGCGGCGCTGACCGTCTACGGCGCGCGCGAAATGTACGGCGTCGTCGCGGTCGGCGAGATCACCACGCTCGAATGGGCGCTGGTCGTGCTGTTCGTCGTCAACTTCGCCTGGATCGCGCTCGCTTTCACCTCGAGCGTCTACGGCTTCGTCTGGCTCCTGCGCGCGCCTCCGCTCGGGCCGCTGCCGCAGCGGCTCAAGGGCAAGACCGCGGTGGTGATGCCGATCTACAACGAGGCGCCGGCGCGCGTCTTCGCCGCAGTGCAGGCGATCTGCGAAAACGTGCGCGCGACCGGGCTCGGCGATCATTTCGAGTATTTCTTCCTCTCCGACACCACCAATCCCGACGTCTGGATCGCCGAGGAGCGCGCGCTGCTGGCGATGCGCGAGCGGCTGCCGGGCGAGCGCGTCTACTACCGCCGCCGGCGCAAGAACGTCAGCCGCAAGGCCGGCAACATCGCCGACTTCGTCATGCGCTGGGGCGCCGACTATCCGCAGATGCTGGTGCTCGACGCCGACAGCCTGATGTCGGGTGCGACGATCGTGCGCCTCGCCGCGGCGATGGAGGCCGACCCCGACGCCGGCATCGTCCAAAGCCTGCCGCTGATCGTCAATCGCAACACCTTCTACGCCCGCCTGCAGCAGTTCGCCGCCCGCATCGCCGGGCCGGTCATCGCCGCCGGCCTCGCGGCGTGGATGGGGCGTGACGGCAACTACTGGGGCCACAACGCGATCATCCGCACGCGCGCCTTCGCCGATCATTGCGGCATGCCCGACCTGCCCGGCAAGCCGCCGTTCGGCGGTCACATCCTTAGCCACGACTTCGTCGAGGCGGCGCTGATCCGGCGCGCCGGCTGGGCGGTCTACATGTTGCCGACGCTCGGCGGCTCCTTTGAGGAGAGCCCGCCGTCGCTGATCGATCTGGCGGCGCGCGACCGGCGCTGGTGCCAGGGCAATCTGCAGCACGCGCGCGTGCTGCCGGCCAGCGGTCTCGCGTTCACCTCGCGCCTGCACCTCGTCAACGGCATCATGGGCTATCTCGCTTCGCCCCTGTGGATGGCGCAACTGCTGATCGGCATCGTGCTGGTGCTGCAGTCGCGGTTCATCCGGCCGGAGTACTTCACCGCCGAATTCTCGCTGTTCCCGACCTGGCCGCGCTTCGATTACGAGCGCGCGCTGCTGCTGTTCGAGCTGACGATCGCGGTGCTGCTCGCGCCCAAGGTCTTCGGCATGATCGCCGCAGGCGTCGATCCTGAGACCCGGCGCGGCTGCGGCGGCGCCATTCGCCTGTTCCTGTCGACGGTCATCGAGATCCTCGTCTCCGCCACGCTCGCTTCGATCATGATGGTGATCCAGTCGGGCGCGGTGCTGCAGATCCTCTCCGGCCGCGACACCGGCTGGAACCCCCAGCGGCGCGACGACGGCTCGATTCCCATCGCGTCGATCGTCCGTCGCCACCGCTCGCACACGGCGCTCGGCGTGGTCACGCTGCTGGCGGCGGGCGTGCTGTCGCCTTCGCTGGTGGTGTGGATGTCGCCGACCATCGCCGGCCTGATCCTGTCGATCCCGCTGTCGTGGGCGAGCGGCCAGCTGTCGATTGGCGTCGGTCTGCGCCGCCTCGGCCTGCTGACGACCCCCGAGGAGAGCGGCGTCCCGGCGATCGTCGCCCGCGCCAATACGCTGTCGGCCCAACTCGCCGTGACCGGCGCCGACGACGAAGACGCGCTCAAGGCGATCGTCGCCGATCCGGCCCTGCGCCGGGCGCACGAATCATTCCTGCCCGAGGCGGGCCGCCGCCGCCGCGGCGAAATCGACGTCGACGAGGCGGTGGCGACCGCGAAGCTCAACGACGCGCAGTCGCTCGAAGACGCCTGCGCCTGGCTGAAGCGGAAGGAACGGCTGGCGGTGCTCGGCGACCGCGCGTTGATCGCGCTGCTCGCGCGCCTGCCGGAGAAGCGCGAGCCGCTCGACGAGGCGGAACGCGAGGCGGTGGGACGCGTTCTCGATCAACGGCCCTGAGGCGGCGCGCGGTCGAATAGCGGAAACGCGACCAGCCCGACGACGAAACCGCCGATATGGGCGATCCAGGCGATCGGCGACTCGGAAGCGCCAAGCACCTGTGCGCCGGCGCCGAAGACGACGTTCGTCGCCATCCAGATCGCGATGAAGCCGAGCGGGCGGCGCTGCCGCAACAGCCGCGCCAGAGGCGGCGCCGGCTGCAGCGGGTCGGCTTCGCCCGCCGACAGCGAAAACCCTTGCGGCGAGCCGAGCGGCCCGCCAGGCTCGAAGATGAAGCGCGTCGCGGCGGCCATCAGCCCGGAATCGGCGGCTGAGGCGCCGATCAGCGGCGCGAAATCCATCTGATAGAACGCCCAGTGGCTCAGCGCGCCGGCGATGGCGGTGAGCGCGAAAAAGGCGAGAAAGCGCGGCGCGCCGAAGCGGTGGGCGACCGGCGGGCCGAAGGCGACCAGCCACACGGAATTGAGCAGCACGTGCGTCCACGAGCCGTGCATGAAGGCGTAGGTCAGGAGCGTCCACGGCTGCGCCGAGGGGACGAGATGGCGATCGCGCAGCAGTCTCGCTATGGCGAGCGCATTGGGATCGCTTCCCGCGTGCGCGATCAGTTCGGATATGCGCTCGGGCCAAAACGCCAGCGTCAGTCGCCCGGGCTGGAAGGCGAAGAGGCCAAGCGCCGCGTCCTGAGTCGCCGGCGCGAGGAAATCGAAAACGGCGTAAGCGGCGACCAGCGCGGCGATCAACGCGACGACGACCGACGGAACGGCGAAGATCGGCTCGCGCCGCGGCGCCTCGGTGCCGTCGGCAGGCGGAGAATCGGACATCGGCGGGCGCGCTCGGGTTGGGGGTTCAAAACGATCGACGGCTTCGCGCGGCCCGGCGTTGCGAGCCGGGACCGCCCGTCGTCGTGAGTAGCAGAAGCGCGCCGGTCCGGCGACCGTGACCGACTGGTCGTTCGGATTTCCCGATCCTGGCTCCGCCCAATCGATTGGACGCCGACCGCGTCACGGTTGATGACAGACGGCCTCGAGATTGTTGCCGTCGGGGTCGATCACGAAGGCGGCGTAGTAATTCGGCGCGTAGTCGCGCGCTCCTGGTTGGCCATTGTCGCGTCCGCCGGCCGCCAGCGCGGCGGCGTGGAATTGGTCGACGGCCGCACGCGATCCGGCGGTCAGCGCCAGATGCATGGAGGAGGCGGTCTCGTTCGCGCCGAGCCACAGCGTCGGGCCATTGTCGTCGCCGAAGCCGGCGCCGCCGTCGAATTCGGCGAGCAGGCGCCAGCCCAGGGGCTTCAGGGCCGCCTGATAGAACCGCGTCAGCGCGGCGAGGTTGTGCGTGCGCAGTCCGATATGGTCGATCATCTCTTCATTCTCCATCGTTTTACAAGGACAGGGCGCTCGCGATCCGCCTCTCGGCTAGGCGAGCGAAACCAGGGTTGCGCCGGCGCCGATCAATCCGGCCCCGGCGAGCGCGTAGCGAAGGTCGATGTTGCACCATTCGCCCAGCAGCGCCACGCCGAGCGCGACGGCGACGAGCGCGTTGCTGTTGGCGAGCGGCGCGACGATCGACACCGGCAGCTTGAGCGCGCCGAAGCCGTAGCTCATGCAGGCGATGGCGCCTGTCCAACTCAGGCCCATGGCGATTGCAAAGGCGATCGCGCGGGCGCCGCCGCCGCTCGCGCCCGTGATCGCGGTCGCCACGCCGCCGACGAGAGCAATCGTCAGGCCGACGGCCGTCAGGTAGAGCGAGGTCGAAGCGCCCGCGCCGATGCTGAGCCGCATCAGCACGGTGCTCAAACCGAGCAGGACCGCCGGCGCGACGCCGCCGACGAGAAGCGCCCAGGCGCTCACGGCCTGGCGCCCGGGAACCACTCGACGAAGACGTCGTTGGTTCGGCCGTAATAGAGCGCGCGCTTGCCCTTCAGGCTGACGAAGTAGCCGACGCAGCCGGCTTCGGCGATGCGATCGCAGAACGTCGTGTAGCTGATCGCGCCGCGCTGGATTGCGCGCAGCGCCGCTTCGACGGCGTCGCCGTTGACGGCGTCCGCGGTCGACTTCGACTTGTGACTTGCGACGGTCTCGCAGTCGCCGTTGGGCATGAAATAGGTCTTCGCCCCGACGACCAAGTCAGCGTGATAGCGCTCGACTCCGACCTCCGCCAGCGCCTTGACAACCGCGGGGAACGGCAGGCTGTTCTCGTTCGAGCCCTTGGTCGCCGCGCGCACGACTTCCTTCACATGAGCGTACATGTGTCTCTCCTCTTAAATGCTAGGTTTCGCGTTGCTCGTCCGCCGCGGGCGGAGGCCGTCTAGTCCAGTGGAACGGCCTTCAATTCCCGTCGGCGCACGATCTCTTTCATGGCCGCCTTGATCGCCTCGCGTTCCGAGGGACTCAGGTGGCCGAAAAAATCTTCGTCGTTCGCGTCCGCCAACGCGGCGAGTTCCGGCGTCAGCGCGCGTCCCGCCGCGGTCAGCGACAAAATCTGCGCGCGCTGATCGCCTGCGACCGCCGCGCGCACGATCAGCTTCTTGTCGAGCAGCCGGTCGGCGAGCTTCGATATCGCGCCGCGCGTCATGCCCATGCGTTCGGCGAGATCGGTCGGGCGCAGCGCGCCGTCGTAGAGCTCGCGCATCACGACCCACTCGGCGACGGTCACGCCGCGCGCCTGGGTCTTCAGCGAGAAGGCGTGCGAGACCTGGTTCGACACGAAGCGCAGCCAAAAGCCGACGTGGGAATCGAGAGCGGCGATCGGTTTCGGTTTGGCGGACATGTCAGCTCCGTTGTTGCCAAGGAAACTATCTCGGGTTTGTTTCCATGTCAACAAATTTTTTCGGCAACGCGCCCGGACGACAAAAAGCCCGGGAAGATTGGCTCTTCCGGGGCGATTTGGGCTTAGGTTTCAGGCGGCTGCCGGCGAGTCGGTCGGGTTGCTCAGGTCCTGAAGTAATAGGGCTGGTCGAGATCGGCGAGCAGCCCGGGCTGGGTCGGCGTCCAGCCGAGTTCGGCGCGGGTGCGCTCGCTCGAGGCGAGATTGTCGATCGCGGCGAAACGCGCGAACCAGCCGAAATGCTCGGCCGCCTCTTCGGGCGTCTTGCTGACCGCCGGCACGCCGAGGCGCCGCGCGATCACGGCGGCGATGTCGCGGAACGGCACGCCCTGTTCGGCGATCGCGTGATAGCGGGCGCCCGCCTTCCCCTTTTCGAGCGCAAGGCGGAAGACGCGGGCGGCGTCGAAGCGGTGGGTCGCCGGCCAGTGGTTGCGTCCCTCGCCGACGTACGCCGCCGCGCCCTTCTCGCGCGCAATGCGGATGAGTGTCGGCGTGAAGCCGTGATCGCCCTCGCCATGCGTGGTCGGCGGCAACCGCACCGCCGACGCGCGCACGCCGCGCGAGGCGAAGGCGATCGCCGTCTGCTCGGAGACGCGGGGAAGCGGGCTCGGCTCGGGGGGCGGCGTGTCCTCCGTCGCTAGGCGACCGGGCGTCAGCAACGCGACGCCGGAGGCGACGACCAGCGGGCGGCCCGAGCCTGTCAGCATTTCGCCGAGCGTCTCGATCGCGCGGCGGTCGATCTCGCAATTCTCGATGAACTTGGAGAAGTCGTGGATAAACGCGGTGTGGATGACGCCGTCCGACGCCGTCGCGCCGCTGCGCAGGCTGTCGAGGTCTTGGAGATCGCCGCGCTGGACTTCGGCGCCCGCGTCGGCGAG
>Ga0181529_10004915_pt1 | contig 14187 bp, 6 predicted proteins | sample PEATcosm2014_Bin_36_FD_119763 | JGI IMG/M metagenome (GOLD analysis project Ga0181529, IMG submission 119763) | Peatland microbial communities from MTU Mesocosm Facility, Houghton, MI, USA - PEATcosm2014_Bin10_30_metaG | ecosystem: Environmental > Terrestrial > Soil > Wetlands > Peat | place...
CGGAGATTCGCAAACTCGTTGGCAGCATCGGCGAGCTTCCCTCCCTCTCAACCACGTACACACGCCTTACCGAGGCGGTGAGCGATCCGGACAGTTGCATCAACGAGATAGCCGGGATCATTGAGGGAGACGTCGCCATGTCGGCAAAGGTCTTGCAACTCGCCAACAGCGCATTCTTCGGGCTGGCGCAGAAAGTCACCACCTTGTCGAACGCCGTCTCCTACCTGGGAATGCAAACCATCAAGAACCTGGCCCTGGCTTCCGAGGCTTTCCGGGTTCTCAAGCCCCACTCGCGTATTCCGTTCTCAGTTTGCGAGTCTATTGAGAAGCATGCGCACCGTGTTGCCGCCATTGCCGGTGTGCTTCCCGTGGACAAGAGCAATCGCGATGTGACCGTCATCGCCGCGCTTCTCCACGATATTGGGAAACTCTTTCTGGCCAGCGCCATGCCCGACCAGTTCTATTCCATTTTTCTGCGTTTCAGCGAACGCGGATGCAAGCCCTTCGAAGCCGAGGAGGAACTGCTGGGAACCTCTCACGCGGAGATCGGCGCGTACCTGCTGGGGTTGTGGGGCATTCCCAGCCTTGCCGTTGAGGCCATCGCCCACCACCACCATCCCACCCGCATATTAAACTCCAGTTTCGATTGCACGGCGGTCGTATATGCTGCCAACCTTTTGGATCACGAACTGGTAGCTCATCCAACGGATTCAATCGGAGCTGAAATGGCGGAGTCCGACCGAGCTTGCCTTCAGGCGCTGGGAGTTATGTCCAGGTTCGTCGAATTCCGCGAGCTTGCATTACAGAGTCGAAACTGAGATCAAGAGCCTGTTCGCTTGTACCTCGTCACAATTCCGTGCAGGAGAGATAAGGATTCGATTTTAGTACTTGAGTTGCAGATGGGTGATTTGGGAGGGCGCAGTGGCAGGGCAATCGCATGAATGTGATGTTGATGAAAATCTCGCCGTTTGCGCCGCCCCTACAGGGCTGACTGACTTCTTCTGGCCCCTTTCCCCCCGCTGAAGCGCGGGGCTAACCACCGTTGCGCGTCCGGCGCGTTAGAAATCAGAACCAATCTGGTCAACAAAATGGATTCATGCGATTGCCCGTGCGACACCCCCAGAGTCCCAGGATCAGAAGCGCGCGTGTGTGCTATGCTGATACGTTCGGCGAGAGCTTGTTCTGCGCTTGGAGCGTTTTTGGCTCATACGTTGATAAGCTAGCACCGTGCAAGCTGGCTCTTTCTTGAGGAAAGAGCCACTCGACGGCGCCGACGATTCAAGGATTTGAACTGAAAACGCTGCAGGCAGACACAAGTAATAGAAGAGATCAGGAGTGGAAACGGAGGAGCAAATGCGGACTATTGGGAAAGCGTTTACTTGTTTAGGAATCGCCATCGTTTTGTTCTTATGCTGCGATGCTGCCACGGCGCACGCGCAAGGCACGCAACCGGCAATTGCAAAGATTCAGCAGCCGCCCATGGGTTGGTCGTCCTGGAATGCCTTATCGAACACGATCAACTCGGAGCTGACCAAGGCGCAGGCGGAAGCGATGCTGTCCTCGGGCCTGAAGAGGGCCGGGTACGAATACGTGAATATCGACGAGGGGTGGTGGCTGGGCGACCGCGACGCCCAAGGCAACTTCGTGGTCGACCCAAAGGCTTGGCCAGCGATTGAGCCGGGCGAGCACGACGGCGACATGACTAACATCGTCCGGTTCATCCACAAGCAGGGGCTGAAGGCAGGCATCTATACGGACGCAGGCAAGGATGGTTGCTCAATGTTCCCCGACCTGGGGCCGGCCTACTTTCAAGTGGGCAGCGAGGGCCACTACGAGCAGGACTTTCTACAGTTCGCGCGATGGGGCTTCGACTACGTGAAGGTGGACTGGTGTGGCGGAGATAAAGAGAACCTGGACCCCGATGTGCAGTACGGCGAGATTGCCAGAGCCATCGCTCGGGCTGAGCAGATTACAGGTCATCGGCTCTACTATTCGATCTGCAATTGGGGCAAGGAGAGCCCCTGGACCTGGGGGCCGGGCGTGGGCGGCGCGTTACAGTCGATTTGGCGAACCAGTGGCGACATCGTTGCGCCCGTAGTGGCTGGGAGCGTGAACGCAGGGCGGAAAGTTGCCTTTGACAAGATGCTGTCCAACTTCGATCAAGGGATCCATCCGGAGGCCGAACACACAGGTTTCTATAACGATCCGGACATGATGGTGCTGGGAATGCCGGGATTAAATGCAGCGCAGAACCGCTTGCACATTTCTCTGTGGGCAATTTCGGGGGCTCCGCTGCTGGTGGGGGCCGATCTAAAGCGCCTTGACGCCGAATCATTGGCGACCCTGACAAATGGCGACGTGATCCGGGTCGACCAAGACAGTCTGGGATTGCAGGGAATCAAGGCAGCGGAGCTGGGGCCGGGCTTGGAGGTGTGGTCGAAGTTCCTGACCACGCCGGGCGAGCGTGCAGTTCTTCTTCTCAACCGGACCTACTTCCCGGCGCCGATGAGCGTGAAATGGACAGATCTAGGCTTGGCCGGAGAGACGGCGACGGTGCGCGAGGTATGGACCGCAAAGGACCTAGGCATCCTGAAAGATCGTTACGAGACGACTGTGCCTGCCCAGGACGGGGTTCTACTGATCTTGAAGGGGACGGAAGGCAGTTTCAGGCACTACGAGCCAGCGGCGAAACATACCCAGGAAGAACTGGCGATTCACGACGCAGAGACGCGGTTCACCGGCATCACAGCACGAAAAGGCGAGTGGGCGCAGGTGCGGATCACTTATACGAGCTCGGTTGTGGCCGCTCGCCTAGTGGAGCTGAGGGTAAACGGGCAGGTAGCGACGGTGGTCGAGTTTCCGCCAACAGGCGCAGGTCAGGGCGCGGTGTGGGTCCAGACACATCTCGATCAGCCGGGGACAGGCAACATGCTAAACTTCGCCGCTAGCCCAGGGGATGGGGTGAATATCGACAATATCGATGTCCATTGAAGGCCGGAACCTAGAAGCCGTTTCATAACCAGGTTTTCGAGGGCAAACGTTAGGCAGCACCGCACAAAGGCTCTGTAAAGACAGGGTATTGGCTTCAGAGACGTGCTCCAAAATTGACGGTTTGCCGGTTATGAAACAGCTTCTGGTCCCTGGTGTTCTGGGAAATGGTGTAAGGCGAATCCGTGAGGCAAAGCCGAAAAGGCCGGTTTTCACCGGTCGGAATAAAGGAGTCTTCCAACGCCTAGTGTTCAGACTGTATGAATTGGTAATCACTCTCAGACAGGTGCGGGCGTGGACGCCCGCACGACAGCCGGTCTCCACCCCAGCGACGAAGACCTGTCGCTGGGGACCCCGGTCTGGAGACACGGCGCTACGTTCCATCCATTACACAATCATGCGGTCACGGTACTACTTTGCGCGCAGCAGAGCGCTCTCGCATCGAAGGCGCGACAAACCGTCTGCATTGAAGGCGGAGTGAGAGGCTTTACTCACTTTGAGCCGGATGTCGGCATGCAAGGCTGGCCAGCGCAAAGTGCCGCAGTAATTCCCTGACCTTCAGTAATGGTGAAGATACGATTCACCACAGGCAGCCGTACCGTCTCTTTTTTGCCCGATGGCCAGTGAATCTCCGCAGTTCCGCCATCGGTAGCATCTCCCAGTCCAAAGTGAACCCGGAGATCGTTAGAAGAGAGATAACTGCCGCCGCTGAGCACATCGCCGCGCTGGCGCATCCCGTCGGCGGAGAGGTAGACAGTTGAGCCCACTGCATCGCGCGGACTTCCCGGTCCGCCGATGAGATTCAATTCGACCCAATTGTGACGATCAGGGTTCACGTTCCGCAGAAGTACCGGAACGCCATCGGCATTGTTGATCACCACATCGATTTTGCCGTCATTGAAGAGATCGCCGAACGCGGCTCCGCGGCCAACGCTGAACTCCGCGAGTCCAGTGCCTTCAACGGGAGGAACCAGCTCGAATTTCCCATTACCCAGATTATGGAAAAGCAGCGGACGCTGGGCATACGAACTGCCCCATTCCGGATGCCGGTCAGCAATTGGATAGACATGACCGTTCGCAATGAACAAATCCTTCCAGCCGTCATTGTCGTAATCAATAAAGCCATCTCCGAAACTAACAAAAGGTATGGTTGGCTCAGCCATTCCCGATGCGTAACTCACATCGGTAAAGTCTCCGGCGCCGTTGTTGCGGAATAGCACATCGTTGTCATCGGCGAAGGTTGTGTTCAGCAAATCCATGTGCCCGTTATTTTCGTAGTCGCCGGCTGCGATGCCCATATTCGCGACTTCTCTGCCGTCGCCATTGAAAGCGTAGCCGCTGAGGTAGCTGCGGTCTTCAAAGGTGCCGTCGCCCTTGTTGATGTAGAGATAATTTGGAGTCGAGTCATTCGCGACGGCCAGATCCGGATGGCCATCGTTGTTTACATCCACAAACAACGCGCCCAGGCCGTAATACCCGTCCGGGTCGCCAACCCCCAGCTTCTGGCTCACGTCGGTGAAGGTGCCGTCGCCGTTGTTGTGAAAAAGACGATCGTGTTCGCCGGTGAGGCCACGCGGGCCGCACATGACCGGCACGCCACGAAACTGACAGCCGCTTGCACCGGCTGTTTTCGAGCCGGGCATGGGAGGGTTGCGTGGATCGTACTGCAGATAGCCGGCAACGAACAGGTCGAGATTGCTATCTCCATCGTAATCACCAAAGGTGGCGCCCGTTGACCAGGTTCCGAGCGCTACGCCAGCCTTGTCTGCTACGTCTGTAAAGGTTCCGTCGTGATTATTGTGGTAAAGCCGGTTCTTGCCAAAGTTGGTTACATAAATGTCGGGCCAGCCATCGTTATCGAAGTCGGCAACCACGACGCCGTATCCCCAGCGATCGTTTGTTACGCCAGCCTGTACCGCTACGTTGGTGAAGGTTCCATCGTGATTGTTGTGAAACAAGGCGGCCTGCGGCGGCGTTTCTTTGCCATCCAGCGCGTTTACAGTCGAACCGTTCACCAGATAGATGTCGAGCCATCCATCGTTGTCGAAGTCGAGCAGGGCAACGCCCCCGCCTTTCGCCTCCAGGATCAAGCGTTTTTCCGCACTTCCCGAGGTGCGATGCCATACAGTCAGCCCGGCCTTGGCGGCGATGTTCCTGAAGACCACTGGTCCTGTCTTGACCGTTCCGCCCGCGGTGATCGGCCGGTGCGCGGAATCGAACTGCGCCTTGAATACCCCTCCGGAGGCGATTCCGCCCGTTCCGCTCGGTTTCCCGGATTGCGGAGTCTGCGCCCGTCCAATGGCGAGCAAAAAGAAGAGCGCGCTAGCAGAGAAGAGCGCACTCAGATGTCGTGCAACCAATCTACCCTTCCGCAATGAAATCCTCCGCCTTCTGGCAAAACTATAATGCATTTCACCAGCGGCCGCCGTGACGCCCGTTCGCTGCGGATTCGGTGAAATTGAAAAACGCAAGATAGATCGTGCTTTGCGATGACTCATCGCTATCTGGCGCAAGGCGTAAAAAAGGTCATTCGCGCTGGGTATCTTTTTTGATCTCAAGCAGGGCCATCTGAGATCGATGCCTAACACGAATGGGCCGTATCGCTGGCTCCTCGGTGGACGCCCCGTGAGGACCCTGATTGCCGAAATGCCTTGTCGAGCATTAGTATGGGTGCGCATATGGGGAACTTCAACCCCGCGTAAGGATGGAGCGACAAGATGGCACGAATTGACCGGAGGACCTTCCTCGGTGGAACGGGAGCGCTGGCTGCAGGAACGCTCACGTCGAGACTGGCGACCTTTGCTGAGGCGAATCCCGCGCCCCGGCAGGAACGAAGTGAGATGGCGGAGCCCTTGCCCCCGCCTGTATATGAACCATTCGAATGGTCTCCAACTGGGCTGGTTTTCTCTTTTGAGTTTTTCGATAAGCGGATACGTTCCCAGACAATGCTGCCGGCGGGAGTCGCTCCTCCTAAAGACCTTCCCCGCCCGACGCCGATATCCGGAATGGAAACCTCTCTGCATTGCACTGGCGAAGATCCGAGCGATCATCATGGATTGAAACTGACGGGCGGCAGCCCCGGCGACCGCCTCGTCTACATGGGAAAGAGGGAAATTTCTACGCCGGCGGGAAAACGTTTTATCATCCACCAGTCGGATCCGATCCTAGGCCTGGATGTTGAGTCGCTTTATGAAACCTTCTCTGACTTGCCTGTGGTTCGCAGAAGGACAAAGGTGACCAATCGGGGCGCACAACCGGTCGGGATCGAGTATCTCAGTTCGGCCATGATCAACAATCTCTCCCCGCAGCGCCAGTTCGAGCAGGACCTTCGAATTCACTACGCGTTGAACACCTGGCAGGCTGAGGGGCAATGGAGGACAGCCAAACCCTCCCAGGCGGGCTTCCTCGATAACGGCAACTTTACCCTTTCGCCCGCGTCCTTCAGCAGCATCGGCACCTGGTCGACGCAGCGGTATTTGCCCATGGGATTGGTCGAAAACACCGAACTGGGAGTGATCTGGTTTTGGCAGATCGAACACAATGGCACCTGGCACTGGGAACTGGCGAATACTCAAGATAAGGCTGTCTACGCATACATCGGCGGTCCGGACGAACTGCATGGCCATGCGTGGAAGAACCTCAGACCCGGTGAGTCCTACACCACCGTTCCGGCTGCCATCGGTTGCGTTCAGGGAGGCTTTGAGCAAGCGATCGAAGCCCTCACGAAATATCGCCGTGCCGCGTGCTTGCGCCCCCGTAATGACACACGCCTTCGTCCTGTCGTCTTCAATGACTACATGAACTGCCTCGAAGGCGACCCGACAACCGCCAAGGAATTGCCTTTAATTGAAGCGGCGGCCGCGGCCGGCTGCGAGTATTTCGTGATCGATGCCGGCTGGTATGCGGAGCTGAATGAAGATTGGTGGGGATCGGTCGGTGCATGGCAGCCCTCGAAGACGCGCTGGTCCGGCGGCCTTCAACAGGTGCTTGACCTGATTCGCTCCAAGGGCATGGTGCCTGGTTTATGGCTCGAGCCAGAGGTAATCGGCATCCATTCTCCGCTCAAGGATAAACCGGATGCCTGGTTCTTCAAGCGTCATGGAAAGCGGATCATCGATCACTCTCGATTCCTGCTCGATATGCGCAATCCCGAGGTTCGCGCCTACCTGCACAGCGTGGTCGACCGCATGGTGACGAACTACAAGGCGGGCTACATCAAGATGGATTACAACGTGGATGGTCTTGAAGGCACAGAGTATCTTGCCGACAGCCCGGGGCAGGGGCTGCTCGAACATAACCGCGCGCTCTTGACCTGGCACGATGAGATTCTCAGCCGCTACCCCGATCTCATCATTGAAAACTGCGGTAGTGGAGGCGGGCGCATGGAGTATGCCATGCTGTCACACCTCCAGCTTCAGTCGTCGAGCGATCAAGAGGATTACCGTCTTTTCCCGGCGATCGCGGTAGGTGAAACAGCGGGCGTTCTTCCCGAACAACTCGCGGTGTGGTCGTATCCGCTTGCCGCCTCCGACACCGACGCTGCGGCTTTCAACATGGTGAATGCCATGCTCGGCAGGATCCACCAGAGCGGCCGATTGGACCAGCTAAGTCCGGCCAGCTTTGCCCAAGTAAAGAAAGGCCTGCAAATCTACAAAGAGCAGATTCGGACCCACACCGGCGAAGCAACGCCTTACTACCCCTTGGGCCTGCCCGATTTGACCGATCCCGTCTCACCCATTGCGCTTGGCATGCGCTCTCCAGGAGCAAACTACATTGCGATATGGCGGCTGCGGGGAAGCGACCGCATTCATGTACCGCACACCGCCCGGGGGGCCCGGATTCTCTATCCCACCGACCTTGGTATTCATGTTGAGCAGCAAGGGGACGGCTGCGATGTGATCTTCCCAAGGGAGCTGATGGCCTGCATTCTCACCCTGGAAACCTAGAGAGATTGCGTGGCAAATCCAGATGGTTGTGGAACTCGTAACTGGCAGCCGCGCGGCCAGCAGGTGAGCCTTAGGAAATTGATTCCTGCATGGCAGGCCTGCGCTGAGTTGCGTGCGTTCGGGCTCAAATAGCAGTGGGCACAACGCTGCGGCAGGCACTCCGCGGCCAATCCGGACTTACGCAATATCTTCAATCGCTACCAGACATAGACCGCAACGATCTGGGGTGGCCCCGCTACACCGTCGGTCACGGTTGTCTCCACAACTATTTGCACGTTCCTGCGTTTCCAGTCGCGCGGCGCACTGCGCAGGGCTTTTTCCAAGTCTTCCGAACTACCAGCTACTTCGCCGGCAGCCTCGGAACCGGGCGCCGTGATGCCTGCGACAGAGACCACAAACTGGCCTGTGCTGGAGTCAACCAGCCGTGTCACGAGACCGTAGTCAGTCGCCACCTGGGAAGTGTGAGGATCAACCTCATCGAACCAGGCTCGTCCTGCGCCGCCCTGTTCCTGGATGCGAGAAGGTTTGCCTTTGCCTTCGGCAAATGCGAAATGCAAACCGGAGGTGATCTTGATGGTCGATTGATTACTGAAGGCCCCGATGATCACCGCTGGAGAATTCCGCAGGTCGTCCCAGCCATAATCGTTGCCTATTTTCAATTCTGTGCTCTTCCCCAATTTGATCAACAGATTCGATAGACGAAAGGCTGCCTTGACATCACCTTTGCTTACGCCAAAATCATCCCACTCAACCATGTCGCCCCACCGAATCTGGTCATCAGGCTGCAGATTCGGCCGGCCATTCTCACGATTCACCTCATTGTCGAACTCTCCTGCAAATTTCTCGTTTTTCTTGAACAGCGAGGTGGATGGGCGGTAAAAGATGGGCTTTGGCAGACAGATAAGAGCAGGCGCCGGAGTAGCGAAAACCGGACTCCAGAATTGATTAAGAGCACTCTGCATGCGTTGTCTGTAGACGGTATAGCCAGCCAGGGCTGCAGCCGCAAGTACCAGCATGCCGATCAATCCAATTGCCCAGAAACGTGTTTTTCGGATGAACCCGGCAGCAGGTCTGGTGTTCACGGGAGAGACAGGGGCTTCAGGGAGTTCGGCAATGAGGGGCGCGGGGACGTCGGCGGGGGGGGGAAGAGGCGCCCTCCAACGAAATTCGGGAACATACGATCCAAGAGGAAGTTCGATATGGACCAGCGAGGCTGGCGGAGCGGTCTTGTAGTACTGTTCGAGCCTCTTGCGAACTTCGCCCGCCTGTACACGGACAACGGAGTCATCACCAGTTGCGTAGTCGGCAGGCCGGTTATAAAGGAAGGATCCAATCGTGCGCTCTTTCAGATGCGCTTCATTGCCGTCCAGACGGTACCGCACGACATAATTGAGGAATTGCTGGCTGCGCTTGCTTGCGTGAAAAAATGGGCTGGCGAGGATCAACTCCAATTCACAAAGGACTGCGCCCTGATCGGGCACCGAACCTTCGGGCGACTCAGTGTGGTTCCGAGTTCCACGGGACAACACTCCGCCGTCAAGGTTCGTCTGCTTAGGATCACTATTCATTGCGCCAACCAGGACTCTGTCGAATCAAGCTGCAGGTCCTCTCAAAGATTTGAACATCCCCGGCATATTCGCATTCTGCGGGTTGCCGATCCTTCATGGCCCGTCTTTTAATTCTCACTGCGAAACGAACACAACGGGGAAATTGGGGGGGCGATTTCCTGTATCCGGCAAGCCGTCCGCGATCGGTCTACTCATTTTGATTCCTCACGCCGCGGGTTCCGAGGCCGGATCGAACACGATGTCTCTCCAAGAGATCCCGCACAATACAATATCTCCGGAACGGGATTCCCATTGAATTACAATCCTAACATGGGTTTATCGGACTTTCTGTCAGACTTGTCAAGATTCACAAAACAATACATTTAGTGTTCCGTCGGTCGCACTTTAACCGGTCCTAACAGTTGCAAACTGTTTCTTACTTGTCGAATGTCTCCTTTTTGCAATAAGGTTCGTCGGCAGTTGAGCTTTGGGTAGTCGGATGCTTCTGTGTCTCGTAGGGCCAGGGGGGAATTTTGGGGCGGTCGCGAGAAAACGCTTACTTAGCGCGCTCAATGCCGACCCAAATCCAGGGCCTCAGGGGTGCGCTTGTCCGTCCGTACCCACTTTTAGCAAAGCAGCATTTCGAGGTGACGTGAATGTGGCAATTCCGAGATTGAGGCACACTTGGTCTGGAAGGCTATCTGCTGCCGCGTTGATCGCGATGCCCGATATAGTCCTCGGACAGCGCGATGAGGGCGCAATAACCGGCACATTCACCGACCCCAGGGAAACTACAGAAACTCTTTGAAGGCATTCAGTTGAACTTAGCGATACCACCCCAAAACGTACCAATTTTCATGAAGGAGGAGACAAAATGAAGAAATTGCTGACGCAGATGACGCAGTGGATAGTTACGATTTCTGTGGCGATCCTGTTTCTAAGTAGTTGCGTTCCAGCGCGCGCGGTTGGGCCTACCGGCAAGATTGTGGGCTCGGTCGTTGATCCGACAGGGGCACCCGTCGTTGGCGCAAGTGTGACCGCATCCAACGAAGGCACCAACGAGGCCCGGCAAACGGTTACAGACGGAAATGGTGACTTCACCATCCCCATTTTGCCGGTCGGAAATTACACAGTCAGTATTACTGCGAAAGGCTTTGCAGTCTTCCAGCAGAAGGGAATCGTCCTTCAGGTCGACCAGAACATCTCGGTGATTGCACATCTCCAGGTCGGCTCGAACTCTGAGGTTGTGGAGGTTACTGGGGACACCGGCCAGAATGTGGACCTGGTTGACGCGACCATCAGCCAAGTGGTGGACTCACAGCGGGTCGTCGATCTGCCTCTGAATGGCAGAGACACCCTGCAGTTGCAATACATCATGCCCGGTGTCTCCTACGATAACGACAACGTAGCTCACGGGCAGGGCCAGCATGAAGGTGTAGTGGTGAACGGCAACCGTCCGGGCTCGAACTACTACCTGCTGGATGGCGTGGATATGACCGACTCCTATCTCTCGACCGCTCCGGTGTTTCCGGCTCCGGACGCGCTCCAGGAGTTCGATATTCAGACCAGCAACTTTACAGCGCAATACGGACGCAGTTCCGGCGGTCTGATCAATGCCGCCTCCAAGGCTGGAACAAACGAGTTTCATGGAGGCGTGTTCGAATTCTTCCGCAATACAGTGCTGGACTCGCACAACTACTTCGACGTTGCCGGAGAAGCGAAACCTGCCCTCAAACTGAACCAGTACGGCGGCTATGCGGGTGGACCGATCCAGAAGGGGAAAACGTTCTTCTTCGGCTATTTCCAGGGAACCAAGCAACGTGCGGATGAGACGATATCGATCGGTACGGTGTACACCGCTTTGGAGAACCCTGCCAACCCATCCAACTCCGCGGGCGTGCTGTTCCCGGCAAACACGATCGTGGATCCGCTGACGGGAAGGCCCTTCGCTACCGACGGATTCATTCCATCGAGCCGCTTGGATCCGACCGCCGTCAAAATGATCACCAAACTGTTGAACATTGCACCCAACAACGGCAGTGGCGGATACACATTTCACGCGCCTATTGCCGACAACGAAGACAGCCTCAACGAGAATCAGTTCCTGGGGCGCATCGACCACAACTTTGGGACCAAAGATCTGGTATTCGGCCGCTACTTCTTCAATCAGGATCTGTCGACCGGAGTCGGCGCGGGTAACATGAACCTTCCGCACGACAAGTACTTCCGCAACCAGAACGCTGCCGGCGAATGGAACCACACTTTCTCTTCCAGGCTGATCAACACAGCGGTCTTTGGCTTTACACGTATTGCGCACCATCGTGGAACCCTGGCGTCGGATGGCTGGGACACGTTTGGCAGCATGCCGGGCACCCAGACCGCCGGGATCCCGACCGAATTCTACTTGTCGATCAACGGCGGACCCAACAACGGTGGCGATGGTACATTCGTTCAAGACCGTCAGACGTGGCAGTACACCGACTACATCAGCTATCTGAAAGGCAAGCACGAAATCTCTGCCGGCGGGGACTTCCGCAAAGAGTCGGTAAATCGTGTGGAAGACTACTACACCGATCCCATCTTCAGTTTCAATGGACAGTACACCACTCCGGCGGGCAGCAACTCATCCACGACAACCGCGCTGGCAGACATGCTGCTAGGGTTGCCGAACTACTTCAACCTGCAGACTGAAGTTGCAAGCGACCTGCGGCACAAAGCGATGGATATGTATGTTGGGGACAACTACAAGGTCTCCAAGCATCTGACCGTAGACGCGGGGTTCCGTTGGGAGCCGTTCCTGCCTCCGGTGGACAACCTCAACGACCAGATTTGCTTCGACCCAACGCTTAAGTCACAGTCGGCCTTCTATCCGACGGCACCTCCGGGATTTACGTTCCCTGGGCCGGCGCTGGGGAGCGGATCCAACGGCACCGGCGATCCGGGCTGCCCGCGTTCCATGGTCCCCGATCGCTGGAAAAACGTGGCGCCTCGGCTGGGGTTGAATATCAGCCCGTTCTCTGGTGGAAAAACTTCCATCCGCGCAGCGTACGGCATCTTCTGGGATCAGGCTCGCCTGATCGCCTGGAACCGCTACTCGACGGCACAACCGTTCGACGAAAACTTCCTGCTGAACGGCTTTAACGGCTTGAACACAACGAACGGTGTGAGCGGACTTCCGTCGAACGGGGCCCTGACTGGAAACACCGTTTTCACCTACAACCCGGGCGTCATCAACCCGTTCCCGTTCTACATTCCACGGACCGTGGCTCAACGGCAGGCATTCAGCCCGTCGTATACGCAGAACGGCGTAGCCTACTGGCCCACTTCGGCGGAAGGGACGGTGCTCCCGCCAAACTTCAATGAAGGCTATGCGGGGCAGTGGAACCTGTCGATCGACCAAGAGATCGCCAAGAACTACGTGGTCACTGTTTCCTATATAGGAAACAAGGGAACACACCTGTTCATGTCGCGCGACATCAACTACGCTCCAGTCACGAGTTCCAATCCCTCTCAGGCTTACAATCCCGCGCTAACCCTCACTCAGAACATCGCCAACGAGCCCACGCGCAGGCTCATTGCCTTCGACGGAAACTGTGGAACTAACACTGTTACCGGCACACCCAACCCGTGCCTTGGCCAAACCCAGGAGGAAGACAATGGGGCATGGTCCACATACGAGGCGCTTGCAGTTTCACTGAACCATCGCTACTCAAATGGCTTCAGCCTGATGGCATCGTACGTCTGGGCGAAATACCTGGACATCATTTCCTACGGCGCCGAAGGCGGCCTTGGCCCGCGCGATCCCACCGACTTCCGGCTGAACTATGGGCCGAGCGATTCGGACGTCGCCAACCGGGTCACAGCCTCCTACATCTACCAACTTCCAAAGTTGAAGTCCGCGCACGGAGTTTTGGCCGGCATGATCAACGATTGGCAGAACCAGGGAATCCTAATTGCGCAGACCGGATCGCCCTACACGATCACCAGCAATAACGATACTGCGGCTACCGGAATCGGCGGCGACTATGCCGACTGGGTGTCGGGTGTCAGCGACAAGCCGGCGCATCGCGGTGTGTCGTCCTACTTCAACAAGGCTGCGTTTACCGAGGCAGCCGACGGCACCTTCGGCAATACGTCAAGAGGTATGCTGTTTGGCCCCAGCCTGGTCAACATGGACTTCTCTCTGTTCAAGGAGTTCCCGATTCACGATGCCGGGAAGGTCCAGTTCCGGAGCGAATTCTTCAACCTCTTCAACCACCCGAACTTCGGCAACCCCGATAGCGGTATCGGCGACGGCACGTTCGGACAACTTACCAACGCAAAACCCGGACGTATCGCGCAGTTTGCATTGAAGTATCTGTTTTAACCTGAATGAAGCACTCTCCCAGCGATGCCCCGCCGCTTCGGCGGGGCATCGCCATGTTATGACTTTGTTGCTTCGGCCCGTCTTGTTAGCCTTCGGCGGTTCGCATAGGTTACAGTACGATAGAATTGAGTCGCTTTGAAGAGGCCCGTATATGCAAATCAGCTTGAGAAAATCGTGTTCGTTTCTTCCGTTCTTCGCTCTGTTTCTTGCTTCCAATTCGCTCGTTGCGCAAAGCGATTCCTCCGGCTCGGTCTCTCAACACATGCAAGAAGCGGCGCAGGCATTGCGCGCCAACGACAGGGCCGGCGCCGAGCGCGAATATCGCCAGATCGTCGCCATC
>Ga0181529_10004916_pt1 | contig 14187 bp, 12 predicted proteins | sample PEATcosm2014_Bin_36_FD_119763 | JGI IMG/M metagenome (GOLD analysis project Ga0181529, IMG submission 119763) | Peatland microbial communities from MTU Mesocosm Facility, Houghton, MI, USA - PEATcosm2014_Bin10_30_metaG | ecosystem: Environmental > Terrestrial > Soil > Wetlands > Peat | place...
ATGCCTGAAGGGTTTCCTCGCCTTCCTGGAGCGTCGGGGCCGTGATCCCCACGCTGATCTCGGCGGAGACTGATGCACCGCTACCTATTATCAGGAGGCAGAGGGCTATTCTGAAACTTCGCATATCGCCAGACAGTATAGAGTAATTACCATGAAAAAAACGAGATTCATTGTTTTTTTTAGGGCGAAGAGCTAGATTGCTTATCGTCATTCGATGATCGGGAGGTATTTGTAATGCGAAAATTGCTTCTATTTATCATGCTTGCCGCTGTGGTCCTCCTCGGGGGCTGCAACCTCAACTTCTTGAGCAAGGCCGCGGACCAAAGTAATAATTCCTCAAGTGACTATTCATATTCTTGGAATAGCGATAGTACAATCCTCTCGTGCTCCGACGGCAGCGGCAACCTCGTCTGGTACGAGGTCGATGCGCCCAGCAGTACCCAGCCTGCCTCAATCACTCGCTGTCTCGCGAATGGAACCGTCCTTTTTTATCAGCTTTTCCAGTACGACTCCAAAGGCAACACCTCCGCCGTTGCCTACTTCGACGCCAGCAAGATTCTCCAAAGTCTTACGCTGAACTCCTACAAGTCCCTGACCCTTTCTGGAAGCACCGTATATCAACCTCTCGAGTCGGCGGTGTTCGATGTCAACGGTACCCTTTGCAGCGCCGATTACTCGACCTATGACAGCACCTACGGCAATAAGCTCACGGATGTGTACACCGACAACAGCAGCAACCTCATCAGCTGGGCGGTGGTGAATACCTATTCATCTGGAGTCCTGTCCCATACAAAGACCTACGATAGCACACAACGTATGCAGTCCGACACGACCTACCAGGTCGTGCCAGCGGCAGGAACGAACCCTGTGCCCGTGCGAGCCGAGTACTACACCGGCGCTGTGGCGGCCAAGTCTCTCAATGCTCGCGCTCTTAAGGGCGCGGCCCTCCAGTCTCGGCCGGGATCCAAGTCGATCGCCGCATCGTCTTCCCGCGCCTCCCGCGGATTGACCATCCCCACCAATCTGCCTAACTTCCCGACGAGCCTGCCGGCTCTCCCGACGGCGCCCGTCTTTACCCCGGACAATACCAATCCGGTCCTCGACTCGTATAGCGTCTGGGAATACGACTCTCACGGCAACTTCCAGACCTCGCTCCGCGGCGCAGACAATTTCCCCACCGAGGTAGTCCGCAACGACGACCGCTTCGACACCGTGACCATCGACGCGGCATGGGACAGCTCCGAGCGCCTGATCAGAAAGACGACCACCTATGGGGACACCAAGGTGCTCGAGGTCGACATCGACTATCTGAACAACCACCAGCTCGCCACAGGCGGCTGGATGGTGAAGGACTTTCAGCTCTCGGGCGCCAGTTTGTATATCCCCCTCGAGATTACCGTCTCATACAATGGCTCCAATCTTCCGGACACAATCTCGGCCTTGACGGCAAACGGGAAGACCAAGCTCTACTCGCTCAAGTACACCTACAATGACTTGGCGGCCCCCGCTTCCCTCAAGTCGGCCATCGATCTCGGGATACTCCACTTCGGCGGCACCATCGCCACCGTCGAGAATTTCGACGGCCAGGACCGCTTCATCGGCGCCTACGTCTTTGACCACAGCGCGGGCGCTGCCAGCCTTACGATCAACGCATACAAGGACAACGGCGACTACCTGTTCAACCCCGCCACCGATGAGGTCAATGCGACCTATAACGGCAAGTTCACGATCGGATACAACGCCGCGGGCCAGGCCCTGAGTTTCACCAGCTACAACTCGAAGGGCGGCGCAGTCTGGCAATACTCCTACGACTACCAGGACGTCCAGACCGGCGTCTCCGCGATGATCGGCGAGCTGGGCCTCACCCAGGCTGACACGACGAGCGCGAGCACCACGCTGACCCAGTTCTTGTCCGGCCTCGATACCAATAGCATCCTGTTGGGCTTCCTCAAGCAATAGCCGCGAGCAATCGAATCTTCTGGCCCTCCGAGATCCTCGGAGGGCTTTTTATTATCACGGTGGATGACCATGGGCATTCCCTCGGCTTGCGGGGCCCGTATATACTGGAGGAGATGGAAAGGGACAGGCTGCGGCTCAGGCTGCTCTGCGAAGGCTCGCGACGGCCCTTGCTGACCGAGCTCCTCGAGTCACGCTCGCTCGGGCCGGACGAGAGCGCCCCCGTGGCCCTCGTCGAGCGCGGACAGGCGAGCGAGGGACCGCTGGCCCTGGTTTTCGACCCCGAGCGCCTGGGGGAGCTTCCGGCGCTGCTCGACCTGCTCGCACCCCGGCGCCCGGAGCGGGGCTACGGCCGGGCCCCACAGGCGCAGAGCGTCGCGATGCGCTCGCTCGAGCGCATAGAGATCGCTCCGCTCGAGGCAGTGCTCTACTTCGTGGCGGAGGGCCAGATCGTTCGGTGCTTCACCGCCGAGGCCGCGGGCGAGGTCAGGGAGAGGCTCTACGAGCTGGAGGATCGGCTGCCGCCCTCGAGCTTCATGCGGGTCAGCAAGTCGGCCATCGCCAACCTCGACGCCGTGCGCGAGGTCCATCCCTGGTTCGGCCGAGGACTCCTCCTGCGCTTCGGCAGGGAGGGTCGGCAGGTCGAGGTGTCGCGCAACTATGTCGGCGTCCTGAAGGACAGGCTGGGTCTATGAAGCGATTGCTCATCATCGCCGCGGACTATCTCTTCAACGCCGCGCTCTCGGCCATGCTCGCCCTGGTCGTCGCCCTCCTCGTCTGCTTCCTGCGGGGCCTGGGCGCGCTCCCGCTCTCCACGGCCGCCACCTACATGTCTATCGGCGCGATATGCGGCAGCTGCTCCAAGCTCTCGATCGAGGGCGCCTTTCTCCTGTTCGGCGAGAGGAAGGCCCTCGCCTACATCCTCAACTTCCTCGTAATCGCCCTGGTCCTGCCCCTCGCGACCTTCGGCCTGTTCGGGGGCTTCGGCGACACTCCGGTCTGGGCGGTTTGGCTCATCTTCGCCTTCGTCGAGGTGGGAAGCGTCCCCATAGTCTACGCCTATCTGGACGAGGCCTCCGGCATCGAGCGGGCCTTGCGCAAACGGAACGAAAGTCACCGGGACTAACCTTCTATATGTAAAATGAGAATTTGGGAAAAATGCAACCGCGGAGCCGCGGTGAATCCCAATAGATGAAATCACGACCAAAGTATTAGCGGGGCTCGGCAGGTGCCCATCCGGGGCCTCATTCGCCGAATCGGCCCTTTCATGGGGCCGATCGGGCATCTTGCGAGGGTTCCCGAGACGCCGCTGCGTCCAGGCCGCTATGGTCCTGGACATATGCGACGCTCAGCGCTCTGCCTCGTCCAGCTCCTCCTCTCGCTGACGGCACTCCATGCCGCAAGCCTGGCCTGGGTCCGGATTCTCGCGGGAAACGCCGACCCCGTACTTTGGACGCCGGGCGCCGCGTGGCCCGCTCGCCCGGCACTTTTTCCATTCGCTCCCTCCGCCGTCCTCTCCTACGCGACGGTCCGGCCCGGTGACGAGCTGGCCGACGCCGAGCTCGAGGCTCGCGCGAGCCGCTGGGAGCGGGCTCTCGCAATAAGCGGCCGATTCTCCGTCGCCAGGGTCTACGTCGTGGAGCTCGAGGGCGCTGGCGCGGACGGCGGGCCCAGGCGCGGCCTGATCGTCGAGGCCGAGCCTGTCGACGCTCCCTGCTTCGACGGGGGCGCAGCCTACGCGTCGGTCGAGCTGCCCCTATTCCGCGCCAGCCGCGAAAGCCTCCTCGTCGCAGCCGGGGCCAACCGGGCGGAGCTGGCCTACCGGGACGACACGTTGGGCGACGCTCCTTTCGTCCTCGCCTCATCCCTGCGCTACGACAACGACCTCCTGCAGACCGGCCGCGTCACCGGCAACAGGCTCTCAGGCAGCCTGGCCTCGGGGGCCAGGCTCGGCTCCTATGGCGACCTGCTCGGAGGCTGCCGGATCGAGACGCCGCTTGCAGCGCCTCCCGAAGGCGGGGAGCCCCTCCTCGTCGCCGCGGACCTCACGCTCGAGCTTGTGTTCCCCGAGCTCCTGGGGATCCGCGCCCTTGACGCCGATCTCTCGACGACCGGCAGCGCCTATCCCGGCTCTACAGCGCTCCGCCTGTTTTCCCGCTCGGAGCTGTGGCTCGATCGCGATCCCTTCGACCTGAAGGCCGCGGCGAGCCTCGGACTCTCGAGCGGAGGTCTCGACGGGCGGGATCTCTTCTCTCCTGGTGTCGAGGGCCTCGATCTCATGGGCCGCGACGGCGAGCGGAACGCGGCGCGAGAGGCCGCCGCCCTCGGCGTCGACTGCGACCTCGCGCTTATGCGCTGGACCTTCGGCTCCTGGCTCCCCGCCACCCTCGGCCCTTTCGTCGCAGCGCAGGGCGCGATCCTCGACTCAAGCGCCCTCGCAAGCCTGGGCGCGGGGTTGAGGCTCAGGCTCGGCCCCCCAGTCAGTCTCTGGTGCGACCTCGGCTGGGCGCTGGACCGCGAGGGAGAGGGCGCTCTCGTGTTCGCCGTCACGGCTCGCCCGATCTATTGATGCGTCAAATCAGGAGGATCTGCCCATGAGGAACGCAAACGCATTTCTTTCGCTCAATGTCGCCTTCGCCCTTGCCCTCCAGCTCCTGGTCTCAGGCCCGCTTTTCGCCTCAGGAGGCGACGAGTCCGATCGCCTGGCGCGCGGCATCGCGGCCCACGACGCGGTCCGAGCGGGGGACTTTTCCCGCCTCGGCGAGTCGCTCGAGCTTCTCGGTCCCGAGGGCTGGGACAGGCCGAGCCTGGCCGAGGCCTACCATGGGAGCGCTATGACCCTCGAGGCCCTGAAGGCCAAGCAGGACGGCAAGCTCTTGGAGGCGCTCGGGTTTATCGACACTGGCACCAAGGAGATCGACGAGGCGGTGCGGAAGGCCCCCGAGGATCAGGATGCGCGGCTCCTGCGCATGGAGAACTCCCTGGACCTCTGCGAGACCTCGCCCGTGGATCGCAGCAAGGAGGCGAGTTCCGACATATCCTTCCTGCGCTCGAGGTGGGCCTCGCTCTCGCCGGAATGCAGGGCGATCGTCGAGCTCGACTCAGGCAGACTTTCGCTCGCGGGGAGGCGTCTGGGAGAGGCCTTGGGCTCGTGGCGCTCGGCTGTCAGGGATGCGCCCGCATCCGAGGCCGCGACGCGCGCGCGCACTCTCATCGCGCGCTACGGAGAGTGATCGTGGAGGGCCTCATCCTCGGGCTCTCGAGCGGGGCGAGCTGCTTCGCCTCCTGCGCCCCCTTTTTGATCCCGGCGCTGGCCGTCGAAGGCGGCTCGGGCCGACTGCGGCGCCTGGGCCTCCTGGGCCTCTTCCTCGCCGGGCGTTTCCTCGCCTACGCCGCCGTCGGGCTCGCCATCGGCTCCCTCGGCGCGATAGCCTCAGGCTACCTCGCCCCGGCGACTGACCGCATCCTCCTGCGCTCGGGCTGGGCCCTGGGCGGATTCGCCCTGCTGGCAGGGGGACTGTCCGGTCTCGAGGGGCCTGCCATCTGCTCGCGCCTAGGCATGGGCCGCGGCTCGCGTCTCGGTGCCCGTCTAGGCGGGCGCCCCCGTCCCGGGCTCTCCGTGTTCATACTGGGGCTCGCCGCAGGACTCAACCTCTGCCCGCCCTTCATCGCGGCCGCGGGTAGGGTCGTTGAGCTCGGCCCCCTGGGCGGACTCGGTTATTTCGTCCTCTTCTTCCTGGGCACGAGCGTCTGGGCCCTCCTTCTCGGCGCCCTCCCGACGCTCAGGCGGAGGGCGGGCGAGCTGCGAAAGATCGCCCGCATCACGATGGTCCTGCTCGGCTCTTATTTCCTTGTCGCGCTGGGGGTCCTGGGATGGAGCTGACCTTCATGGGACGTACGGCGAGCTCGGGCAGAATCGCCGCGCGCGCGCTTGCCGTCGGTATCTTCGCCTACGAGGCCTGGTTCTTCTGCGCTGCCGGGAAGACGGGGGACGCGGCGGCGGGAGGGACGATCTGGGCCCTTGTCTGCACGGCTCTCTTCGCCTTCGCGACCCTCGCCGACCGTCTCGCCCTGGGGCGGGGCATCTTCTTCTCGGCCTCGGCGCTCGCCTTTATTCCATCCTTCATCTGCCATCTCCTCGAGGAGCGCGGGCACATGGCCCTGACCGGCGCCGAGGTGATCGCCTCGCAGGTGCCCTTCTGCCACATCGCCATCGCGACATCCATCCTGCCGGCGGCTCTCTTCAGGACTCTCGACTTCCCGGCCAGGCTCTCGGGCGCGCGCTCAGCGTTCTACCCCATGCTCGCGTACTGGCTCCTGAGCCTCGTGACCGTCGGGCGCGGCTGGTGCTCCTGGGTCTGCTTCTACGGCGGAATAGAGGACGGCCTGTCCTCGCTCCCGCGGAAGGCCAGGCTCGAGCTAGGAGGCAGGGGGCCGTCCTTGAGACGCCTGAACTTCGCGCTGCTCGCGTTCGTCGCCCTCGCGGGCCTGGCCACCCTCGTGCCCGTCTATTGCGACTGGCTCTGCCCCTTCAAGGCCGTGACGGAATACTCCGAGCCCTCCACCGCGAGGAGCTATGTCGCGCTCATCGTGTTCGTCGGACTCTTCCTCGGCCTCGTCGTCGCGCTGCCGCTCCTGAGCAGGCGGAGGACTCAGTGCGCCGTCCTCTGCCCCTTCGGGGCCCTGTCCTCCCTCCTCGACCGGATCTCGCCCTTCCGCGTCTCCATCGACCGCGCCGCCTGCGTCTCCTGCGGAAAGTGCGATCGCTCCTGCCCGATGCTCGCCCTCGACCCGGAGCAGCGCGCGGAAGGCGGGCCGGCATCCTCGTGCGTGAAGTGCGGCCGCTGTTTCGAGGCTTGTCCCAAGCGGGCGATCGGCTATTCCTTCCGAGGCTCCTCATTCCGAGTCCTTCCCTCAGGCGGCTTTCTCGCGGAGCTTCTCTCGCCCGCCCTCCTCCTGCCCTTTACGGCCATGAGCTTCGGCATGATCATCTCGACGGCCTTTTCCGCCGAGACCATGACCCGGCTGGTCCACCTGGCGCAGACCGGCAGCTTCCTTCTCGGCGGGGCCCGATGAGCGCCCGGCTTCGCGCGAACGTGGGCGCGGCCCTCGGCCTCGCCTTCGCGCTCGGCGCGGTCATCGCCGTGCCCATCGTCTTCGTGTATTCGGATCGTCTCGCCTCGGCCCTCGGCAAGCTCCTGAGGCTCGAGGTCGACCCGGCGCTTCAGGGCGGCGCTCTCGTCGCGGACTTCGCCGATCCGATCGGGGACGACGACGGTCCCAGCGGCTACGAGTATCCCCTCGGGTACGCCCTCGACCGCGGCGAGCTGGACCTCACGCGCTATGTCGCGAGGGCTCCCGAGCCGCGCGCGGTCTGGAGCGACGAGAGCGCGTTCTGGCAGCTCGAGCTCACCTTCGCCAAGGCCGTCCCGACAGGCCTGGGCGGCGGAGGCTTCCGCGGACCGGCCGTCCACATATACATCGGCCTCGAAGGCTCAGCCTCCGGCTCAGCCTCCGGCTCAGCCTCCGGCTCTACGCAAAGCGCGTTCGGCGAGGGCGAGCTCGTGCGATTCGATCCGGCGCATCCCTGGGACTACGTTGTCTCAGCTGACGGCTGGTCGCCGGCGGGGGAGATCCGCTCGGCTGACGGAGCGTACCGTGCCTCCGTCGAGACTAGCTGGGATGTAAGCAAGCGCAGCCTGACGCTCCGCGTGGGCCTAGCCAAGGCGCCGCCGCTGCTCGGATCCGTCCTCCGAGGCCGCTCGAGCTGGCACTACGTCCTCGTCGGGGCCTACGATCCCGGCCGCGAGGGTCGCTTCGCGGCCGTGCGCGGGAGCGCGAACGCCCACGACGGCGGGGGAGGGCGGGACGAGCTCGCGCCGCGGGTCTTCGACCTCCTCGTCCCCGCGGGCTCGAGCCAGGCAGCCGAGCTCGGTTCCGAGAATGAGGGCGCCGGGATGCCCGCCCTGGTCGAGCCCGTCCTCGTCGGCGTTTCCGCGCCCTCCATGGTCAAGGCATCCGTCGACGCGCGGGAGGGCCTCGCCGCAAAGGCCGAGCGCGAGGCCGCCGACGAGGGCGATGCCCGCTCCCGCTCCCGCTCGGCGCTCGCCGGCCTCTCGCCGTCGGAAGACCGCGCCCGTCTCGAGGAGCTCTTCTCGCTCGGCCTGGGCGATCGCGCCTGCGCGGCCGCCCAGGCGCGGCTCGAGGCCGACCCCAGGGACTATGTCGCGCTCGCGTACCGAGGGGCGCTGACCGCCCAACGAGCCGACAAGGCCGCCCTGGTGACGGAGAAAGTGGAACTGGTGGGCCAGGCCTATCGCGACCTCGACGCGGCAGTCGAAGGATCGGTCTCGGAATCGGCGCAGCGGCGCGTCTCCATCCTGATGTGCAGGGCCTCGGTGTCGAGCGCCGTCCCCGACGAGGTCTTCGGGAAGGCGGCCCAGGGCGCGGCCGATTTCGAGGAGGCGGCTTCCCTGGCCCGCGGCGACGAGGCGCTGGAGCTGCGCTGCCTCGAGGGCGCGGCCTTGGCCTTCGAGAAGGCGGGCCTTTCCGGGGAGGCCCGCGCGCGCTGGGCCGCGCTCGCCCTCTTTCCGGCTCTCCCGGCCGGGGTCCGGCTCGAGCTGCTCGATAGGGGGATAGAGATACAAAAGTAACATATCGCGCGGCCGGCCGCCATTTGGGGTGTCGCGAGCGATGCGTGAACCCCGCGGGCCAGGCGAGTTGACTCCCCCGATGCCCCGCAATATCCTTTCCGAGGGGGCAGCTCGCGCATGTCGCGCAGGCGGCTGGCCGATAGGAGAGAGAAATGAAGGATGGCCAGGTCATCAAGGCCGCCGTCGCCGGGAAGCGGACCGAGCGTCTGCCTTTCATGCCGATTTCGATGTGCATAGCCGCCGACGGGATAGGCGCGAAGTACCGCGACTACGCGATGGATTGGCGGCTGCTGGCGCGGGGGCAGCTGGCCTTCGCCGAGGCCTTCGGCGCCGACCACGTCTCCGCGATCTCCGATCCCTGCGTCGAGGCGAGCGACCTCGGCGCGTCCATCGTCGCGCCGGAGGACCAGCCTCCGGGCTACGACGAGGCCCAGTCCCTGCTCGCCGACAAGTCGGCCTTTCGCCTCCTCGTCTCGCCGGGAGGCCGTGGCGCCGCCCGGCTCGGCCCCTCCTCCATCGTCGCGGGGCCGCGCATGGAAAACCGGCTTCGCGCCGTCCGCGAGCTGGCTCTCCAGGCGGGGGAGGATCTGCTCGTGGAGGGCTGGGTCGAGGGCCCCTGCGCAGAGTCCGCCGACCTTCGAGGGCTCACGCGTCTCATGCTGGACTTCTACGACGACCCGGACTTCGTGCACGAGCTCGTCGCCTTCGTCGCCCAGCTGGAGACTGCCTTCGCCCTCGCCCAGGTCAGCGAGGGCGCCGACATCGTCGGCGTGGGCGACGCGGCTTCCTCGCTCGTCGGGCCCGAGATTTTCGCGGAGTTCTTTCTCGACGCGCACCGCGCTTACGTGGAGGCCATCCACGGGGCGGGGGCGCTGGCCAGGCTCCACATCTGCGGGAACTCGAGTCCGCTGCTGAGCCTCGTCAGGGACCTCGGCTATGACATCGTCGACCTGGACTTCATGGTGGACATGGCCGAGGCCCGATCGGCCCTCGGCGCGAGGCCGGCGCTCTGCGGCAACCTCGATCCGGTGCGCCTGGTCAAGGACGGCAGCGCCGAGGCCGTTCGCGAAAGGCTGGGGCGCATCGAGGCGGCCTTGAGCGGCTCGCCCTGGATCGTCGGCGCGGGCTGCGAGATCCCGAGGGGGACGAGCGCGGCCAATATCCTTGCGATGCGCGATTTCGCCCATCGCGAGACGTCGAGCCCCTAGGCCAGGCTTCCGTCGCTCGCGCGGCGGAACACGCGCTTGGCCTTGCCCTCGGTCCTCGGCAGGGTGCCGGGCTCGAGCACGTCGCCCTTGGGAGAGAAGCCCAGCGCCTCCTTCAGCGCCTTCTCGACGGCGAAGCCGGTCACTCCGCGCTCCGCCTCCACCAGGACGGTCACGTCGGTGACGCCGTTTATCTCCTCGAGGATGATCTGGTAGTTGCTCAGGACGCCGGGAATCGACAGGAGGGCCTTCTCGATCTGGCTCGGGAAGAAGTTGACCCCCTTGGCTATGAGCATGTCGTCGACCCTTCCCATGAGCGTCTCGATGCGCAGGTGCGTGCGCCCGCAGCCGCAGCGCCCGCGGCCGACGATCCTCGTGAGGTCGCCGGTGCGGAAGCGGATGACCGGCAGGGCCTCGCGGGTCAGCGCGGTGATCGTGAGCTCGCCTATCTCGCCGTCGGGCAGGGGTAGATGGGTCTCGCGGTCGAGGATCTCGACGATGTAGTGGTCCTCCCAGACATGGATGCCGCCGTGCTCGCAGCAGTCCTGGCCCAGGGTCCCCACGCCTCCCGTCTCGGTCATGCCGTAGATGTCGAACATCTCGACTCCGAGCCCCTCGGTGAGCCTTTTCTTCATCGCGTCGGTGAAGGCCTCGGCGCCGAAGATGCCGCACTTCAGCTCCGGCAGCCCGGCCCCGCAGGCGGCGATCTCCTCCATGAGCCTGAGCCCGTAGGATACGACGCCGGTGAGCACGTTGGTGCCGAAGTCCCGCGCGAGCTTGATCTGGCGGGCCGTGTTGCCGGCGCCGGTCGGCACCACGAAGAGTCCGTACTTGCGCGCTCCGTGGTACATGCCGAAGCCGCCGTTGAAGAGGCCGAAGGAGGGCGTGATCTGGACGACGTCGGCCGGCTCCGCGCCCGCCATCGCGTAGCACCGCGCCATGCATGAGGCCCACTGGTCGAGATCGCCCCGCGTGTAGGGCATGACGACGGGAGTGCCCGTCGACCCCGAGGACATGTGCATCTCGACGACGCTCGTCTTGTCGACGCAGGCGAGCCCCATGGGATAGGTATCGCGGAAGACTGTCTTGTCGATGGTCGGGAGCCTCGCGAGGTCCTCGAGGCGCCGGATGTCCGCCGGCGAGACCCCGGCCTTGTCGAAGCTGCCCCGGTAGACGGGATTGGTCTCGTAGACTCGGCGCGCGACCGACCGGAGCCTCTCGAGCTGAAGCGCCTCGAGCCTGCCGCGCTCGAGAGTCTCGAGCTCCCTTTCGTAGAATCCGTTCTTCATAGGGCGTATCCCTCCCCGGCCTCGAAGGCCCGCAAGTTGAGTTCACGGTGCTTCTCGCCCACGCAGGCGGCGATCGCCTCTTTCCAGAATGCCCGCAGGCTCGGCAGCTCGGCTCTCGCGGCTCCGAGCGCGGCGACATTCGCGGCCTTCGCGCTGCCGGCGCGATGCGCGATCGCATGGGCGTCTATCAGGACGAGGCGGGGAAAGGCTCGCCTGAGGCGCGCCTCCATGTCGGAGGGGTAGAGCGCCTTCCCCGAGGAGACGGTGACGGGCACGATCCGCTGGGTCGAGACGACCGCGAGGGCGCCGGGCCTCATGAAATGCGCGTAGCGCAGGGCCTCGGATTCCTCGAGCGAGACGAGGAGGTCCACGGTGCCTTCCCAGACGAGGGGGCTGTAGACCTTCGGGCCGAAACGGACCTCGGCGAGCACCGACCCGCCGCGCTGCGCCATGCCGTGCACGGCGTTGCCTTTGACGTCGGCCCCCGCCAGGATGGCCGCCCTCGAGACGAGCTCGCCTGCCAGGAGCACTCCCTGGCCGCCGACCCCGGCGAAGAGGATGTTGGTGACGCCGTCCTCGCCGCTCATAGGGCAGCCTCCCTCACGGCGCCGGCCGAGCAGACCTGGGCGCAGAGGCCGCATCCCGCGCAGAGCTCGGGATTGATGGCGGGCGGCTTCCCTTTCTCCGAGGATTCGATGGCCGGACAGCCGAGCTTCAGGCAGGCCCTGCAGGACTTGCAGGCCGCCGCGTCGATGGCCTTTATTTTCCCGACGGCCGATCGGGCGCGCAGCGGGCAGGGGGCTCGGGCGACGATGAGGGAGCTGTCCTCCCTCGCGAGCGCCTCTGCGAGAGCCCTGCCCGTGGCCTCGAGATCGTAGGGATCGACGACGGCGACGTTCTTCATGCCGCAGGCTCGGCCGACCTCGGCGATATCGACCTCGACCGTCCTCTCGCCCATCAGGGTCATCCCGGTGCCGGGGTTCTCCTGGTGGCCGGTCATGGCGGTGCTTCGGTTGTCCAGCACGACGAGGACGGAGCGACCCTTGTTGTAGACGACATCGAGGAGCCCCGTGATCCCCGAATGGAAGAAGGTCGAGTCGCCGACGACGCCGACGACTCGCCTGCCCTCGCCGGCCTTGTCGATGCCTTGGGCGACGGAGAAGCCCCCGCCCATGCAGAGCACCGTGTCCGTGCGCGAGAGCGGAGGATAGACGGCCAGACTGTAGCAGCCGATGTCCCCCGTCACGATGACGTCGTGCCGGGTGAGCGCGAAGAAGAGGCCGCGGTGCGGACAGCCGGGGCAGAGCACGGGCGGGCGGGCGGGAAGGTCCGAGGCCTCGGGACAAGGCGCAGCCCGAGCCGGACTCGGCAGGTCGAGCAGGGCCGCCTCGAGCTCGAGCAGTCGCGGGACCGAGAGCTCGCCGATCCCGGAAAGAAGGTCCCTGCCGGAGCAGGGGATGCCCAGCGAGCGGACGTGCTCCTCGAGGATCGTCTCGTTCTCCTCGACGACCACGAGGCGCTTCACGCCTGAGGCGAATTCCCGGATGAGGGCGTCGGGGAAGGGCCAGGCGAAGCCGAGCCTCAGGACCGAGGCGGAGGGGAAGACCTCCTTCACGTAGTTCCACGCGAGTCCCTCGGCGATGAAGCCGAGCGAGCGATCCTGCCACTCGATTCCGTTCGCGCACGAGCGCTCGGCCTCCGAGCGCAGCTCCTCGAGCCTCGCCTCGACCCGCTTACGCATCTGCCTGCCCCAGGCGGGCAGCGGGCAGAACCGCTCGGGGTTCCGCTCGAAGAGAGCGGTCGCGGGGGTGGCGCGCCCGCCGGTCTCGACGAGGGAGCTCGAGTGGCTCACCCTCGTGGTGAGCCTGAGCATGACCGGCGTCTTGTAGCGCTCGGAGAGCTCCAGGCCGTAGCGCACGAAGGCAAGGGCCTGGGCCGAGTCGGCCGGCTCGAGGACGGGGATCTTGGCGAAGCGCGCGTAGTGCCGCGAGTCCTGCTCGTTCTGCGAGGAGTGCTGGCCTGGGTCGTCGGCCACGCAAACGAGGAGGCCCCCTTCGCAGCCCACATAGGAGAGGGTCATCAGGGGGTCGGAGGCGACGTTGAGGCCGACGTGCTTCATGGTCACGATAGACCTCACGCCCGCGTAGGAGGCCCCCGCGGCCGCCTCCAAGGCGACTTTCTCGTTGGGGGACCACTCGAGGTAGACCTCGTCCTTGTGGCCTTCCAGGTTCTCCAGGATCTCCGTGGAGGGAGTTCCCGGATATCCGAACGCGGCGCGGACGCCCGCTTCGTAGGCGCCTCTCGCGACCGCCTCGTTGCCGGTCATGAGCGTAGTCATCGATATGAGCCTTTGGGTACGATTTTCGGCGAGCGAGCCGGATGCCGATGCCTGCCGACGGGGGAATAATATCGAAGGATCCCGTATCTTGCAACAGTAACCGACGAGGACTAGGCCAGGGCCCCCTCGGCTCCCGAGGCTCGAGCTATCGCGATCTCCGCGTAATGACTAGAATAAGCGACTACCAACCTTGAGGACTGCTGGCGATGGGCGAAGAGCTCTACAGGATCGCGATTATCGGCATCTTCGGCACGGCGGCGGCGACCCTCGCCGCCCTGATCTGGATTCCTGCTCCCTATGGGCGTCATGGGCGGAAGGGTTGGGGCCCGGCCCTGGACCCGCGATGGGCCTGGATTCTCATGGAATCTCCCTCGTTCATGGTGATGGGGGCGGTGGCCCTCACGCGGGGCGGAGGGAGCGGCCTCGCCCTGCTCTTCCTCGCCCTCTGGGAGCTCCACTACGCATACCGCAGCTTCGCCTATCCCTTTCTCCTACGGCGGAGCGAGAAGCACCCCTTCCCGCTGGTCCTCATCGCGATAGCCGTCCTCTACAACTCGGCCAACGCCTACGTGAACGCGTGGTGGCTCTTCGCGAGCGCCCACCGCTACGGCCCCTCCTGGACCGTCGACCCACGCTTCGTCGCGGGCCTCGCCCTCTTCGTCCTTGGAGCCATCGCCCATGTCGATTCGGACCGCATCCTCCGCGCTCTCAGGGCGCCCGGCGAATCGGGCTACAAGATCCCCTCG
>Ga0181529_10004918_pt1 | contig 14182 bp, 9 predicted proteins | sample PEATcosm2014_Bin_36_FD_119763 | JGI IMG/M metagenome (GOLD analysis project Ga0181529, IMG submission 119763) | Peatland microbial communities from MTU Mesocosm Facility, Houghton, MI, USA - PEATcosm2014_Bin10_30_metaG | ecosystem: Environmental > Terrestrial > Soil > Wetlands > Peat | place...
ACACTCACCAGAGCCCCGCTGGCAACCTTCTCGCCCGCGACCGACGTCAAACGCGCCACATCCGACCGGTACACCCAGAGATGTCCTTTCCGTAGCCTCTGGACCGCGCGTCTCGTGATTTGTGCAACATCTGCCTTTCCACTCGCCTCGAAGGTCATTCCTCATCCTCGCACGGCGTATGCTCCAGAGGTAGTCAAATAGAGTCATGCACCACAATGCGCAATCATCCGACGGCACAAACAAAGACCCGCGTCGAAATGTCGGCGCGGGCTCATACAAAATTGATTATCCTTGATTCGTGGTCCCAGTGCAGATTTGTGGCTAAACCTTTCCGTACTTGCGGCGCATGATGGCTACCGCACCAAGCATGCCGGTTCCCATCAGGATCAGGCTGGTCGGCTCAGGGGTGGCCGCGGGAGGGATAGGATCGGTCATCAACATCTGCGGCTCACCGTATGTATTCGGATCGCCAGGGCCGGCTACCTGGGTACCATTCACGGGAACAAACAAATTGTCATTCGCAAACTGGCTATAGTTCAGGTTTGGGTTCCCTACTACGCTAAGGGCATTTGCTGCCAGGTTCTGTGCATTCGTGTCGAACGCACCATCTGAGTTGCCGGAAGTGACTGATGGATCCATGACACTCCATATTGCCCACTGAATGTCGGAGATCGTCCAACCGTCTGGAGCGCTGGCAAACTGGTTGAAAAGATATGCATCAGCAAGAATGTCCAACCCAGACTCGCCATCGATGGTTTCGCTGGGAGTGACAGATGAGACGTTGACCACATACGCATCCCAGGTCTCTCCGAAGTTGACATCGCGATCAACATTGAGGCAGCCCATAGCAACCAGGGGCGTGGTGCCACCCGGGCCTGAGTCCGTCAAATAGTATGGAAAGACATACTCACCGCCAGAGGTCTCGCCCCCCGCACCTGTCAGTGTAAGGGAATCGGCAAAGCTTACCCGCGAAACAAGACAGACAAGAGAGAGTGTCAATGCAACTACGACAGTTTTTAATCTCATGGTGAAACTCCTGGACATCGCATAGCAACCATATTCAGTGCATCAATGGTCTAAAACAACCTTGATTTCTCTGCGCATCCTAGGCATCTGTGCTCGCCATTTGTGCCGTCTCGCGTCAGTCGTGCGATCAGTCATCAACTGCTGTCGGGAATGCTGTGTCCCGTACTGCTAACTATAGAGAAATCTCTGCCAATTCCAAAGCAATTAATGGTAATCAACACCATTTTGTTGCATATGTATTTGAAACGGTTACCAGCAGACAACTATGCACGTTACCTTCTACCAGTCCACAACCTCTGTCTTGAAACTGTTCTATCAGAGTCAACCCCGTGTCACACTCCAAGTTGTGGCTAATCAATAGTTAATGATGAGTAGACTGGGTAAAAGGTTTCGATTCTTTGAAAATATTTTCCACAGACTACCGACGCCGGTTGCCACCGTTGGATAACAATCCGATCGTCAATCTTCAGTTGTTGGACCGTGCGCCGTACGGCACCAGCCTCTTACTCTCCTTCCCCTCGCCACAAAGGTCAGTGCTCAATCCCGGACATCGCTACATCCTGGAGGGCGACGAAAAGTGCCACGTCCTACAATCCAACTATCTTCCTTGGCTCAGACATCTGACCCGTATAGAGTTATCAACGCGGCCTTGTGGAAAACCGTTCTCTTGAGAGTTGAGCCCTAATATCGCGCGTACGCCTTCACCGGTCTGCGGCGTAGAATCCCGACCGCACCGAGCAGACCGGTTCCGAGCAGCAGCAGACTCGTTGGCTCAGGAGTGACCGCGACCACCGCGGGAGGAAGAGGATCGGTCATGAACTCCTGGGGCTCGCCGCCGGAATAACCGCTGCTGGGAGTGAATAAATAATCATTCGCGAATTGACTGACATTCAGGTTCAAGCTGTTCGCCACGGTGAGGGCCGCACTGGCCAGATTTTTGGCGTTAGTGTCCAGACCGCTCTCTCCTGAGACACCCGAGGGATCCATGATGTCCCAGATGGCGAACTGGATGTCGGAGGTCAGTTGGGAGTTGCCCGAGGCGCCGGCGTACTGGTTGTAAAGGTACGCGTCGGCAAGGATGTCGACCCCCGATTCGCCGTCGATGGTTGCACTGGGAGCGATGCCCGCGACACTGTAGACGTTCACATTCCAATTCTGTCCATTGGTGACTTCGCGATTAAAGTTCAGGCAGGACATACTGACAGCCGTGTTGGTGCCGCCCGGGCCTGTAACCGTCATGTAGTAGGGGTAGATGTTAAAGCCGTCCACCTGTTGGCCGCCTTCGCCAGTCAGTGTGAGGGAGTCGGCAAAGCTTACCCGAGGAACCAGACAGATCAGGGAGAGGGTCAGCGCAGCTACAACAGTCTTCAATCGCATAGGGTAACTCCTGGGAACGTCTTACAGCCAAGTATGGCAAGCGATGCTCTATCAAAGGTCTCTTGCTCAATGGCGGTCATATGTCATCTACTGCTGATAGCTGCGCGATTCGCTGGATTATCCGCGATCAGTCAACAGCATCATAACGGAATTTCAATCGTCCCGTTCGATTCAATATAGAGCGGCTCTCGCTTTGTTGAAAGCATTAAATGGTAATCAAACCATTATGTTGCGGTTTCCAGGGAACAGGTTACCGGCGGACGGGGATCGTAGTTACCTTTGATCCGCATGATCCGGGCCGGACAGCCCACCCCTGACGAAAAGCTCCCCAGTTCAGAGGTGAATGAACCTCTAATCCACAGCCAGCCACCGCTCCGTCATGTGCTATTGACCGGGATTATATCTTTCGATTCGCGGCAGATATTGAGTGATACATATTAGATGGTGCAAACCAAGAGATTGCAAGCACGTAAAAGAACGTACGTTAGCATCAGCGTACTAGGACTTCAGGCTCTGAATGCCGCCCGTATCAAGCTGCAAAATTATTCAACAGCGGTCGCGTCCTTTCAGAGTGCCTTCCCGTCTGTATCTATAGATTATAACCGAACTTGAGTTGTGGCGGAAGGACAAGCAATGAAAGGTTTTTCCCAGATACGCATGTTTGTGACAGCCTGTTTCCTACTGACTTCGGGATCGTGGATGCAGGCCCAGACGAGCGGTAATTCCGCCGATGCATCAGTGGCCCCCGCGGAGCCCGCGGAGGGCATTTGCGATGATTGTTAGTGTGGCAAGTGTAGATCTCCAACACGGATGTGAATGACTGACGGTTCGCAGCAGGTTGCTTACCCTTTTTGGCTTTGATATGGGAGCGTGTTTTGTGCAGCGATTGAATGCAATGAGACAGTTTGTAGTGGTCGTCTTGGGTGCGGCAATACTGATTGGCACCGGTGTATTTTGCGTGACAGATTTGGCCCAAACGGCTGAGCCGGCGGCAATTCAAGCTCCGGCCAGTGCTGCACCGCAGCTTCCACCGTCAGCTCCAGTTGCGACGACCCCAGTCGCTCCATCTGCACAGGCACCCGATGCTACTGGAGTTGCCCCAGATGTGCCGCAGGGTGGAAACATCAAGGGCACGGTAACGGCCAGCGGAGTTCCCCTGCCCGGCGTCGGGATCACTGCTACGAACTCGGTGACCGGCAAAAAGTACGCGACCACGACAGAAATCGATGGCACCTTCCATCTGGCTGTGCCGACCAACGCTCGCTACGTCGTCTCCACCGACCTAACCGGATTCGCCCCCGTGACCCAGGAGACGGTGGTGAGCGACACCGACCAGAACGGCGGACTCGTGATACAGACAATCGCGTTCAAGATGGATCTCGCCTCACGTATCACTCCAGCGCCGGTGCAAGCGGCACCAGCGACTGCCGCTACGACTGCCGTTGCGGCCACGGGTCAACCCGCTGTAGGCGCAGGTAAAACCGTGGCACCCGTGGGTCAAACCACTACAGCCGCGGGCGGAGCCGCGTCTGGCGCGGTTCAAAGGGTGGGTCGTGGCACACAGGCGTTGACCATGCAGAACAGTGCGGGCCAGGACCTGACCGACGCTTCTGTCAGCACGCAGAATACGGACTCGCTGCTGCCATCCCTGGCTAGTTCGGCGACCGATAGTTCATCGGCAATGGCGAATGAATCCATCGCGGTAACCGGAGTGCAGGGTCAAATCAATGGACTCGCCACCTTCAGCCAGGATGATCTGCAGAACCGCATTGGCGACATGCAACGCAATGGCTTCAACAACGGCGACATCGCCAGCACGCTCAGCGGAGTGATGCAGACCGGTGCCTTCCCTGCCGGCCCAGGCGGCCCCGGCGGAGGAGGACCCGGTGATGGTGGGCCCGGCGGCGGTGGATTTGGCGGTGGGCCAGGCGGCGGTGGAGGATTCGGCGGAGGTGGTGGTGGCGGCGGCGGATTCGGTGGTGGCGGCGGTCGTGGCGGATTTGGCGGAGGCGGAGGTGGTGGTGGATTCGCTGGAGGCGGTGGACGAGGTGGAGGCTTCGGGGGCTTCCGCGGACAGAACCCCAATGCATGGCACGGTACCGTCACCTATACCGGATCGGACAGCGATCTCAATGCAACACAACGTATCTACACTGGAACGTCGCTCGCTAAACCAACCTCGGACCGTAACACGCTGACTGTCAGCGTCACCGGCACTCCCTACATCACTGGCTGGATAGCCCCCAACCCAAAGCAATTCGTCTTCCTCAGCGTCTCGGAGACACGTAACACAACGCCCTCAAGTTCCCTGGACATTGTGCCCCTGCCGGCACAACGGCTTGGCGACCTCACCAATAATCCTCTATTTCAAGCCCAACCATTGACCAACACAGTCTACGATCCAGCGACAGGGAAGCCTTATGGCAATTCCAACTGCGATCCGGACTTGTATGCAATCGATCCGAGTCCTACGGCGTGTATTCCTGAGAATGAGTTATTCCCCAAAGGGTCTGGGGTTCCCTCTGCGGCACAGGCCCTGCTGCACTTCTACCCACAGCCAAATATCCCTTCGAGCACTCAGTATCAGAACTATGAAACCAATTTCCCCGGAAGCTCGCACTCCTCGCAGATTTCGGGCCGCTACAACCGCAGCTTTGGCGCGGCGCCGGCGCGCGGTGGCCGTGGCGGAGGAGGCGGACGTGGTGGCGGCGGCGGACGTGGAGGCGGTGGGGGGAACCGCAATGCACCGCCTGTCCTGCGTCAGAGCATCGCAGAGAACTTCACCTACTCGCATCAAGCCAGTGCAAACTCCAGCTTTTCGCCTCTACTGGGTGGTACCTCGTTGACCAACGGGTACAATTTCGCCACTTCCTACACCGTGGGCTACGGACGCATCAACAGCTCCGCCTCGCTCACCTGGAACCGTTCGCGCAGCAAAGCCTTCAACTTGTTCACCAATAACCCCAATGGCATCGGGAATCCGGCGATCAGTGGAATTCCAAATATTGACCCAGCTCTTAACATTCCAGCCCCCAACATCTACGTCGGCAACTCGACCATTAATACTAACCCCTTCTACTACGGCGTCCCGTCCATCAACATATCTACAAATGCGGGGGGGGTCACCGGGCTGGGCGATTCGACCCCCAGCGACAGAATCAACCAGACCATCAGCTTCACCGACTATGTAAGTTGGATCCACAAGAAGCACAACTTCCGCGCCGGTCTAGACTTCCATCGCATTCACGCCGACTCTATCGGAGGCACCAACGTGTTGGGTTCCTTCTCCTTCACCGGCGTTGTTACGCAGTATCCGAATTTGGCGACCTGCACAACGAATAGCGATCCGACGAACCCTAACTGCGCCGCCGGCGGTTCCTCCTTCGCCGACTTCCTGATCGGTCAGCCGCAATCGACCTCCATCACCGCGGGCCTGAACAAAATCTATCTGCGCGGCAACTCCTATGACTGGTACGTGCAGGACGACTATCGCGTCAAGAATGGTTTCACCCTCGCCTACGGCCTGCGCTGGGAGTACTTCTCTCCTTACTCGGAGAAGTACAATCGGCTGGTCAATTTGAACCTGACTGGCAGCGGTTCCGGTCTACAGATCAACAACGTCTGTGGCACAGCACCGCCGCCCGGATCGCGGGCCGGCGTATGCGGCGCATACGCATTCTCTCCCAACGATCTGCTCCGTCCGGATAAGAGCATGTACTCGCCCCGCGTGGCCATTGCATGGACGCCAAAGTTCAAGTGGACCAAGCAGATGGTGGTGCGTTCCGGTTACGGCATCAACTACAATACTGGCGCGTACTCCAGCTTCGCATCCAGTATGTCGTTCCAGCAGCCATTCGCCATCACCCAGAACAATCAGCTGAACACTACCGGGAGCCCCACCACCTGCACTACTGCGAATATGTCGTGGAATACGCAGTATCAGAACTCAACTGGTTTCAACTGCTCCACACAGACCACGCAGAGCAATTTCGGCGTCAATCCTAACTACCGCCTTGGAATGGTGCAGGTCTACAACCTCGGCATTCAGCGTACCCTGCCCCAGGGCACCGTGCTCAACATCGACTACACCGGCGCCTATGCCGTCCGTCAGGACGTCTTGCGAGTGCCCAACCGCAACGCGACTGGCATTCTGAACTCTTCTTCGGGGGTTTTCCGTTACGAGGATTCGCTCGGCTTCCAGCGCTCCAACGCACTCGCGGTCAATCTGCGTGAGCGCATGCACAAAGGCGTCTCGTTGCAGGGCACCTACACCTTCTCACATTCCATCGACGACGCCTCTACGGTTGGCGGCGGCGGTACGGGAGGCTCCGTCGCGCAGAACGATCTGGACCAACGCGCCGAGGAGAGCAACTCCAGCTTCGACCGCCGTCACTCAGTCAGCGGCAACTTTGTCATCGAACCGCCCTTCGGCCCCAACCGCGCCTTCCTCAACAAGGGCGGCTTCTTCGCCAAGGTCCTCGATGGCTACTCCGTCTCCGGCAACTTCACCTTCGCCACGGGCGCATACGCCTCACCAACATTCAGCAATTTGCCCATTGAGACCTCGGTGGGCGGAAATTACCTGCGACCGAACCGAGACTTTACCCAGCCAATCAAGGGTGTGCGCACTCGCCTCTCCTGGTTCAACACCAATGCATTTGACACGCTTTGCAGTATTAAACAGGGACCCAACTGTCTGGCGACTGGCGCTTACGGTACAGCCTCGCGTAACTCCATTCAGTTGCCTGGGACCGTCTCTTTCAGCGGCTCCCTCTCGCGCACCATCACCTTCGGCGGTACGCGCAGCTTCGAGGCGCGCATCAATGCAAGCAATGCGTTGAATACAGTGCATTATTCCGGCGTCAACACGGTCATCAATGCGAGTCAGAACAGTTCGGGGCAGAGCCCCTTTGGTCAGGTCACCAGCGCCATCGGCCCAAGGTCGTTCACCTACTCGGCATACTACCGGTTCTAGGGTCAGTTGTAAGTTGCATGTTATATCTTCGAGTTATCAATTACTGGTTCTAGGTACATCAGGTACGGCAGTGGAGGAGACAGCGATGAGACGAGCAATTGCAGCGGTTTTGGCGGCAGGTATGGTGTTTTCACCGGCGGGAGTGCCGTTGACTGCCGGTGCTCAGCAACCGGTCTCGAACATGAAGACCGCGGTGCTCGTCGCCAATGTCAACCGTGTACTGACCAATGTTGTAGTGCGCGATAAGAAGACCGGCGAACTCATCAAGGGCCTCAAGGCGACGGACTTTACCATCGAAGAAGACAAAAAGCCGCAGCATATCACGACCTTCGACTATCAGAATGTCGATCAGGCAGTCACACTCGCAGAAGCGAACACCGTCTCCGGTTCCACGTCCACCCTGATCACGGCACCCGAGAAGAAGACCGTAGCCGACTTGGTGAACAACGATTTCGCAGCCAAACCGGATGAGTTGAAGGACCACCGCCTGATCGTCATGTTCTTCGACCTCAGCAGCATGCAGCCGGAGGACGTGACGCGCGCGGTGGATGCAGCCAAGGATTACATCACGAACCACATGGCCCCGGCAGACCTGGCCGCCTCGGTCAGCCTGGTCTCCAGCCTCAGCATGGATCAGGACTTTACCAACGACAAGGCAGCCCTCATTAAAGCGGTAAGCATGTACGACGGAAGCGAAGGATCCGGCTTCGACCTTGGTAACGAAGGCGGCACCACGGATGACACCTCCGATGATTCCTCCAGCTTCGTCGCCGACGACAGCGAGTTCAACTCCCTCAACACCGACCGCCAGTTATATGCCATCCGCACCATCTGCAAGTCCATCGAGAAGGTCGAGCAAAAAAAGAGCATGTTGTACTTTTCCGGCGGCCTTACCCGGCAGGGCATCGAGAACCAGGCAAGTATGCGCGCCGCCACCAACGAGTGCGTGAAGGCGGATACCGCAATGTACGCCGTGGACACGCGCGGCCTACAGGCCCTCAATCCAGTCGGCGACGCCTCCCAAGGCAGCCGGCGTGGCACCAGCGCATACAGCGGCGCATCCATGCAGGGCCAGTTGACGGCCAACTTCAGCTCGCAGGAGACGCTTGGTACGCTAGCCAGCGATACTGGCGGCAAGCTCTTCGTCGACGACAACGACTTCGCGCCCGCCTTCCAAGCGGTACAGCACGACACCGAGGCCTATTACATCATCGGCTACGAGTCGAACAACCCGAGGCGCGATGGAACTTATCGCCATCTGACCATTACTCTGAAGGACCATCCCGAGGCCAAGATCGAATACAGGCCCGGATACTATGCCCCTGCCGACTTCCAGCACGCCAAAACCGATGATCGCGAGCTGGCACTCACCGAACAGATGCGCAGCGAGGTCCCCGCCACCGATGTCGCGGTATATCTACAGGCGCTTTACTTCCGCCTGCAGGACGGCAAGTTCTACATCCCCATCTCGCTGGTTGTCCCGGGCTCGCAGATCAATGCGGTGCAGGTCAAGGACAAGTCCAAAGCCACCATCGATATCCTCGGCCAAGTCAAGGACGCACAGAACCTAGCGGTTGGCCAGGTGAGACAAACAGTCAACCTGGCGGTCGATGCCAACCAGCAGGTGCAGAAGAAGAACGTGCAGTACTCAACCGGCTTCACTCTCGCCCCTGGCAAGTACCACATTAAGTTCGTTGTGCGCGAGAACCAGTCGGGCAACATGGGTAGCTTTGAGACCGACATTCAGGTCCCCGACATGAGAAAGACCCCGCTCAAGATGAGCTCGGTCGTCTTGTCCAGCCAGAGCACGCCCGACAAGGACAAGAAGACCATCGATCCACTGGTGCGCGATGGGCAGGAGTGGGTGCCCAATGTCGCGCATGTCTTCCGTCAGGACCAGCAACTGAACTTCCTGTATGAGGTGTACAGCCCCACCAAGGTCAAGAACCCAACGGAGCAGCAGACCCCAGTACAGGCTACAGTCCCTGGACTGTCGAAGAAGGAAGAGGCGCCAGTGCGTGTGCTCACCAGCATCGAGTTCCTGCTTGGCGGCGTCAAAGTCTATCAGACACCGATGGTGGAGGCTACCGCCATCAATATTCCTGAGCGCGATGCCGTAGGATTCCAATTCGACGTACCACTCAACGGTTTGAAGCCAGGGACCTATGTCTGCCAGGTCAACGTCATCGACGATGCAGGCGGCAGCTTCACCTTCCCGCGTATGGCTCTGCGAGTAACTCCAGCAGCGTCAGTCGCACCAGCCGCAACTCCGGTAGCCGCGCTTCCGCCTGCCACCCTGGGCTCTGCGGCACCCCCCAACCTTTAGCACAATAGAACGGCCCCATACCGGAAGGTCCGATCATGGGGCCGTCCTGTTGGCACTCTCTTGGAAGATCGAACGAGAGAGGTGTATCTATCAATTGCCTTGTGTTTCTTCTTCGATCTGAAGCATCCCCGAAATAGATTCGCTCAACTTATTTTCTGCGTATCAGATACTACCTTAGAAGTTCTCAGGCTCGCCGGCTAGGTCGAGGTCCTCGTCGTCGTCGTCTTCCTCATCGTCGTCAAAATCGCCGAAGCTGGCAGCTAGAGTTGCAGCCGGCAGCACCGAAGTGGGCCCAGGCTGCGGGTTCCCTTGGTCGTCGATCTTCATGCCCAGCGAAAGCCCCATCTGCGCCAGAATCTCCTTGATCTCATTCAGGCTCTTGCGGCCAAAGTTCTTGGTCTTCAGCATCTCGGCTTCGGTCTTCTGAATCAGTTCACCGATGGTAGCAATATTCGCGTTCTTCAAGCAGTTGTAGCTGCGCACCGAGAGTTCCAGCTCTTCCACCGAGCGGTTCAGATTCTCGTTGTGCAGTTCCGGGCCATCCAGCATATCGTGTCCCGCCTCCATCTCCTCTTCAAAGTTGATAAAGATGCTCATGTGGTCTTTGAGAAGCTTGGCGGAGAGGCCAAGTGCATCGGCTGGAAAGACGCTGCCGTTGGTCCATATTTCAATCGTCAGCTTGTCATAGTCGGTGATCTGGCCGAGACGTGCTGCCTCAACCAGATAGTTAACCTTGCGCACCGGAGAGTGGACGCTGTCTACAGGTATGAACCCGAGACCTAGGTCGGCGTCGAAGTTCTTGTCGGCGGAGATGTATCCACGCCCACGTTTCAGGCGCATCTCCATGTCGATCTTTCCGCCTTCGCTCACGGTGCAGATGTACATCTCCTTGTCCAGTATCTCAACGTCGCCATCCGCCTCGATCATGCCCGAGGTAACTACACCTGCTGTATCGGCGCGCAGATAGAGCGCCTTGGGGCCTTCGCCCGCCAATTTGAAGGGAATCTGTTTCAGGTTCAGGATGATGTCGGTCGCGTCTTCTACCACGCCGCTGATGGACTGGAACTCGTGCAGCACGCCCTCGATGCGCACTGCGGTAACGGCAGCTCCCTCGATCGACGACAGCAACGTGCGGCGAAGTGCGTTGCCGATCGTGGTTCCGAAGCCGCGCTCAAATGGCTGAGCGGAAAATTTTCCGTACTTCTCGGTCAGTGTTTCGGTATCGACGGCAAGACGTTTGGGTTTCTGGAAGCCTCTCCAAAGCATGGGTGTTTCTCCTTTATCCGGCTCATTCGCGATGCATTTTGCGAAGGCGGAGTGGTTCGGTTGCTGGCTAAGTTGTGGGTGATACTACGACACTCTCTAGTTCTGGCCATCAGCTCTTATCTAGAGGCTAAGGACCATCGGCTGCTTGCTGCATTACTTGGAGTACAGTTCGACAATAAGCTGTTCGTTCACCGGCAGGTTGACGTCCTCGCGTGTGGGAAGTGCGACCAGTCTTCCGGACAGGCTCTCTCGATTGATGTCCAGCCACTGCACGGCGCGCTGCCCGCTGGCGAAATTCCCCGACTCTTCCAGAATGATGAGCTTCTTGGATCCTTCGCGAACCTGGATCTCGTCGCCCACCTTGCACTGAAACGAGGGTATATTCACCTTGCGTCCGTTCACCTGAATGTGTCCGTGGCGAACGATCTGCCGGGCTTGGCGTCGGCTCATCGCAAAACCCAAGCGATAGCAGACGTTGTCCAGCCGCGTCTCCAATTGCTGCAACAGCAGCTCGCCTGTGACGCCGGTCTTATTCGCGGCCTTCTGGTAGTAGGCGCGGAACTGCGTCTCCAGTGTGAAGTAGATGCGCTTCGCCTTCTGCTTCTCACGAAGCTGTAGACCGTAACCGACCACCTTCTTAACCTTGCGCGACTGGCCGTGCTGGCCGGGGGGGAAGTTGCGCTTCTCAATCGGGCATTTATCGGAGAAGCATTTCGCTCCCTTAAGGAAAAGTTTGGTTCCGTCGCGGCGGCATAGGCGGCAGACGGGCCCTGTATAACGTGCCATTCTTGTTGCTCCTTTACTTCAGGTGACGATCGGTTTACGCGCGGTACGCTTCATCCCGATCCTATTAATATTTAACGGCTAGCAGTGATAACCTAGACGTTACAAACATCAAACTCTACGCCGTTTCGGCGGGCGGCAGCCATTGTGCGGCATGGGTGTCACATCGCGAATGGAGCGCACTTCCACGCCGGCCGACGCCAGTGCCCGGATCGCGGATTCGCGGCCAGAGCCGGGCCCCGACACGCGCACATCGACCGAGCGCAGTCCATGGTCGCGTGCCGCATTGGCCGCGCCGACTGCAGCCTGCTGCGCCGCAAATGGAGTTCCTTTGCGCGATCCGCGGAAACCGAGAGATCCCGACGACTTCCAACTGAGCGTGTTGCCCGCCTGGTCTGTAATCGTGACGATGGTGTTGTTGAAGCTCGCTTGTATAAAAACCAGCCCGAATGGAACATTCTTCCGTTCCCGCTTCTTGAACTTCTTGTTCTTGCCCGCGGCTTTGGTGCCGCCTGCCTTGTTCTGTGTCTTCGCCATGGGCTATTTAGTCGCTTTCTTCTTGGCGGCAACCGTGCCCTTGCGCGGGCCTTTACGGGTGCGTGCGTTGGTGTGGGTGCGCTGTCCTCGTACCGGAAGCGAACGGCGATGGCGCAGTCCGCGGTAGGACTGAATCTCGATCAGGCGCTTGATGTTCAGTGAGACGTCCTTGCGCAGATCACCTTCAATTTCGCCCTGGGACTCAATGACGTGGCGGATGCGGTTCAGCGCCTCTTCGTCGAGTGCGCCGACCTTAGCATAGGGATCGACGTTCGCCTCGGCAAGAATCGTTGCCGCGCGAGAGTCGCCAATGCCGAAGATGTGAGTGAGTCCAATGCGCACCTGTTTTTGGTTGGGCACATCGACTCCAGCAATACGGGCCATGGGGTTCCTTTGTGTCTGGGCTGGTGGCGCGAATGTCCACGGCAGCTGGGTTATCTGTTTGCGGGTATTCCGCCGGGTTCGACGCAAGCCTTAATTTCGGCTAACTAGCCTGGCGGGGCCGGGTAATACAGAGAACAGAGATCAGGGCTCGGGATAAAACTCGAGGGAACGGGACTTGCTATTCCCTACTCCCTGTCTTATCCCTGTCTTTGTTTATGCTTGGCGTTTTCGCAGATAACGCGAACAACACCTCGGCGGTTAATCACTTTACACTTATCGCAGATCTTCTTGACGGACGCGCGGACCTTCATAAAACTCCTGAATAGCAGCCGTTGGTTTAGGACCTTAGTGATTAGCTAAAGGCCGTCCGACGCAGCTTGGTTCTTTGTTTCAGCTAGAAGCTAATAGCTAAAAGCTAGTGGCTGATCTCGTCTACTTGTAACGGTAGACGATGCGGCCGCGGTTGAGATCGTACGGACTGAGCTCAATCGCGACTCGGTCGCCGGGGAGAATACGAATGAAGTTCTTACGCATGCGTCCAGAAACGTGAGCGAGAGCCTGGTGCTTATTCTCTAGCTCGACCTTGAACAGCGCATTGGGCAGCGTCTCAACCACCACGGCCATTACTTCAATTGCATCTTCCTTCGACAAACGCTCTCCTTTGATAGGCGTTGGACGCATCCAACGCAACCCAAAAGCCCTCTTGTTGTGTGCCTACGCACACAGCATTTTTAAGTATACCTCTAAATGTGTCTAAAATCCTAGCAAGTAAGTACGCGCGGCCCGCCTTTTGTGATTGCCACGGTGTGTTCAAAGTGGGCACTGAGGCTGCCGTCGACCGTCAGAGTTGTCCAACCGTCGGGCAGAACCTTCACCGCGGCCCCGCCGGCGTTGATCATCGGTTCAATGGCCAACACCATCCCCGCTTTCAGGCGTGGGCCCTTGCCGCGTGTGCCATAGTTGGGCACCTGCGGGTCTTCGTGCATGGATTTGCCTATGCCATGGCCGACGAACTCGCGAACCACGCCGAATCCCTCGCCCTCGCACATCTCCTGAACAGCAGCGGAGATGTCGCCCAGTCGTCCACCCACCTGTGCCTGCTGGATTGCCCGCTCCAGCGATGCCTTGGTCACATCAAGGAGTTTCTTTGTGGCGGCGCTGGGAGTTCCAACCGCATAGGTGACGGCAGAGTCAGAATAATATCCATCCACAATCACGCCGCAATCGATCGCGACAATGTCGCCCTCAGCCAAAATACGAGTGGTTGAAGGAATACCATGAACAACCTCGTCGTTGATCGACGTACACAGTACTGCAGGAAATCCATGGTACCCCTTGAATGCCGAAGTTGCGTGCAGCTCCTCCATCTTGGCTTCAGCAACCTGCTCCAGATCCATGGTGCTGGCGCCCGGCAGCACAAACGGACGCACCGCCTCATGCACCTGGCGCAGCGCCTCGCCGGAGCGGCACATCTTTTCAATCTCCGCGGCGGTCTTGATAAGTATTGC
>Ga0181529_10004919_pt1 | contig 14181 bp, 7 predicted proteins | sample PEATcosm2014_Bin_36_FD_119763 | JGI IMG/M metagenome (GOLD analysis project Ga0181529, IMG submission 119763) | Peatland microbial communities from MTU Mesocosm Facility, Houghton, MI, USA - PEATcosm2014_Bin10_30_metaG | ecosystem: Environmental > Terrestrial > Soil > Wetlands > Peat | place...
GTCCCCGACACGGAATCGACCATGCTACAGGATGGCGCCGATGTAGTAGTCGATCGGAATCGAGGCCTGGCCGGCGGCCAATCCCGGGATATCCATCCCGGAACTGAACACCGGAGACGCTCCGTTCATGAGCCAGATGTACGTCATACCGGACTGCGGATCCGACGAGCTGTTGTTGTTGTGCCAGATGAAGTCCGGATTGCCGTCCCCGTTCACATCCTCCACGTGAAGCGTCCAGCCCACCGGGATCGGGTACGAATACGGACTTCCGGCGTTGGCAACGTAATTGCCGTCCGTTCCCACCTGCTGATAGACGAGTTGACCGGCTTCTCCGCCGTTCGAGATGTTATGCCAGATGATCCAGTTGCTGCCCGCCCCCGGGTAGGCGCAGGCCACCTGCCACGTGTAATCGCCCGGCGCAACGATGCGTCCTCCGCCTGTGCTAACAGGCGTGACAACTCCGTCGATGGTCTGGAGGCCCATAGTCCAGTAGTCAACTTCGCCCGTCGTCGTATTCTGCCAGACGATCGCCAGGCTGTTGTTGATGTTCATCGTCCCGACGACCACTTCGCTCGAGCTGTAGGTTGGCGCTGCAGGAATCATCCCAGCCGCCACTACGTTTGTGCCGTTCAAGCGCAGGTAGCCCAGCGCCCCGGTTGTGGTGCTCTGCAGGAGCAGGCTGCGGTTGCCGTCCTGGAAGAGATCGAGGGCCGTCACGATCCGGTAGTCCGGGTTGAGGAAACCGGCGACGAATCCCTGGTACGTGTTGGCGATGGAGGATGGATTCCCGAAATCCCAGTAGGGAGCGATGCCGGTAACGTCGTCCATCCAGACGAACTTGAAGTCGTTCGTCAGGACGAATCCCGTAGCATCGCCTGCGTACACGGCAGTTGCGCCGGGCACATTCATGACTTGCTGGAATACCGGCGCCTCGATCGTATTCGGAACGCCGAAACTCCCGTCGCCGAGTTCGCTTAGCTGATTGTCGCCGGCCGCCCAGACGGTGCCGTCGGACAACAATACGACGGCGAAATACGCGCCGGCGGCCACCATTTGCACGGGGGCGCTGGAATCCGTAAGAACGACCTCGGTCGGCGTGTTGGTCGCGCTTCCGATCGTGCCGATGCCGAGCTCGCCGCTTCCGTTATCTCCCCACGCATACAATGTCGCGGGCTGGCTGCCCGGGGCCGTAACCGCAAAGCTGGATTCGCCGCCTGCGGCAATCTGGGCCACGTTGGCAATGCCCGCAACCTGCGTCGGGGTCATAAGATACTGAGCGGAGGGATCGCCCGACTCTTCGGAGGTGTTGTCGCCCCATGCCCAGACGTTCCCGTCTGTGTCGATTGCCAGGCAATGCAGCCCTCCGGCGGCAATCGAGACCGGATTTGCGGACCCGAGCGATACCGCTACGGGTGTTGTGCCTCCCGAAGTGGTGTTGCCCTGCCCGAGCTCGCCGACGGAGTTATCGCCCCAGGCGTAAAGCGCGTAATTGGTCGTTGCGGTCGGGCCGGAGCCCGAGGTCGTCGTTAGCAACGCGAGCGCGGTGTACGTCCCACACGACACGGCAACGGTTCCGGGATCGGTTGTCGTCGGCAGCGAGACCAGAACCGGATACGCCGAGCTCGGCACGCTCGTCGGCAATGCCGTATTGCCCAATTGGCCGTACGTGTTGTCGCCCCAGGCATAGACCGTTGTGCCTACGACTGCCAGAGAGAAGCCGTTGCCGGCGGCCACCGATGTCGCGTTCGTAAGCGGAACGCCGGCGGAGAGCATCACCTGAACGGGATAATAGCTATCCGTTGTGGTTCCGTTGCCGAGTTGACCGCTGCTGTTCGATCCCCAGCACCATACGGTGCCGTCGGCTTTCAGGGCGACGGCGTGGTCCGATTTGTTGGCGACCTGAACCACATTCGAAAGCCCGTCCCCTCCCGGAGAGGCCTTCACGCGGACCGGCATCGCCGGATACGACCCGACGATTCCGATGCCTGCGACCCCGGACGTATTGTCCCCCCAGGTGCGGATCCCATAACCCTGCGCGGATGCAGGCGCAGATGAGCAGAGTGCGGCGCCCACGAAAAGCAGCGCCGGTCCGCACAGGCGCGCTAGCAGGCGCGCGCGGCCCAATGTCGTGACCATCTTCCTCATCTCCTCCTGCGCCAACCGGCAAGTCCTCTTTCAGCCATCCGGTGGCGCGAGAACACGGCTCGCCAGCCTGGCGAGCAATTAACAGACAAGGAAGTTTAGCACGAAGAGCCGCAAGATGTCAGCAATTCTGCGGGCGTTGCGAATACCCTTGCGCCGCGGGAGGCGCGCCGACTCACCTGCGTTCAATCGCGGGCTGTCCAGTGACGGACCGGGCCGTCCATTTCCTGCCGCCGTCGTCGGTTCGCGTTTGAGCCTCACTCGCGCGCCCTGCGGCCGGCCGCAAACCGGTACACGAGCGCGTCGTCCGGGGACACGTTGAAGACGTCCTGAAGGATCTCGAGCAGGAGAGCCGCGACGGACGCCGGATCGCATTCAAGTGTATACACAATTATTCGCGCTGGGTCCGACGGTTCCACCTGCCTCGCGTACATCGGGCTCCGCGTCGGGCTCCCAGCCGGCCTGGGTAACCTTGCCGTCCCGTCCCGCCGTGACCATCCATATCCTGCGATCTTCCTCCAAACGGCCTCCAACGGCCCGCGCCCTGGCGGACCCGCAGTCCCCGCGCCGCCGACCCGCCTCGGACTGGTCGCGGTAACCTTCTAACCGTACTGCGTTGTTTCACTCTATTATTGATACGTAGGGAGCGCTGCGGCTCCGCGCCGCCGCGGGTAAGGCTCAAAGAGGGCAAGGTGCCTGCGCAAATCGAGCGTAATCCTGAAATGCAGGAACAGACCCATGCCTGAGATGAAGTCGGCGCCGAGCGGACGAGCCGAGACGCCCACGGTTGGGATGACGATGCGAGCCGACCCAAACGTGAGCGCCACATTTTTGATCCGCCACGGTACGTACCGGAAGGCTTCCGGGTCGGGCGAACCGCGCAGCCGCATTTCCTTCTTCAGGTTCGCCACCGACCAGGCAAAGTCTGCGATCGGGTAGGGGCAGCCCGTGTCGACGCACATCCACGCCAGCCGCCCGTTGAGCCGACAGCGAATCTGTACCGGGTTGGGATAGCGGCTGGAATAGGCGACGACAAACGAGCGCGCATTCCGGCGCAGCCTGCGCACGTCGTACCCGGAGTCCCGCACGGTCAACAATCTTCGGCGGTAATCGATTGTGAGCACGAGACCGGAAAGCGCGTCCATACCCATTATGGGGTTTGAAATCCCCGCCGCAAAGTCCCGAGGGTTCCGCGGCGCCCCCGGAGGCGGCAGCGCCAACGCCTCGGTCGGCACATCCCGAAGGCGGACACCCGCGAAGGTTATGTTGCGGATGAGAACCCACTCGCCTTTGCAGCCGTGGCCGTTCATCCACCACCACATCTCGGAAACGCCGAGGTTGTTGCCGCCGAGCCGCAGCCAGTTCGGCCATATCGTCGGGCCGGTGCCGGTGTCGAGGATGGACCAGGTCGACTTGCCGCCCCACCCCGACCAGACAAGCGCATAGCCGCCGCGCAAGCGAATGGGAACGTCGACCCGGTGGAAGGGGCGCCTGGAGGCCAGGGCCGGCCTCATCGCCCGCAACAGCCGCGAAAGTCGCGCTCTCGCGGATCGGCTCGGGGCGGCGGAGCCGCCAGAGGCTGGCATCTGGTTCTGCGGGCCGGCCGGGCCCTGGCCCGGCGCCGCCGCGCCCGGCAATCGACAAAGGGCGACGGCAATAAGGAGCGACAGCCCGACGGCGAAGGGGCGCCTGTCGCCGGATCGCACCCGCGGCGGCGCGGCGCCTGTCGCCGGATTGCCGCCCGCCATCGCGCCAACAAGATCGCTAACGTGCCCCTGCCGGGCCGCCGCCTGCGAAGGACCCCGGCCGCTACGGAAGGACCGGAAGGATCGGATACTCACCATAATTTCCTCCCGGGTACTCGGACGACCCGCTCCGTTCGGTCGGCTGCCCAACCAACCGATTTTCAAAATCCCACGAATAGGTCGTCAGCACCCCGCCCGTGTTCTCCAGTGTCAAGCTTCCGTTCGCATCATACCTCGAAGTGGTCGGCGCTCCAGACGGCCGCGTCAACAGCGTCAATGCGTTCGACGCATCATATTTGTAGCTGGCCGTCGAGCCGCCATCGATCGCACTGACGCGGTTTCCGGCTCCCTCGTGGACGAAGCTGGTGTTATACGCGCCAAAGCCGCTCCTCTACTCGTTGATTATTGAGATTCGCCGATTCCGACGACGAGCGGGCATTGCATCCGGAGGACGTTCGGCGGAACGCCTCCGAGATCGGGGCGTTCAACCTCCGGAACCCCGGCGCGCCGATGGCCATAAGTCAGGCCGGATAGTCCGGTCCATCATTCGATCGCAATAACGATCGGAATGGAAGAGACAAGCAATCACTTTCAGAGAGAATGCCCATCACTTTCAGGAGAATAGGCACGCGACGCGCACCGCAGGCCCACCTGCCACCAAAAACCTCCGGCCGGCCGCGCCGGCGCCACCGCCGCACCTCGCCAGCTCACTAACCTGAATCTGAAGTCCGCGCAGGCGAACTCCCTGTGCCTATCGCCGCGACCCTGGCCGCCTGGCCCTCGGCCGAAACCGGAATCGACCTACGCCGAAAAAAGTTGAAAAAAGTTCGCCTGAGACGTTGCAAAACGCGCCCCGCCGAGTCATAATATAGTAGACAGGCGGCTGCTAATGCCGCCAGGTTCCCGCACCGTATCTTCACTCGCTGCCGTCGGGCCGTCGGAGACGCCGCAGCCATAGTGTGCGAACCACACGCAGCCGAGGGGCCGCAGCGGAGGAATTTCATTTTCCGCCGCCAAAACGGCTCTCCGTCAATTTCCACGACGCCGTTCGAGATCTGCTCCATCTCATCACGGACGCGGGATTTGGCCCACGCTCTGCCGGGACTTCGCATGGCCAGCCGCCGGTCTCAATCGGCCGACTACGGACCCGGCCGGGCGCCACAACAATTGACGGAGAACCCGAAAACGCCGCAGAAATCAAACGATTGAGATCGGAACGGCGAAAGAACCAAATGATTCAAATGTGCGCGGCCCGGGGGGCGCCCACCCGGCTCGGGGCGCACCAATCAACCCCGTCCGGCGTACCGGCCGGGGTCCGGCGACCCGCCGCCTGGGCGCCCGATCCGCTCGGCCCGCCCACCCGGCTCGGGGCGCACCAATCAACCCCGTCCGGCGTACCGGCCGGGGTCCGGCGACCCGCCGCCTGGGCGCCCGATCCGCTCGGCCCGCGCACCCGGCTCGGGGCGCACCAATCAACCCCGTCCGGCGTACCGGCCGGGGTCCGGCGACCCGCCGCCTGGGCGCCAGCCCGGAATCTAATCGCGCATTGCGCCGGAACCGGGCAGGAGTATGGGCGCGAGACCGCTAATCACCTGCTTGCACACCTTACCTGACTATGGTGCAGAAAGCGGTCACGAAGCATGCTGAACGAAAAGAGCACTACCGGACAATCGGTCATTATCGGCGCCGGAACCATGGGCGGAGGCATCGCCGCGCAGCTCGCGAATGCCGGCTGGAGCGTGCGCCTCCTCGACGTCGCCGGCGAAAAGGGCACGCCCGAAACGCGCAACGCTGCCGCAATCCGTGGGTTGCAGCGGATCCGCGCGAGCCGGCCTCCGCTGCTCTTTCTGCCCGAGCTCGCCGAACGCATTCAGGTCGGCAACATCGAGGACGACCTGGACTGCCTTGCAGACGCGGACTGGATCTGCGAGGCTGTGCCCGAAGAGATGGCTCTCAAGAGGGAGCTCAACGCGAAGATCGACGCGCACGCCAACCCGAACGCCGTCATCACCAGCAACACCAGCTCCCTAAGCCTGCGAGAGCTTGCGGCTCGGCGAAGCGCCGGCTTCCGCAGCCGGTTCCTCGGCACCCACTTCTTCAATCCGCCCAGATACCTGAAGCTCGTCGAGCTGATCGTGCTGCCGGACACCGATCCCGAGGTCGCGTGCGGCTGCGCGAGGTTCCTGGATCAGGTGATCGGGCGCAGGCCGATCTACGCGCGCGATACCCCCGGCTTTATCTCCAACCGCATCGGCCCGTGGGCCATGAGCAACGATCAGCACACGGCGCTGGAGATGGGATTGACGGTCGAGGAGACCGACGCGCTCACCGGGCCCCTGATCGGACGTCCCAAGAGCGCGCTCTTCCGCCTGCAGGATATCGTCGGCCTGGACGTCAGCGACATGGTGGGACGCAGCCAGTACGATCGGCTGCCGAACGACTACCGGCGTGAGCGCTTGCTTCCGACCGACGTCATGACGCAACTTATCGCGGAGGGCCGGCTGGGCCAGAAGAGCGGCGCGGGATTCTACAAGAAGGCGGACGGCGAGATCCTGGCGCTGGATTTCGAATCGCTCGCCTACCGGCCGCGCCGCGAGCCGGAGTTCGAAGGCATCGACGCATTCCGCAAGCTTCCGCTGAGGGAGCGCATCCGGGCGATCCCCGCGCATCGCGAGACGCGCTGGGGCGCATACCTCACCTCCATCCTGACCGAGATGGTCCGCTACTCGGCCTCCGTCGCCGCCGACATCGCGGACGACGCGCTCTCCATCGATCGGACGATGATGTGGGGCTTTAACTGGGAGATCGGCCCGCTCGATATCGGCGATCTGCTCCATTCCGGCGACCCGGCCGCGACGAAGTACTATCAAGGAGCCGGGCCGGACCGGAAGCGCCTCGATTTTCGCACGAATACCCTCCAGCCGAAGCCCGACGAGCCGGAGTATATCGACCTGGCCGATCTGAAGGCGCAGGGCAGGACGGTCCGGCAGATCGAGGATGGCGCGCTCGTCGACCTGGGCGACGGCGTTCTGCTGCTCGAATTCCTGACGAAGATGGGAACGCTCAATCCCGCCCTTTGCGCCCTTATCGACGAGGCGCGCGAGACGGCTGCGCGGGATTTCCGTGCGCTGGTCGTCGGACATCAGGGCAGGAACTTCTCAGCCGGTTACAACATCAATCTCTTTATCGAGGGATTGCGCTCCGGCGCGTGGGCGATCGTTCCTGAGGAGGAGAGCGACCTGCAAGGGGCCGCGATGCGGCTCAAATACTGCAGCGTCCCGGTCGTCGCGGCTCCGTTCGGCTATACGCTGGGCGGCGGCTGCGAGCTTGCGCTCCACTGCTCGGCGTTGCAGGCGTTCGCCGAGTTGCAGATGGGCCTGCCGGAGACGAGCATCGGCATCCTTCCGGCCGGCGGCGGCACGAAGGAGATGCTGGCGCGCGCGATGGAGGGCGTCTCGGATTTCGAGACCGCATGGCCGCGAATCCGGAGCGTATTCGGCGTTATCGCCCGCGGCGTCATATCCGGCAGCGCCCATGAGGCACGCAAGAACGGATACCTGCGCGCGGCGGACGGTATCTCTCTGAATCCGGATCGCCTGCTGTTCGAGGCCAGACGGCGCGCGCTGGCGATGGCGGACGCGGGTTATCGGCCTCCGGCCCGGCGGGACGTGCAGGTGTTCGGCGAGCAGACGCTGGCCGGCCTGAAATCGGAAATCGAGGCCGAATGGTGCGCCGGAGCCATATCGGACCACGACAGGCTGGTTTCGGAGCGCGTCGCCTGGGTGCTCGCAGGCGGGGATCTCGCAGGCGCCCGGACCGTTTCGGAGGAGTATCTGCTGAGGCTGGAGCGGGAGGCGTTCGCCTCGCTCTGCCGGGAGCCGAAATCCCAGGAGCGGATGGAGCACACGCTCAAGACGGGCAAACCGCTGCGGAACTAGCCGCTGACCGGGCCGCCGGAACAGGGCCGGACGCCCCGCGGCCGGCGGCCCGGGAATATGCCTCCGACCCGGGGGCGAAGGTGCGTGTGCGTGGAGCCCGGGAACGTACCGGACATCGATCAGCTTCGCGCCATGATGCTGTCTCGCGAGGGCGGCCGGCGCGATGCCTGGCCCCTTAGATTGGGCCGTCGGGGCCGCGGACGCCCGGGAAGAGCGTGGCGACGCCGGATCGCTTTGAGCCCGATCCAAGGAGGATCCTCAGCCCGTCGGCGAGGGCCATCAGCTCGAAGGGCGCGAGGCTCTCCACCTTGCGGCGCAGCTCCTGAGGATCGATCAGGATGAAGTAGGTCCAGTCCTCGTCGGCGCTTTTGGCTTTGTTCAGTTGTTCGCGCTCCGACCGCTTTTGGGACGAGTAGAAGAAGGTGTCCGTGTCCACTCCGAGGTCGGAGAGGCCGTCCAGATCGCCCTCCTCATAGCTCTCCTCGGCGACGACTCCGCATAGGAAGCGCAGCTCTTCGTAGGTGAAGAGCGATCCGAGCCGAATCCGCTGCTGCGCGAAGGCGGCGAAGAGCGCCGCGAGATTCCGGGATATGGCCCGGCCCATCGATTCCGCCGACTCGTTGTCGCCTCTCTGGCCGGCTCTCAGCCTGACCTCGCGCTCAACGGCGTCGCTCAAATAGACCGTTCGTCTCATTGCCATGCGCGACCTCCTGTGGCGCACGCCACGTAGGGTACAACCTGGTACAACCTGATGCCGATAGTATGTCGCAACGGACGAAAAGTGTCAAGAAGCAGCGGGCAAAGAGCGCTAATAATCGTGTAGCGCGGAACAGGGCTCCGGCGGCGCGAGGCCGGCGCGGATCCCTGGCTTCGACGGCGGCGCGAGGTTATCGAGTCGCGATTTTGAGCGCGACGGCGGGTGAGGCGATGCCGCTCGGCAGCGCGACGCGCAGGAAGCCCGGCTCGCGCTGCCAGATCAGCGCCTCTCCCGTTTCGACGAGCCGGACCTCGGCGATCTCGCGGTTGAGGAGCGTGAGAGCCGAGCCGAGGGAGCGGATCTCGACGCTCGATCCCTCCGGCGGGCCGAGGAGGATGGCGTAGAGAGCGTTTCCCTTCGTAGTGAAGCGGATATCGCGCGACGTGAACGCCTGGCGCCTGGTGTCGTTGAAAGCGCCGCCCACGATGGGCGTCGGTCCCTCGCCGTAGACCTTCCACGGCCGCGTTCCGTAGATCGATTCGCCGCTCTTCGCGAGCCAGGCGCCGATCTCAAGCAGCGTGTCGGCCTCCGGCTCCGGGATCGTCCCGTCCGGGCGCGGACCGATATTGAGCAGAAGGCAGCCGTTCTTGCTGACGATGTCGATCAGGTCGTGCAGAACGGCGGCGGGCGTCTTATAGTCCTGTTCGGCGACATATCCCCACGAGTTCTTGGAGATGGACGTGTCGGTCTGCCAGTAGGGATTGCGCACGTCGGCAAGCTGGCCGCGCTCGATATCCCAGACGGCCGCTTTGATCGGGAATGCCTCGTTCTTGTAGTTGAGCGCGACGCCCTGGCCCCATTGCGCGGCGCGATTATAGTAGTAGGCGGCGAACCGCCGCAGGTAGGGCGCGAAGACGGGCTGCTCGATCCACCAGTCGAACCAGAAGAGCTGCGGCCGGTACTTGTCGATCAGCTCGCAGCAGCGAGCGAGCCAGTCGTCGAGGAACTTCTCGTCCGGCGTGGAGGCCTTTTCGCGCTGCGCGGGCCCGTAGAGGCCCGCGTTGGCCGGGTCACGCACGTCCGAGTCGAACTCCATGCCGCCGTCGAAGAACCACCAGTGCTCGGCGCGGTGCGACGAGACGCCGAACGTCATCCCCTTTCCGCGGACGGCAGCGGCGAGCTCACCGACGACGTCCCGCTTCGGCCCCATCTTCACGGCGTTCCAGTCCGACAGCGCCGAATCGTACATCTGGAAGCCGTCGTGATGCTCCGCAACGGGAACGACGTATCGCGCGCCGGCGCGATGGAAGAGATCGGCCCACGCGCCGGCGTCGAACTTGCTCGCCGTGAGGCCCGGGATGAAGTCCTTATAGCCGAACTTCGACTGCGGCCCGTGCGCTTTCACGTGGTGGTTGAACTCGTCGAAGTCGCGCCGGTACATGTTGCGTGGATACCACTCGTTGCGGAACGCCGGCACGGAGTAGACTCCCCAGTGGATGAAGATGCCGAACTTGGCGTCGAGATACCACTCCGGGATCTGATATCGCTCCAGCGATTCCCAGGTAGGATCGAAGGGGCCTTCGGGATTCGATATGTGCACTTTTGTCCTCGCGGAATCGAATGAGGGGGTTGAGAAACCGTCTAACCGCCGGCAGTACCGTTGGCGGGCGGCAGAGTGAATTCCTCCGCCCGCTAATGTCTCCGCGTACCGGTCAAATCGTTCGCTCGGCCTTCAATTCTCAATCGGCATCACGTCGACTGCCGCACGCCGCCGCGATGGACCCGTATCCGTTTGTCCGAGTTCATCATTGCGCCGGTCGCTCGGTCGCGCGTTTTTCATCGGTCTGGAACCGCGCCGCCTTGAAAGCGAAGCGGGTGGGCGCTGCGACTCGCGGGCCGGCCGAGTCCAGGATGGCGCCGGAGCCGTTCGCGATGTAGACGCACTGTGTTCCGGAAAGAGTGTGGATTTCGGAGAGCCGGCGCATCGAGTCGGCGGAGAGACCGGCAAAGAGCATTACGTCCGCCTCGGAGCCGTCTCCGACTCGCAGACGCCCGGTCGCGAAGGCCCAGGTCGAAGGGTCCGCGAAGGTCCGGCTGCCGAGCGACACCGTGGGCGGCGTGCCGGAGCCGAACCGCACGGGCAGCGAGCCAGCGACAAACGCAAGCGCGCTGTTCGTATCGGGCCGGCCGATAAAGAAGAGAGTCGCGGCATCCGGCGCGCGGTTCATCATCGATCGATCCGTGGCTAGCTCGATCCGCGCCAGGGGCAGCAGCGTCTTGACCTCCTCGGCGGCCTCGCGCATCGAGAGCCTCTCCTCCTCATCTCCGCCGGTCCCGTAGATCACCAGGACGCGATGGTCGATGTCCCGCACCTCGTCCAGAGTCAGGGAGAGCGTGGCCGGCGGATGGGCGCGCGGATCCTTGCCTTTCGGGTCTATCGCGAGCGCGGCCGGCTCGACGCCGGCCGGGATCGTGAATCGCACCGGAGCGCGCTCGGAGCGAAGCATCACGGTCTGCGTCATCTCCGGCCGCCCCTTCAGCGTCAGCGTGACGGGCACGGCCATCCAGAATCCGCCGTCCTGAGCCACGTCCGCCGAGATCGTCGCGCCGCCAGTCGCCGGATCCGGAGTCTGCGTCACGCGCTCCAGCCTGAGCGTCGGAAGAGAGGCGGACGGCAGCCAGGAGTCGAAGAACCCCCTCCACTCCGCCCCATCCGCCGCGGCGAATGCGGCCTCCACGTCCGCCCAGGTGTCCGCCATGCCGGGCGTCCGGCGCGCGATGAGAGCGCGCATTCCGGCCAGCACGCGATCCCGCCCCAGCATCGCCTCCAGCGTCTCCAGGATCATGCTGCCCTTCATGTAGCCCACGAGCGACTGAGCCGGATCCAGCGCGTCGTGCGCGGTCCGGGCCGAAATGCCTCCCGTGTCCGCCAGGATTCCCGCCTCCTGCACGGGGTTGCCCTCGCTCACGTGCATGCTGTCGGTCCGTCCCGTCATCCGGACGTACAGACCGTCCGAGTACTCTGCGAAGGCCTCGTTCCACATGTCCGTCAGGTACGTGTTCGGCACGATTCCGCCCCACCAGGTATGCGATATCTCGTGCGGCAGCACGCCGGGCGCGTAGCCGCGAGCGATGGTCGTCATGGAGTAGCCTTCCAGCGCCATGGAGAACCTGCTGCTTATGACGACGGTGAACCGCGGAAACGGATAGGGCGAGAAGTGCTTGCTGTAGAACTCCAGCGCAGCCCGGGCGGTATCGCAGGATATTGCCGCGAGCCGTGCGTCGCCTTCGCGCAGATAGGCCGCGCAGACCTCGAACCGCTCGCCGGCCACGTGCTGCGAGTGAACACGGAACGGCCCCGCGTCCAGGCTAGGATAGCAGACGGGAAGCGCGTTGCGATATCGCCACGTGCTCGTAGCGCTCTTCGGGTCCGTCGTCTTGCCGGCGGCGACGCCCTGAGTGAAGACCTTCCAGTATAGCGGAACGGTCACGGCCAGATCGTACGTCACGGGCAGTCGCCCGACGTGCGGCAGCCAGTATCCGGTAAGGATGGCCTCATCCGGCGTGATGAAGTCCTCCCGGCTCTGCGCAGGCCTGCCGTGATACCGGATGTGGAGCGCAAATGCGGGCGACGCAGGCGCCTTGATTGCGACGATTCCTCCCGCCTGCCGGAACCAGACGGGCTGGCCGCCGGCGCCCATCGAGTCGACGTGATAGCCCGGTTGAATCCGGATAAGCGACACGCCGTCCGGCAGCGGCTCGCCCGCCTGCCCTGCCGTCGTAGCCTGCACGACGTCGTCTACGCGCAGCGTTCCGGCGGCAGGATCGAGCGTCGCAGCCGCGCGATGGCTCTCGAACCGCAGGCCCTCCGGGTCCGCCTCCGCGTATTCCCGCCCCAGTCGCGGACCGGCCGGCGAGTCGAGCAGCGCATATACGTGATCTCCGCCGCTCTCGCACGGATGGTAGCGCGTGACGACTACCAGCCGTAGAGGCGCTTCGCCCGGCAGATCGAGCGGCAAAACGCGCCACGGCAGCGAGTTCGTGGGATCCTCGACCGGAAGCGCCGTGCCCGCCGCGATCCAATCCGCCCCGTCTTTCGCCGAGGAGAGCTCCTGAAACGCGCGGACATCTCGCGAGTTCACGGCAGCAGCCAGGCGCTGCATGAAGGCGGCCGGCGTAAACGCCGGCGCTATTGAAGCTTGTCCCTGAAGGGACGAACAGCTCGGAAGCCTGTGCCCGGCCCGGATTGCGCAGGAAGAACCGGCTGATCGGTCCCACCGGGGATTGGCGCAGCCCGCACGGGCGGTGACCCGCGGTGCCCGGGACCGCACCAGTCGATTCCGTCCGCAAGGACGGTTGGCCGAAGGCCGATTAGCGCAGGAATTCATTCCGGCGTCCCGCCGTCCGCCGATCCGGCCAGCGTCCCACCGCGCGCCGATCCGGCCGGCGTCCCGCCGCGCGCCGATCCGGCCGGCCCGGCTCGCGACCCGTCGATTCGACCCGGAATCGAATCGGGCGCCGGAGCCGATTGGCGGAAACTCGTATGTGGTCAGGTCGATGCCGGGCGGCGTTTCGGGCGGAGGCGCGAGCGGTATTATGCCCTCGGGATCCATCGTTATGCGCAGAGGATAAGCGCTCGCCGTGATCCTGATCCTGCTGCGCGCGCCCGACGCGACGACCTGAGTAAGGCTGCGGCCCCCGCCGGCGAGCTCGAGCAGGATCGGCATCGTCAGCCGGTAGATCGAGCCATGCTGCACGATATCGCCCGTTATCACGTGGCTCTGCCCGCTGCCGCGCTGCGAGACGCCGCTCAGCCAGGCGCAGGGCAGGCCGGGACGCTCAATCCACTCCTCGAAGAACCATCTGTAGGTCCTGCCCGTAACCCTGTCCACGGCGGCTTCGAAGTCGGGCCACTCGGCGGCATCTCCGGCGCGACGATCGGCGATAAACCGCGTCATGGCGCGAAGCATGGCCGGCTGACCGATCTCGCCCTCCAGCGTCCGCAGAACGCGGTTTCCCTTCCCATATCCGACCGCAGACTGAATCTCGTCGCTCGTGTCGTGCGCATTCGCAAGCGCATATGCGCCGAACGGCTGCGCATTCAACCTGAGGCGAGATCCGAATCGCGGCAAATGCGCCGGACCGCCCTGCGCCGGATGCTGGGAGCGCTGGAACAGATCGTCCGAGTACTCTGCAAACGCCTCGTTCCACATGGAGCGCGTGTAGGCGCAGGGCACGATTCCGCCCCACCACGTATGCGATAGCTCGTGAGGGATCTGAAACGGAAGTGCGCCGGCCTGGAAGGTTGCGAACGAGTAGGCCTCGAGCGCGCCCTGGAAGCTGCCGAGCGTCTCCACCAGCGTGTAGCGCTTGAACGGAAAGGGACCGAAGGTGCCGCTGTAGAAGGCCATTGCGCGCTGCAGAGTTTCCAGGCAGCGCTGCGCCGTTGCCGGATCCGGTCGCATCTGGTAGATCGCGAGCGTTACTCCGCCCGCCTCGCGCTCCGTGACTGCGTACCGGCCTGCGTCCACCGTGAAGAAGCAGGTGGGAATCGGATTCCGGAACGCAAAGGTGCGCTCGCCGTCCGGCTCGCTCGTGGGATCTCCTTCGGCGTCTCCCTGCCCGATCGCGATCCAGCCGGCAGGAACGGTTATGCGGA
>Ga0181529_10004920_pt1 | contig 14181 bp, 7 predicted proteins | sample PEATcosm2014_Bin_36_FD_119763 | JGI IMG/M metagenome (GOLD analysis project Ga0181529, IMG submission 119763) | Peatland microbial communities from MTU Mesocosm Facility, Houghton, MI, USA - PEATcosm2014_Bin10_30_metaG | ecosystem: Environmental > Terrestrial > Soil > Wetlands > Peat | place...
AAACCCGCTGCCGGTGGCATCATAATTCAGGCCGCCGCCCGGATAATGATTCACGCCGTCACCGCCGGCAACTGTTGGATAATTGGAACCGGGATTTGCAAAACCATAGGCCGATCCGGCAGCGGCAAACAAAGAACCGTCTGGCAACGTCTGAAGATTAGAATTCACCAAATCACCATGGCCCACAAATGAGAGTTGAAGCACCTGGCCGCCCGCAAACGAACCAAGATCAAGCTTGTTGCCCGAACCGGTTGTCAGCGGCAGCGAAATGTTAAATTGATTCGTCGCCGGAATCACCGTCAGGGCAACCACGCTGCTGGTCACGCCGCCGCAGGCGTTGGTGATGATGACGGAATAATTTCCAGCATCAGTGGTCGTGGCCGTGTTCAAGCTCAATGCATTCGTCCCTGAACCGGAAACATTGCCGCCGTCCGTCAAATTGATTCCGTTCTTCTGCCACTGATATAATAATGGCGCGCTTCCAGAAACTCCAACGGCTAAAAATGCCGGGCTTCCATTGGTCACCGTTTCGACTGGCGGCTGCGCGGAAATGAAGGCCGGCACGAACACGGCCAGCGTCAACGCCTGCGTCGCCGTGCTGCTGTTGGCATCCGTCACCTGCACGGTGAAATTGAACGTCCCGTTGGTTGTCGGCGTGCCGGAAATCACTCCGTTGGTCGCCAATGTCAAACCGGGCGGCAACACGCCGATAATGTTCGTCCAACTGTAGGGTGTCTGTCCGCCGGATGCCGACAGCGTCTGGCTGTATGGCACGCCGCTTGCCCCGCCGGGCAAAGAAGTCGTGGTCACCGCGAGCGGCACGACATTCGTTCCGCTCACCGTCACGCTGAAATTATCCACCACGAACGTGTTGTCGTTGTAACCGGACTGCGGGGTTTCCTGGATGCGGAGACGCAGGGGATTTCCAGTGCCGGCGAAATTTGCGAGCACGTCGTGAACGGGATGCGGCCCGCTGCCGTCGTAGGAATAAAGTCCGTCGAACAAAACGGCGCTCGTCACCGTATCCACCACCGAAATCTCCAGCTTCGACGTGGTGGGCGTGGTATAGGCGCCCCAGCTTTGCCAGTTGAACTCCAGCGCGTAAGACAACCCGTTCTGGGTGGCGAAGTCCTGATAAAAGTTCGAATTATTTCCGTCGTAACCCTCGCCATCCGTGTTGACGCTGTAATTGCCGCTGATGGTCAGATAAGGCCCCGAAGCGATTTGAACGGTGACGGCATGGTTCGTCACAATCGTCCAGCCGGGAATCTGGCTGCCGATCAATTCCGTTTCACCCGGATCATACGCTCCAATTCCGTTGCCCCAGTTGGGTTCGCTTTCAAAGCCGCCATTGACCAGGAGGTTTGGAGATGGACTGGTGACCAGCGTCAACGCCTGCGTCGCCGTGCTGCTGTTTGCATCCGTCACTTGCACGATGAAGTCGAACGTCCCGTTGCTTGTCGGCGTGCCGGAAATCACGCCATTGGTCGCCAGACTTAATCCCGGCGGCAATGCTCCCGAAATGCTTGTCCAACTATATGGTGTTTGTCCACCCGATGCCGTCAACGTCTGGCTGTATGACGTGCCGTTCGTGCCGTTTGGCAAGGAAGTTGTTTCCACCACAAGCGGCACGCTGACTGACCCCAACGTAAGACTGAACACAGTGCCATAGCCATTTGTGCCACCCTCCGACGCCGTTCCATACAAGATGTCGCCCGATAAAATCAAATCGGCTGACGGATTCGCTCCGTCGCTGCCGCCAGTAAAACTATAGAGGCTCGTAAAGTCCGTGCCATTAGTGTTGATGGCGAACACCGTGCCACTGCCCGAACTGCCGCCGTCACTCGCCGTTCCATACAGGGTGTTGCCCGATAAAATCAATCCAGCTTCTGGAAGTGCCCCGTCGCTGTTAGTGCCATAACTACCAGAGCGTGCGGAGAAACTATACAGGTTCGTAAAATCCGTGCCGTCGGTGTTGATGGCAAACACTGTGCCATTACCCGAACGGCCGCCTCCAAGCGCCGTCCCATACAGCGTGTTGCCCGATAAAATCAATCCGGCGTGCGGATCAGCTCCGTCGCTGTTCGTGCTGTTATTGAGCGCCGTGAAAGTATGCAGAACTGTAAAGCCTGTGCCGTCGGTGTTGATGGCAAACACTGTGCCATTACCCGAACTGCCGCCGTCACTCGCCGTTCCATACAGGGTGTTACCCGATAAAACCAAATCGGCATATGGATTAGCTCCGTCGCTGTTCGTATATAAAACTCCTGAAGAATTAGTGTTGCCAGCCCTAAAACTATAAAGATTTGTAAAACCATTGCCGTTTGTATTGACGGCGAACACCGTGCCGATTCCCATTTTGCCATTGAAGATATTCGTAACACCACCCCAATATGTCACCCCATACAGGGTGTTGCCCGATAAAATCAATCCCGCACCCGGATCCGCTCCGTCGCTGCCAGCAAAAGCATGAAGTTTAGTAAAGCACGTGCCGTCGGTGTTGATGGCAAACACTGTGCCAACGCTACCACTACCGTAGAAAACAGTCGTCCCATACAGGGTGTTGCCCGATAAAATCAAATCGGCATATGGATTAGCTCCGTCGCTGTAAGTAAAATTATGCAGGTTCGTAAAATCCGACCCATCAGTGTTGACGGCGAACACTATGCCAATGCCATTTGTGCCGCCGTCACGCGCCGTTCCATACAGAGTGTTGCCTGATAAAATCAATCCAGCATATGGATTAGCTCCGTCGCTGTTCGTGAAGTTATTGAGCGCCGTGAAAGTATGCAGAACCGTGAAGGTCTGCGCCGGTGCTGGCAAACTAGACAGCATGGTCGGCAAACCATCAAACAATGTGCCCCAGCCAGTGGTGCCCGGCAGGTAATAGACGATTCCATTGGAGTCACCAGAGAAAACAGTTAAATCATTGTTTGGTGTCGGAGAATTCCCATGAAAATAGACTCCCGTCAGGTTGGTGCATTGATAGAACGCACCATTCCCGATGCTAGGGACGCCGGCACCGATTGTGACGTTGGTCAGGCTGGTGCAGTCATAGAACGCATAGAGTCCGATGCTGATGTTGCCGTTGGCGATTGTTACGCTGGTCAGGCTGGTGCAGTTATAGAACGCTTCGTATCCGATGCCAGTGACGCCGCTGCCAATCGTGACGTTGGTCAGGCTGATGCAGCTATAGAACCCATATTGCCCGATGATGGTGACGCTGTCGGGAATTGTAACGCTTGTCAGGCTGGTGCAGCCCTCGAATGCACCAACTCCGATGCTGGCGACACCGTTGCCAATCGTGACGCTCGTCAGGCCGTGGCATAGCTCGAACGCATCCTGCCCGAGGCTGGTGACGCTACCGGGGATGCTAAGGCTGGTCAGGTTGGTGCAGTAATAGAACGCAGATTGGCCGATGCTGGCGAGGTTTGTGCCAAACGTGACGTTGGTCAGTCTGAAGCATTGATTGAACGCATAGTCCCCGATGTTGGTGACGCTGTTGGGGATTCCTGTAACGCTGGCCAGGCTATAGCACGCATTGAATGCGTCGAGCGCGATGGTGGTAACACTGCTGCCCATCGTCACGTTGGTCAGGCTGGAGCAATACTCGAACGACCATTCTCCAATGCGGGTGACGCCATTGCCGATGATGACGCTGCCCAAGCTGGTGCAGTTCATAAACGCACCGAGCGAAAGCTGGTAATTAACGTGCCCGAGATTGGTAACGCTGTTGGGAATCGTAACGCTGGTCAGACTGGTGCAGCGATAGAACGCAGCATTCCCGATGATGGCAACGTTTGTGCCAAACATGACGTTGGTTAGGCCGGAACACCCATAAAACGCGCTGTCCTCGATGCTGGTGACGCTATCTGGGATGGTAACGCCAGTCAGGGGACAGCCAGCGAACGCGCTGTCCCCGATGATGGCAACGTTTGTGCCAATCGTGGCGTTGGTCAGGCCGCATCCAGAGAACGCTCCTTGCTCAATGTTGGTGACGCTGTCGGGGATTGTGACGCTGGTCAGGCTGGAGCAGCTAGAGAACGCATCGACCCCGATGATGGTAACGGTGCCAATCGTGACGTTCGTCAGGCTAGTGCAGTTATAGAACGTATAATACCCGAAGTTGGTGACGCTGCTTGGAATCGTAACGCTGGTCAGGCTAGTGCAGTATGCGAACGCATCTCCCCCGATGCTAGTGACGTTGGTGCCAATCGTAACGCTGGTCAGGCTGGTGCAGTTATAGAACGCTTGGTCATCGATACTGGTAACGCTGTTGGGAATCGTGACATCAGTCACGCTTTTGTTGGCGTTGAACGCATTGGTTCCAATGCTGGTGACCGGCAGGCCGTTGATTGTGCTGGGGATGGCCACAGCACCACCGGGTCCGGTGTAGCCGGTGATGGTGAGGGTGACGCCATCGGCGTTGGTCGTGTAGGTGAATTGGTATTGCACAGGTTCCGTGTAGATGCCGGTGGCGGTCGCGGTTGAATTGGCACTGACGGAAACCGTTTGATTGGAAGGCGTCATCCAAGGGCTGACTGTGGTGAAACTTACAGTATGATTGCCCACCGACAGACCCAAAACCGTTGCTCCGCTGGGTTGCGGAATTCCGCCATCCACCTTCCATTGCGCGCCGGCGGTGATTGCCCCGGCTGGGGTGATGGTAACCTGCAACGAACCGGCTGGATTCGGAGCGCTTAACATAACGGCAGGAATTCCGTCAAATGTAGAACTCCACCCGCTGGTGCCAGCATAGTAATAGACCGTTGCGCTGTTGGCTCTTTCAAATGCTGTTGAATCAGCGGTGGGAGCGTTGCCCTGAAAGAAAACGCTGGTCAGGCTCGGGCAGTAATCTAAAGCATAATCCGCGATGTTGTTGACGCTGTCGGGAATCGTGACGCTAATCAGGCTGGTGCAGCCAGAGAACGCGCCCTCCCCGATGCTGGTAACACCGCTTGGAATGGTATAACTTCCGCTTAAGCCGTCCGGATATCCGACGACGGTGGTCTGGCTCTTGTCGAACAACACTCCATTGACACTGCTGTAAAATGAGTTTTGCACATCCACCGTTATGGCTGTCAGGCTGGAACAAAGAAAGAACGCAAAAGCTCCAATGTTAGTGACGCTGTTGGGAATTGTGACGCTAGACAGACTGAAGCACTGATTGAACGCGCCTTCTCCGATGTTAGTGACGCCGTTGGAAATTATTACGCTGGTCAGGCTGTCGCATCCTTGGAACGCATCCGGCGCAATGGTGATGACTCCGCCGGGAATCGTATAACTTCCGCCCAATCCGCCTGGGAATTCAAGGAGAGTAGTCTGGTTCTTGTCGAACAACACTCCATTGACACTGCTGTAAAATGAGTTTTGTGCATCCACCGTTATCGCCGTCAGGCTGAAGCACCATATGAACGCCTCTTGTCCAATGCTGGCTACACTGCTGGGAATCGAGACGCTGGCCAAGCTCGTGCCAAAGAATGCAAAATCTCCAATGTTGGTGACGGTATTGGGAATCGAGATGTTGGTAAGACTGGAGCGGTTCCAAAACGCTTCGAATCCGATGCTTGTGACCGGGTAGCCATTGATCGTGCTGGGGATGGTTACAGCACCGCCGGAACCAGTGTATCCCGTGATGGTGATCTCGCCATTGTTGGTCGTGAATGTGAAATTGGTTGAGGACGTGAACGTCAATGTTGTTATTTGCGGGCCAAAGCCAGTCACTGCGACACCATTATTGTTGGTGGCGACAAGTGCCGGCGTAAAAATGTCGGCGACTGTGTAAATATGTGACGGATTTTGCAAGGTGCTGGTAGCGCCGTCACCAAAATTCCAGTTCCAACTGGTGATGACATTTCCCAAACTGTCAACATTTGTGGAATTAAATTGGACGGTCAACGGCGGCGTGCCGTTGGTTGGACTGGCCGTAAATTGAATGGCCGGGCCAGCTTGCACGGACTGCACGCTGATGTCATCAAGACCGAGCCATGTGGGGTCATCCCGGAATCCAAATTGGAGAACCGTGCTGGTGTCCGTCGCCGTGACCACGAATTGGATGTTGGTCCACCCGATTGCGGGAATATTTGCTTCATCCAGCAGCGTGGTTCCGTCCCACGACACCTGAAACTCATTGGGAGTCTCTCCGTCAGGGCTGTCCAGCCAGAACGAAAGCACATAACTTGTCCCCGGAGTCGTGGACAATGTTTGGGAAAGATAACCGAGCGATCCGACCGGCCCAAATTGTGCGCCATAAGTGCCTGAATGTGCATATGTGGAACCGGTGGTGACACTACCGCTATCAGTCGTCCAGCCAGTGAAATCCCCCGTTTCAAAACCGCCATTGACCACCAGATTGGGGCCACTGCCGCCGCCGTTACCAGCGGACTCCATTGTGGGCCAACCGTCAAAGGTTGAACCCCAGCCTGCGGTGCCCGGCTGATAATAAACTGTCCCAGTGTTGTCGTCGGAGAAAACAGATGAATCATTGGTTGGTGTCGGAGAGTTTCCTAGGAAATATATGGACGTTAAACTGTCGTCAGACGCGAACGCATCATTTCCGATGCTGGTGACGCCGATGCCGATCATGACATTGGTCAGGCTGTAGCAGTCAACGAACGCATAGTCCCCGATGCTGGTGACGCTGTTGGGGATTGTAACGCTGCTCACGCTGGTGTCATCGAAAGCATCGTCCCCGATGTTGGTGACGCTGTCGGGAATGGTGTAGCTTCCGCCCAGACCGTCGGGGAATTGGATCAGTGTCAGTTGCGCTTTGTCGAACAAAACTCCGCCCAAACTGCTGTAATCCGGATTTGATGCATCCACGGTGATGTTCATCAGGCTGGAGCAGTTGACAAAACCAGACCCAATGCTGGTAACGCCGTTGCCGATTGTGACGCTAGTCAGCATGAAGCAGTTCCAAAACGCCGAATCCCCGAAGCTGATGACGCTGTTGGGAATGGTATAACTTGGACCCAGACCGCCGGGGAATTGAATCAGTGTCAGTTGCGCCTTGTCGAACAAAACTCCGCCCAAACTGCTGTAATCCGGGTTTGATGCATCCACGGTGATGTTCGTCAGGCTGCTACAGGCATCGAACGCAAAATCCACGATGCTGGTGACGCTGGCGGGGATGGCCACGCTGGTCAGACCAGATATATAGAACGCTTGGTCGCCGATGCTGGTGACGCTGTCGGGGATGGTAACGCTAGTCAGGCTTGAGCAGCCCTGGAACGCAGAGTCCCCGATGCTGGTGACGTTGGTGCCGATGGTTACGCTGGTCAGGCTGTTGTTGTTATAGAACGCTGATACCCCGATGCTGGTGACCGGGTAGCCATTGGTCGTGTTGGGGATTACAACAGCACCGCCGGGACCGGTGTAGCCGGTGATGGTGATGGCGCCGTTGTTGGTCGTGAAAGTGAATTGGGCTTGCGCCACGGCGGGCAGCGCCAACAGCGACAGCAGGAGCAGCAGATTTTTAATGCGAGTTTTCATAAAAGATTCAGGATTTATTTTGCCTCGTGAGGACGGCATCTGCTTCCACCTGCTGCTGTTTTACGCCTCGCCCAACCATATTGCAACCAAAATGCACAAGCCGGCCGGGCAAAATATGCAAAGCATTCGCCAAGAAAGGAGAAGAACTTTTCAGCCGTTCATGTTCACTTTTTGGTGCAGCAGATAATCAAACAAACGAAAACAAACGACACAAATAAAATTATGTCAGATTTAAATGATCCGCTTAAAGAAAGTTACATCGGCAAGGTGGGCAACGCGCTCACGCCTTATGCCGACGAACTCAAGGCCGGAGGTTACGACGCCACCGCCCTCATCACGCAGCTCACCGGCGCGGGCTTGGTGATGGAAACCGCCGACAAGACCCGCACAGATGCCGAGAAGGCCGTCTCCGCCGCCGTCATCAACGAACATACCACGCGGGAAAATTTTTACACGCAGGCCACCGGCACGGTCAGCCTCGTGGAGGGCGTGCTGGGCAAAGATCATGCCCTGACGGTCAAGCTCCGTGGCCTTCGTTCAGATTTAATTGGCAACCAAAATCCCGGCGGCACACCCGACCCGGCCCCGGTAACCAAATAAGTCTAAATCCCGGCCAGCCGGAGCATTATTGTAGCGGCGGTCTGTTGACCGCCGGTCGAAGTTCGACACCCCATCGGCACGCGCGGAGTGTCTCACCTGCCGGAAAAGACTGTTTTTGACCAAAAACACGGGGTTTTTGTCAAAAATGGCAGGTCGCCGACCATCTCCGGCAGGTCGTTTGGCATTCTACCAGGGTCGTTTGCCATCTCCGGCGGGTATTTTATCAATCTACCGAGGTCGTTTCACATCTCCGGCAGGTCGTTTGGCAATCTACCGAGGTCGTTTACTATCTCCGGAGGGTCGTCTGGCATCTCCGGCAGGTATTTTGCCATCTCTGGCGGGTCGTTTGATAAACGACCTGCCGGATTTGACAGAATACCCCGGTCGTCTGGCAACTCGGCTCGCGGGGACGCTCTCACCACCGACAGCGATTGAATAGAGTTGTGTGTTTCCGGCGCGGCTTGTTCAATGAGGCGGGATGGCTTTGGATGATTCCAGACTGAAACTGTTTTTGGCGTGGCGGAAAGCGGCGTTGTTCGGCGCGGCTTACTTTCTTTGCGCCGGGGCCGGCAGTTTTTTGTCCGCGCGGCACAGCCCTTTTGTCACCTTCTGGCTTCCAGCCGGTTTGTTCCTGGCCGTGCTGCTGTCGAATCCGTCCCGCGACTGGCCGTGGCTGGCGCTGGCGGTGCTGCCCGCGAACCTTGAGTATGACCTTTTGTATGGGACGAAGTTTGAGGTGATTCTTTTCTTTTATTGCGCGAACACGGTCCAGGCGCTGACCGGCGCGTGGCTGGTGCGAAAGTTCGTGGCGGAGCGTCCGACGCTGGCGACGCTCAAGGAATTTTTCGGGCTGGTCGGCTGCGCCGCCATTTTCAGCGCGATGCTGGGCGCGGTCATCGGCTCGGCAACGCTGATCCATTTTGATTTCAGCCATTCGTTCGGGCAGTCGTGGAAAATCTGGTGGGGCAGCAACGCGATGGCGATCCTGGTGCTGACGCCGTTCATCCTCGTGTGGTTTCCAAAATCAAACGGGGCGGGCAACGTCTCCAGCCCGCCGAAAAAAATCACGGAGGCGGTCCTGCTGTTTTTGGGATTGGGCCTTTATGTCTGGTATCTGCTGGCCTCGGACAAAGGAATCATGTCGCCAAACAAATCTTTGGCGATACCGTTTCTGCTGTGGGCGGGGTTGCGCTTTGGGCCGCGCGGCGCGACGGCGGCCGGTCTTTTTCTTTCGCTGACGCTGGCTTTTTTCACCACGCAATTTTCCATCGGCCTCACGCCGGCGCAGATTGCGACGGGCGATTACATCTTCCCGTTGCAGACAGTCCTGGCCATGGCGAGCCTTGTGGCATTGATTCCGGCGATCGTCATCAGCGAGCGCAACCGGACGCTGTCTGAATTGGGTGAAAGCGAGGAGCGGTTCAAAAACCTTTCGGCGGCGGCGTTCGAGGGGATTTGCATCAGTCATAACGGCCGGGTGCTGGACGTGAACAACCAGTTTCTCGCCATGTTTGGCTACGAACGATCTGAAGTCATCGGGCGTAAAATCATTGAATTGGTCGCCCCGGAATCGCGCGCGCTGGTGGCGGAGGCGGTCCGCTCCGGGCGCGAGACGATCTACGAGCACCGCCTGCTGCGCAAGGATGGCACGCCCTTTTTTGCCGAGGCGCAGGCAAAAATGGTGCATGCCGGCGGTCAGACATTGCGGATGACCGCCCTGCGCGACATCACCAATCGCAAGCACGTCGAGCAGGCCCTGCTCGAGTCGGAGGAAAAATTTTCCAAGGCGTTCCAGGCCAGCCCGGACGGCATCTGCATCACCGAGCTTGAATCCGGCCGCTTCATGGAGGTCAACGAGGGCTACTGCCGGATCTTCAATTACACGCGCGAGGAATTGATCGGCCATTCGGCTGCGGAGCTGGGCATATTTGAACAGCCGGAAGCGCGGTTGCCCTTTGTCCAAGCCGTGCGCAACGCCGGCTCCGTCCGCGACATGGAACTGACCACCTACGGGCGCGGCCGCAGGAAAATACTGGTCCACGTCAGCGCGGAATGCATCGAACTCGGCACCCATCCGTGCATCGTCTCGGTGATCCACGATGTCACCGAGCGCAAGCGCACCGAAGCCGAGCGCGACGAATCCATCGCGCGCGAGGCGCAGGCGCGCGCGGACTACACGTTCCAGCTCATCGCCTCGCAGGAGGCCGAGCGCATGCGCATCGCGCGCGAGCTGCACGACGGCCTCAGCCAGAACCTGCTGCTCATCAAGAACCGCGCGCATCTCCAGATGGCCGGGGCGAAGCTGTCCGAAGAAGTGCGCGAGGAATTTCAAGGCATCAGCAACATCGCGTCCCAGGCCATCGCCGAGGTCCGGCAGATTTCCCGCGACCTGCACCCGCACCAGCTTGACCTGCTCGGACTCACCCGCGCGCTCCGGGCGCTCATTGACAACGCCGACGAATCCAGCGAGATTGACGTCTCCGGCAAATTCGATTCCGCCGACGACCTCTTCCCCCGCGAGTCCGCGACGAATGTCTATCGCATCGTGCAGGAAAGCCTGAACAACATCCTCAAGCATTCCTGCGCCAAAGCCGCGCGCATCAGCCTCGAACGCGATGTGCATGAGGTGCAGTTGCGCATTGAGGACGACGGCTGCGGCTTCAAGGCCGGCAGAAATGGCGGCGGCAAGGGACTCGGCTTGAAAAACATCGCCGAGCGCGTGCGGATGCTCGGCGGAAAAATGAAACTGGACTCCCAGCCCGGCAACGGCACGCGCATCGAAATAACAATTCCCATTTCCGCCGAACACGGGTAAAAATAGTGCGGAGTTGATGGAGGAGCTTTGGCAAACAGAAAATTTTCACTCATGGCAAATCGCATCACAGTCCTGATTGTTGACGACCATCCGCTGTTTCGCAGCGGATTGCGGCAGGTCATCGCCGAAGATGAGCGCTTTGAACTTGTCGGCGAGACCGGCGACGGCGAGGATGCATTGAAGCTCATCGAGGGAAAAAAGCCGGACGTGGCCGTGCTCGACGTGAACCTGCCGGGCATTTCCGGCCTCGAAATCGCGCGCAAGCTGCAAGCCCGACGCGCGCCCACCCGCGTCATCATGCTCACCATGCACAAGGATGAGGAGACCTGCAACCGCGCGCTCGACATCGGCGCGATGGGTTTTGTGCTCAAGGAAAACGCCATTGAGGAAATCCTCAAGGCCATCGCCGCCGTCGCGGAGGGCGAACATTATTTAAGCTCCACCATTTCGGGCTATCTCGTCCGCCGCCGCAACCGCGCCGAATCGCTCGCGGCGGCAAAGCCCGGCTTGGACGACCTGACCAAGGCCGAGCGGCGCATCCTCAAGCTCATCGCCGAGAAAAAAACCAGCCGCGAAATCGGCGCGGAGCTGTTCATCAGCCCGCGCACCGTCGAGGCGCACCGCGCCAACATCTGCGCCAAGCTGGAACTGACCGGCAGCCACAGCCTGCTTCAGTTTGCCCTCGAAAACCGCTCGTCCATTTAGGAGCGTGTCTGAAATACCGGATCTGACTTTTCTTCCTCATCCTCATGCTCATCCTCATCGTCAGTTTTGGCAGGCTTTTTGAGAATGAGGATGAGGATGACGGCGCGCACGGAGTGTCGCGCCCTGCCGTTGCCAATGTTGTTTGAAACCACCATAGGTATTTCCACCTAGAAAAATAGCGGTTGTTGCCTACTTCAAAATATGTGGCGGCAACAATTTCGCGCCGCGCATTTATGGTGAACATTTGGCGGGATGAAATTGATGATTGTAGATGACCATGCGCACACGCGGGCGATGATCCGCAAGTTCCTGGATTTTCCCGGCATGACTTATTTTGAATGCTCCAGCGGCGAGGAAGCCGTGGCGCAGGCGCGCGAGTTCAAGCCCAATTGGGTCACGATGGACGTGCATATGCCCGGACTCAACGGGTTTGAATCCACCAAGGCCCTGCGCGCCGTGCATCCGGCGGCGCGGGTGATGATCGTCACCAGCGACAACCAGTCGCATTACCGCCAGCTCTCTCGCGAGGTCGGCGCCATCGGCCTCATCGCCAAGGAAAACCTCATGGCGCTGCGCATGATGCTGGCGCAGGAAATCACAAACCGGACGCTGGCCCGGGAAATCGGTGCACATGACTCCGCAATATCCAAATAGCAGGCCGCCGCATGACGGAATTGAAACGGAAGCCCTCCCTCCACACCTAACACCGTGAAAAAGACGCTGGAATGGACCGCTTCATTTCAAGTCGCAGAAACACGCCGTAGCGGCACGGAGCCAGGATGCTGGGATTATGCAGTTGAGGGAAGTCTGAGGCAGTGACAGCGCGGCATCCCTAACAATGCAACTTCAGTCAATGACATTATCCCACAACGTGCAGACTTCCGCTTGCTGTTGCGGTTCGTCCGGCGCATTCTCGCGAGGCGCAGATGCTGGCGGACATGGCCGGACACCTGCGCAGCTTGGGCAAGATGAAAATACCGGACATCAAGACACAGGAACCCTTGCAGGTGGAAGCGGGGGTCTCAAAACTTTCCAAGGTGCAGTTCGCCAGAAACCCCCGTCCGGCGCTGCTGAAGGAGCCGCGCAATTTCTGGGACGAAATCTTCATCGCCAACGAAGCCCACATGCTGGATGGAGTGACGCATCCCCGCATCCGGCGGAAACTCGCCTTTGACGCCGCGGCACACCGGCTCTTTCTGGAATACGTCGAGGCCACGACCCTGAACGACCTCGTGCAGACGGGCGTCACCCGCAAGGAGCCGGGCCGCACCCACAAAATCCTGCAATGCGTGGCGGAGACGGTGGCGGACATGCACGCCGGCATCCTGTGCGACCGCCCCATCGTCCACAACGATTTGAAGGGCATGAACGTGCTGGTGCCCGCCGCGTTTTCTTCGGAAACCATCCTCATTGATTTTTCACACTCCTATTTCGCCGGCCATCTGCCGCCCTTCATCACGGACAAAAACCATAACCCCGTGGGCACGGCCAAATATATGTCCCCAGAGAAATGGGACGGCGACTACACGAACGGTTTCAAGAGCGACGTGTTCGCCTTTGGCGTGCTGGCCTATTATGCCTGCACGGGCAGACACCCGTTCGACGGCGAGGCCGCCCCGGTCGAGAAGCAGATTCGGGAGCTGACGCCGCCCTCGCCGATACAACTGGGGTCCGAAGTCCTCCGCAACACCTCCCTCATCATCATGTCCTGCCTGGAGAAAAAGCCCGAACAAAGGCCGGCCATGGAATACATCGCCCGGTGTTATGCGGACACCGCCGGCCTGTTCAGATAGGCGGCTTCCATATCCGGCAAGCGCCAGTCATGGCATCTCGCCGCGCAGAAAACGGCTCTAGGATCCTTGGCGGTTCTCCCGGTCGCCTAAGCCTCCGGAACCGGGCCGGGATTGGCCGGAGTTTCATCCGATGCCTTCAGCATTTCGTTCAGCACGCGTTTGAAATCCTCCAGGCCGCTCAACGGAATGATGATGGCGTTGTGCCGGCCACCCCCATCTTCCGTGATGCGCAGAAACCGGCCGCGAGCGTTTTCCTTGAGCGTGAACTGGAAAAATTTGCGCTCCACCTGAAGCTCCACGGACTTGAGCGTGTCTTCATTGACCGGCGGCCGGTGCTCGTCGTAGGGAGCTTGACCACGGCTCCGGTTGTCTGGATTGGGGCGCCGCAGATGCGGCCAGGAACGTTCATTCGATATCATAATTTTTTTCCCTTCAAATAAGTCGCATGATGGATTCATGCCGACACCTGAACTATGACTCACGGCCGGACTTTTGGCTTGCCAAGAATTGTCAAATCCTAAGCCAGAATTGTCCTGCCAATGTGGGCTGGCGGCCGCCTGCAAAGGCTGGCCATGCGCAAGCCCCCCGCCACCAAAATGTCACTTTGATGGAATCTTCCCATGCACTATCTTCGACCGCATGTGTAAAACGGCTTCAGTGTCGGCCAATAGCGCGTGATGCCGCTACATTGGAGTGCGGATTTTCATGAAGAGCAAAAGGCTGGATGAAAAAGCGGATTAAGAATTCATGGATTTGGCGCAGCGGCTGTCCCACAGG
>Ga0181529_10004921_pt1 | contig 14181 bp, 10 predicted proteins | sample PEATcosm2014_Bin_36_FD_119763 | JGI IMG/M metagenome (GOLD analysis project Ga0181529, IMG submission 119763) | Peatland microbial communities from MTU Mesocosm Facility, Houghton, MI, USA - PEATcosm2014_Bin10_30_metaG | ecosystem: Environmental > Terrestrial > Soil > Wetlands > Peat | place...
CCATGAACGCAATACTGACATGGAACAATCTGGTGGCGTACAGCCTGCAAATCGGGCTGTTGGTAGGGGTGGCGTCGTTCGTGCCGGCGCTTTTGCGGCTGCGGCTGCCGAAGGCGCGCCTGGCATACTGGCACCTGCTGCTGGCGGCGTGTCTGGTGCTGCCGCAGACGCGCCCGTGGAAGCAGGCCATCGTGACAATCACCACGCCGGCGGCGGCGGCGCCCATGACGCCGGTGACGCCCACGGCGCCGGTCCCCATACCGAAGACGCACTGGTCGCCCCGTGAAATCGGGCTTCTGATATTGGCGGCGGGCATGCTGGCGCGGCTCGGCTGGCTGACGGTGGGGTTCTGGAAACTGCGGCGGTACCGCAAGCATTCGACGCCGTGGCGAGGTCCGGCGGTGACGTTTGGCCCGCGGCCGGAATATCGCATTTCGGAGGACATCGGCAGTCCGGTGACGTTCGGGTTGCGGCAACCGGTCGTCTTGCTGCCTCGGAATTTCGACAAGTTGGCGCCGGCCATGCAGGAAGCGGTGCTCTGTCACGAAGCGTTGCACGTGGAGCGCCGCGACTGGGCATTCACCGTGGCGGAAGAGTTGGTACGCGCTGTCTTTTGGTTCCACCCGGCCATCTGGTGGCTGCTGGGCGAGATCCAATTGGCGCGCGAGCAGGCGGTGGACCGGGAAGTTGTCGAGCGCACTCAGGCGCGCGACGAATATGTAGACACGCTGCTGGCGGTGGCGGGTGCGCGGTTGGAACTGGATCTGGCGCCGGCCCCGCTGTTTCTTCGCCGTCGGCATCTCAAACAACGGGTGATTGCGGTGGTTCAGGAGATTCGTATGTCCAAGACGAGATTGATTTCGACGTTAACCGCGGGGCTGGCGATGCTGGCTGCCGCATGCTGGTTGGTAACGGCGGCCTTTCCGCTGGCGGCGGAGCCCCAGGTAGTGGCGGACGCCGCGGGCGTAGCGGTGGATATGAACGGCGCCCAATTGATGCACCGGACTCCGGTGCGATATCCCGCGGAGGCTGTCGCGAAGAGTGTGCAGGGAATGGTGGTGGCGCAGGTCAGGCTGGCGTCCGACGGCACGGTGATGGACGCGTCGGTGGTCAGCGGGCCCGACGAATTGCGCAAGGCCGTGCTGCAATCGGTGCTGAGCTGGCACTTCTCGAAAGACCTCGGCGGCAGCACGCGGACGGTGACAGTGAACTTCCAGTTGCCGGCGCAGGACGCCGCGGCGTCGGCGGTAGCGACAGTCCGTCCGTCCCTGGAAATGCACAGGGAAATGATGCAGACCGCGATCGATGCACTCCACATCGCCAGCATCGAAGTCCGCGGGCTTTCCGACCAGGCGCGTAGCGACCTGCTGGCGGCCCTGCCGGTGCATGTGGGCGATGCCGTTTCGGCCGAATTGCTCGCCAAAACCCACGAGGCGGTTCGCGCTTTCGACGGACATCTTTCGGTGGGTTGGCGAAACTCGAAAGGCGAGACCTTCCTCACCATCACGGCGCCGGAAACTACGGCCGCCACGGCGCAAACAGCCACGGTGAGCATCTCCATGAACACCTCGCTTCCAACTGCGCAGGCCGACGCGTCCGGAGCGACGGGACGCGTCCAGGTCGGCGCCAATGTGCAGGCTGCCAACCTGCTCTACGGGCCGAAGCCGCAATATCCGGAGCTGGCCAAGCAGGCGAAGGTTTCGGGCGTGGTACACCTGCACGCCTTCATCGCGAAAGATGGCACGGTTCAGAGTCTGGCGGTGATTCCGCCGGCCCATCCGCTGCTGGCGCCTGCCGCGGTGGAGGCGGTTCGGCAGTGGCGGTACAAACCGACACTGCTCAATGGCGAGGCTGTGGAGGTGGAAACCACCATCGACGTGAGTTTCATGCTGGCCCAGGAGTAATTCCAACCGTCTTGGGGCCGCACCGGGAGCGGCAGGGCCGGAGGCAAACCCCGACGCCTCTCAGACTGGTCGGGGATCGGGCCACTCGCCCGACCTTCTCACAGGCCAGTTCGACGTTGTGGCGCGCGTACTCACATGTGCGCCACAACATCCGGCATTCCGACCCGCCTCTTCGCCGTCCGTGCCCCGCAACTCCCTACCGGTCCCGGCACTCATTCCCGCGGACCGTATTCCACTCTTTCCGAATCCCCGGCGCCCGCTCGACGCACCGCGCACTCATCTTGAACCCGGTAATCTCGTTCCCCTCAATCACGTTCCCGCGCGCCGCCGCCGGACGTTCCGCGCCCTTCCCCAGATAAATCCCGCTGCGCAGCATATCCGGTTCGCCCGCCGCGTAGTAACAGCCAAACCGCGCCGCCTCTTCATTGCAGTGCGCCCGATTCATCTCCAGCAACCGATTGCGCGCGATCAGATTTCCCGTGCCGATCACGAAGATCCCGCCGAACAACGGCCCCTCGATCAGGTTCTCCACCACCCGGATGTTCTCGGTCCGCATATCCGGATTGCTGTTGTTCATCACGATCCCATAGTTGCCGAACCGGTACTCCTCCGGTGCGCCTCGGTTGACGCACTGGTTGGCGCGGATCTCGCCGTCGTGAAAGCCGTCCAGGTCGAAGCACTTGCCGTCGATTTCTTCGAAGCGGTTCTGCGCGTACGAGCTCCGCTCCACGTTGCCGGCCGTATCCACGCCCACCGGGATGGCCCGGTTTTCCATGTCCACCATTTCCACCGGGAAGCCGATCCGCGCGCCCACGTTCTCCTCCACGCGCATGTCCGTGGCGTGGCCCACCTGTATGGCGTCGCGCCCGATCTCTTCGAAGCGGTTGCGCGAAATCACGCCGCGCGCATTGCGCGCCGAGGTGTACAGCGAGTGCGTCCACACGCCGTTGCCGCGAATCCTCTTCAGCTCGCACTGCGTCACGCGGAAGTCCGTGCTGCCTTCTTCCAGCAGAATGCCGCCGGTCGCGTTGTTACGCCCCGCGGCGTTGCGCGATCCGCTGTCGTCCACCGTCACGCGGTAGAGCGAAATGTCGTGCGAGCGGCTGGCCAGCACCGCAAAACCGGCCATATCGTGGAACCGAACATTGTCGATGCGCAGACCGCTCACGCGCTCCGCGTAGACTCCGTTGCCCTGCGTGAACCGGGCGAACGGCACATCGTACGACGGCAACCCGGTGCGTTCTTCCAACTCCTGGCGGTTCCCGTCGATAGTGAAATCGTGCAGATAGACGTCGTTCCCCACCGTCAGCGCGCCCGCCCCTTCAAACCCCGGCTCCATGCGCAACACGGTTCCGTATGGCGACCCGCGAACCTCTACACCATTGCCCACAGGCCAGGCACATTCCAGGTGCACCACGCCGGCCGGCAACCGCAGAATCCGCCGATGCGGCGAGGTCGTCCCCAGAACCAGCGAGACCGCGATCATCAGCGCCGAGGCCAGCAGTGCGCGGATCAACTACGCAACCTCGATCCCGAGCGGAGCGAATTCCCGGCGTCCCAATCGTGTCCGCACCTCGTGCGCACCCTTCGCCAGCCCTTCGGGCAGGTGGAAGTTGAATTCGAATTTCTGCAGAATCGGGTCCACGCAGAAAAACTCCGGCAAGGGCGTCTCCTGCCCGCTCACGGTGGCCCGAAACTCCTCGGGATGCATCACCTCGCGCATCGTGACCTTCACTAATCCGGTTACGATGCGGTTGCCCGAGAGCAGGTTGATGGCGTCGGTCAGTTCCATGATGCGCGGCGTCGGAGGCCCCGGCGGAATGATGCGCATCCATCCCGGCGCGCAAACCGGCTGCCCCAGCCACTTCAATTCGATGGGCACAATCCCCGTTCGCAGCCCTTCCGGCATGGTGCCGTTCACCTGCGTCGAGCCGTCCGCTTCCGGCTCGCCGAGATACGTCATGCGGCAGTCCTTCCCGTCCACCGAAAGCGTCAGATGGTTGATGTCGCACTCGTCCGGCAGATGGCGCACGAATACCGCCAGCGACGCGAACAATCCCGATGCCGGCGCTACCGCTTCACCCGAGCGCGCGTTTCCGATGTTGCGAATGCGCGCCGCGTCGGGGTCCACCGTGCGCCCGGACAGGCTCCCGGTCCACCCCGCCGGACGCTTGCGGCAGGTGATCCACATGTACTGCGTCCAGATCTGTTCCAGCGCGAGCAATTGCAGGTCTTCCTCGGCGACGAACCCCGCGATCTCCGCCGGCGTGAAGCGCACGCCGCTCCACGTGTCGTACTGTCTGGCATGCGGCGGGAGCCCGTTGAGCTGGCAGCGCAGAATGCCGCCGGTCTTCAACACGCGGCGCGCTTCCCGCAAATACTGCAGCACCACGTCGCGGCTGGGAATGTGCTGGAACACCGCGTAGGAATAGACGTAGTCGAACGTCTCGCCGGCGAACTGCGCCAGGTCCGATCCCGAGCTGGGATGCGGGTGGGCGTTGGGCGTGTTTCGCAGCCGCTCGCGCGCCAGGCGGACCATCTCGTCGGAGACGTCCACGCCGTGAATCTCGCCGAAGTGGCGGCTCATCGGCCGCATCAGCCTGCCCGGACCGCAGCCGATCTCGAGCGCCGCATCGCGTCCTCGCAGCCGCTTGAGGTCCATCTCCAGCGCCACGACGATCTCCTTGGCGGTAGCGAAGAACTCCTCGTCGTCCTGATCGCGGCGGCCGAACGCCACGTAGTAATTTGCGTCTTCGCCCGCCCGCTCGTTCCAATCGGCGCGCATGCGGTCGAGGACTTTCGGATCGTCCATCGTGACTGTTGCTATTCTAGCGTGGTGGCGGAAGCTATTCATCGCGACGACGCCGCGACGCTGGCCGCACTCGGCGTGGCCGCCTATATATGTTGCGACCTGCTCCATGAACTGGCTGGTCACGGAGGCGTTTGTCTGGCCACCGGCGGACGGGCCGGTTCGTTCTCCGCTTTCCACTTTCAATGTCTCGGCGGCTGGCAGCCGCTGGTCTGCGCCGCAGGGATTCTGGTCAACCTCGTCGCCGGATCGCTCGGCTGGATGGCGCTCCGGTGGGCGCGCCTCTATTCCCCGCACGCGCGTTTTTTCCTGTGGATGTTCGTGGCGTACAACTGGTTCACGGGCTTCGGAAATCTGCTGACGTCCAGCCTGGCGAATGCCGGGGACGCGGCCAACGCCTTCCACAGGACGGGCTGGCACTGGCGTCCGTGGATGGCCGGCCTTGGTGCGGCGGGGTACGTCCTGGCCGTTTGGGCGCTGAAGCGGGAACGCCCGGTGCGCTCCTGGCGCTCGGTTCTGATTCCGTATTTCTCCGCCGCCGTTGTCGGCTGCGGCGCCGCGGCGCTCAACTCCGTCCTGAGCCCGCATTCGGCGCTGACTTCCGCCGTGAGCACCACGCTGGGCGCCTGGGGCTTTCTGCTGGTGGCCGCCACGCCCGCCATTCCCGAGACGCCGCTGCCCCGCAGCCGCGGATGGATGGCCGTCGGCGTCGCACTAACCCTCGTCTTCGTCCTCTACTTCGGCCCCGGCCGCCTATTCCGGTGACTGGGTCGAGCCGGCACCGCTCACTGAGAAGCCGTAAAAGAATCGGGATGCCGCCCTGGCGCACGCACTCATGCGCGATGCCACTTACTTTTCCCAATATTAGAGATACCGCAGAATTTGTGGGGCAGGTTGGCAACCTGCGGCTGAGTGGCACTCGGCCCGGCGACCAGCATGCAAATGCCGACCAGGCCGAGTACCACTCGGCCGCAGGATGCCATCCTGCCCCACATAGGACGATCTGGGAGCCTCAATATATGCCGGTGTCCGACTGTGGGAAGCGGTCGGCGAGCGGCTGGAACGGCGACAGACAACCGGCGCCGGCCGGCTGGCCGCGCAGGTAGATCGAGGAGCGTGGGGCGAGCCTCCCATCCGCACAACGGCACTACAGGAGCACCGTCTGCTAGCCTGGAGTTTCCCTTGATTTCCTTTTCCAGCATCCACAAACAATACGGCCGGCAGTTGATCTTTATCGACGCCTCCTTTCAGTTGAACCCCGGCGAGAAGGTTGGCCTGGTCGGTCCCAACGGCTCCGGCAAGACCACGCTCTTTCGCATGATCGTAGGCGAGGAGGAGCCCGACGAGGGCGAAGTTTCCGTCCCCAAACGGCTCACCATCGGTTATTTCCGCCAGGACGTCGAAGAGATGAAAGGCCGCTCCACGCTCGACGAAGCCATCGCCGGCAGCGGGCGCGTGGGCGACCTCCACCACCAACTTGAGGCCCTGCACCAGGCCATGCAGGACCCGGCGCAGGCGGCCGGCATGGACCGCATCCTCGAGAGCTTCGGCGAAATTCAGCACGAGTACGAACACCTGGGCGGCTATGCGCTGGAAGCCCAGGCGCGCGAAGTGCTGCACGGTCTGGGGTTTCAGGACGACCAGATCGATGGCGACGTGGGCGCGCTTTCGGGCGGTTGGAAGATGCGCGTAGCGCTGGCCCGCGTGCTGCTGGGCCGGCCCGATGTGCTGCTGATGGACGAACCCACTAACCACCTCGATATCGAGTCCATCATCTGGCTGGAACACTTTCTGCAGTCGTTCTCCGGCGCCCTGCTGATGACCTCGCACGACCGCGAGTTCATGAACCGCATCGTCTCCAGAATCGCCGAGATCGATTCCGGCGAGATCGTGGCCTACACCGGCGATTACGACTTCTACGAGCGCGAGCGCGCCATCCGCGAAGCCAATCAGCAGGCCGCCTTCGCGCGCCAGCAGGCCATGTTCGCCAAAGAGCAGCGCTTCATCGAGCGGTTCAAGACCCACGCCGCCAAAGCCGCCCAGGTGCAGAGCCGCATCAAGGCGCTCGACAAGATCGATAAAATCGAGCTGCCGAAGAAGCGCCAGGTGGTGAAGTTCGAGTTCCGCGTGCCGCCGCGCTCCGGCGACCAGGTGGCCGTGATCGAAGACCTCCACAAGAGCTACGGCCGGCGGGTACTCTACGATGGGTTTTCGCTCACCATCAGGCGCGGCGAGCGTTGGGCGGTGATGGGCAAGAACGGCGCCGGCAAAACCACCCTGCTCAAGATGATCGTGGGCGCGGCGGAGCCCGATCGCGGAAGCGTGCGCCTGGGCGCCAGTCTCTTAATGGGCTACTTCGCGCAGCAGTCCCTGGACGTGCTGGACCCCGAATCGACGATTATCGAGCAGCTCCAGAACGACTTTCCGCAGGACGGTCTCGGCTCGCTCCGCACGCTTGCCGGCGCTTTCCAATTCTCCGGAGACGAGGTGGACAAGCGCATTCGCTCGCTCTCCGGCGGCGAGAAATCGCGCCTGGCGATGGCCCGGATGCTCTACAATCCACCGAATTTCCTGGTGCTCGACGAGCCGACCAACCATCTCGATCTGGCCACCAAGGAAATGCTGGTCGAAGCGCTCCGCCAGTTCGAAGGCACTATGATTTTCGTCTCGCACGACCGCACTTTCCTGCGCGGCCTGGGCTCGCGGGTGTTGGAACTGGGCGGCGAAACCGGCACCAGCCGCAATCCGCGCGTCTTTCCGGGAAGTTATACGGAGTATGTCGAGACTCTGGGCCACGAGGCCCCCGGCATTTACTCCTGACCCGCCTCAGTTCTTCCACGACCAACTCGCGCTGCCGCAGGACTTACACTGCCGCGCGGTGGAAGGCAGGATCCTGCCGCAGCCCAGGCAGTACACCGTGGATCCCTTTTTGGGACGCCGCGCCCGATAGAGCCGGTATCCCAGAACGCCCACGCCGATCGCCGCCGCCAGGCCCACGCTGGCCTCGAGGCCGATGCTCCCCGCGACCATCAGAATCGCCAGCAGCGCGGCGACCGCGATCAGCCACCATCGCTTTTCGTCCATCCCGATCCTCGATTTACTCTACCGCGACTGGGCCAGCCTCCATTTGCGAACTCGCTGCGCGGCCTCTTCGCGCTTCGGGCGGTCGCGAACCGGTGGTGAAGCGCCCGCCCACGGACGCTCGCGGCCCGCTACTCTAGTAGTTGTCTATGGCAACTACTACGGTTACTTTCGGTGAGATCATGTTGCGCCTCGCGCCGCCGGGCTGCGAGCGTTTTTTGCAGAGTCCGCTGTTTCAGGCGACCTTCGGCGGCGGTGAGGCCAATGTGGCCGTATCGCTGGCGAATTTCGGCGTGCCGGCGGCATTCGTCACCGTGCTGCCCGCCAAGAATCCGCTGGCCGACGCCTGCCTCGCCGAAGTCCGGCGGTTCGGCGTCGATACCTCCGCGGTGGTGCGGGGCAAGGGGCGGATGGGGATTTATTTCCTGGAAACGGGCGCCAACCAGCGAGCTTCGCGCGTGGTCTACGACCGCGACAACAGCTCGATTTCGCTGGCCAAACCGGGCGATATCGATTGGAGCAAGGTGTTCGCGGGCGCCGGCTGGTTCCACATCACGGGCATCACTCCGGCCATCGGCGAGTCGGCCGCGGCGCTCTCGCTGGAGGCTGTGCAGACGGCGCGCCAACGCGGTCTGACGGTTTCCTGCGATCTCAATTACCGCAAGAATCTCTGGAAATGGGGCAAGCCCGCGGCCGAGGTGATGCGGGAATTGGTGAAATTCGTAGACATCGCCATCGCCAATGAAGAGGACGTCCAGATGTCGCTCGGAATCCAGGCGAAGGTGGATGTGCATTCCGGCGAGCTCGACCGCGCCCAATACGAGGCGCTGGCCGGCAACGTATTAGCGGCCTATCCCAATCTGAAGGTCATCGCCATTACGCTGCGCGAATCGCGGAGCGCGTCGCACAACGGCTGGTCGGCCTGTCTTCACAACCGCAGCGAGTTCCTGCTGAGCCGGCACTATGAGATCACCCACATCGTGGACCGCGTGGGCAGCGGAGATAGTTTTGCGGGCGGTTTGATTTATGGTCTGCAATCGCTTCCCAGCCATCCGGAGGCGCTGGAATTCGCCGTGGCGGCGAGTTGCCTGAAGCACTCCATTCCCGGCGATTTTAACCGCGTGTCGGTGGACGATGTGAAGGCGCTGGTAGCCGGAGGCGGATCGGGGCGCGTGCAACGGTAACTGCGCCGTAAGGTCCGGCTGCGGAGAGACGGTTGTGGGGATTCGAGGAACTGCTTGAGGAGTTAGGTGCGAGGTGACTCGAAAGGCAGGACACAGTGTTGAAGATCAACCGTCTCTCCCGCAGCCAGTAGGTTCATAGTCACGTACTCTCCCAATGCAATCCTCGAACCAAACTACAGATCCTTTAGAATCAGCAAACGGGCTTCGCTTGCCTAACTTTTTGTCCACTAAATTGACACACGAGTGTCAATTTGGTGTTCCAAAAGGGAACTGGTACCGGAGGACGTTCCATTTCCGGTATAGTGACCAGTAATGACCCCTGAAGCCGAGTCCATTTTGGAATTATTTCGCGCTACCGGCGCCTATCTGAAGGGCCATTTTCGGCTCACCAGCGGCCTTCACAGCTCCGAGTACCTGCAAAGTGCACTGGTGCTGCAACACCCGGCCGCGGCGGAGAAGTTGGGACGGCTGCTGGCGGAACTATTACGTACGATTTCGTACGAATCTGTAGCATTCGTGGCATCGCCGGCTCTCGGCGGGCTGATCATCGGACACGAAGTGGCGCGCGCCCTGGGAGCCCGCTTCATCTTCACCGAACGCGACCCGGCCACCGGTAAGATGGTGCTGCGCCGAGGGTTCGCCGTCGAACCCGGAGAGGCCGGAGTGGTGGTGGAGGACGTCATCACCACCGGCGGCAGCACTCGCGAGGTGGTGGAACTGTTAAATGCCGCGGGTGCCAAAATTTTGGCGGCCGGGTCGATCATCGACCGCAGCGGCGGCCATGCCAATGCCGGGGTTCCGCGGGTGGCGCTGGCCAGCTTGCAGGTGGCCGCGCATTATCCCGAGCAATGTCCGTTGTGCGAAGCGGGAATCCCGGTGGTGAAACCGGGATCGCGGCCGGCGGCCTGATGCGGCGCATCCGAATCCACGTCGCTTACGACGGCAGCGGATTTCACGGCTGGCAGGTGCAACCCGGACTTCGGACAATTCAAGGGACGCTGGAAGAGATCGTCTCCGGTATGGAAGGCCACCCCGTACACGTGGCCGGATCGGGCCGCACGGATTCCGGGGTCCACGCACTTTGCCAGGTGGCGGCGTTCAGCCTCGAAAACCCCATCCCCGTGCCGAATCTGCAGCGCGCCGTCAACCGCCTGCTGCCGCCGGCCATCCGGGTACTGTCCGCCGAAGAGGCGCCCGCCGGGTTTCACCCGCGTTTCGACGCCCGGGCGAAGACCTACGAGTACCGCATCCTGCGCGGCGCCGTCTGCCAGCCCTTCGAGTGGCCCTATGTCTATCACTATCCTTATCCCCTGGACGAGGAGCGCATGGTTCTGCTGGCGCGGGCATTCGAAGGCGAGCGCGATTTCACCGCGTTCGCCGCGTCGGACGACCGCGATCAGGAGGGGAAGTCCAAAGTGCGGACCATCTTCTCATCGGTTCTGGAGCGCGGCGAGGGCCGGCTGACGTACCGCGTGCGCGGCAGCGGATTCCTGAAGCACATGGTGCGGAATATCGTGGGCACGCTGATCGAGGCGGGCCGGGGACATTTGGACGCGGTAGACCGGATTCCCTCCCGATGCGGTCCGACCGCCCCCGCGAAGGGTCTGTTTTTGGTTGGCGTGGAGTACTGACAGATGCCGTTGTGGGGCAGGATGGCATCCTGCGGCCGAGTGGTACTCGGCCTGGGCGGCACTCGCACAAGGCCGACCAGGCGGGTTACCAACCCGCCGCAGGTTGCCAACCTGCCCCACATAAATGCAGCACCTCTGATATCGAAAAGGACTGCGGCACTCAATCCGCGCTCTAAAACCGCGTCACTTCGCTGAAGCGGAAATCGCGTACCTTCATCGCCGGCGTCACCATGTCGAACGTCTCTTCGCCCGACGCGCGCACTGTCGGCGAAAGCGCCTCGACGTTCGAGAGCATCTCCATCAGGCCCTGGTTGAAGCGGAAGTTGCGCACTCCGGCGGTCACCGCGCCGCCTTCCACCAGAAACGTGCCGTCGCGCGTCATGCCGGTGAAGACCTTCTCGTAGGGGTCCACTTCGCGGATGTACCACAAGCGCGTCACCAAAATGGCGCGCTCGGCCGACTCGACCATCCGGTCCACCGAAGATTCGCCGCCCGCAATCACGACATTCACCGGCGCTTCGCCATACTCGTTGGGCAGGGGGAAGCCGTGACCAGTCGGCTGCGCGCCATCGAGCGCGGCGGCGGCGCGGCTGTAAGCGATCTCGCGGACCACTCCGCCTTCCACCAGCGTCAACCGCCTGCGCGGCACGCCCTCGCCATCGAACGCCGCGCCCGACTGCTGGGGATGGAGCGCGTCGTCGTAGATGCTGATGTTCTCTCCGAAGATCTTCTTGCCGATGCGGTCGTTGAGGAAACTGCGGCCGTCGCGCACGGCGGTGGCGCTGAAGTCGCCGAACATCTGGCCGACCAGGTCCAGCACCGCGGCCGGTTCCAGGATCACGGTGTAGCGTCCCGGCGCAAGTTCCCGCGGAGCGCGCGATAGCGTGGCTTTGCGCGCGGCCGAGCGCGCCAGCGCTACGGGATCGAGGCCGCGCGAATCGCAGGCGCTGGCTTTGGCCCAACCGGAACTGTCGGTGGACATCGCCGTGATGGAGAAGCGCGCCATGGTCTCGCGATGGTGCGCCTCCACGCCGCGCGAGTTGAACAGCGCGAAATCCGCCTCGCCGGTGGAGTAGATTCCCGCCGCGGTCTGCCCCGCTGCTTCCACCACGCCGATGGCCTGGGCGACGGTTTCGGCCCGCTCGCCCGGCGTGGATTGCGCCGTCGATTCGAACCATCGCGCCGCCTCCGCGCAGGGGGCCGGTTCCGCCAGCGGCAGCAGGTCGCCATCCGGCTCGCTGGCGCGCGCGAGCGTGATCGCCTGGGCTACCACGTCGCGGATGGACTCGCGGTCCAATCGATTGGTGGATGCGCGCGCGGTCCGGCCATCCACCAGCGCGCGCACCGAAAGGTGACCGGCCCGCTCGGCAACATTCTGGTGAATCGCGTTGTTGGCGAAGCGCGTGAGCGACTCGTTGTGGGACGTCACGATGGCTTCCACGTCCGCCACGCCGTACGCGCGGGCCGCGTCCACCACCTGCTCGAAAATGGTGTCACTGGCCATACGCGCTCCCGATCTTGATCTTGCGGAAGCGCGCCGGGCTGGCGCCGTGGCCCGTACCCATCACCTGCTCGGGCTGGCCCTTACCGCAATTGGGGACGCCCCACAGCGTCCAATGCTCCGGCCCCGCCACGGCCGAGCAAGCGTTCCAGAACTCCGTGGTGATGCCGCTGTAGCTGGGGTTCTTCAACATGCGGACACGCCGGCCGCCGCGGATCTCCCAGCCGATCTCGCAACCGAACTGGAAGTTATACCGCTTGTCGTCGATGGACCAGCTACGGTTGGTCTCCATGTAGATGCCGTCGCCCGCGCCGAAAACTTCGTCGAGCGATTGGCTCCCTGGAAGCAGGCTCACATTGGTCATGCGGATGAGCGGCAGCCGCGCCCAGCCGTCGGCGCGCATGCAGCCGTTGGAGCGCGCCTCTCCGACCGCCCGGGCAGTCTCGCGCGAGGTCATATATCCGCTGAACTGGCCGGCGCGGATGATGTCGGTGGATTGCGCGGGCACGCCTTCGTCGTCGAAAGCGAAGGTGCCGAGCCCTGGACCGTGCTCCAGCCGCGCGTCGCAGACCACGTTCACCAGGTCCGACCCGTAGCGCAGGCGATGAAGCTGGTCGAGCGTGAGGAAGCTCATGCCGGCGTAATTGGCCTCGCTGCCCAGCACGCGGTCCAGCTCGATGGGGTGGCCGATGGACTCGTGGATCTGCAGACCAAGCTGCGAGCTGTCGAGGATGAGATCGAATTCGCCCTCGGGACACTGATCGGCGGAATGCAGCGCGATGGCCTCGGCGGCAATGCGGGGAGCGTGCGCCAGCAGGTCGAGCTCTTCCACTAACTCGTAGCCTTTGAGCTGATACTGGCCGCCGAAGGAGTTGGGGTAGGAGCGCTTCTGGATGTCGCCATCCTTATAACAGGTGGCCGAGAAACCGGCGCCCGAGGTCACGCGCGTCTGGTCGATCAGGCTGCCGAGCGTGGAGGCGAACACCTGGCGATGGCGCGTGAATTGCATCGAAGCCTCGGCCAGCGTGACGGCGGGGTCGTGGCGCAATTCGGCATCGACCGCCAGCAGCGCACCCAGGTTGCGGTCCACGGAAATCGAAAACGGGTCGATGCGGCAAGGCGACGTCCACACCGCCTGGTAAGCATCGACCGGAGCCAGCACCACATCGTCTTTCTTGGCGGCGGTGCCGGCGCGGGCGATTTCGACGGCCAGTGCCGCGGCGCGAGCGATGCCTTCGCGCGTCAGGTCGTCGGTAGCCGCGAACCCCCAACAGCCGAAGGCCAGTACGCGGATGCCCACGCCCACAGATTCGGAACTGGAGACATGGCCCGCCTTGCCGTTCTTGGTGCTGACGTCGCGCTCGCGGGTTTCGATGGCGCGCACGTCGGCGTAATCGACGCCGCGGCCGGCGGTGAGGTCGAGGGCGAGGAGAGCCAGGTCTTTCATCGCGGTGTGATCAGGCCGCCGAGCTTATCCTGCTCGCCCGAGGCAGCGCGCGGGAAGCGCGTGGAATAGGCTTCGGGGTACTTCAGGCCGGAGCCGGTGTTGTACAGCACCATGCGGTCGGTGGCTTTGAGGAACCCTGAAGCCAGCAGCCTTTGGGCGGCGGCGACACAGGCGGCGCCTTCCGGAGCGGCGTAAATTCCTTCGTCGGACGCCAGTTGAATGCCGGCTTCCAGCATTTCGTCGTCGCTGACGGCGAGGGCCGTGCCGCCGCTCGCGCGCACTCCTTCGAGCACCAGAAAATCGCCCAGCGCTTTGGGCACACGCAGGCCCGCTGCCACGGTGTGAGCATTCTCGAAGAAGGTGCTGCGCGGTTCGTTGGCTTCGAAAGCGCGGACGATGGGCGCACAACCCTCCGCCTGCACCGAGATCATCTTGGGCCGCTTCCCTCCGATCCAGCCGAGGAGTTCCATCTCCTGGAAAGCCTTCCACATGCCGATCAGACCCACGCCGCCGCCGGTGGGGTAGAAGATGGCGTCGGGGATTTCCCAATCCATCTGCTCGGCCACTTCATAGCCCATGGTCTTCTTGCCTTCGATGCGGTAGGGCTCCTTGAGCGTGCTGACG
>Ga0181529_10004924_pt1 | contig 14180 bp, 19 predicted proteins | sample PEATcosm2014_Bin_36_FD_119763 | JGI IMG/M metagenome (GOLD analysis project Ga0181529, IMG submission 119763) | Peatland microbial communities from MTU Mesocosm Facility, Houghton, MI, USA - PEATcosm2014_Bin10_30_metaG | ecosystem: Environmental > Terrestrial > Soil > Wetlands > Peat | place...
CCGCCCGCCGCCGCCGTTCGTTCAAAGCTGCTTCAGACAACTTCCGACCGTCGATCCTCTCCATACTTCATTAGACGGAAAACCACTCGAAATGTCTCACTCGTTTAGGGCCGGATCAGTAAATTGGAAACAATATCCAGAATTGCTTGCTTACGCGTGTCAGCAATCGGCTCTTTAAGTAGTGAAAGTATTTCTATAGTCGTCGAGCCGCGCGGGGTTCGTGCGATTTCATGCGAAGGCGAAATCTCGGCTTTTGGCTGTGTCACAGATTGAGAATCGCTCTTCCTTCTTCCTTGAATTGTTTTCATGGTCTTTTTGAGATCAGCTCTTCTGGGATCAGCCGCTAACCTGCAGGCTGCCATGCAGGCACCGTCTACAATCAAATTCTGCCGCGATGTATTATTCAAAAAGTCGCGTGCGTCTCTATAAAACATCTCATATGTATCGTTACCGAGGAGTTTACCTTCTGCTAACCCTATACCGACATAGCGCAAAAATGGAGATACTGGTTGGAGCAGATCGATTCCTTTGATAAAGCGTTCAACCTTATCAATACTATGGATCGAATCGAAGTAGAAGGCGTAAATATCTCCTCCTCCGGAAATCTCTCCAAGGCATTCCGGCGTTGATGCAGCAACGGCCGGAAGGAGGATCGATGAAACCGTTTTCGAGAAGCCGGGGAAAATGATGGCCGCGTTGATGCTGCCGTAACCGCGCATATCGCTCAAGCAGAGCACTAAAAACGTGTTCTCTTGCTTCATTGCATACCAGCTTCCCGAGAATAGATCTCCTTTGGATTGGCCGCGCACGCGCAAATAGCATACATTAGCATGGTATCTACCGAGTATCCCATCCTCCCACATTTTTTCGGAAGGGCGGGTGGCCCACTTCTCGATTCTGAGATGTGGGAGACGAAGAGCCCCAACTCGGCCGGTTTTCCAAACCGAATGCCGGGTGTCGCGTCCTTGGCGCGTCGTTGTCTTTGCGCCCAAGGGTGGGAGGCCAAGGATCTCAACCAGCCTTGTGAACATGGAGTTTACCCGCATCATGCCCATTGAGATTCCCAAGCCGGTGCGCGCGGCAGCGATTGCTTCGCTGCGGCGCTACTTCGAAGAGAACATGGCCGAGCCGATTGGCGACCTGCCCGCCGGCTTGCTGCTCAATTACTTCCTCGAAGAAGTCGGACCGGTCATCTACAACCAGGCAATTGCCGACGCGCAAGCGCGCATGACGCAGCGTGTCTCCGACCTGAGCGGCGAGCTTTATGCCGACGAGCTTCAGTACTGGTCCAGGCTCGACGCCAAGCGAAAGAGCCGCCGCTAGCTGAATTCACTTCACAGGCAGCACTGGACATAGTCATATGACCAGTGATATGACTATGCCAAGGGAGGTTCTCTATGGCCTGGCAAGTCTACGACGCGAAGGCGCGCTTCAGCGAGTTCCTCGACGCAACCCTCAAGGATGGTCCGCAAATCCTCACCCGCCGAGGCGTAGAGACCGCTATCCTGGTCCCCATCGACGAGTGGAACCACCTCAAGGAGAGTGCCCGCAAGAGCATCCCGGACCCTCTGCTCGATGCGCGGGGTCCTCGTAGTATCCCCCAGGCCCCCCGCCCGGTGCTCAAGCTACGCCCATTTCCTTTGGACGATGACGAGCAGCCATGACCTACCTCCTCGACACCAATGTCGTCTCGGAGTTCCGCAAACCACGGCCTCACGGCGCAGTGGTTGCCTGGCGACGATCCATTCCTCTACATCAGCTCGCTGTTCCAGCCATTGTTCTGGCCGAGGCTCAGGCAGGCGTGGAGATTACGCGCAAGCAGGACCCAGCCAAAGCCGCTGAGTTGGAGTCCTGGATCGACGCCGTGGTGTCGTATTACACCGTCGTCCCCGCGGACGCGGCGATCTTTCGAGAATGGGCCCGTTTGATGCACGGGGTTTCCAGCGATCAAAGCGCAGACGCAATGATCGCGGCTACGGCCAAGATCATGGGACTGATCGTGGTTACCCGGAACGTGAAGGACTTTCATCGATTCAACGTCCGCGTCTTCAACCCCTTCGAGTTCGCCCAAGGAAATGCAAATTGACCTTTCATCTTGCTCCCCGTATCGGCGTATTGGCCATCCAGGGCAACTATGCCAGCCATTCGGCGGCGCTGACCGAGGCAGGCGCCGAGCCTTGCGAAGTGCGCAAGCCGGGCCAACTCGCCGGCTTGGACGGGCTGGTTCTCCCCGGCGGCGAGTCCACCACCATGCTCAAATTCCTTGAAAAACACGACTTCTTCAAAGCCCTGGAAGAGTTCTGCGGCAACCACCCGGTCTTTGGCACCTGCGCGGGAGCAATTCTGCTGGCGCGGGAGGTTCTCAATCCGCCGCAACGCTCTTTGGGCGTGCTGGATGCAATCGTGGAGCGCAACGCCTACGGACGGCAGATCGACTCGGCCATTGTGACCGCCGAGACCACCCTCGAAGGAGGACCGCTGGAGATGGTCTTCATCCGCGCCCCGCGCATCGTGGAGACCGGCCCCGGCGTGGAAGTGCTGGCCCGGCGCGACGGCTTTCCGGCGCTAGTGCGGCAGGGCACCGTGATGGCGGCTACCTTTCATCCCGAACTCTCTGCCGACCGGCGCGTCCACCGGCTTTTTGTGAAGACAGTGGCCGCATCTGTAAAATGAGAGCCCAGACCGGACCGCAGCGCCCGGCTTTCCACCAGATCAAACCATCCTCTCCGAATCCCCATGCGTCAAACTTAGAGTGGGAGTAAGCTCGTCCTCCAGAGAGGCCTGGCCATGCTTTCGACTTTTACGCGCGCTCCGGCGGAAACGCAACGGAAAGAGCCCGGAATCGGTGGCAAGCCGCCCATGGCCCGGCGGCCAACCGGCGGGGGCGGCGGCGGGGGCGACGACGACTGGAACCGCGAAAACCGAGGGCCGCGCGAGCTGCTGCATCGCATCCGGCGCTATTTGTTTTCCGCTCTTGCCGCCGATTTGTTCTCCTTCGCCGTGTTGGTGCTGGTCTTCTTTGCCCGCCAGTCGGGCATACGCATGGACCCCCGTACGCACCATTTCTTCGGCGATTGGCAACCCGTTCTTCTGCCCCCCATTCTCTACTTCAACACCGCCGTCTTGCTGGTCAGCAGCCTGACCATGGAGTTTGCCCGGCGGAACATCTTCCGCGAGATCGACGTGCTAGAGGAGTGGCTGGGGCTGGGCCGGCCGGCGCTGCGCCGCACCCTTCCCTGGCTCGTCGCGACCATCGCGCTGGGCTCGCTGTTTCTCACCGGCCAAGGGATTGCCTGGAAGCAGATGACCGCACAGGGGTTTGCGTTCGACCGCTGGTCCACACCGGCCAGCTACTTTTTCTACCTCATCACTGGACTACACGCTGTGCATCTGGTGGCCGGCATTCTGGCACTGGTCTTCTGCGTGAGCGCGCTCGGCTGGCTCAAGCGCGTGGAGTTCCGGCAGATTGCGGTGGACGCGGCCGCGTGGTACTGGCACGCGATGGCCTTGGCGTGGCTTGTACTGCTGACGGTGCTGACTCTCGGGCAATAAGGGAGGAATCTGGCGGGTGGACCCATGGCCTTGCGGCGGCACGAATGGCCGCCGCAAGGCGCGGTCGGAACAGGCTACGCGGCGCGAGGGCGCAAGAACGCACGGACGCGCTCGCCCAAGCTGGGCACTTCAGGGCATTCGAAATAGATCTGACGGTTGAGCGCCATCAGCAACTGAACCGCCTGAAGTTGTGTGTTTCTGGAGGAGTACGAGGCGCCTTCGTGCACAAACTCGTCTGTGAGGTACTCGATGGCATGGCCTAGAATCTCCAGGGCATGTCCGGCACTGGGGCTGATGCGGCGGCGCTTAGAGGCGGTGCAGGGCTGGGATTCGGCCGGCACTGAAAAGAGGATGCTGGTTGTGCTTGTAGCTGCCATTGGATTGCTCCTCAGCCTATACATCGGCAATTAGAGTACGAAATTCAGAACACGGAAGTACCAAATTGAGCAGAATCGCAAAACAGGGATCAAACGTTGCAATGGTCGTGCAATGGCAACTGGCTTCCATTGAAACCCAAGCCTTGACGAGATCGTAGTGATGTGGATCACGCTTCCTCCGGTCGTGCAGAACCCGCAACAGACCACAAATCGCGCTAGGGGGAAGGGCATGGCCGGCATATTTCCGTCGATCGACGGAACCCCTGCGAGCCCATTTTGTAAACCCGCCGGGCACGCCGGCTCTGGTTTCGCTCTTGAATCGGAGGTTTAAAGAAAGAGTCTCACAACGAGGGGAAATTATCTGCAAATGGCCGCAACTGTGCTGCGCGGAGCCAAGGTCTTCGGCCCCGTCCCCTGCCGCCTGCGCGGGTTGGACCGTACCTCAACCCGGTTTGCCTTGACGGGAGGCGGTTGAAAACCTAATCTCAATCCAGCATCCTGTTGACCGAAGTCTTCCCGGAGCAGTCGCCGGGACGGCTGACCGGATGAAATTCCCTGGGACCGATTCAGACTGGGCCGCCATGATCCCTTACCACTGGCAATACCTGCCTTTATTGATGCAAATCCTGGCCGCCTTCGGGTTGGGGCTGGGTATGGTGGCCGCCTCGTGGTTTGTCGGGCGGCATCGCAACACGGTCACCAAGCTGGAGGCCTACGAATGCGGAATCGTAGCCGTCGGCGATGCCCGCGGGCGATTCAGCGTGCGCTTCTACATGGTGGCCATGTTGTTCATCCTGTTCGACGTGGAAGCGGTCTTCATGATGCCCTGGGCGGTCATCTACAACCAATTGCCGCGGATCACCGGTTCCAGGCTCTTCGGCTTCTGGGAGATGCTGGTCTACCTGGGCTTTGTGGCCGTCGGACTCTACTACATCGTGCGTAAAGGCATCCTGAACTGGAGCCAGGACAAGGCGGACCTCTAGCATGGCCGAGCCAATCAAGAATTCACTGGAAGGAAAGACAGCCGTGCTCGAGGGACTACCCGAACACCCGGCGGTCAAGGCGATCGCCGGCTGGAATGCCGAGGCCCTGACCGACGCCAAGTTCGACCGCGGCGAGCTGACCCTGACCGTCGCGGCCAGCCAGATTCGCGGTGCGGCTGCCGCAGTGCAGGCGGCCGGCTACAACTTCTTCGAAGACATGACCGCGGTGGACTGGTTTCCCTCTTCGCCGCGCTTCCAGCTCAGCTACCACATTCTGTCGCACTCCTTTAAGGAGTACATCCGGCTGCGGGTATTTTTGGACGGGGCTGACCCGGCCGTGGAGACCATTACGCAAGTCTGGCCGGCGGCCAACTACTACGAACGGGAGGTCTTCGATCTCTTCGGCGTGCGTTTCGAAGGGCACCCCAACCTGCGCCGCATTTTGATGCCCGACGATTGGCAGGGACACCCGTTGCGCAAGGACTACCCAGTGGAGGGGTACCGCTAAATGGCCAACCTTGACCTGCAAAGCATGCCCATCCTCCAGGCTCCCGTGGCCGAAGGCGCCAAAGACCAGCACATGGTTGTGAATATGGGGCCGCAGCACCCCGCAACGCACGGCGTGCTCCGCCTGGTGCTGGAGATCGACGGCGAAATCGTCGTCCGCCTCTACCCCGAGATCGGCTACCTGCATACCGGCATCGAGAAGACCTGCGAGGCCAAGTTTTACCAGCAGGTGGTGCCGCTGACCGACCGCGTGAACTATCTTGACCCACTTTCGAACAACCTCTGCTACTGCCTGGCCGTCGAGAAATTGCTCGGCCTGGAGATTCCCGAGAAGGCCCAGTGGCTGCGGGTCGTGCTGGCCGAGCTGAGCCGTCTGAATTCCCACTTGATCTGGCTGGGCACGCACGCCATGGACATTGGCGCGCTGACGGTCTTCCTCTACACCTTCCGCGAGCGCGAGGAGATTCTGAGGATCTTTGAAGGATTGGCCGGACAGCGGATGATGACCAGCTACTTCCGCATCGGCGGGCTGTTGATGGAGCCGCCCCTGGACTTCTTCGATCGCGTGCAGGCGTTCATCGGTATGCTGCCCGAGAAGATCGACGAGTACGCGAATCTTCTGACCGGCAACCCGATCTTCCGCAGCCGCCTCAAGGGCGTGGGCTATCTGTCTGCCGCCGACGCCGTGGCGCTGGGGGTAACCGGTCCCCCGATGCGCGCCTCGGGCGTGGATTTCGATCTGCGCCGCGATTTGCCCTACAGCAGCTACGAGAAGTTCCAGTTTCACGTCCCCAGCGCGACCGATGGCGATTGCTGGGCGCGGTACGAAGTCCGGCTGGTGGAGATGCGCGAGAGCGTCAAAATCATCCAGCAGGCGCTGGACGGGATGCCGCCAGGGCCGATCAAGGCCGACGCGCCCAAAATCGTGCTGCCCGACCGCGAGAAGATGAAGACCCAGATGGAGGCGTTGATCCATCACTTCAAGATCGTCACCGATGGCTTTGCCGTACCTGCCGGCGAAGTGTATCAGGGCATCGAAGCAGGCCACGGGCAAACGGGCTACTATGTTGTCTCGGACGGCACCGCCAAGCCATACCGCGTCCATATGCGCTATCCGTCCTTCGCCACCTTGCAGGCGCTGGAAACCATGTGCAAGGGCCGGATGCTGGCCGACGTGGTTGCCGTAATCGGTTCCATCGACATCGTGTTAGGGGAGATTGACAGATGAGCGCACGTATCAGGCTGAGCAACGATCCCTATATTGTGGGATTGAAGCGCCGTTGGGAGCTGGCCCAGGAATGGTTCGGCGGAATCGCAAAAGTGCTGCAGAGCGACCTCGAGGACTTCAAGAAGCAATCCGCAGCAGCTCCGGGCTCCGCATTTGCATTGGAGGCTCTCGACCTGCAAGTGATCGGAGGCGCGCCGGCTGCGGAGGGCGAGGCAAAGCATCCCTCCGAGCTGACCCTCTCGACCAGGTTCTCCAAGGTGAGGCTGGTGGCCAACGATCCTCCCGGCTGGCTCGCGATTGAGGTGACGAAGAACTCGCCTCTCTTCGACGGAGTTTTGCATCGGGGCGCAGTTGAGATCACGCTGGTGAGCCACCCGGCGCCTCATTCCGAAGTTCATTTTGTCGAGTGCGACTGGCTCTGCGCGGATGGCTCCGACTTCCCCAAGACCAGCGAAGGAGCAGCGGACAAGCTGTGGGATATTCTCTTCTTGCCGAAGGTCCGGCATCAGCTGGCCGCGGCACAGAAGGACGCCGGTCATTGATTTGGACGATCCGGGCGAGGCTGTCTGGCGCGAGTTGTGGGTTTCTCTCGCTTCCCTGCTGCGCAGCTACACCGCTCTGCACGGATTGAGCGGCAATCGCCAAGCAGCGGTGGAATCGGATGGCAAGCGGATCGTTGTACGCCACGGCGGGAGCTGGCTGGAGTTGGAACGGCAGGGCGCAACGGTTACATGGAAGCGTGAGAACGGGAGCAAAGATACCTTGGAATTGACTGAAGCGGGCCGGCTGCGAAGCAGTTCGGTCGAAGAAGAGATGGATATGGCCGCCGAATCCTGGGCGCGGGAGTTGATGCAATGAGCGAAGAAACCATGACCGTCTTTTCGCCCAAGCTGGCGGCGCGCTTCGACGCGCTGGTCCTGAAGTATCCGCTGCGCCGCTCGGCGCTGGTGCCCATGCTGCTTTACGCGCAAGACGAGATCGGCTACCTCTCGGACTCGGTGATCGCCGAAGTAGCCGAGCGCATCGGCATCACGGAGCTCGACGTGCGCAACGTGGCCAGCTACTACTCCATGCTGCGCTTCAAGCCGGTAGGCAAATACAACGTGCAGGTATGCACCAACATCAGTTGCATGTTGGCCGGAGCCTACGACATTTACGAGCGCTTCCAGGAAGAGTTGGGGCTAGGTCCCAAGGGCGTCACGGCAGACGGCGTCTTCTCGCTCGAAGAAGTTGAGTGCATCGGAGCCTGTTGCTGGGCGCCGGCCATCCAGGTGAATTACGACTTTCACGACGAGTTGAAGCCCGACCTGGTGCCTGGCATTGTGAGCGGCTACCGCGGCCGAGCCGAAAAGGAAAGTGCCCATGCCTAGACTCGTCTCCCATCCCGATGAAGTGAAGATTGTCACCCAGCGCTTCGGCAAGGGCGCGGCAAAGATCGCTACCTATCTCAAGCTCGGCGGCTACCAGGCCGCAAAGAAATGTCTGGAGCAGGGACCGGACTGGATTATCGACGAGCTGAAGGCCAGCAATCTGCGCGGCCGGGGCGGCGCGGGATTCCCCACCGGCCTCAAGTGGTCGTTCGTCCCCAAGCAGAGCGCCAAGCCCAAGTACGTGCTGGTGAACGGCGACGAGAGCGAGCCCGGCACCTGCAAGGATCATCTGATCTTCCTGCACGATCCGCACGCGGTCATCGAAGGCACGATCATTGCCGGGCTGGCCATTGGCGCCAAGCTGGGCTTCATCTATCTGCGCGGCGAGTATCGCTACCTGCTGGAAATCATGGAGAAGGCGGTTGCCGACGCATACGCCAAGGGATTTCTGGGCAAGAACATCTTCGGCTCGGACACCGAGTTCCAGATCATCACGCAGACCGGCGCGGGCGCTTACGAAGTAGGCGAAGAGTCGGCGCTGATGGAGTCGCTCGAAGGCAAGCGGGGCGTGCCGCGCATCAAGCCGCCCTTCCCTGCTGTCGTGGGCCTCTACGGCGGGCCGACTGTGATTAATAACGCCGAGACCATCGCCACCGTGCCGCATGTGATCGCGATGGGCGCGGCGGCCTACTCTGCTGTCGGCACTCCGCGCAACGGCGGCACGCGCCTGTTCGGCATCAGCGGCCACGTGGCGCGGCCCGGCGTCTACGAACTGCCCATGGGCTACAACCTCAAGCGAATGGTTTATGAGGTCGCCGGCGGCGTGAAGGGCGGACGCGGATTGAAAGCGGTGATTCCCGGCGGCTCTTCGACTCCGGTTCTGCTGCCCGAAGAGATCGACATCGGCATGGACTTCGACCAGGTGGGCAAGGCCGGATCGATGCTCGGCTCAGGCGGCGTGGTGGTCATCGACGACCAGACCTGCATCGTCGAGTTCGCGCTGCGCACCATCAGCTTCTACCAGCACGAAAGCTGCGGCTGGTGCATTCCCTGCCGCGAAGGCACCGACTGGATCAAGAAAAGCCTGACGCGCTTCCACGCCGGATTCGGCGAGGCCAAAGACATCGACAACATTCAGTATCTGGCGGAGAACATGCTGGGCCGCACCTTCTGCCCGCTGGGCGACGCCGCGGCCATGCCGATTCTGGGATTCGTGAAGAAATTCCGCAAGGAGTTCGAAGAGCATTTGAACGGGAAGGCTTGTGCGTTCGCCAAGCATGTCGATTTGGCGGTGGTGTGAAGTCTGGACTCGCTCGGAACTAAGTGGATTGGAGGGGGACGCTAATGCCGGTGGGATATGAGAAAGCGGAATTATTCCGGCTTGGCGCAGGTGCGAGCGGCTGGGGAGAGGACTTCATCCAAAGCCTCATCGTCGAAGACCCCGGGATACTAGGGCTTGGGAACCTAGTCGTAAAGGAAAAGGAGCGGCTTCAAGTCGGAGGCGGAAGGCTCGATTTTCTATTGCAAGATTCCCCCGTCACCATCCGCTACGAGGTCGAGATCCAGTTGGGTGATACCAACCCAAGTCACATTATCAGAACGATCGAGTATTGGGATCGCGAACGTAGAAATTCGCCGCAATACGAGCACATCGCAGTGATTGTCGCAGAGGGGATTACGTCGAGGTTCTTCAACGTAATTAGCCTCTTTAATCAACATATACCTCTGATTGCGATCAAAATGAATGCGATCAGCGTCGGGGGCAAGCGCTCCATCATCTTTACCAAGGTGCTGGATCACTCTAAGAAGTCAGTCGAAGAAGACGAGGATGCTGGAATTCCTGAAACAAATCGCTCGTATTGGGAGGAGAGGACATCGCAGGCTTCAATGACACTTGTGGACGAGATTGTAGCGATCGCCAAGAACGTCGATCCTGCGATTGGGCCTCGGTTCAATAAGGGCTCAATTCCATTGAAAAAGGGCGTGGAATTCTGGCGATTTCTGACCCTCTGGCCCAGGAAGAAGCACGTTAGGATGTCGCTACCGTACGCCCAATCCGAGCAAATCGAGGCTCAACTGACGGCTGCGGATATCGACTTTGACGAGTATGACCAACTGCGAAAGCGCTATATCCTGTTACTCGTTCCGGGCGATCTACCCAAGAAGACCGAGCTACTCAAGGCCCTTATCTCAAGTGCGTACAAGAAGACTGAGGACGAGGTGGCCGAAGCTGGGGATGAGTAACTGGACAGCTTCGCGGATGCAGAGAATGGAGTAACGCGAAGACGCAATGAAGCAGAAGTTCCTTGTCGTATACGAACACGGAAAGCGGAACTACGGAGGCTTTGCTCCCGACATTCCGGGCTGTTTCTCGACGGGCAAGACACTGACGAAGATTCGCAGTCGGATGCGGGAGGCTTTGGAAGCTCATCTTAAGTGGATGGCCGCCGATGGGAACATCATGCCAACGCCGGTGACAAGCAGTTTCAATTTTTCGACGGTTCACGATCTTGACGGTGAAGTGGATCACTATGTAGTTGAATGGATGGAGATTGAGGTTCCAATCTCTAAACAAAGCGGGGAAGCGTTAACGGCATGAGACCGCAGGAATTGGCAAGGATTCTGGAAGCCGATGGCTGGTATGTTACACAGCATACGGGCAGTCACAGGCACTATCGACATCCTGTCAAGCCTGGCCTCGTAATCGTACCCATGCATTCGGGCAAGGATCTGGGCACGGGAATCGCGCATAGCATTTTGAAGAAGGCGGGGTTGAAATGACACGGGAATACATGGTGGTCTTCGAGAAAGGCGCCAAGAACTGGAGCGCATTCTCTCCCGACGTGGAGGGATGTGGATCGTTGGGCGACGACCTGGACGAAACGCGCTGCCAGATGCGTGAGGCGCTCAAGGCCTATTTGGACGATGCGTTCCAGGCTGGCGAGCCGCTTCCCGAAGCCCGAAAGACACAAGTCGACTTCGAAGAGTTCGACCCGGAGTACGCAACCAAGCAATACGTTGTGGAATGGCTCTCCGTGCCTCTTCCCGAATCGATCTCCTCTACCCACCAATCGCAGGCCGCATAGGAAAACATGGCAGACGTAAATTTCATAGTCGATGGAAAGAAGCTGACGGCTCCCGCGGGGACGCTGCTGATCAATGCGTGCCGCAAGGCGGGCATCGAGATTCCGGCTTTCTGCTACTACCCTGGGTTGAGCCTGCAAGCCGCCTGCCGCATGTGCGTTGTGCGTCAGGAAAAAGTGCCCAAGTTGCAAACCGCCTGCACCACTACAGTGGCCGAGGGCCAGGTCTTCATCACCGACTCCCCTGAGATCGCACAGGCGCGGCGTTCCACGCTTGAACTTCTTTTAGGCAATCATCCATTGGATTGCCCGGTCTGCGATGCCGGCGGCGAGTGCGAGTTGCAGGATATGACCTTCAAGTACGGCGCGGGCGAAAGCCTCTACGCCGAGGCCAAACAGCATCGCGAAGAGCAGCAGTGGTCCCCGGCCGTCTACTACGACCGCCCGCGCTGCATCCTCTGCTACCGCTGCACGCGCGTTTGCGGCGAAGGCATGGACGTGTGGGCGCTGGGCGTGCAAAATCGCGGCGTGAATGCCGTAATTGCACCCAACGGCGGCGACAGGCTCGATTGCGAACAGTGCGGCATGTGCATCGACATCTGCCCGGTGGGCGCGTTGACCTCGGGCAGCTATCGCTACAAGACCAGGCCGTGGGAGATGAACCACGTGTCGACAGTTTGCACGCATTGCGCCGACGGCTGCAAGGTGACGCTGGGCGTGCGTCAGGTGAATGACGGCTCCGAGATTGTGCGCGCCGACAACCGCGACAAGAGCGGCATCAACGGCGACTTCCTTTGCGCCAAGGGCCGCTTCGGCTTCGACTTTGTGGAGAGCCCCGAGCGCCTGACCAAGCCGCTGGTGCGCAATGCCGAAGGCAAGCTGGAACCGGCCACCTGGGAACACGCGCTGCGCGTGGCCGCCGCCAAGCTGAAGGAAGTCCGCGACGGCAAGACTGGAAAGGCGGGGGGCGGCGAGGCCATTGGTGTGATCGGCTCGAACCTCTCCACCAACGAAGAGAACTACCTTCTGCAAAAGTTCGCACGCACCGTGCTCGGCACCAACAACATCGATCACGAGCGCACGACGGATTATGCGGCCTTTGCGCGCGCCATGGCGGGGCACGCGGGCAAAGCCGCCAGCCTGCGCGAGGCGGCCACGGCTCCGGCGATCCTGCTGATCGGCGGCAATCCAACCGAGGAGCACCCGCTGCTGGCCTGGAACCTGCGCACCAACGTGCGGCTGAACCGCGCGCGTCTCTACATCGCCAATTCCAAAGTCATCAAGCTGGAGCGGCAGGCCAAGGCCGCGCTGCTGTTGCCCGCGGACGGCTATGCGGCGTTCACAAACTATCTCGACAACAGCAATTCGGATTTTGCCAAGGCGGTGCTGGCCGAGGAATCCCTGCTGGTGATCTTTGGCGAGGAATATCGCGGCGCGCAGGTCGAGGCATTGGTGGCCTGGGGCCTGAAGCGCGGGAATGTGCGGTTCGCAATCCTGGGCGATCACGCCAACTCGCGCGGCGCGGCGGATATGGGCCTGCTGCCCGATCTGCTGCCGGGCTACGTACCGGTAACGGCTCCCGGCGCGTTTGCGCAGGAGTATCCCGGCCTGCCCACGACGCCCGGCAAAACGCAGCCCGAGATGCTGGCTGCCGCGGCCAACGGCGAATTGGGCGAGCTGTTGGTTGTCGGCGCCAACCCGCTCGCCAAGCCAGGGCTTGACCGCGAGGCGTTGAAGAACACTTTTGTCATCGTGCAGGACATCTTTCTCACCGAGACCGCGGCGCTAGCCGATGTAGTTTTCCCTGCCGCCAGCCTTTACGAAAAGACCGGCACGGTGACCAACACCTTCGGCGATGTGCAACTGGCCCACAAGGCTGCCGACCGCGCCGGGGTCAAACCGGACCTGGAGATTCTAGTTCGTCTTGTTAGCGCCTTGGGCGTGGATGTGAAAACGCTGGTTCCCTTCGGCGCCGGCAGCGTGACCGCCGATCTGGGCCAATCGCGCGGCGTCCAGGCCGGTGAGGCGGATCGTCACGCGGTGTGGCTGGCGGCCAACGGACTCGAACCCAAGTTGAGCCCCTTCGATCCGCTGGCGGTGCTGGACGAAATTCAGCGGCTGGTTCCGGGATATGCGCTGGACCGGACGAATCTGCTGGGCGGCAACGACGTGCCCACCGAGTCAGGCTTCGTTCCGGTCTCGGCAATCACGGCGGCTGCACAGGATGTAGTGGCTCCCGCGCACGACGGGCTGTTTACCTCGGCACTGCTGGGCGGGTATTGCACAGCGCTCAAGGAGTTGGATCGGCATCAGACGCACGAGTTGGCGGAGTCCGCCGCGGATTAGCAACGCTGAGTGAAAGCAAGCGCGGGTCCTTCGACTCGCTCTGCTCGCTCAGGATGACAAGGGTTTTGTCGCAAGAGAGGTTGACGTTACGTGACGATTTTGCAGTTTTTCCTGTGGAACCTGCTCAAGGTGGCGGTGGTGACGGTGGTGCTGCTGCTGGGCGTTGCCTACACCGTGCTGCTGGAGCGCAAGCTGGTGGGCCGCATCCAGAACCGCTGGGGACCCAGCCGGGTGGGCCCCTTCGGCCTGCTGCAGCCATTGGTGGATGGCGCCAAATCATTTCTGAAAGAGGATATGATCCCCACCGGGGTTTACAAGCCTCTTTATCTGCTGGCTCCCATCCTGGCGCTGGGCTGCGCGCTGATTTCCATCACCGTGGTGCCCTTTGGCGAGCCCAACGTAGGGCCGGGCGGCATCCACCTTTTCCAGATTTCGGACGTGAACATCGGCTTGCTGGTGATCCTGGGCGTCACCTCCATCGGCGTTTACGGCATTGCCCTGGCCGGCTGGTCGTCGAACAACAAGTATTCGCTGCTGGGCGCCCTGCGCTCCTCGGCGCAGTTGATCAGCTACGAGCTGGCCCTGGGCCTTTCGCTGGTGGGTGTGGTGCTGCGCTCCGGATCGCTCAACCTGCGCGTCATTGTGGAGCAGCAGGCCACCAAGGGCTTCCTGACCTGGAACATCTTTGGCGGCATGCAGTTTGTGGCCTTCTTCATCTACCTGATGGCGGCTTA
>Ga0181529_10004926_pt1 | contig 14162 bp, 10 predicted proteins | sample PEATcosm2014_Bin_36_FD_119763 | JGI IMG/M metagenome (GOLD analysis project Ga0181529, IMG submission 119763) | Peatland microbial communities from MTU Mesocosm Facility, Houghton, MI, USA - PEATcosm2014_Bin10_30_metaG | ecosystem: Environmental > Terrestrial > Soil > Wetlands > Peat | place...
CCAGATTCTCCTTGATGTGTGCTTGGCGGCTCACCTCTTGGAGTTTCTTGGATGGACTCCCGAAAATGTCAAACTGCTACTGCCTCCCCGGCAGAGCCGGGGGAACTCCCTGTTGGATTAGGCCCGTCCGCCGGCCCTCAAGAAATGCCCGCTCTTGCCGCCCGATTTCTCTTCAAGCTGAACACTGCGGATAACGATGGCCTTGTCCAGTGCCTTGGTCATGTCGTAGACCGTGAGGGCCGCGACGGCGGCGGCGGTGAGGGCCTCCATTTCAACGCCCGTGGGCCCGGTAGTGGCAACAGTAGCGGTGATGCGGACGCCTGTGGGCGCGATCTCCGCCCGGACATCGACATGGGTAAGCTGCAGCGGATGGCACATGGGGATCAGGTCGGAGGTGCGCTTGGCTGCCTGGATGCCGGCAAAGCGAGCCACCTCCAGCGGGTTTCCCTTGGGGTTGGCGGGAAGAGCCGCGAGAACCGCCGCGGAGAGCTCGACAAACGCCGATGCGGTCGCGGTGCGGCGGGTGGGCTCTTTGGCGCTGACATCGACCATTACGGCTTGGCCGGAGGCGTCAAAATGCGAAAGCTGGGACTGCGGGGATTCGGGCATGGGGTCCTCAGGGAAGCAGAATGCGTACGATTGCGCCGGGTTCAAGGTCGCCGGCATCTTCCGGTACGACCAGGAAGCAGTTGGAGAGGGCCAGGGCGGTCAGGTCGCCGGAGCCGTGCCAGGGGACGAAGGCTGCCTCCGGTGGCTGGCCGTCAAGTGCACTGAAATTGCAAAACGCAGGCAAAAAGCGCGTGAGTCCCGGCTTGCCGTTGCGGTCGGGGTGCGGGGCCAGCCGGGCCAGGGCGAAGCGGGGAGTGCCCTCGCTGCTTCCGGCCAGAGCGGCCAGCACCGGCGCGGCGAAAAGCAGAAACGTGACGGCGGAGGAGACGGGATTGCCGGGAAGGCCGAAAAACGGCAGGGTCGGCGACTGCGAGCCGACGCCCGCGCCGCGGGGCAACTCGCCAAAGACCGTCGGTTTCCCGGGCTGGATGCGAACGCCGGTGAAGTGAAAGCGCGCTCCCATGCGGTCCAGCGCAGGCTCGACAAGATCAAATTTGCCCGCCGAAACGCCGCCGGAGATCAGCAGCAGGTCAGCCGTGACGGCCAGGGCGAGAGCGCGGCCGAGCGCCTCGGCATTGTCGGCCGCGGGGGGCAGAATCCACGGTTCGCCGCCCGCGGCGCTCACCAATGCAGCCAGCATGGGAGCGTTGGAGTTGTGAATCTGCCCTGGAGAGGGGGAGGCGTCGACCGGCACAAGTTCGTCGCCGGTGGTGAGGATGGCCACACGGGGCCGGACAAAGACATCCAGGGCAGAAGACCCGCAGGACGCGGCCAGGGCGATTTGTCCGGAGTGCAGTACGGCTCCTGCGGAAAGCAGTTCGTCCCCCGCGCGACCCTGCGCACCCTGGGACACGATATTCTCACCGGGCTTGATGGTGCGCGGCGGTACCAGCCGGACTTTTCTCCCAGCGTCTCCGTCGGCAGCCAGTTCAACGTGCTCGATCATCATCACGGCGTCGGCGCCTGCGGGAACCGGGGCGCCGGTCATGATCTCCCAGGCAGTTCCGGGCAGCAGCGGGCCAGACGGAGCGTCGCCGGCTCGCACTGCGCCCGCAACAGTGAGGAACCCATGGGTGGAAGCTTCCGCGGCATGGCAGGCGAAGCCGTCGCGGGTGGAGCGGGAGAAGGGTGGTTGATCGCGATCGGTCAGGATGGGGCGGGCTAGGACCCGGCCGGATGCGTGGCTAAGTTCCACGCGCTCGACTGCGGGGCGGAACCGGCTCAGCCGTTTGGCGTGAGCGGTGACCATCGCCGCGGCCTGGTCGTAGCTAGGCAGAGCGGACTTCATGAAGGGATTGTAGCGGGTTCGCCAGCCCGCATGTCGAACAGCGTCCGCAAGACGCGAAAGGCGCTCCCGGCAGCCGGGAACGCCCTTCAGCGACGAAGCAAAAGACTCGCCTACTTCCTGGTGGCCTTGGGGGCCTTGTAGCTGGAGTCGATCTTCTGCCCAGCCTGGTCCAGAATGCCCTTTACCTCAGTGGCATAGGGTCCGGTCGGGGCTAGTTGCAGGTACATCTGGTAGGAATCGGCGCAGCCGGGAGGCAAAACGATACGGCCCGATTTGGCGTCGAAAGTTGCTTTCTGAATGAGTCCCTGGCCCTTGAGGTAATAGAGCAGGGGCTGGTTGGGATCGATCTTGATAGCCTCGTCCGCAGCAGCTACCTGGGCGTCGCCATTATTCATCTGGAAGAAGATGACAGCTTCGTTCTTGAGGTAGAAGGCGGCCTGCGTCGGGTTGATTTTGGCGGCTGCGTCATAGGCCGCATTCGCCTCGGGAACCTTGCCGGTGCGGGCATAAATCTCGCCCAAACCGCTGTTGGCCAGTCCCTGAATGGCGATGTTCGGCTTTTTGGAGGCGGCCTCCAGGTCAAGCGCCTTCTTGTAGGTAGCCTCGGCTTCGTCGTACTTCTTCAAGCCGACCTGCGCCTGCCCCAACTGCGCCCACAGGACCGAGGCGTCGGGCTTGGCCTGGGTGTCTTTGAGCATGAGGGTCTCGATTTCGGTATACTTCGCGGCCTTGACCTCCGCTTCCTTGGCATCGATTGCCTGCTTGGTAGCCCCGGCACCGAGGGCTTGGACTGCCGCTGCACGCGCGCCGTCGGCATCCTTGATGTCCTGGGTGACGATGCGCAGATCGGCGTTGAGGTTCTTGATGACTTCGTTGGCCTTCAGCGCTTCGGCATTGTGCTTCTTGAGTTCCTCAAGCTGCTTCTGCTGCTCCGCTGGAAGCTTGTCGACGAATTCCTTGCGGGACATGTCGATGTCCTGGAGCACGTCCTGGCCCACCACAATCTTGATGTTGTCGAAAGAATCGACCATCTTGTCGGGCGGTGTGTCGGGCTGGCGGAAGATCACGGTGTAGGTGCCGGGAGCCGCTTCGCCGCTATAGTCGCCGCTGGAGGAGACCGGGAAGGTGTATTTCGAGGTGTGACCACCGTCGTTGGAAAGGCTCACCGAGCCGACCGTCTGGGACGCCCCGGTCGGATTGGTCACGTGGCCGTGAATTTTACCCGTGGGCCCCGTAGGCGTTTGCTGCGCAAAAGCGGGCAAGAGGGCGAATGCCAGCAAGCCCAGCCAAAGTGAAATTGTGCGTTTCATCTGCTTCTCCTTGGGAGCGGCGCGAACGAGGCTGCCCGCGAGCTCAAAAAATCGTATTTTGCCGGCTCATGCACCGGCGACCGCCAACTGCGATTCCCCAGCGTGTGAGCCTTTGCATCCGAGTGCCAGGGGTCCTCAAAAAAAGCCGTAACAACACATCGCCCCGGTAGCCGGTCGCATTTGAAAACCGGACCGCCGCGGCACTGGAACCGGCACGCGGACCGCTCCTCTTCGCAGGACCCACGTTAAATCCAATTGACCGCCCAACACAAGAGCGGAGGGCCAGTCTATGCGCCACCCGCTGCGACAAGGACAGGATTTGCGCCGAATCGGATCAATAACTGGGCCCAGCGACAGGAAGCAAGCCTGCCGTCAGAGAGTCTACTCTGGCTCACGCCACCATAGATTCCTCCTCCATCGTAGAGCCCAAAGCGAATAGCCGCGTGTGGCCTGTATCACACACTAGAATGAAGGCATGGCAACCACGATTCGCCCCGCAACCCGCGCGGATGTACCGCAGATTCTGGCCTTCATCCGGGCACTGGCCACCTATGAGCGCGAACCGAAGGCCGTGAAGGCGACAGAAACCGCCTTGGAACGCGACGGATTTGGTCCCAACCCCTTCTATTTCTGCCTGATTGCCCAGCACGACGGCCGGCCCGCGGGTTTTGCCTTGTACTTCTTCAATTACTCCACCTGGCTGGGGCGTCCGGGGCTCTATCTTGAGGACCTGTTCGTCGAGCCGGAGTTTCGCGGTCTGGGCATCGGCAAAGCGCTCCTGGAGCGGGTGGCGGCTATTGCCGTGGAAAATCGCTGCCCGCGCCTGCAGTGGGAGGTCCTGGACTGGAATACGCCGGCCATCGAGTTTTACCAGGCGATGGGCGCCGAGTTCCTGGATGAGTGGCGCAATGTGCGAGTGGCGGGCGAGGCCCTGAGGAGGCTGGCCGGAATTCCCGGTTTGCCCGAAGTGGACCCCACGGTTGCGGACCAGGAAACGGAGGCCGCGCAGTGAGGATTCGTGTGATTGGCGGCGGCTTGGCCGGCCCTGAGGCAGCATTGACTGCGGCGCGGCTGGGCTGCGATGTGGACATCTACGAGATGCGTGCGATGGTGGACGGAAAGCCGCGGCTGACCCCGGCTCACCAGACCATCGAGTTTGGCGAACTCGTCTGTTCCAACTCGCTGAAGAGCGAGTCGCCCAATACGGCGCCGTGGCTGCTGAAGCAGGAGATGCGGCGGGCGGGCTCCGCACTTTTGCGCCTTGCCGATGAAACCGCCGTGCCGGCAGGCCATGCACTGGCTGTGGACCGCATAGAGTTTTCGCGCCGAATTGCCGAGGCAATTGCTGCCGAGCCACGGATTCGCGTGTTTCGCGAGGAAGTGACGCGGCTGGACCTGGACGAAAACTACGCGCTCACCATTCTGGCCACGGGCCCATTGACTTCAGACGCACTGAGCGCCGAGATCGAGCGCATCACCGGCTCCGGTCACCTGGCCTTCTACGACTCCATCTCGCCCATCGTGGAGACGGACTCCATCGATATGGAGCGGGTTTACTTCGCTGCCCGCTGGGACAAGGGCACGGCCGACTACATCAACTGCCCCATGGACCGCGCCGAGTTCGACACCTTTCTCGACGCGTTGCTGGCAGCCGAAGCCGCCGAATCCAAGGAGTGGGAAAAACTCGATTACTTCGAGGGCTGCCTGCCCATCGAGATTCTTGCCCGCCGCGGCCGCGACACTTTGAGATTCGGGCCCATGAAGCCGGTGGGGCTGCGTGATCCGCGCACCGGCAAAACGCCCTGGGCCGTGGTGCAGTTGCGCAAGGAAAACCTCCGCGCCGACAGCTACAACCTGGTGGGCTTTCAGAACCACCTCAAGTTCGGCGAACAGGCGCGGGTTCTGCGGCTGATTCCCGGTCTCGAAAACGCGCGCTTCCTTCGCTACGGCCAGATTCATCGCAATACCTACATCCAGGCGCCGCTCCTGCTGGACGAAACCCTCCGGCTGAAGCAGAATGCCGGGTGCCCCATCCTTTCCACGCCTTTTGTGGAAAGGGTGGGAGAGCAACAACACTCGTCGGGGCCCGTACCGATGGAAACAAAACAGGGCCAGCCCCTTATGTTCGCCGGTCAACTCTCCGGCGTGGAAGGCTACACGGAATCCATCGCCACCGGCTTGCTCGCGGGCATTTACGCGGCTTCCCTGGCGCGCGGTGAAGAACCCGCGCCTGTGCCTCGCACCAGCGCCCTGGGTTCCCTTGTGCACTACATTACCCATGCCGACCCCAAGGACTTTCAGCCGGCGAACGTCACCTTCGACCTGCTGGAACCGCTCGAAGAAGAGCTGCGCAAGAAAGTCAGGGACAAGAAGGAGCGGCATCGGTTGCAGTGTGAACGCTCACTGGCGGCCTTCGACGCATGGTGGAGCGCGACGCCGCACCCGGCTGCGGAACTTCGCACGTAAGTTCTGCGTATTCCTGTGGTACGCTGTGCCTTCCCAGGAAAGGTCTCCTATGCGCGTCCTCTCTGCCACGGATTCCGTTTCGCCCGCCATTCAACGCACCAGGGAATTTCTCTTCAGGCCATTTAACTGGGGAACGTACCTGAAGCTTGGCCTCGTCGCGGTCATCACTGAGGGTTTGGGGAGCAGTCTCAATTCCTCGTCGCACGGTAGTCATCCGTCGGGAAATGGGCCATCCGGCCTGTCGCCGTTCCACCTCTCGCCGGAATGGATCGCGGTGATTGCCGCGGCCGTGCTGGTCGCATTGGTGTTGTCGATTGTGGCGTTCTATCTCATCACACGGCTGCGGTTTGCCTTCTTCCATTGCCTGATCCACAACACCAGGGAGATTCGGCCGGGCTGGCGGATCTATCGAGCGCCAGCGACGCGCTTTTTCTGGCTGAACCTGGCGGTGGGATTTTCCTTTTTGCTGCTGATGGCGTTGATTGCGCTACCGTTCGTAGCCGGGTTTTGGCGGCTATATCAGGAGACTCAGCAGGGCAACCCTCTCAATATCGGGTTGCTGCTTTCTCTCGCATTGCCTTTGATTCCGATTATCTTTTTGCTGGCGCTGGCTGGAATTGCGGCCGACCTGATTCTGCGCGATTGGATGCTGCCGCATTTCGCGCTGGAGAACGCAACCGCAGGTGAAGCATGGACCCGGGTGTGGGCTCGCATCAAGGCCGAGAAGAGGCAGTTTTTTGTTTACGCGCTGCTGCGTGTGGCGCTGCCGGCGGTTGCAATGGCCGGTATCTTCATCGTGCTGATCATTCCGGGGCTGATCGTGGTTGGTTCGTTAGCGGCAGTTGAGTACAGTCTCCACTCAGCCTTCGCAGACGCGACGGGCGGTGCCGCGGTCGCCGGCATTCTTGTCCAGATCTTTTTCGGCGTGGTTGCATTCGGCTTTGCGTTGCTGGCCAGCATCTGCCTTGGAGGGCCTCTGAGCACAGGAGTACGGGAATATGCGCTGATCTTCTACGGCGGCCGTTACCAGGCGCTGGGAGACTTGCTCTATCCGCCGCCTCCGGCCGTTTTGGGTGCACCGGAACTGGACTGACCTCGGCCACGCTTCGCCGCAGCACCATCCCCTCCCTCTTGTCCACCGTCTTTGGCGGACCGGGGCTCGACAGGCTGCGGAAAAGCTCAGCTTTGTAACAGGGCACGACTTCAGTCGTGCAGAAAAGAGCCCAAACAGGAAGGGGTTTTAACCCCTGCGGGACAGCCACCAGGATACAGCGGCCATTTTTGAAATGCGCTCCAGGAACCTTTCCAGCCCCGTCAGTGTCCAAGTAGACAGGGGATGGCGGCGACAGCGGGCGTCGCGGGCAACGTGTACCCTGAAGGTTGGAGTGTGTCGATGCGTTGGATTCCAATTTTGCTGTGTTCGGCGGCGTTGTCCGGGAGCGCAGCCGCTGCCTTGGCGCAGTCTGCGCCGGCCAAGGCCCCAGTTCCCCAGGGCGCTGCGCACCTGGTGCTTCCACCCATACCCAAGGCGCTGCTGCAGGACTCGTTTGCCGGGTGGGTGGCTGCGCAGCCGTTGAAGAAGTTGAGCGATGCGGCCCAAGCCGACCCCGCCAACACCGCGATGCTTAAGGAGTACGACTTTACCGACGCCGAACTGGGCGACTACAAGCGGAGCGGCGAGACGCTGAGCCTGCGCGCGCTGCGTTTTCACGACGCCAGCGGAGCCTACGGGGCGTACACGTTCTATCGCCAGTCGGGCTGGCCCAAGGAAGAAATTGGTACGGGCGCCACGTCGAACGGCAACCGGGTGCTCTTCTGGGTAGGGAACACGGTCGTGGACGCGAACTTCTCGCACATCAGCCCCATGTCGGGGTCGGAACTGCGGGAGCTGGCGAGCCAGATTCCCGTGCCGGAAGGCAGCCGGGCCTTGGCGCCGCCCATTCTGGCCAACCTGCCGCAGGCCTCGCTGGACGGGCAGACCACGCACTATGCACTGGGACCGGCGGGCTATGCCGGCTCGGGAGGCGTGCTGCCGCCGGATCTGGTCGGCTTCGACCGCGGCGCGGAAGCCGTGACCGCAACCTATTCTCTGCGTTCGGGCCCGGCCACGCTGACCATCATCGACTATCCCACGCCGCAGATGGCCGCCGCGCAGGAGACTCGCATTCGCGCCTACATCAAGGCGGGCAGCCAGGCGCAGCCAGCCTGGCCCAAGCCGCTTATGGACTCCGACCTGGCATCGCTGGAGGTGCGGCGAAGCGGGCCGCTGGTTGCGCTAGTCAGCGGGGACGCCATCCCCGACGAGAGCCACAAGCTGCTGGCAACGGTGCACTTTGAGTCGCAACTGATGTCGATTCCCCAGCCAACGGAATCCGAAGTTACAAAGACCGGGAAGCTGCTCCTGGGGATCGCCACGCTGGTGATCATCGGAGCCAGCGCCGCCGTTCTCTTGGGATTCTTCCTGGGCGGCTTCCGGGCTCTCTATCGGATCGCGCGCGGCAAACCGGCCTCCTCGGTGTATGAAGCGGAGTTCATCAGCCTGAACCTGCGGGATTGAACAAAAGAAATTTTGTTAGGCATTGTCAGGCCGCATCTGAAGGGTTAACGGGTGGACAAACCTGTGGAAAACTGGTCCGAAACCCGACGAAACACCCCGAAAAGGCGAGATGCGGCAGGAGCGGAAAGGCGAAGACACGTCGAAGACGGGTCTAGGGCCTTTCCCGAAAAACAATTATCAAGTTATTGATTTTACATTACTTATTTCTTCTCGGATTTATCCTTGACACTCTCTTCCCCCGCCCCTACTATGCAGCCAGAAAGTTCTGATGGTTTTGCCTCCGTTGGAACTATTCTCCCTGAGGAAGGAGCTGCCCTGTTGCCGGGCGGCTCTTTCCGTTTTTGCACAGGTTTTGTTCAGGTGGGTCAATTCTTCGGTGTCTCCCCCGGCCGCCGGTCGTCGGAAAGCCAGGTACGGCTTACCGGAACGAACGCCAGCCGAGGTCCAGAAGCATGGCCCGGACGACCACCAGGGCAGTGACTGTGACGGCTGCAAGCAGGCAGGTCCAGAAGCCGATTCGGCTGAACGGAACAAAGAGGGTGGCCTGTCTGCCGGCAACGGTAAGCCCGACCTGGTCCGGCAGGAGCGCGCGAACCGCTACAGCCAGGATGAACCCGGCGGCCCAGACAATCGCAATTCTGAACGCAATCTGAAGCGTCAGTTCCATGATGGTTTTCCTCTTGCCGGTAGGATGCAGGAAAGGAACCGGCAGACAGGGTTTGGACGGGGAACTTTACCGCAGGCGAGCGCAACGATACAATCGAAAGGCAGGCCGAAGTAGCTCAGTTGGTAGAGCAGCTGATTCGTAATCAGCAGGTCGTCGGTTCGAGTCCGACTTTCGGCTCCATATCTCAGAGAGAACGGCCTGCCCAAAAGGGACGGTGCCGGTTGTGTGAGGATTGCGGTCCAAGAAGGCGGTAGAGCGGCTGTCAGAGAACAGCAACTCGACCGCCTTTTGCGTGGTCGGGCGTTTCCTGGCCAATCTCCGCTACTTCAGGCCCGCCGCAATTGCTTTCGTCAGAGACCCTTGGGCATCGTCGTGGTTCAGCGCCCACACGTAAGCGCCACCAAGCTTGTTCTTCTTGATGTAGGCCGTCTTGACAGCCACCGACGCGGGATCGTCAAAACTATAAAACGTACCAGTCGACGGATTGTAGAGCGTCGCGCCGACGCGCGCCGAATCGTACCAGGCGATGTACCCATTCTTGTTGATGAGGTTCTCGACCGTCGCGTAGGTCAGGAATCCCGGAGTCAACAAGGTGTCGCAGCCTGGCGCAGGAGCGGCCGGGTTGGCATTCGGACACACCCCTGATCCGTTCGCCAGCAGAACCGGGGATAGGGCAGTCGAGCTCTGGTACAGGCCATGGTTTACGTTGGGGACGCCCGTCCAGCCCACGGCGTAGAGCGGCAGGCCCATGGTGTACTTGGCCGCGGGCACGCCGGCCTTGAGATAGGCCTTTACGGTCTCGTCGATGCTGAAAGCCTGGTCACGCAACGGGTTATCGGCCGTTTCGTACAGCGGAGACTGCTCATTGGTTTGTTTGTCCCACGTCCCGGCGTAGTCATAGCCGTCGATGGTGAGGAAATCCACTTGCGCGGCGGCAGCCTTCAGGTCGATGTTGACATAGTTCTTTTGGCCAGCGGGGGAATCGAACGACAAGACGTATTTCTTCGCCGTGGTCTTCGACAAGGCGTCGAGTTGCGTGCGGAACTCCTTCAGCAGAGCAGTGAAGTTGTCCTTGTCAGCGGCAGCCGGGAACTCCCAGTCGATATTGAAGCCATCGAACAGGCCGGGCGCCTGAACGCCTGGTGCGATGTTCCCTTTGACGAACATGTCGATGCACGAAGAGGCAAGCGCTGTGCGGCCGGTCGCAGTACTTGCCGCTCTCACCCAGCCGGACGCATCGCCCAACTGTCCACCCAGGGAAATCAGCACTTTCAAGCGGGGATGAAGCTGCTTGAGTTGCAGAATTGCGCCGTAGTTTCCGTAGGGGGGCGCGGCGTACGGCTCACCGCTGACACTGGGAACGGATGTGTTCTGATAGGCGTCCACGGGATCGGCAATGGCGCACGTGGGCGCGGAAGACGTGGTCACATTGCCAAAAGCGTAAATCAGGTGCGTCAGTTCTCCGGCAACGCCATTCTTCTCGATGTCCGCAAGGTTGTGCCCCGAGTAATGGATGTTCCACTCCTCAAAGTACGCGCCAAAGATCCTGCCCTGATGGCTGTCTTGCGCAGCGGACTGTGAGAAGCATCCGGCGAGGACGAACAATCCAATCAAAGCCGTCCAGCGCCAGCGAGATAGTAAGTAACTCGACATAAGACAACTCCTTCATAACTTGTTCAATTCGGACCGCTGGCCAGTGTCCTGTCTCTGAAGTTCGCAGCAAAAAACATTGTCATCCTGAGCGGAGTTTGGCGCGTTTTCTTGCGCCAAACGGAGTCGAAGGACCTGCGGTTCGGGACCTCAACCTATGCAATGAAGTTCAGAGACGCCAGGGATTCATCGCCCCCAGGTCAACACGGTGGACGGATCATCCCATCACCACAACAACATCATTCACGGACCCGGCCGGCTGCGGCTTGATCGCGCCCTGCACCGGCTCTCCGTTGAGTGAGATCGCGGTCACGCCTTTCTCCACACCATGCGGATTCTGAACGGCGATTTCAAACGTCGCGCCTCGCCATTGCCGGGTAACATGGAACTCCTTCCAGTCGCCGGGAATGCAGGGATCGACAATCATGCCATCGAACCCGAGGCGCACGCCCAGTATCCAGCGCGTGACGGCCGTGTAGTTCCATCCCCCGCTGCCGGTGAGCCACGGGTGCCGCGCCCGTCCAAAGGCCGTGTGATCCTTGCCCATGACAAACTGGCAGTAGGAGTAAGGCTCAGCCTGGCGAATTTCGATCAAATCGTTCTGGTTATAGGGAAGCAGCGAGTTATAAAACTTCATGGCTCGCCCTCCCCGGCCCAGCTTGCACTCCGCGATGACAGCCCATGGATTGGGATGGCTGAAGATGGCGGCATTCTCTTTCACCCCCTTGTAAACGCGGCCGATAAAACCTATGTCGTCATTGGGCTTGGAGAACGCCGGCCAAACAAGATGAATGCCATACTCTGAGAACAGATACTTATCCACGGCATCCATTGAAGCTCTGCCGTGTTCTGGAGAGGCTGCATCGGAAACTACGGCCCACGTATTGCTCTCCAGAAAAACCTTGCCCTCTTCGCATTCCTGCGAGCCAATCTTCAGGCCTTTGGCGGTAAGTCCGCGCAGGTACCACTCGCCGTCCCACAATTCTTTTTCGCACGCCGCGCGCACTTTTTCCGCCAGCGCACGATATTTTTCGGCGTCTCCGGTTCTGCCCAGGTATTCTGCAGCTTCGACAAAGGCGCGCAGAGCCCAGTGATGCATAAACGACACCATCGCGCTTTCTCCGCCGCCAAGATTCAGGCAGTCGTTCCAGTCGGCCCTCAGGCCCTTGCAAATGCCGGTTTGGCCCACTTGCTCGGCAGAGAAATTCAGGGAGCGCTTGAGGTGCTCGTAGACCGTGGCCTCACCCTCGTCCGCGAAGGGCAAAACCTGGTCGAAGAGCGCAACATCGCCGGTTTCCTTCACGTATTCGCAGGTGGTGACGACGATCCACAGCGCGTCGTCGGAACATGCGTCTTTGATGCCGTGAATCAAACTCTTGCGGTCGACCGCATAGGCGATGGTGGGCGACTTGAATGTGGGCGCCTTCTGTTTTTCCGGATCGAACCAGTCGGGGTCGAACAGGTGCAGCCCGTAGCCCTGGCTGACTTGCGCCTTCAGTAACTCGACGATGCGCTGCCGGCACTTCGCGGGGTTGGTGTGAACCACGCTCATCACATCCTGCGACGTATCGCGGAAGCCCAACCCGGTGCGCCCGCCGACTTCGATGAACGATGCAAAGCGCGACCACACAACGCAGGTCTCCGCCTGGTAAAGCGTCCAGATGTTGACCATGGTGTCCAGACCCGGATGCGGAGTCTTGCACTGGAGGACGGAAAGTTTCTTCGCCCAGTAACTCTTCAGCGCGGCAAACTCCTTGTCCACATTGGCCAGGGTGGAATATTTGCTCTTGATCTCCTTTCCTTTTGCTCTTGGGCCTACGCCCAGCATGAACACCAGCCGGGATTCCTCGCCGGGTTCGATGGTCAGCTTTTTCTGCAATGCCCCGCAGTGGTTTCCGCCTAACTCCGCGCTGCCGGTGCACGCGCCCTGTTCGACAGCGAGCGGGTTCGTCTCCGTGCGGTAGTCACCGAGAAAACTGTCGCGCATGGTGTCATAACTGTCCGGCTCGAAGCTACCGGCAAAGTAATGGAAGGTCCATGGCTCGTAGAAGAAGTCGTACTCGATGACGCCATCCTGATAACTCGACCCGCTGGCATACAAACTCATCTGCAGGTTTTCATTATCGATGCCGATGTGGTGAAACGAAAACTCCACATAAGCGAAAACACTCAGCCGTCGTGGCTTCGCGCCCGTGTTCCTGATCTTCACGTCCCACAACTCAACGTCGTCCTCTATGGGGATGAAGAGCGTTTGCTCCGCGTGGAGGTCTTGATAGTCGCAGGAAAACTTCGAATAGGAAAGACCGTGGCGGCATTGGTAGTTCGCTTTGTCCAGGCTCTTGCTTACCGGCTGCCACGACACAGACCAAAACTCGCCTGTGTCGTCGTCGCGCAGGTAGACATAATGGCCGGGGCGGTCGAGAGGAACGCCGTTGGCGCGAAAGCGCGTGATGCGCTGGTGCTCGGCATTTTTATAGAACGAATACCCTCCCGCGTTGTGCGAGATGACGGTACACATATCTTTCACGCCGAGATAGTTGGTCCAGGAGACCGGCACATCGACGCGGTCGATCACGTATTCGCGATTGTCATTATCAAAATAGCCGTAACGCAAGAACTGCCTCCGATAAGAACTGAAGCTGGTGATAACTCGCAATGCTGCCGCGAGCGAAGCTCCCAGATCGTGTTTCGAAAACGCCTTGTAACAGGGCACGACTTTAGTCGTGCCGAAAATGGCCCGAAAATCGGGGGGCTTCAGCCCCTCAGGGAATTCAATCTTCCCCGCTCAAACATCCTGGAAACAAGCACTTATTGCTCCGCCGTCACAAACTGGCGCAGCCACTGAATCAGTTCCTTGGCTTTCTCTTCGGCGTCGGCCTGGACAGAAAGCCGCAGTACTGGCTCGGTCCCGGAGAAGCGCAGCAGCGCCCAATTCTCGTTTTCAAGCACGAGTTTGGTTCCGTCGAGGTGCGAAATCCCGGTCACTGCATACGAACCAATGTGGCTGCTCGGCGCATCTTTCAAGCGACGCGGCACGGCAATGCGCATCTCCGGCGTGGCTGGAATGCTCTCCTCCAAGTCATACAGCGGGCCGGTGATGGCGTACACGCGGTCGCGAAGTTCTGAAATCTTCTGGCCGGTGCGCGCCAGCATCTCTACCACCAGGGCCGATGCAAAGATGCCGTCCTTGCCCAGAATGTGTCCGCGAATCGTCAAGCCGCCCGAGGATTCGCCGCCCAGCAATGCGTTGTGCTTCTGCATAACGTTGACAATGTGCTTGAAGCCTACCGGGACCTCATAACATTCTTCGCCCAACGCGCGGGCGAGGCGGTCGAGCAGGTGCGTGGTAGCCAGGTTGCGCACCACGCCGCCGCGCTCGCCGCGCACTTCGTGCAGATACCAATAGAGCAGCAGCAAAAGATCGTTGACAGAAATGTAGCGGCCCAGTTCGTCGAGAATTGCGATGCGGTCGGCGTCGCCGTCCATCGCCAGGCCCACGTCGTAGCCGTCCTCCTCCATCTGCGAACCCAACATACGCAGCCCTTCGAGGCTGGGAGCCGGAGAGCGTCCGCCAAACAAGGGATTGTGGCGCTCGTGAATAAAGGTAACGCGGCA
>Ga0181529_10004927_pt1 | contig 14161 bp, 19 predicted proteins | sample PEATcosm2014_Bin_36_FD_119763 | JGI IMG/M metagenome (GOLD analysis project Ga0181529, IMG submission 119763) | Peatland microbial communities from MTU Mesocosm Facility, Houghton, MI, USA - PEATcosm2014_Bin10_30_metaG | ecosystem: Environmental > Terrestrial > Soil > Wetlands > Peat | place...
ATCAATGCCCGGGCGGAGAACCTTACAGAGAATAAGATGTTCCGGGATTTATTGAAGGAAAACCGCTGCCTGGTTCCTGCGAGCGGTTTTTTTGAATGGAAACATGAAGGTAAGCGTAGAGTCCCGTTCTATATCCATAAGAAAGACGAGCCGGTCTTTGGGTTCGCCGGGCTCTATGATATATGGCAGAACCCTGCCGGAGTGATGCTCCAGACGTATACGATCATAACGACAGCCGCAAATGAAGTGGTTGCCCCACTCCACGACCGGATGCCGGTGATCCTGAAACAAGACGACGAGGTTCGCTGGCTATCACGAGATGCACTGCCCGCTGACGAAATGCAACGGATCCTCGCACCGTATCCTGTGGAGGATATGGAGGCGTACCCGGTATCAGAGCGGGTGAACAAGACGGATGCTGATGATGAAAAATTGATTGAGCCGGTAAAGGGACTGTTCTGATTTTACATGAAGTTTGTCAATAAAAACGATATATTGAAACTTCGCATCACTTGTAATAAAGAGGTAACTATGATTCAAGCAGCAATCATTACCCGAAGACTGAAAGAAGGCAAAACGTACGAGGATTTTCGTAAAGCGTGGTATCACACTGTCGGATTTGGAACAGCAAACAAAATGTATACCATAATCAATGGGCTTAATCCACGCGAAATAATTGTTATCGGATTTAATGAAACGAGTATGGAACAGGTACGAGCGCTGGCTGAGATTGACATTAAGGAACGGCTCAGTAACCCACTCGATGATGTGATAGAGCCGGAAATAGGACGTACCTATGGAATCCTGATCGCCGAGGATGATTTTTCTTCTCCTGGTGCTCTACAATATAAGCCGGCATCTGTTAGTGGTAAAGAAACAGATCTAAAAGAAGTAGATCGAAATCTTAAGGAAGCGGCGAAAATTATCGCTGAAGTATCTCAAAAACGAGACCGAGCCAATAAATCAACGAAATAGCGTTGCAAAAAGAGCCGAAATAACAAAATAATTTATATTGATATCACCTTTTTCTGAATATGTATCAAATATCCCCACGTGACTTTTCTCAATTAAATCGTGAAATTAACAACGAGATTGAAAAGGTTTTGTTGAAGTTTGTTTCAGACGGTAAAATCAAAATAATTCCCGGAGATAACTCATTAAACTCCATCACCAACGGTGAGAAAAGAAAGCGAGGCAGGCCGCGTAAAATAAAAACTGACGAGAAAATCGAACCAAAAGAGAAGAGGCCCCGAGGAAGACCACGCAAAGTTAAAACTTCTGAGTCAAATCCTAATGACAGTCCTAAACGCAAACGCGGAAGACCGAAGAAAGTCGAAAAATCTGAGATATGAAAAGTCACATCGAGCTTATCAGAACCCGGTTGCTTTCAATTCTTCTTCGGGAATAACAGCACTCATCACTACTTTATCCGGTGTCCCGGCCGGGAAGAACTGGGAAGCACCGCAGCCGTTGAGGTAGATGATCCTAACCTCCTGAATAAGGGTCCGGTATTGCTCGGTAAATGCAGAGAATTCCTTGTTCAATGGCATCCGTGTGAAATCCATTGTCTGGAGATTGTGTGGAGTATATCCGGGTTTTATGATATCAGAAAGGTTCCCGTCCTTCCCGATCAAACGGATCTCCTTCACGGCCATTCCGTATTTATCCGCGAGGGCTTGGGCATCGGTATTGAGACTCATGAGGCGGTGCCCTTCCCTTTCTTTGGTTGTTCTTGTTGTACCGGTTGGATTGGCAGGGGATGCGAATGCATGTAATAGATCATCCTGTTTGTGAACAGCAGGCCGTCAGTCTGCCTGGAGAATACCTGTTCCGTGGGATGTGAGTCCCAGAATACCTTAAACGCAGAGATTAGTTCCCCGCTTCGTCCTCTTTGAATAACGGGATCCTGTCTCTTGAGATTGTCAAGTGTTCGGATGGCACTTTCCAGTTCGGGGTTTTTTGTTTCTGACATGTTTCGTTTTCACTCCTTTGATTTTGCGAGGATATCTCCAATGGCTTTCAACGATTCGGGCGGGATGAATATCACCGGTAAAGTGGCACCGTCTTTCTCGGTAATCTCCTGTTCGCGCTTGTCACGCCATTCCTGCGGCTGCCGGTTCTTGAGCCAGAAGATACATGCGGTAACGTCCGGGGCAACCTCCTTTTCGGTAATCTCTTTGCGGGTGGTGCCATCCGGATTCTGGATCACCCTCTTTTCCTGGTATTTGTAGCCAAGTGCACGTTGGTAGAGAGACTTTACGACCGGCGCATCCGCCTGATCTTTGCTTCCTTTTATGGCGTCGGAAAAGTCGGGATATTGCTTGCGCCATTGTTGGAGAGTATCCATATTCACGCCGAGAGCCTGTGCGATCTCCGGGTTCGTTTTTCCCATGAGACACAGTTCAGCCGCTTTTTGTGGGTGAAAGTCGGGTTTATACAGGCTCGGGCGACCCATTTTCTTCTTTTCACCGGGAGATTTCTTTTTGGTCAAGAAGATCTCCCGGCATACCTGAACGACGCGGTAATCCTGCGGTTACTGTTGGTCTTTTTCAGGTGCTCCATGCCGCCCTTCACCTTCGACAAATGGCCGTAATGGACGAGGTGCCAGCCATGTTTTTTAAGGGAATTGATAAGCGACACCTGCGACGTGACCAGGTGGACTGTAAACTGCCGGCTGGTATATAGTTCAGCGACGAATTCCAGGAACCGGGTACCTATGCCGATGCCCTGGTAGTCGGGCAGGACAACCAGCCGGTGAACCATCTTGATCCGGGGGTTCTTGGGATGGGGAAAATGCCGGACAGCGCAGAAGGCTACGGGTGCGTTATTGATACAGCCAACAAAAATGTCCGTCCCTTTCTTGATCCCGGTGTTCAGATAGTGATACTTCCCAAAAACGTTCCAAAGTCTTGTGTTTCGGTGGGCGTCGAACACGTCAACCGTGATCTCTGGGCGTTTTCCGTCCCGAAAGGAAAAGGTCTGCTGATTGGTATCATACACCCAATCAGGTTGCAGCCATGCGATAATGTCATCGTGGCAGGAAACGGCGATGAACTTCTTACCCTGGTTCCGGATCGCTTTGTTCACCGCGAGAGAACACACTTTGGCAACGTCCCGATCGACCACTGACGTATATTCGTCAAACACGATCACATCGCGGTTTTCAAGCAGGGCCCGGGCGAGGTCGACCCGCATTTTTTCCCCGTTACTCAGTACGGCATAGGGTTTCAGCCACGAAGGCGGCGATGAAAAACCCACGGCGGTGAACATTCTGGTTATGGTTGCATAGGATATCCCGTCCGGCATCTCGTTCACGATGGCAGACTTGCCGTATACATGCGGCTCAATATAGCCAGCAGCGAAGATTTCCTTTGCGATAGTGGTCTTACCCGTCCCACTCCGGCCCACGATTAAGCCGATATTCCACTCTTTGCCTTCAATGGCAATATCACCGGTAAAATGTTCCTGGATGGTAGACGTCTGGAGGTCAAAGGCCCCCTTAACCTGCTCCACCTTGAACGTCTCGTCTGCCGTGGTGGTCTTTACAATGTCAAAACGCGGCACTGATACCCGGCCTCCACGAGCTCGTTGTAGGTCTTTTCCTGTTCGCTTTCACTGGAACAGGCGATAATGACTTCAAAGGCAGATTTCAGGGGAATATCGCTTGGTGCAACCTCGTTTTTCAACTGTTCCTTTAATTGCGCGAACTCCTTTTCATCAAAACCGGTCACCTCAAGCATCCCTTCCGTTTTCAGTTCAGCAAGCAGCACCGCAAGCCGGTCAGTATCCCATGACCCGCTTATTTTGTTGAGGGCGACGTTGAGGGCTTTTTCCTTGTTTTTGGGCAGGTTGATTTCCACGACAGCGATCTGCTCATGGCCAAGTTCCCTGAGCACTTTGAGCCGCTGGTGGCCGCCTATCACCGTCCGGTCTCTGTTGATGATCACCGGATCCACGTACCCGAACTCTGCGATAGACCGCTTGATCTGCTGGTATTCCGGATCGTCCGGTTGCAGGTCTTTTCTCGGGTTGTAGGGTGCTGCGTGGAGCTCGCTGACGTTGATTTTCTTAAATGCCATTTCGCTCATGGATTACGCCACTCTCGGACAGTTTTTTAAATAACAATACCCGCTGCCTTTGGGGTGTTTGCAGTTCGTGCCGCCCCGGACGTACCGGGCGTCGATGCACTGTGGCTGGATCGTTCCCTGCCAGTCGCTTTCTGTTATTTTTTTCATGGAATGAGCCCGGGCGGGATGAACCGCACTCTGAAGGTGAAGAGCTTTCCCGCCATGCCGGAAAGGCACAACCAGACGACAGGAAACACGGGCCCGAGGGGGGTTATCAGGAAATACCGATCAAGTGCAGGAGGGTAGAGCCACCGTACAACAACGCCGGCCCGAAAAGGATCTTGAGGGCGATGCTCATCCAGTCACCAGACCCGGCTTTTGTCAGGAACTCGTTAATCACGAAGCCCTTGATCCGGAAGAGCGTGGTACTATGCGTGGCTTCATACCCGGCAATAGAGTCCGAGTCCCAATAATGCTCCACGTCGGAAAACATGGGCGGACAGGCCGGGATGGATGCTCTGTCCGGGGCTGCCGCTCCTTCCTGTGCTGCGAGGAGGGCTACCATCTGCTGCCTTTTCGTGTGGTAAGGGATGCGGGGATCGTGCGTGTCTTTGAGATATTCCGGACCGCTCCAGGGGTCGATGCTATATCCGGTGCGGGGATCTACCGTTAGCAGTACTGGGGGTTGTGCGGCTATCCGGGCTTTGTCGGCGTCCGAGAGCATACCGGCTTTTAACCCGGCGTCCTGGCCTGCTTCCCAGACGTATTGTTTGTCCATCCAGAACGGCGGGCATTTCTGTATGTCGGCTGGGGAGAGGGCACGGAACCCGACATCAAAACCGTCCTGGTAGATGTGGTCGTCCCGGTAGCTGAACGGGATAAAGGAAATGATATTTCCCTGCTGGCACGGTGCAGCGTAGGGGTCGAAGGTGTACCCGGCCCGGGCGGTGGGGTTGTTCTGCGGAACCTCATTTGGGTCTGTTTGAACAGACATTTCGCTCACTGGATCGGGCCGTCAGTGATCCAGTATACAAACGTCTTACTGATGCCACCGGCTGCGGGTGAGAAGTTCCGGGGCGGGAGGATCTGGTTCGCTGAGGATGTGCCGGCTAGAGGAGGCGCCCGGGGTGCAACCTTGACGGTGACCTGGTGCGGGCCGGGGGCAATCAGGGACGGGTTGTTGTTGGGTACCCGGAAGAAGCCAAACCATGTGCCATTCTGTTGTGCGGGGTAATCGGTGCTGAACAGGAAGGAATACGACTGGTGCGGGTCGTGGATGGTGTGGGCATCGTCGCCGTCAAGGACAATATCGATAATAACGCTGTCTTTGATGCCTTCGTTGTTTACCGGCACCGAGGCTGGCGTTGCAAACTGGAGGCCGTATACGACGTGTTCCGCGTTCAGCATGAAGATGTGCTGGTTAATTGTGTCAAGCGTCTGGTATTCGCCGCCGACACCTGCCGGGCCGGCCTTATACAGCCCTGTGGGCGTTGCAATCGGGTTTGTCATTGTTACACTCCGTGCCTAAGGTGGCACATTACAAAAGAGCGTCTGATATTGACTTAGATAAACGGATTTTTTCAAGCACGATTTGAAGGAATTGCACGAGTTGAAAATGTTCGCACATTTATCTGGAGAAGGAGAATTTGAGGGTCTCTACCGACGTAATAAACTGTAAAATATATTTCCCAATCTTTATTGCCCATTATCCAAGATATTACGTAATCGGGATGTGCTGGCATTTTTCAAACCGTGGTACACCATGCTCTGCGTTGAATAAGCAGTATGTCACCCGGTTGGTCAGGAGAGGGAGTTGACGTAAATTGAATCTAAAACGATATAGTCTAGTTCTTGGATTGGTTTTGATTATTGCGCTGGCACTGGTGGCTCCGGTGGCGGCTGCTACGTATACCTGGACTGGAGCAGGTGTTAACAATCAATGGTCAACTGGCGCCAACTGGCTCGGAGGTGTCGCACCCACTGGAGGAGGAGATCTTGTATTCCCCGCTACTGCGGCGCAATTCTCGACTGTTAATGATTTTGCTCCCGGAACAACCTTTACCAGTATAACGTTTTCCGGAAGCGGATACACGATAGCCGGTAACTCTCTCTCAGTTATCGGTCAGGTGGATATAGGTGGCGGGGGGGCCACCTTCCTGACCGGCACAATCTCATCTGGGACTATCACCATAGTCCATGGCAGCACATTTGAGATAAGCAACGAAGGTAACATTGGATCCTGCTCAGTCGTTGACAATGGTGTCCTGGAGTTCTACGGATCAGATGGCACAGCCAGCGGTAGTATCAGCGGAACCGGCAGCCTTTTTGTGCTACCATCCTCCGGTTATAACGGGGTTATTCTGACGGGCGACAATTCGAATTTCAAAGGGTCTGTTATCTCAGATAGCACAAATGGTCCCGCGCTTCAGTTGGGCAATGGCGGAAGCTACGGGAACATCGGGAACGCCAACACAATAACTGTCACGGGAACCAATTCCTTAGTATTCGACATGAGCGGCAACCAGATTTTCAGCGGAAATATCGAGGATGGAGTCTCCTCCGGCTCCGTGATGAAGGAAGGGACGGGTACTGTGATAATGACCGGCACTTACTCATATACCGGGGTCACGACCGTCAACGCCGGCGAACTACAGGTTAGTGGCACTTACACGGCGGGGGAATTCACGGTATCCGGTGGCACACTCGGTGGCAATGGCACTGTCTGTTATGTCACGGTCGCCAATACTCCATCGGGCACGCTTCGCGGCGGAACCGGCTCACTCAATGCGGGAACTCTCACGATAGACGGGCCTTTAACATTCAATGGAGCATCATCAGCACTTAATGTAACCAGTGACGGAACACATCTTTCCAGCATTTCAGTGTCAGGCACGCTCACAGAACCCTCCGGAATGACGGTGAACCTTCTCGACCCAATGCCAGCAGGGACATATACGCTTATTTCAGATACGGGAGGCCTGCCCACGACATTGCCTACGCTGGGAACAAATGCATGCGGGAAGACACCGGTCTTTGCCTGGGTGCCAGGAACGGGACTGGTAGTAACATTATATCCAGCCCCGACTGTCACCGGCATCTCACCGGCAACCGGCTCATCACTTGGCGGTACAATTGTAACCATCACCGGCTCCTCCTTTACCGGGGCGACCGGGGTCTCGTTTGGCGGTATACCCAACACGACGCCCATCACAGTGAACAGTGATTCCAGTATTACCGCAAGCACACCCCCGACCACCGGTGCCGGTTACGTCGATGTAAAGGTCACGGCATTCGGCGGCACGTCTGCAGCAAACCCGCCAGCCGATTATTTCGGGTATCTCCCGGTCATTTCCGGCATTTCACCGGCCTCCGGCCCGACCTCTGGTGGCAATAGCGTCACCATCATAGGGGCAGGTTTTTACGGTGTAACCAGCGTGGCGTTTGGCAGCCAGACTGCAGTCGCCCATTCTTTTAGTGCCACGATAATCAACGCGACTGTACCGCCAAACATCCCGGCCGGTGCACTCGGAACCGTGAACGTTACCCTTACCACGGTCAGCTATAGTTTGCATCTCTATTCGGTGAACACGAGTGCCAGCGAATACACCTATGTAGGGCCCCCGATCATCACCAGTATCTTACCAACATCGGGATCGACCGCCGGGAATACCGCGGTAACCATCACCGGGACAAACCTTACCGGTGCAACGGCAGTAGACTTTGGTACCGCTGCAGCGACTATCACATCTGACACGCCAACTGCAATCACCGTGACAACTCCCCCCGGAACCGCCGGTTTAACCGGTGTTGTCGTGTATACTCCTGGTGGCAACACGGGGCCTGTTCCCGGGAATACGTTCACCTATATCGTACCCCCGACACCAACAACGGCCCAGTCCAGCCATGGCAGCAGCACCGATTACTGGATAAACAACGGTAACACCGGGACGACCTCCGGGTATACCGGCCCGGCTTCCACCCCGGCACCAGCCCGTCCAACACTGGCTCCTGCAGTGCAGCAGACCGTAAGTGAACCGGTCACAGCTCAGGTTACAGCCTCTGACACGGTACCGCCAGTTCCAACCAATACACCGAAATCCGGGCTCGATGCAATACCGGTTCTCGGTGCAATCGGCCTGTGCGGGGTAATCGTCCTGTTCCAGAAAAACGGGAATTAATCTTTTTTTTCAGCCTGTTTTCATCGGCCTTTTGGTTGTAAAATCGTTGCATAAACACTAGCCCGTTTCGCGCAGACCGGGCAGACTGCTGGGTGATCGGGAGAACATCCCTCCACCGGCAACACCCGCTTTATACAGACCCGTGGGCGTTGCAATCGGGTTTGTCATAAGAAAATACTCCGTGCCATTAGGTCACATTACAAAAGAGCGTCTGATATTGACTCAGATAAACGGACGTTTTCAAGCACGATTTGAAGGAATTGAAAATAGATGCAAATTTTTTAGGCGGTCATAAAGTACTGGTATGTCATGATTATTTGGGGTGATTTTTAACAAGGGGAAAAATTGGAATCCCCCCATAAATGCATCGGAATCTCAATTACTTCCTTTTTATTGTTTTTTGCAAAACACCTATAATTCCGATACCACCTAAAACTATCAGAGGAGAGAGCGGCGCGGGTGTTGTGAAGGAAGTTCGATTTATGGTTTGGGCAGAGGCAGATGGCGGTTGATAAAATTGTTGAATCCGGCTATTCAAGGTATCTCCAACATAGATATTCCCGTTCGGACTTACTGCTATAGCTTTAGGAGTATTGAACTGGCCATTGCCGGAACCTAACGACCCCCACGATCCCTCATATCTCCCATTTGATGTGTACTCTACAATACGGTTATTATCGGTATCGGTAACATAAACATCCCCGCTTGGGCTTACCGCAATCCCCACAGGATTCTTGAACTGACCATTGCCAGCACCTTGGGACCCCCACATAGTGATATAGGTTCCGTTTGATGTGAACTTTTCAATACGGTCGAAAAATGTATCGACAACGTAGACACTCCCATCAAGAGGACTTACCGCAATCCCCCCAGGGATATCGAACTGGCCGGCACCAGATCCCGACGATCCCCACTGTGTTACAAAACTTCCTGATGACGTAAACTCTTCAATGCGATGATTATTAGTATCAACCACATATACATTCCCGTTTGGATTTACCGCTATGCCGGTGGGGTAAATGAACTGATCGATGCCGGAGCCATTCGATCCCCACTGTGTAACAAAACTCTCTGATGAAGTAAACTCCTCGATGCAATTGTTAAACTCATCTGAGACATAAAAATCTCCAGTCTGAGGACTTATCGCTACTCCATAAGGACCGTTGAACTGGCTATTACTTGAATTCCAAGACGATAATCGAGAAATGAATATCCCTGTTGATGTGAATTCGTCAATATGGTTGTTACCGTCAGCATCATAGACATTCCCATTCAATGGGTTAACCGCAACTCCAACAATATAATTGAACTGGCCTTCCGAATTACCAGTTGATCCCCACTGACCCACATAGGTTGGAGGGGTGAATTCTGCACTGACCGCCGCACCAAAACCGGCCATGATAGTGACAACAATTAACATACCCAAAATAGAGGGTATCCTGTTTGCGAGCTTACCAATAGTAAGACGTTTAATCATGATTTCTAACTCCTAATAATCTGATATGCTCTCTTCTTGCCGACACCGGCGTTTGATTATTGCGAATAGGAGATCGATGACAACTGAAGTTTTGGAGGGAGTAACGATGAGTCATCTCTGACGACCTTCCGGGGATTTGAACCGGCATAGAACATAGGGAATCATTCTAAACTGATGTATACTTATTATAACTTTAAATGCTGTGAAATTTATTTTAACAATATATATTCATCAATTGTCCCCGGTTTTAGAGTTTGTTTTTTCTGATACACATGAGCCCGTCTAGCACAGGCTGGGCAGATTGCCGGGTGATCGAGCGAAACTCTTTCTGTCGGCCATGCCCTCTTCGGGGGTAAGCGGCTTTTCTGGTGTAACCTGCATGCCGGAACCATTGTTTGGCGGTCTGTGTCCCAGACGAACAGATGAATGAGAGTGGCATGTGAGGTAGTGCCCCAGAATGGCTCCCGTCTCTTGTTCACGGATTTACTCCCTCACCACATATTCTCTGTCTGGTTTATCCTCATGCCACCGACACCGGCCGGACCAGCCTTATACAGCCCTACGGGCGTTGCAATCGGGTTTGTCATGAGAAACTAATCCTTTCCCCGCATTGCTGGCGGGAAATACAGAAAAGAAGTGGACGGGAGTCGTTATGTCGTTTGAGAGAAGGCACAAACGCACGAAACGCACACTTCTCCGAAACCGATTTCAAGGAGTAGCTCGACCGTTACCGGGTTTGACCTAAAACATAATTATACCAGAAAAGTAATAACATGACAATGAAGATCAAGGTTCAGTTAGTTCCCGAGGAGGTTGGCGGCTATTCTGTTTTCGTTCCGGCCCTTCCCGGGTGCATGTCCCAAGGAGAAACCAAAGAGGAAGCCCTTGATAACATTAAGGAAGCCATCGATCTGTACCTTGAACGGGACGACGAGGAACTGACAGAAACGTTCCCCAACGCCATCGTTGTTGAGATCGAGGCATGAAACTTCCCGTTATCTCCGGCAGGGAGATGATCAAGATCCTCCACCGCAAGGGATGGATTGGTGTTAGCCAGAGAAGCAGTCATGTTAAGATGATGCACCGGCAGAAAGGCTTGAAACTGGTGATCCCCCTCCACAACGAACTAAAACCAGGAGTCGTCCACGAGTGCATCGTAATGGCCGGCCTCACCGAAGACGATTTCTGATTCTGAAGGTGCTATCTGAAACTCACCGAACCCTCAATTTTTTCCTTCCAGCTCATCGGCCTTTTCCAGTGCCAGCACCTTGATGCAGTCCGGGCAGCAACGGTGTTTTTTTGGGTCAAAATTTTTCCGAGCCCAGAAAAGGTGTCCGTGATGATCCCGCCTGTTTTTCCCGCGACAAATACGGCGGCTGTTGCGAAAGGCGTGAGGGGGCTCGTTCTCATCAGGAGATTTGGTGTGATCGTACCGTTTCCAGTCGGAGATAGTATATCCCCAGATAATATCCGGGGAGAATGAGTCGGTCACTATGCAACCTCGCCTTGACCGTCGTAATCATGCATCAGTTGCCAATCTGATACAAAATCCAAACACAACCCCGCAAGTTCCGGGTATTTCTTCGTCCATGTCTCCGGTACTGGTTCAGTCACCGGACGAGAGCATTGAGTACACCTGGCAGTCATGCCGTAGACCTCCGGAGCGTGTGCCATTCCGGATCGAACTGGCTTTTCGGGATACGAATACATGCTTCCTCGCCTCGATCAAAAACTTCAATCATTTCTTCGGGCTTTTGGGATTCTGCGAGGTTAGCGAGGGTTTTCTGGGCGGTGTCCTGTAAAGAGATATACGCTTGGAAATCCCGGTACAGTGTTTTCTTAAGATCAGCAAATTTTCCGATGATCTCCGGCGTAACCCGGTTATCTGCATCATTCAGCCGCTGCTCGATGAGCACATGCAGACCAATCCGGTGGGCGTCCGGGTGCTCGATACCGAGAGCATCCATAAGTTCCTTCTCGGTACGTTCCATCGAGACCTGGGTGCAGTAGCGGTCCGCATATTTCTTATGGGCTACCATGACCCCACTTCTCCTGAAAAACAGAATCCGGCTCTTGTCGGTTCAACGGAATCAGATATGTATTCGGATATGTATTGTATTCGTTTGGTACTCTCTAAGGAAGGAAGGGAAGAAGGAAGAATTTGATTGAAGAAGTTGTCGCAGCCCATGACCATCATGCCTCCGCCGGTAATACCGTCTGCTTCGATGCCAGCCGGCCCCGGATGATATTGATCGCCGCCGGGGAATACCGGATATGAATTTTCGCCATCATCCGGTGCGGGTAGAGGGGATAGGTCCTGAACGTTTTCCCGAACTGCTGGCCAAGTCCGGTCAGGTGCCAGATACCGTTTGTATAAGAGATAATCCGCTCCTTTTCAAGAATATTAACGACCTCGTCCCGGGTAGACCGGCACATCTCGCACATCTTTTTCAGCGAGAAATATTTCTCAAAGTCGGGATCGGCTTCGTCAGGAAGTGTCGGGATTGTGTCGGGAACCGGTAATGCTGCCGGGCCTTTCCAGGGAAGCGCAGCATCCCCGACTTCGTTGACCACATTAGCCATGGCAATACTACGGGCTACTTTCGCATCGTATTCGTACCGCGAGATCAGGATCTCGGCGATATCCGCGTTCCGGTTCAGGGAATCAAGGAGAGGATCTTGTTTTGGAACAGTCGGAGCATTTCCCGCTTCCAGTTTTGAGACGATATGTTTGCGGAAATCGAGTAACTGGTCGATACTCATCCGGGTTTTTGACGGGTGAATAAGCAGGAAGAGATAGTCAATCCCGGTTCTGTTCAGGCATAAGAACGGTTGAATACCGCCGGGCGTGGGCAAGGGTTTGAAAACTTTACAAACCCCTGTCGTTCCTTCAATACCTACAAGAGCTTTATTGATCGCACTCCGGCTGTATCCTATCATCTCTGCGATATCAACCGCCGGGATCACCGGGCCGATCTCGGAATCAAGGATCCGGACAGTCTTTTCTGAGACAATAAGTTCACCGGTCATCACGCACCCCCGCTTTTTCCATGAGCACAGAACGGTGCGCAGACACTTTCGAGCATCCGGTCAGGGCGCCGGCACTCTTTGCCCGTGCGCAGGTACTGCAGGTGGGACAGCTATCACAGAACTTCCGGATCTCATTGAGCAGGTGGATGGTTATCACCGGCTCTTTGAGAGCAGGTTTCGCGCCATCAGTGTCTTTGGGGAGTATGCTCAAGGTGACCACCTCTTTCGTTGACCAGAACGATTTCCCCTCGTTCCATGAGAGCTTTCAGTGCATTGTCGCTCCCCGGGATACCAAGGGAAAGGACCCAGTCAATATTTCGCTGGGTCACTCTCATGGGTGGCGATGAAGTCATACCGCACCCTCAAGAGCGCCACGGAGAACGTGCCGCACATAATCAGAGCGGTCGTGAAACTCACTTCGTATCCTCCAGGTCCGGTCAATCTTTGTAAGCATCCCTTTCGGGAGCTTCACCGTCATTGGTACAAGCTCTTCCATATTATACTCCAATTATCTTACAGTAATCCAATTGGATTACCAACTATAAAATACGTTGGCGGTAATCTTATTGTAAGACGGTAATACCATGCGGGAAAAGAAACGGCAGGATGAGAAGTCAGTTACGGTGAAGATGGACGCTACCCTTGCAGAAAAAATCGAAGATAAACGATGGGAACAGAAAACAGACCGGACGACCCAGGTGGTAAAAGCCTGCGAATTTTATGTTACGGCAATAACCTGCCCGAAATGTGCCACGTTGAATGATCAGAAAGCGAATTATTGCTCCGTGTGCCTGCAGCCCTTGAGTGAAACTGCCAAAGAGAATACCAGAATGAAGGAGTTGTTGGATACCATCATTACCAACGATAAGCGGTACCAGAAAGTGCTGAAGTTTGCTAAGGAAATCGCGCCTTCAAAATAAGTTTCCCCTCTTTCACCAACGCTTTTGCTATCTCACCTCTTATCGGATCTTTTTTGCAGTAATCATCAAAAAATCGTTCATCTATTTCGAGGCGTACGTAGTTAGTATCCTGCATAAATGCCCTCACCCGGCCGAGCATCGAAGGGTAGGCAGTTAAAAGAGGTTGAGCACCGGGGAAGAAAGGAGTAAAGAATAATGCATTGCGGATTTTACCCGCGTTTTCACACAATCAAAACAAAGAAAATCGTTTTTCACCATCATGGAAATGGATTGTCGGTTCTCTTTCGATTAAAAAATTGCTAAAAGTTTCATTTTTTGAAACTAGAGGCAAATTTCATCCCAAAAGGGTTGCATTAGCGTTCGTTGCTGCCGCAAAAATTGTGAATAGTTGGGATTGACTAACATTATCATCTGTAGACCTAACTATTGCAGCGTATTCATCAGGCTTAAAATCTGCGATAGATGTAGTCGACCCCCCGCCAGGGCCCA
>Ga0181529_10004928_pt1 | contig 14160 bp, 13 predicted proteins | sample PEATcosm2014_Bin_36_FD_119763 | JGI IMG/M metagenome (GOLD analysis project Ga0181529, IMG submission 119763) | Peatland microbial communities from MTU Mesocosm Facility, Houghton, MI, USA - PEATcosm2014_Bin10_30_metaG | ecosystem: Environmental > Terrestrial > Soil > Wetlands > Peat | place...
CCAACCTGCTCGACGAGGTGGATTGACCGTCCTCCGGATAGGACGGTCAATCCACCTCGTCGAGCAGGTTGGCGCCCGGCAGGCCGCGCAGATAACCGTCGGACAGCGGGCCGGGAAGCGCGATGACCGAAAGCGCCTCGGTGGCCTCTTCCTGCGTCGTATGCCCGTCCGCGAGATCGCGGAAGATGGTCGCCACCTTGACCATGTCGCAGCTTTGCGGCGACAGGCGCAGCGAAACAACGCCCGCTTCGCGAAGATCGGCGATCTCGCGCGTGATCGCCGTCACCACATAGCCCAGGGTCTGGGTACCGTTGACCGCCAGGAACGGTTTGCCGTCGAGTGTGAGCACATCGAGGCCGTCGGCGTCGCGTTCGCAGACGAACTGACAAGCATCCTTCGCAACGCCGTGCGCGCGCGCATGGTAGCAGCGCGCCGAAAGCGCCAGCGGCGCACGGCCGAAGGCGAGCACTTCCACGGCGTCGTTGCCCGCCGCGATCAACCGGATTGATTCGAGCGGAAGCTCCGGCGGCAGGCAAACCCGCGTCGCGCCTAGCTTCAGATGCAGCGCCAGCGTCGCTTCGTTGTAGATGTTGAGGAACGGGCCGATCACGTGATGGCGGCCGTTCAGAAGTTGGACGGTCGCGATGTCGTTGGCCTCGATCAAATAGCCCGCTTCGATCATCTCCTTGATGGCGCGGACTTCGCGCTTGGTCGTCGGCAGCGCCAGGGTCGAATAAACCACTTCCTTGCCGCCGCGTTCGAGCCGGTCGACGGTGTCGAGAATGACTTCGTCGCGGAACGGCTGGCGCTTCGAACACACGACCTCGCCGAGGCAGACGCGATCAACCGGCGCCTCGTCGGCGATGCGGGCGTAGAAATCGACCCAGCGGCCGACCGGCCAGTTGAACAACACCGGCCCCAGCGTGAGGCCCAGACGTGCGGGCGCTTTGCTCATCGCCACGCCTTCTTGTAGGAGCCGGTGGTCTCGGCCTGACCTTCGGTCAGAGCGCGCAATTCGGTGACATCGATCCTACCGCTGGTGGCTATGGCGTCGACCGCACGGCGGAACGCCCGCACCACGGTCGAGACATAGGCCCGGCCGCGCTGACGCCCTTCGATCTTGAAGGCGGCGACGCCGATATCCGCCAGCCGAGGCAGAAGCTCGACCGCGTTGAGGCTGACGGGATCCTCGAACAGATGAAGGGCGGCGGCGTTCACCTGGAATCGCCCCTTGCACAGGGTCGGATAACCGGCCGGTTCGCCGCGCGCGAAACGCTCGACCGTGAATCCGCCGACCGAAGCGACCAGCGCGCCGTTCTCCTCGCGGTACTCCACATGGCTCGGCGGCGAACAGACGCCGGTCATGTTGGGCGACTTGCCGGTGGCGTAGGACGACAGCATGCAGCGTCCTTCGGCCATCACGCACAGGCCGCCGAAGACGAAAACTTCGGTCTCGCACGGCGCCGCCGTGGCGGTGAGGCGCGCGATCTCCTCCACGGTCAGTACGCGCGGCAGGACGACGCGCGCGATGCCGAAACGGTCGCGGTAGAAGGCGATGGCCTCTGGCGTCGCGGCAGCGGCCTGCACCGACAGATGCAACCGCTGCTTGGGATAGGTTTCGCGCGCATAGGCGACCAACGCGACGTCTGCGAGGATCAGCGCATCGGCGCCCGCGGCCACGGCGTCGTCGACGCCACGCTTCCACAGGTCGACGGCGCCCGCGCGCATGAAGGTGTTCACCGCGACCAGAACCTTGACGCCGCGCTCATGGGCGTAGGCGATCCCCTCGCGCATTTCCGCGCGGTCGAAATTGAGGCCGGGAAAATTGCGCGCGTTGGTCTCGTCGCGGAAGCCGCAATAGACCGAATGGGCGCCGGCATCGACGGCCGTGCGCAGGCCGGCCGGCGTCCCCGCCGGACAGACCAGCTCGGGAATGCTCGAAGGCGACCGCGCCATCATGACGAATATGCCTTCGGTCCGCTCGGTTCGGGCGCGTCGAGCGTGCGGCGCAGCCGATTGAGCGCCATGTCCGTCGCGCGGTTGAACGGGCCATGAATGTTCTTGGGCAAGCCGAGCACCAGTGACGGATCGAGCTCGGCGTTTTCGATGGCGTTGCGCAGCGCCAGCACCGCGCCGGTGTCGCCCTCGATCACCAGATCGCGCGAGAAGAACAAGGCGTCGCCGTCATAGGTGCCGTCGATCATGCCCAGCAATACAACCAGCGGCGCGGCGATGCGTGCATCGTAAGCGGCCGCAGACAGATCGCGCACGACGCGGATCGAAGCACGGGATTCCTCCGGCGTGATCAGGAAAACGAACGGGCAATCGACCGGGTCGATCGCGAAGGTGCGTCCGGCATGCTCTCCGAGCCGCAAGGCGAAGGTCGGCCGCACCGCCATCGCATTGGCAAGCAGACGGCGCGCCACCAGCTCCAGCGGGAGAAGCGGAAGCACACTCGCAGCCTTGGCAAGGTAAGGCGGGAGATATCCACGCATTGCTTTTGTCGGAATACCGATTTCTAAGCCGATTTTAGGACGTTCGCCTTGACACCTCAAATCCGAGACCTCGCGATTTGTGGCGTTTTCTGGACCTTGCGTCACTGAAGCCTGCGGCGCGGTGGCGCGCCTTTTTGATACGCATTCTCCTTTTGGATGATCCACCGACAGACAAACGTCACCGTGCCAGCAGAAGCGTCATGCCGAACAGCAGCATCACCGTCCCGCAGACGCGTTCGATGGGCCGGCTTAATGCAATGTAACGATTCTGCACGGTGTGCGTCGAAAACAGCAATGCGACGGCTCCGTAACAGGTGAAGCCGACCACGGCAACGACACCTACCGCGCTCATCTTGATCCAGAGCGGCGAAGCCGGCGGGATGCAAAGCGCAAAGACGCTGGCGAAGAAAGCCAAACATTTCGGATTGAGAAGATCGGTCATCAATCCGCGCAGGTAAGCGCTGCCGGGCGGTGCGGGCGTAAGCGCGCCATTGTTTGAAACGGAGCCGCGCCAGGACTGGACGCCGAGATTCACGAGATAAAGGCCGCCAACGATCTGCAATATCAGCTGCGACCAGGGCGCGGCGGCGAACAGAGTGGCCAGCCCCACCAGAGTGACCGACGCCCAAAGCACGCCCGAGGTCACGATGCCCAGCACCGCCAGCATTGCTTGTCCCCGAGAGCGGATCATTGCGATCTGGCTGACCATCAGGAATGTCGGTCCGGGTATCAGCGCGGTCGTCATGGCGATGGCAAACAGCGAAAGGAGTGGCGCAAAGGCGGACATCATGCCCTCGTGAAATCCATGATCCAGTTGGTTTCCCAGCTCTTGCCGCCGTCGGTGGAGAACGCCTGTTCCCACCGTGGCGCGGCAGTGTCGGTGCGTGACCATATGAAACGCATGCGGATCGGTTTTCCGTCGAACGTGTCGTCGGCGTAGAAGCTGCCCACGCCATTCTCGAAACCGCCGACCACGGGCGGGTCGAGATGGGCGGGGTAACGTCCGTCGAACCACCAGATCGACCAGCGGCTCGCCTTCGGATCGAAAGTGCGCAGCGACACCGCGCGATAAACACCGCCCGGCTTGTCGAGGACGTTGTCGTCCATGTTGCCGAAGCCGCCGAGTATCTTCTGAACAGTGGTCGTGCCTTCGAATTCGACCCATTCATGGCACCCGGCCAACCGCTCTTTCAAACGCCGGTGATGCACGCGCCAGTTCCCCATGAAGAAATCGAAATCGTGGAGCGAAGAATGCATGGCCGTACTCCTAACTTTGTCCTGGTTGGCCGCGCCGGCGAGGTCCGCAGGCGGCAGGGCGGTCAAGGCGGGGCTGGCGAGCAACATGGCCGCCTCGGCAAGGCCGACAAAGGTCGAATTTCCCATGTGATTTCTCCATGCGAAGCGATCGGATGGCGTTCTAAACCCTAAAACATGCCATCTAGTGTCAGGTATTTGTGTTAAGCTGAGAAAATGTTGGCGAGCCGGCTCCTGTCGATTCTCATGCTGCTGCAGACGCGCAGGCGGATGACCGCGCCGGAGCTGGCGGAGCAATTCGAGGTGTCGGTGCGCACGATCTATCGTGACATCGACCAGCTGAGCGCCGCGGACGTTCCGGTCTACGCCGACCGCGGGCGCGCCGGCGGTTTCCAACTGGTGGATGGTTACCGCACCAAGCTCACGGGGCTGACGCCATCGGAAGCGGAGACCTTGTTCCTGGCAGGCTTGCCAGGCCCGGCGGCGGAACTTGGGCTCGCCGATCTTCTCGCCACGGCACGCTTGAAGCTGCTGGCCGCGCTGCCCGCCGGTTCACAGGCCGAGCGCATCGCTGCGCGTTTCCACCTCGATCCGGCCGGATGGTTCCGCGCCGCCGAGGCGGCGATGCTTCTGCCGGAAATCGCACGCGCGGTGTGGAACGAGCGTGCTCTCAAGATCCGTTACCGACGCGCGGGCGAAGCGGATGTGCGCAAACTGGGGCCGCTCGGTCTCGTCCTCAAGGGCGGCATTTGGTATCTGGTCGCGCAGAAGGGAAAGGCCCTTCGCACCTATCGCGTCTCGAACATCCTGGAAGCAGAGATGCTCAACGAGCCTTGCGCACGGCCGAAGGATTTCGACCTCGCCGCCTACTGGACCAAATCGTCGCGCGAATTCGAAACCGGCGCCTATCGCGAAAGCGCGACCGTGCGCCTGTCGCCGCGCGGACGCTCCATGCTCGATCTGCTGGGGCCTTATGTTGTCGAGGCAGCCGCGAAAACTGCGAGTGCGCCCAACAAAGACGGCTGGGTGCGCTGTACTATACCGCTGGAGTCGGCCGATTACGGCATCCGCGATCTGATGCGCCTGGGCGAGGAAGTGGAGGTGCTCGCGCCCGCGGCTTTGCGCGCGCAGATGGTTCAGACCTTAAGCGCCGTCGCAGCGCTTTACGTTAAGCGCCACTAGCCGATCAATCCGGCCAATTCGCAGGCCTGCGGTCCCAGCGATGAGCGCGCAGCTTGGCGACGAGATCAGCGGGCAAAGGTCCCTTGTCCGAGGCGGCAAGATTGGCGTTCACATGCTGCGCCGAACGCATGCCGGCGATCAGCGTACTGACCGCCGAGTCGCTTAGGATGAAGCGCAGCGCCATTTCGGGCAGGCTCATTCCCGCCGGCAGGATCTTTTTCAGTTCCTCCACCCGCGCGACCGTCTGCGCCAGGTTTTTTTCATTGAAGTAACCCGCGCGCCAATCGTTCGCGGGAAAGCGCGTGTCGAGCGTCATCTTGCCGCCGAAGCTACCTTCGTCGAGCGGCACCCGCGCGATCACGCCGACGCTGCGTTCGCGGCAGACCGGGAACAAACGATCTTCGGGCGCTTGGTCGAAAATATTGTAGATCACCTGCACGGCCTCGACGAGGCCGGTTTCGATCGCCGCGATGCCGTTCTCCGACTGCCAGCGGTTGAGGCTGAGGCCGAACGATTTGATGACGCCCTTCGCCTTCAAATCGGCCACCGTATCCTGCCATTCCGCTTCCCCGGCCCAGGCGTCTTCCCAGACGTGGAATTGCAGCAGGTCGACAGGGCGGACGAAGGCGCGCCGGATTTTCTCGGCATATTCGACGACATGGGCGCGCGGGAACACCGTATGCAGCGGCGACTTCGGCGAACTCGGCCATTTACCGTCGGCCGGCGGAATCTTCGAGGCGAGAACCAGCGAACGATGCGGATATTCGCGCGCGATCTCGCCGATCAGACTGTCGCTGCGGCCCTTGCCGTAGGCGAACGCGCTGTCGAAAAAAGTGCAGCCGCCTTCGATCGAGAGACGCAACGACGCGCGACTGACCTCATCATTGGCGTCGCTCCAGCCGCCCATGCCCCATAAGCCATGGCCGATTTCGCTTACCTCGAACCCGGTTTTTCCGAATTCCCGCTGCTTCATGGATGCCTTGCCTCTTCTATGTGTCGATCGACCGTAAAAACGGCGGCTTTTGCAGGCGGACCCGCGCAAATCCTATAACACAATCGAAAGCCGATCCGCGACGACGATGAGCCGCTCGAACCACAAATTTTACGTAGGGTCGTTCGATGCAGGTCGGGACCATGCTATTCTCGTGTCCGGGAACGGGCATCGGCGCGATCCGTTTGCCGCGATGAGATTAGACGGACGGCTGTCTAGCCTTGTTGCGTTCTTTGTCGGCAATCGCTCTTAGCCCCGCGAATGCGTAATCGGCCATGTGATCGACCAGCGCATCGACGTCGTTCGGGCCGAGTCCGAGGTTCGGAAAGATACCCCTGATCAAACGGCGGTCCACGATAAACAGCCAATGAATGGGCGCTAGAACGCTGACGCATCCGCGCGCAACCGCCGGATGGTCTTGCGGCAATTCCATCAGCTCCGCGACCATTTGGACGAGAAAAGTCGCTCGCTTGCGCCCCTTTTTGACCAGCGACTTGGATATTCCGCTCGGGAAGATGAGTTCGCGTCCGATGATCCGTCCCACATATGAAGACGGATTCGAGCGGAAGGCGGCGCCCACGATCAGCGCGAAGGCCGCCCGCAGCTTGTTCTTTCCGCAGGTCTGTGCGCCGACCGTCGCGATGATGGAATCGGAAACGGCCAGGCGATTGCGGATATCCTCGAGCACGGCGAGGTAGAGGTTCCCGATCCCGCCGAAATGATAATTGATGGCGGCGGCGTTGACGCCGGCGCGCCTGCAGATTTCCTTGCCCGTCGCGCGCTCGAAGCCCTGCTCGGCAAATACGTGTCCCGCCGCCTCCAGCACCCGCAGTCGCGTGCTCGAGTCGTCCTTCTCCGAGGCGGATTTGCGGGACCGCCCCCTTCGGACGGCGCGAAGATTTTTCATGGGCCATGCAGATATCATGGAACTTACGGTTGATTCAAACTATAATTTCAAATTATAATTTTAACTCCGGGTAACCCATCGGGCCGCTTTTGAGGACTCCGCATGAGACGAATAGTGCTGATCGGGTCGGCGATCATCGTGGTTTGCGTGGCCATCGGCCTCATTTGGTGGCTTATGCAGCCCAAAGCCGCGCCACAGGAACTCGTTCTGTACGGCAATGTGGACCTGCGCGAAGTCGATCTCGCCTTCAACAACAACGAACGGATCGCAGCGGTTCTCGTGCAAGAGGGCGACCGCGTCCATCGCGGTCAGGTGCTGGCGCGCGTCGACACCAGCCGGCTTGAGCCGTTGATGGCGCAAGCCGCCGCTTCCGTGATGTTGGACGATGTGAACGTCGCCAATGCGCGGCAGCAATACGACCGTCAACGAAGCCTCTGGGCCTCCTCCGGCGGAAAAGGCGTCAGCCGACAGGATATGGACAACGCAAAGGCCGCTCTCGACGTTCAGACCGCGCATAGACAGGCGGATGGGGCGCAACTGGCGCTGTTGCGCCAGGAGCTTAGCGACGCGGTTCTTATCGCCCCCATGGATGCGACGGTGCGCAGCCGGATCATGGAACCCGGCGAGATGGTGTCGCCGCAGAAGCCCGTCTTTTCGCTGGCCATCACAAATCCAAAATGGGTGCGCGTCTATGCCGGAGAGACCGACCTCGGCAAATTGCGGCCGGGAATGCGCGCTTCGATCAGCGTCGACAGCTTCCCCGGCCGAATGTTCTCCGGTTGGGTCGGTTTCATCTCGTCGGTGGCGGAATTCACCCCAAAAACCATCGAAACCGAAGATCTGCGGACGAGCTTGGTCTACGAAGTTCGCGTTTTTGTGAAGGACCCGGCAAACGAATTGCCTCTCGGAACGCCTGCGACCGTCCATATTCCGATTGCCCAAAATGGGAAGGATCAGGCAGCCGCCCCGCCAGGAACCGCGCCGAGTCCGCCGCCATGACGGCGGCCGATACCAATGCGGCGGTTTTAGTCGGCCGCGAAATCCGGCGCACCTTCCGCCGCAGTAAAAAGGAGACAGTGGTTGCGCTCGACAAGGTGTCGCTGAGTGTGGCGCACGGCACGCTGACCGCGCTCGTCGGACCCGACGGCGCCGGAAAGACGACCTTGATCCGTCTTGCCGCGGGATTGATGGCGCCGGACTCGGGCGACCTCAGCGTGCTTGGGTTCGATGTCGTTCGCGAGCCGCAGAAAATTCAGGACCGCGTCGGCTATATGCCCCAACGCTTCGGTCTCTACGAGGACCTCAGCGTTCAGGAGAATCTTGATCTTTATGCCGACCTGCACGGCGTCGGCGCTAAGGACCGGGCCGCGCGGTTTCCGAAATTAATGGAGATGACGGCCCTTGGCCCGTTCACCAAGCGGCTCGCGGGTCAGCTATCCGGCGGCATGAAACAGAAGCTCGGGCTGGGATGCGCGCTCGTACACGCGCCGGAGCTTCTCCTGCTGGACGAACCGACGGTCGGCGTCGATCCGCTATCACGCCATGAACTGTGGCAGATCATCCTTGGGTTGGTCAAAGATCAGCATACCTCCGTGCTTATCAGCACATCCTATCTGGATGAAGCGGAGCGCTGCCGGGACGTCGTGGTGCTGCATGAAGGAAAAGTCCTGGCGCAAGGACCGCCTGCAAGCGTTAGCAAACTTGCCGACGGACGCGTGTTTATGGTCGATCCGCCCGCGGGACAAGCCGCGCGCGGGCTGCAGGCGCGTCTGCTCGACGATCCGGCCATCGTCGACGCCGTTCCCGAGGGCGGCCACGTGCGCTTCGTGCGCGCGCGAGGCATCGAAGACACAACCGTCATCGGTCCGTTGCGTGGTCTGAAATTCGCCCCCGTTCCCGTTCGCTTCGAAGACGGCTTCATGACGCTTTTGCACGACTTGGAGCCGACCAAGCCCTCCGTCGCCGCCGTCCTGGTGCAGCCCTTGGAGCGTCATGGCGATGACGTGGCCGTCGAAGTGGACGATCTGGTGCGTATGTTCGGCAAATTCACGGCGGTGGATCATGTCGGCTTCAAGGTCCGCCGCGGCGAACTGTTCGGGCTTCTCGGGCCCAATGGCGCCGGCAAGACAACGACCTTTCGCATGCTCTGCGGGTTGTTGCCGGTCACCAGCGGAACCTTGCGCGTCGCCGGTTTGGACCTGCGCAAGGCGCGCGCGCCGGCGCGCCAGCGGATCGGCTATGTCGCGCAGAAATTCTCGCTCTACGGCGAGCTTTCGCCGGTCGAAAACCTTGAGTTCTTCGCCAGCGCCTACGGCCTTGGCGGAGAGCGTCGGCGTCAGCGCATCGATTGGGCGCTGAAACAGTTCGATCTCGAATCGCTTCGGAACCTGACGAGCGGGCAGCTTCCCGGCGGTTACAAACAACGACTGGCGATGGCGGCGGCTTTGCTCCACGAACCCGAAATCCTGTTCCTCGACGAACCGACGAGTGGCGCCGATCCGCTTGCCCGGCGCGGCTTCTGGCGCAGGATCACCGCGCTCGCGGAACAGGGCGTCACGGTCATCATCACCACGCATTTCATGGAAGAAGCGGAATATTGCGACCGCGTGGCGATCATGGACGAGGGGCGCGTCCTGGCCCAAGGCACGCCTGTCGAAATGCGCCATCTCGCACCGAAGCGGGAGGGGCATGAAGCCACGATGGAGGATGCCTTCATCGCCGTCGTCCAGGAAGCGCGCCGTAAGGAAGCGACAAAAACCGCGCAAGGAGCCGCGTAGTGCAAAACGACGGTCTCCCGGCCAAACTGAGAAGAATCCGCGCGCTCGTCCGCAAGGAATCTTATCAAATCATTCGCGATCCGAGCACCATCCTGATCGGCGTCGCGATGCCGATCATGATGATTTTGCTGTTCGGCTATGCCTTGTCTCTCGATGTGAAGAGCGTGCCGGTGGCGGTCGTCATCGAAGACACCTCTCCGGTTGCGGCGGAACTTGTCGCCGGATTTCGCCTCTCACCCTACTTCAAGACCCAAGTGACGACGTCGATGGCGGCGGCCGAGGAACTCATGCTCGAGCGCAAGGCCGACGGTATTGTGCGTATCAGGCAGGATTTCTCGCGCAATCTGAGCCTCGGAAAGGCTGAGGTTCAGGTTCTCGCCTATGGCGGCGACGCCAACCGCGCCCGCATCATCGAAGCCTATGCCCAAGGCGCCGTCGGCGAATGGACCGCGCGCCGTGCATCGGCTGGTGAGGCAGTTTTCGGCGGCCCAGTGAATATCCAAAGCCGGCTCTGGTTCAACGAGGCGAACGACAGCCATTACTATCTGGTGCCGGGCCTCATCGTCATGGTGATGACCATCATCGGCGCGTTCTTGACCACGATGGTGATGGCGCGGGAATGGGAGCGCGGCACGCTGGAAGCGCTGTTCGTGACGCCGGTTCGCACCGACGAAATCCTTCTAGGAAAGACGCTTCCCTACTTTGCGCTGGGCATGATTGGCTTGGCGCTATGCGTTCTTGCCGCGAAATTCCTGTTCGACGTTCCATTTCGCGGCTCGATTCTGGTGTTGACCGTCGCGTCGATGCTGTACCTTCTCGTGGCGCTCGGCATCGGGCTGCTGATCTCGTCGACCGTCAAGAGCCAGTTCGCGGCAAGCCAACTGACGATGGTGGCCACCTACCTGCCGGCGATGATGCTTTCGGGGTTCATGTTCGATTTGCGCAGCGTGCCCGTGGCCGTCCAGGTTATCGCATACGCCTTCCCGGCCCGTTATTTCGTCTCGCTGCTGCAGACTGTCTTTCTCGCGGGGGACATCTGGGCGATCGTTCTTCCCAATGCCGCCGTGCTCGCCGGCATGGTCGTGGTTTTGCTTGTGCTGAGCGTGCGCGCGACGCGCAAGAAACTCGCGTGAGGGCGGATATGTGGGCAAGCATTTCTCGCACCATGGCCCTGATCCGCAAGGAGATATTTGCGATCCTCAAGGACCCGCGCACCCGCTACAGCCTGCTTCTGCCGCCCATTCTGCAATGCCTGATCTTCGGTTATGCCGCCAGCTACGATCTGAACGACGTGCCTTATGCGCTGCTCGACCAGGATCACGGCGCGGCGTCCCGCGATCTGGTGGCACGGCTGGACGGAACGCACGTATTTCACCAGGTCTCTTATCTCGTGCGCGCGTCGGATATAAAGAAAACGATCGACGACAAGACGGCTTTGCTCGTCCTCCAGATCGGCCCCGATTTCGAACGCAACCTACTGCTGGGCAAGCCCGCGAACATTCAGGTCATCGCCGACGGACGTAATTCCAACACCGCGGGCGTCGCATTGGGTTACCTCGGCATCATCGTGGACGGGTTCAATTCCGACTGGCGCTCCCTGCATGGGCTGCCAAATCCGCCGGTGCAGGTGACGGTACGCGCTTGGTACAATCCTTCGCTAGAAACGCGCTGGAGCATGATCCCGAGCCTCATCGGCACGATCACGCTGATGCAGACCATGATGTTCGCGGCCATGTCCATTGCACGCGAGCGCGAGCTGGGAACCTTCGATCAACTGCTCGTTACCCCGCTGCGGCCCGGAGAGATTATGGTCGGCAAGGCCGTGCCGGCGATGCTCGTCGGGCTTTTTCAAGCAACGAACATTCTTCTCGTGGCGCAGCTATGGTTCCGAATACCGTTCGAAGGTTCATTCTTCACACTCTATCTCGGTCTCATCCTTTTCCTGCTCGCGGCGGTCGGCATCGGCATCTTCGTCTCTTCCATGGCGGCGACCATGCAACAGGCGATGCTCTACAGCTTCGTGCTGATCATGCCCTTTGCACTGCTCTCCGGTCTGACGACGCCGATCAGCAATATGCCCGAGGTTTTCCAGTATTTCACTCTCATCAATCCATTGCGCTATGCCATTACGATCGCGCAGCGCGTCTATCTGGAGGGCGTCGGTGTGGACCGTTTGATTCCCTATCTGTGGCCGATGGCGCTGATCGCTACCTTTACGCTTAGCGCAGCCACTTGGATGTTCAGGAACCGCGTCGCATGAGCACAATCATACACACTGGTATTTATGGTCGAGCCGCGGCGATCGCGACGCTGGCGCTATCCCTGTTCGGATGCACGGTGGGGCCGGATTTCGTTCCGCAAAAACCCGATGTGCCGAAAGATTGGATCGGTACATCGAAGGCGCAGGGAGCAGCGCAACCAAGCATCGTAACGGCGACACCCGTGAAAGCCGGCGCTTGGTGGGCGAGCTTTGACGACCCCCTACTCACCTCGCTCATCGAACGCGCTGCGGCGTCCAATCTCGATATCCGCACCGCTGCTCTGCGCATCGCCGAAGCGCGCGCGCAACGGCAGGTCGCCGGTGCCGATCGCTGGCCGTCGGTATCGGGCAATGCTTCTTATATGAACCAAAGATTCAGCGAGAAGACCGCGCAAGGCTCGCTGTTCGGCTCGCTCGGCGATCTTGGGTCCGGCAGCGGTCTTGCCATCCCCAGCTATCCCAATCCTTACGATCAATTCCAGGTCGGCTTCGACGCCTCATGGGAACCCGACTTGTTCGGCCGCGTACGGCGGTCGGTTGAAGCGGCGGATGCGGACACGCAAGCGTCCATGGAGGACGCCAACGATGCGCTGGTATCGTTGGAGGGCGAGGTCGCGCGTGCCTATATCGATCTTCGCAACGCGCAAGCTCATCGGGAGATCACGCGGGACAATCTCGATACGCAACGCGAGATCGAGGATCTGGCGCGTCTGAAAATGCGCGCCGGCCTTGGAAATGACCTCGACGTCTCGAATGCCGCCGCGCAGACGACCGCGACACAAGCGCAACTGCCGCTGCTTGAACGTCAAATCGCTGTGGACGTCAATCAATTGAGCGAACTGCTGGCGCGCGAACCGGGCGCCCTTCAGGCCGAGCTTCAGGGCCCAAAGGCGGTTCCTCCCACTCCCCCGGAGGTGCCGATCGGTTTGCCTGCGGAGTTGATCCGCAGACGCCCGGATATTCGCGCGGCGGAGGCGCGTTTGCACGCCGCGACGGCGCGCGTCGGCGTTGCCGTCGCCGATCTGTTTCCGCGCATCACGCTCGATGCGTCCTTCGGCACACAGGCTGAGCGCTTTCCCGATCTTGCCAACTGGGCGAGCCGCTTCATCAACATCGGCCCAAGCCTTCAGCTGCCGATCTTCGAAGGCGGCAAGCTCCGCGCCACGGTTCGTTTGCAGAGTATTCGCGAGAAGGAGGCGGCGGTCGCCTACGCCAAAACCGTGCTCCACGCGTTTCACGAAGTGGAGAACGCGCTGATCGCCTACAACACCGAACAAAGCCGCCGGCAGTCTCTTCAGGCCACCGTGGCGCACAATCGCAATGTGCTCTCCTTGGCGCGCCAGCGCTACAAGAGCGGGCTGACGGCATTTCTCGATGTCCTCGACGCGGAGCGGACGCTGCAGCAAGCGGAACTCTCGCTCGCCGACAGCACGGCCGCAGTCTCGACCGATCTTGTCGCGCTTTACAAAGCGCTCGGCGGCGGCTGGGAAACACAGGACATTGCCGCGATCGCCAAATTGCAGTGAGCGGCGATGCTTCCGCTATCGACACGTGCACTGACGGATGAAAAATTTTGGACTGCAAACCCGGCCGCACTGCGCTTCGTGTGCAATCGGCGGTCAATCATGAGAATATCGGGGTAATTTCGGTGCACACGCGTTCCCCATCAGGTCTCTGAAATAATTGGATAATCGTTTGAAATATCAAGGAAAAATCTTTGCGGTTGCGCCCATGATGGAATGGAGCGACCGCCATTGCCGCATGTTGCATCGCCTGCTCAGCGACCGCGCGCGGCTCTATACCGAAATGGTGACGGCGCAGGCCGTGATCCGCGGCGACCGGGCACGGCTTATCGGTTTCGACGCGCGCGAACATCCCGTGGCGCTGCAGCTGGGCGGCGCGGAGCCGGCGCCGCTGGCCGAAGCCGCGAAGATCGGCGAAGAATTCGGCTACGACGAGATCAACCTGAACGTCGGCTGTCCGTCGGACCGCGTGCAGTCCGGGCGCTTCGGCGCTTGTCTGATGCGTGAGCCGAGGCTGGTCGCCGATTGCGTCGGCGCGATGCGTCAGGCGGTTCGTATTCCTGTGACCGTGAAATGCCGCATCGGCGTCGACGACCAGGAGCCGGGCGAGGCGCTGCGCGCGCTGATCGCCGGCTGCGCGGCGGCCGGCGCGGACACCTTTATCGTGCATGCCCGCAAGGCGTGGCTGGAAGGCTTGTCGCCCAAGGAAAATCGCGACGTGCCGCCGCTCGATTACGAACTGGTCTATGCGGTCAAGCGCGAGAATCCGGC
>Ga0181529_10004929_pt1 | contig 14159 bp, 13 predicted proteins | sample PEATcosm2014_Bin_36_FD_119763 | JGI IMG/M metagenome (GOLD analysis project Ga0181529, IMG submission 119763) | Peatland microbial communities from MTU Mesocosm Facility, Houghton, MI, USA - PEATcosm2014_Bin10_30_metaG | ecosystem: Environmental > Terrestrial > Soil > Wetlands > Peat | place...
GCACCACCCGGCCCTTGCGGGTCAGCCGCAGCAGACGGGCGCGGCCGTCGTGCGGCGCCGGTCCCTGCTCAAGCAGGTTCGCGGCCACCAGGGCGGCGGCGGCTCGGCTCACCTTCACCTTGTCCATGTCGGTGCGTTCCGCCACCGTCGTCGGGGTGACGATGCCAAACCGTCCCACCACGGCCATCACCCGCCATTCCGCGACGCTCAGCCCGAACCCCGCCTCGTAGCGGCGGGCGAACAGGCGCAACGTGCGGCCAGCCGCAACCTCCAGCTCATAGGGCAGGAATTCCTCGAGCAGAAATCCACTGCTGTTGGACGAGGCGTCACCGGCATTGCTTCCGGCGACGTCGGCGTGGGTGTCCCCGATTGTTTTCATGTGCAACCACCCGTGAGCCCGGAAATCCTAACATAGGAGGTGGGACCGTTTGAAAGGAAATACGCGGAGGCCGACAATAATAATCATTCTCATCCCACCACGGGTGCGGGCGTGCGCCAGCGAGGTCTGCTAACCTCCGTCCCGAAGCCGGGATGGCACCGGATGCCGCGCGCCCAGCCCGACACCACGCGATCGGAACCGCATGTTCGAGACTCTGTTCGGCCATCTGCTCGGGCGCCTCCGCCACGCCCCGGATGGCGCCGACCTGCCGTATCCCCCGCTGCCGCCCGCCCCGCCGGGCGGGCAGGCCCTGGAGGTGCCCCGGTTCGGGACCAATCCCGGTGGCCTGACCATGAAGCTGTATGTCCCGCCATCCCCGCCGCGCCCCGGCGCGCCGCTGCTGGTGCTGCTGCACGGCTGCGGCCAGGATGCCACGAGTTTCGCCGCCGCGGCGGGCTGGATGGCGTTGGCCGACCGGCTCGGCGCGCCGCTGCTGCTGCCCGAGCAGACCGCCCGCAACAACCAGGGCCGCTGCTTCAACTGGTTCGAGCCCGGCGATATTGCCCGCGACGCCGGCGAGGCGGCGTCGATCCGGCAGATGGTGCAGGCTGTCATCGATCGCTGGGGCTGCGACCGCCAGCGGGTCTTCGTCGCCGGCCTGTCGGCGGGGGGAGCCATGGCGGCGGCCGTGCTGGCGGCCTATCCGGAGGTGTTCGCGGCCGGCGCGGTGGTGGCCGGTCTGCCGGCGGGCGGCGCCAGCGACGTGCGCTCGGCGATGGCGTGCATGGCCGGCGCCGGGGCCGAGCTGGATGGGCCGGGCTGGGCGGACCGGGCACGCGCGCTGGCGCCGCCGGGCTACGCCGGCCGCTGGCCGCGCATGGCGATCTGGCAGGGCCTGGCGGATCCGGTGGTCGATCCCGCCAACGCCGGCAAGCTGGCGGCGCAATGGGTGGCGCTGCACGGGCAGGGGAGCACCCCCACCCGGGATCTGTCGCCGCGCCCGGGGGTGCACCGGCGGGTCTGGCGGGACGCCGTGGAAAGCTGGACCATCGACGGCATGGCGCACGGTTTTCCGGTGGCGCATGCCAGCGCGGAGCCCTTCGTGCTCGATGCCGGCATCGACGCCTCCGTCGAGATCGCCCGGTTCTGGCGGCTGCTGCCCCCGGCCTGACCGCAAACCTAGTTCGACACCGACTGCACCGTCGAGAAAGCCGCGGTCTGCGCGCCCATCTGCACATCCAGCGTGCCGCCGTTTTCGACCACGCCGGTGACCGTGCCGGATACGGTGAACGGCAGCGACGCGGCGGTCCCGGCCGCATTCGTGCCGGTCACGGTCACGTTGTAGGCGCCGTCGGGCTGGGTGTTGCCCTTCGAGTCCTGGCCGTTCCAGGTCCAGGTGTTGCTGCCCGCGGTGGCGGCGACGGTGGTGTCCAGCACCTTGGTGCCGGCGGCGTTGGTGATGGTGATTTCCGCGGTGCCGGCAGTGGGGTCGGTGAAGGTCAGCGAGCCGCTGCTGTTCTGCAACGGCATCTGGCTGGTGGAGACCGCCACCGTTTTCCCCACCATCGCCGAGGATTGCAGCAACTGGCCGGACTGCGTCAGCGAGATCAGCTGGGTCATGGCGTTGTTGGTGTTGATCTGTTGCTCGACGCCGGAGAACTCGACCAGCTCGCTGGTGAACTGGTTGGTGTCCAGCGGGCTGGTCGGGTCCTGGTTCTGCAACTGGGTCATCAGCATTCCCAGGAAGTCCTGGAAGTTGCCGGACAGCGAGTCCAGCGCGGACTGGCCGGACGCCGTGTTGGTGCTGGCGGCCGTGCTGGCGGCGGCAATACTCATGGGGAGGTTTCCTTCAGGCCGTGATGTTGATGCCGGTGCGCAGCCAGCGCACCGTGCGGGTTGTGTCGTCTTCCAGCGCGTCCGATCCGTCAGCCAGGCGCCGCTGGCCGGCCGCGTAGCCGTCGCGCTGCGTCCCCCGGTTCGATCCGCTGCCGGCGTCGCTGGCGCCGGTGCCGGCCGAATGCGGGCTTGGCGTGGCGGGTGACGGGGCGCTGCGCGACGGGTCCGCGGCGGTCCCGGGCGCGGCCGCGGCGAGGTGGAAGGTGACCGAACGCCCGTCGGCCGGCACCCCGGCCTGGTCCAACGCCCGGCTCAACCGGACCTCGTCGCGCACCAGCAGATCCAGCGTTTGCGGCCGCTCGGCGGTCACCGTCACCTGCGCCGGGCCGTCCTTCGGCTGGACCAGCCGGATCTGCAGGCGCCCGAGTTCCGCCGGGTCGAGCCGAACCGTCACCTGCCGGGCGCCCTGACCGCCGCCGAGCGACACCAGGGCGGATACCGCCTGTTGGGCCGGCGTCGGCGCGTCCGATGGCGCGGCCAGCGCGGATCTGGTCGCTGCCGTGGGGCCGGCAGGCGTGGCGGTCGCGGTGTGGGGCGCCAGGTCGGCCGACGCGGGCGCGGCCGCGGCCGCGATGTCGGTGGGGCCGGCCGCCGCCGGGGTCGGGAGCGCGGCGGCGGCCGGGCCGGGGCCAGGCGACGTCAGGGCCGTCGCGTCCGGCCGGGCGCGTCCAGCCGCCGCATCCGGCGCTGGCGGATCGGCGGGGCCGGAAGTGCCCGGCACGGCGGCGGCGTCCGGGGCGGGGCCAGGCGACGTCAAGGCCGTCGCATCCGGCACTGCCGGATCGGCGCGGCGGGCCGTTCCCGGCGCGGCGGCGGTGGCGGGATCGCTTTGCGGTGCGGGCGCGGTGTCAGCCGCGCTGGCCGATGCATGATCCGTCCTGCCCGGCACGGGCCCGCGGGAGGGGCGGCCAGCCGGAGTGTCCGCGGCCGCCGTCGTAGCGGACGGGGGTATTTCGGCCGGCCGCGGCGCCGGGCGGATGTCGCTGGTGGCGGCGCGGACTGCCGGGCTGGGCGCGGCAGGGACGGCGGCCCCGGACACGGCGGCATTGGCGTCGCCGGTCCGGCTTGCGGCGGGCGCGTCGTCCACGCCGCCGCCGCCGGCGGTGGCGGACGGCAAGCCGTGCACTGACGGAACGGCGGGGGCGGCCTTGCCGGCCCCCTTCGGATCGGGCGGGTCTGCCCCGGCCAGCGGCGTGGCGGCATCCTCGCCGCCGCTGGGCGCGGTCGGGCCCGCGTCCGGCGGAGTTGCCCGGCGGAGGGGCCGGGTTGCCGGCGGCGACGGCGGCGACGCGCTGGCGGTGACCTCGGGCAGTACTTGTTCCGCGGCCGGGTTGCCCGCTGGCTTCACGGCGCCGGGCTGCGTACGGCCGTTGCCACCGGACGGCGGCGCGGCGGCCGTGGCGGGTCCCCCCGCCTCCCGCCCGCCCGGCTTCGCCCCGGCCAGCCCGATGGTGCGAGCGGCCGAACCTGCCTCGGCCTTCCTTGTGGCAGCGGAAGCCGCCGCCGGGCGCTGCTGTTGGTGCGCTACCAGCGAGACCCGGGTCCGGGTCGATCGGGCGGGCGCGCCCTGGCCGTCGGCCGGGACGCGCCGCGCCCATCCGGCGATTGGCGCGGCGTCAGCGCCGTGCGGCGCCGCCCCGGCCGCACCGGCGGCGGGCGTCAGCGCGGCATCGAGGATGCCGGCCAGCCGCGTCGCGAACGGCACGGCAAGGACGGCCGCCGCCGGCATCGCTGCCGCGGACGGCGGACCAGGCACGGCGGACACGGTGGGGACGGCGAGAGCGGGCATCGAAAATCCTTGATCGGGCGGCGCGAGCGGTGCGCGCCTGGCCGCGGCGGTGCTGTCCACGCTTAAGCATCCGTCGTGCCAGGGCGGTATCTCAGGTCCGCTGGCGCAACCGGCGGACGGACCGCCCCGATCGGGCCGGCGAACCGCGCAGGCCGGCAGATCGTGCCGGGTCCGACGTGCCGGGTGGCGCCCCAGGCCGGCCGCCAACCCTTGGCGCCGCGCCGCCGCGCGACTGGCACGGTTCATGCCAAACGGGTGCCAATCGGGAGCCATCGTGCTGCGCGCACCACCGCCCCGGCCCAACCGTCAGGAGACCCGCATGTCCATCCTAGGCGCCATGAACACCGCCGTCAGCGGCCTCGCCGCGCAGTCCGACGCCTTCAGCAACATCAGCGACAACGTGGCGAACAGCCAGACCGTCGGCTTCAAGGGGGTCAATACGACCTTCAACGACTACCTGACCACCAGTACCGCCACGGCGAACGACCCCGGCACGGTGGTGGCGTCGCCCGAGTACACCAACACGGTGCAGGGGACGATCACCTCGTCGACCAACTCGCTGGCGCTCGCGATCAGCGGCCAGGGCTTCTTCGACGTCAGCCAGCCCATCGGCACCACCAGCACCGGCTCGACCCAGTACGCCAACCAGCAGTTCTACACCCGCGACGGCGACTTCACGCTCAACAGCAGCGGCTACCTGACCAACGACTCGGGCCAGTACCTCAATGGCTGGGTGACCGATGCCAGCGGCGTGCTCAACAAGAGCGCGGTCGTGCCGATCCAGGTGTCGCAGACCGTCTACGCCCCGGTGGCGACCCAGAACATGACGATGACGGCCAACCTGCCGGCCGGGCTGGTGAGCACCGTCGGCGAAGATGCCAACGGCAATGTCACGACCATGTTCGACAGTTCCGGCAACCAGGTCTCGGCGATCCAGCCGGAAGCGCAGATCTACGATGCCGAGGGCACCGCTCACACGGTCGAGTACACCTGGACGCCGGAACCCACCGGTGCGGCGAACGCCGCCGGCACCTTTTCGACCACCGCCAACACCTGGCTGCTCAGCGCCAGCATGGACGGCAACGACCTTGGCGAGGTGACCGTCAACTTCAATTCCAATGGCACGCTGGCCGGCATCGGTCCGGAGACCAACGGCGCCGTCGCCACCAACGGCACCGGCACCGCGACGCCGGGCGACACACTCGTCGGCGCGGCGCCGACCTTCGACAACGCGACCAGCGGCACGATCACCTACGACACCGGGCTGCCGATGGTGACCGGCGGAACCCAGAAGATCACGCTCAACCTCGGCGACATCGGCCAGACCAACGGGGTGACGCAGTTCTCCTCCAGCAGCTTCACCCTGCGCGGGCTGAGCCAGGACGGCGTGGCGCCCGGCAGCTTCACCGGCATCTCCACCGAAACCTCGGGCGACATCTACGCGAACTACGACAACGGCCAGACCCGGCTGATCGCCCAGGTCCCGGTGGCGACCTTCGGGGATGCCGATGCGTTGCAGTCCCAGAACGGCAGTTCCTACACGGTGACCAACGGCTCCGGCAATCCATCGTTGCAGGACGCCGGCACCAACGGCGCCGGCAGCCTGGTCACCAGCTCGCTGGAATCCTCCAACGTCGACATCGCCAGCCAGTTCAGCCAGCTGATCGTCGCGCAGAACGCCTACTCGGCCAATGCGAAGGTGGTGACGACGGCGGATCAGTTGATGCAGACGACCATCAACATGATGACGGCGTGATGAGCTGACGAGATGAGCCTCGCCTCCGCCCTCTCCATCGCCACCGGCGGGCTGGCCAACGTCACCAGCCAGCTCGCGGTGGTGTCGCAGAACGTCAGCAACGCCAACACGGCGGGCTACACGCTGGAGATCGGCCAGCAGACCGCCCTGAGCGCGGACGGCATGCCGCTCGGCGTGCTCACCGGCCCCACCGTGCGCAGCGTCAACACCGCGCTGCAGGCCGAGGCGTGGCAGCAGGACGCCACGGTCGCGGGGATGACCGTGACCTCGCAGGCGCTGTCGGCGATCGACGCGGCGCAAGGCACACCGGGCGAGGGTGACGACCCGGCCAGCCTGACCGGCGCGCTGAGCGATGCCTTCACCACGCTGTCGGCCGATCCATCCTCGAGCGCCGAGCAGACCGCCGTGGTCACCGCGGCGAGCAACCTCGCCGACGCCATCAACAGCCTGGCCCAGACGGTCGGCACGCGGCGGCAGGCCGCGAATGATTCGGCGATCCAGCAAATCGCGCAGCTCAACACGGCGCTCGCCAGCATCGGCACGCTGAGCACCCAGATCAGTGGCCTGTCGAACCAGGGCAGCAGCACGGCGACGCTGGAGGATCAGCGCGATGCCGCCATGAGCACGGTGACCCAACTGACCGGCGCCACCTTCCTGCCCCAGCCCGACGGCAGCATGCAGGTGGTCCTGCCCTCCGGCACCACGCTGCCGACCGATGGCTCGGCGGACATCCAACTCACCGAGTCACAACTCGTGCCGCAATTCGCGGCCCGCCGGGTTACCCTCGGCGGCGAGGACATCACGCCGGAGCTGACCGGCGGCAGCATCGGCGCCAACCTCGCCCTGCGCGACACCACGATGCCGACCGTCCAGGCCGAGCTTGACGAATTCTCGCACGACCTGGCCACGCAGTTCAGCGCGGCCGGGCTGCAACTGTTCACCGACGGCCGCGCGACGGTGGCGCCGGCGGCGACCACGGGGCCGGTGCAGGCGGGCTACCTGGGTTTGGCGAACCGGATCCAGGTGAACCCCACCGTGACCGCCGACCCCTCGCTGGTGCAACAGGGCACCAGCGGGACCGCCATCGGCACCAGCGACCAGACCGTCATCAACGCGGTCCTCAACCAGGCGTTCGGCCCGACCACCGGGTCCGCCGTGCCGCCACCGCAGGTCAACGGGCTGGGCCGGTCCGGCACGCTGTCCGCGCCGTTCTCCAGGCCGCGCACGCTGGCGGACTTCGCCTCGGACATCGTGTCGGCGCAGAGCACCGCCAGCAGCGATGCCAGCGCGGGCCTGACCACCGCACAGGCCGCGCAGACCACTCTCAACAACAGCGTCGCCGCCGTTTCGGGCGTGTCGGTCGATACGGAGATGTCCACCATGATTGGACTGCAGAACGCCTACGCCGCCAATGCCCGCATCATCACCGCGGTGCAGAGCATGTGGACCTCGCTGCTCGATATCGGCACCACGGCATGAGCACCGGGGCAGTGAGCGGCGTGGTGCAGTCCGGGCTGCTGGCCCAGCTGGTCGCCGACAGCACGGCAACGCAGACGCAACTGGACAAGCTGACCCAGCAATCGGCCAGTGGGCAGGTCGCCGATACCTATGGCGGCCTGGGCAATACCGCCTATGTGTCGATCGACCTGCGGCCACAGATGGCGCAGGTAACCGCCTGGCAGCAGAACATCACCACCGCCACCGGCCAGCTAGACACCACTCAGAACGTGCTCGGCCAGTTGGAGAGCATCGCCACCAGCTTCAGCAGCGAGGCACTCGGCACATCGATGCAGTCGGCCACCGCGGCCGCGACGGTGGCAACCCAGGCGCAACTGGCGCTGCAACAGGTCGCCGGGCTGCTCAACACGCAGTCGGACGGGCAATACAGTTTTGCCGGCACCGATTCCACCAACGCCCCGATCGACACCGCCGCGCTGAGCACCTTCACCGCCGCGGTTGCGACACAGGTGGCCGGACTCGACACCGGCACCGACCCGACGACGCTGGTCGGCTCGCTGGTTGCCAGCGCCGCCACGGCGGACTTCGCCTATCCGGGATCGTCCGCCGCCGCCACCACGCCGGCGGCGTTGCTGACGCCGACCGGGCAAGGCCAGAAGGTGCCGACGGCCTTCGTCGCGGGGGTCAACAGCTACGCCGCACAGCCGGGCAACGGCACCACCGGTTCGTATGTCCGCGACCTCATCGCCGGGCTGGCGGGGCTGGCCGGACTCGGTTCCACCACCGCCAGCGAGAGCACATTGCAATCCTACGGCGCCGGCATTTCGCAACTGCTGCAGGGAGCGGCCACCGCGATCTCCGGCGACGAGGCCGGTTTCGGTCAGGTGCAGTCGGAGCTGACAACCCAGGGCACCAACCTGTCGGATACGCTGACCAGCTTGACCACGCAGGTCTCCGGCGTCGAGAATGTCGACATGACCGCGACCGCGACGGCGCTGTCGCAGGTGCAGACGCAGCTTCAGGCGTCCTACCAGCTCATTGCCGGCCTCAAGCAACTGTCGCTGACCGACTATCTGTAGGAGAACGGGCCGGCTTCACCCGATATTAAGCCGCGCCTGAGAGAACGGGGACGGTGGCCAGGACGGCCGTCGAACGGACGCAAACGGGAAAACTCCGATGTCAAACCTTGTACTCGAACTGCGCCAGGGCGACATGATGATCGTCAACGGCGCTTCCATCCGGTTTCGCGGCAAAACGCGCATCGAGCTGGCGGCCAAGGCGCGGTTCCTGTTCGGCAAGCAGATCATGCCGCCGGACGCCGCCGACAGCCCGGCCCGACGCATCTATTTCTCCCTGCAGACCGCTTATATCGGCACTGATGAGGAGCGTGCCGCCGGCCTGGCGGACGCGCGCCGCCTGATCGCGGAGTTCCAGGCGGCGACCACCTCGGCGTTGGCGCGCGACATCCTCGACCGCGCGTTGGCGGCAGCCGACACGGACGACTGTTACGGCGCGCTGAAACTCGTGCGGCGGGTCATCCGCCACGAGGACGCGGTCCTGAAGCGGACCGCTGGTTGAAGCGCCGCCGCGGTCAGGCGAACAGCGACAACACCGGGTTGCTACTGCTGCCCACCCCGAACAACGACAGCTCGGAGGTGTCGCTGCCGCCGCCCAGCAGCGAGACCACCGTGTTGGTGCTGGCGGCCGACGCATTCCACTCGCCAGGGTCCTGGACGGCCTGCACCAGGTACTGCTCCGCCATCTTGGTCACCGTCGCCGGATGCTGGAAGTCCGAGAGGTTGAGTTTCCTGGTCAGGAACGCGACCTGCTGGTCGTAGCTCATGTTGGCATAGGTGTTGAAGGTGACGCCGGTTTGCGCCACCGCGACGGTGAGCGCCGGCGTGTTGGTCATGAGCTGGGCGATGCTGGTGATCTGCGACGCGGTACGATTGAACGTAAGCGCGTTCTGCAAGCCGGGGGTCTGGGTGTTCTGCGCCGCCTCGTAGCTGTTGACCACGTAGGAGTTGACCACCGTGCTGACGTTGCTGCTGCTGCCCAGCGGATTGTTCTTGAACTGGTTGAAGGCGTTGACGAAGGCGAGATAGCTCGGGTTGCCGATTTTCTGCGCGACCGAGCTGCTCGAGCTCGGGTCCTGAGTCAGCAACTGGTTCGTGAGCGCCGGGTAGGCCAGCAGGTCGGAGACATTGTAGGCGCCCAGGACGATTTTCAGCGACCGGTAGTCTTTCGTCAGCGCCGCGGCGGAGGTCAGGGTTGGCGCCTTCGCCTGGAAATACGCGATGTCGGACTTCACCTGGCCGTTGCCTTGCGCCCATTTGTTGGCGAGCGCTTGCTCGTTCCTGCTGTCCATGACGAAAGTCGGTATCGCCGTACCGAGGCTGCTGTTGACGGAGAGTATGGACATGGGGAACTCCATTCACGGGGCTGCCGCCGCTTTTGGCTGCTTGGAAATATGCCGAACGGATAAACCGCCGGTTAATCATTCCGATCGATCTTGCAGGTCTGCGGGGCGGCAAAAACCTCCCGCTGCACGCGAACCAAGACAGCCATCAAAAAGGAGCTTCCCGTGTCTATTTTCTCGGTGAACACGAACCTCGGCGCCATGGCGGCGTTGCAGGCTCTCAGCCAGACGCAGACCGACCTGAACACGACCCAGAACGCCATCTCGACGGGTCTGAAGGTTGGCCAGGCCTCCGACAATCCGGCGATCTACACGATCGCGCAGACCATGAACGACACCATTTCCGGCCTGTCGGCGGTGTCCGACAACCTGAACTTCGCCCAGTCGGTGCTCGGCACGGCGTCGGCGGCTGCAACGCAGATCTCGTCCCAGCTCGCCACGCTGCAGAACACGATCACGAACGGCCAGCAGAGCGGCATCAGCACCGCCACGGTCAATGCCCAGATCAACTCGATCCTGACCAACATCGACGCTTTTGCCAGCGCCGCCACGTTCAACGGCGTCAACCTCAGCACCGGCGGGTTGACGACGACGCAGGACGCTTCCGGCACCGCACTGACGGTGGGGATGCAGAATCTGACGTCGGCTCAACTGGGTCTGACCAATCTCACCACCACCAGCGGCGGGGTGGATCTGGGCGTCGGGGCCACCACCGCGTTCGCCAACGACGACTACGTCCAGTTGAGCAACGGCACGCAGAGCACCTACTTCGTGCTCAGCTCCGGCGCCGCTGCCCCGACGGCCCCGCACGCGACGGACGCCAACAACTCGGTGATATTCGTCAACTTCAACGTGGCCGACTCGGCCGCGACGGTGATGTCGAAGCTGGCTGCCTCGATGCAGCAAAACGGTTATGGTGCGCAGATCGCGACCACGGCGAACGGCACCGTCAATGCCGGTGATCTCGTGATGACCGGCCAGGGCATCACTCAGGCGGCGTCGAGCCTGCACCTCGCCACGCCTGGCACCGCGGCCCTGACCTCCGTCACCGGCGCGACCGCGGCCATCACCACCGTGACCAACGCGATCACGACCTTGAACACGTCGATCGCCAATCTCGGCTCGGCGCAGGACGAAGTCACCGGCCTGCAGAACTTCACGACCTCGCTGTCCGACTCGCTGACCAGCGGCCTCGGTGCGCTCACCGATGCCGACATGGCGGCCGAGAGCGCCCAACTGACATCGCTGCAGACCAAGCAGCAACTCGGCATCCAGGCGCTGTCGATCGCCAACCAGCAGCCACAGGCTCTGCTGACGCTGTTCCGCGGCTGATGACCGCCCGGCCGGACCCGCGAGGGTCCGGCCGGTTCTTCCTGCGTGAAACAACATTCCGGACCCTTCCATGCAGAGCAATGCAAGCTATTTCCGTACTCCCCAACTCGGTGGCGCCACGCCCCGTGAGACGGAAATCCTGGCATTCGGTCTCTGCAACGACCGCCTGGCGAAGGCCGACACGTCGCGCACGCGCATCGAGGCGTTGCACAAAACGCACCAGCTCTGGTCGGTCCTGGTCAGGGATCTGCAGTCGCCCGGAAACTCCCTGCCCGAGAATCTCAAGCAGCAGCTTGTCTCTCTCGGAATCTGGGCGATGATGTATTGCACCCGTGGAATTCCCGAGGATCTGCCGGTGCAGCCCCTGATCGACGTCAATCGCAACATGATCGATGGCCTGCGCGCGCAGCTTGGCGCGGCGAAGCCGTCGTCCTACGCTCCGGTTCCGGGTCAACCCCTGGCCTGGTCCGAACGCCAGCTCACTGCCTGACTGCGGCTCCCATCCAAACGAGTCGACGCCCGATCATCCCCATCCGTCACCAAGCCTGACCGGTGGTATGTGTCACTGCCTGGCGCGCGGCTGTTGCCACAACGCAGAGGAACCGGACGATCAGTGGTCAGGCGATCAGTGGAGCAGTGGCTGCGCATGGCTTGTTGCCGCTCGGGGATGCCGATGCGGTGGACGCGGCGTTCGTCGCGGTCCGCCCGATCGTGCCCGTTGCGGTGGCGTCCGTTCCCGCCACAATCCCGGTCAACGGTGAAGTCGCTGTCTTGATGGTCTGCCCGGACGTGCGGCGATAGGCGTCGATCTGGGTCGCGGTCGGAATGGTGGACGACACCTTTCCGGTTTCGTCGTGGAACTCGATGATGACGATCCCCAGCGCGGCATCGATGCACAGCGACGGGTTCGGAATCATCGCGCCCTGTGCGGCGGCCGGCTCCGCCGATGTGCAATCGGGGCTAGTCGCGGCATTGCCGCGTGCACTGGCCGGTACGACCGGTTCAGCACCTTGCAGACAACCGAGTGGCTGGATTCCGTTGGTCATGGTGCGACTCGCCAGATGGACGGCTCGTGCCGTCAAGCCGAAAGTCTAGGTCTGGCGTGGTTACGCAAAGGTAAAGCGCGGAAAGGATTCGTCTCAGGAAGGCGTCCAGTTGAACCGCGCCGCGAGCCAGTGCCGCAGCGCCAGCATCGCGGCGGAATCGACGGCGATGGCGGTGGTGGTGGTGTTGGCCTCCGGGCCGTCCAGCAGGCGTACGCCCGGCGCGCTCGACTGGAGCGCGCGGCTCGCCTCGGTCCCGGCGCGGCGCCATTGCGCCACCAGGCCGGCGGGGGTCAGCGGCGGCAGCACCACGGCGAACTCGATCTGCGTGGCGACAGCGGCCGACCGCCACGCCTCGGCCAGCGGACCCGTGGGCGGAGTGCCGCCCAGCTCGGTCATCAGTTCCTGGGCAGTTGGCACCTCCGGCAGCAGCGGATCGCACTGCAGGCCGCTCGGTGTCGGCGCGCCCAGCGTGAACAGCGGCATGGCCCCGGCGGCCGCCGCATTGGCCAGCAGCGATGGAACGTCGGGACCGACAAGGAAAACCGCGTCGACCGCGCCTCCCCGCAATGCCTGCAACGCCCGGGCCGTGTCATGCAGCCCGTAAGCCGGTACCGGCTCGATACCCATCAGATACAAACCCAGCAGCGCGGCCAGTTCGGGCCCGGCCGGCGCCGAGGTGGCGACGCGCAGGCGCGTCCCGCGGCCGAGCGCGCTCGCGGGCACGCGGCTCACCAGCACGCCGCAGGTGAGCCCGGCCATCACCGGCAACCAATTGGCGACGTCGAAGCGCGCGCGCGGGTCCCCGGTCAACCAGGCCAGCGGCGCTTCACCCGGCAGCAACAGCACGGTCTGGCCATCCGGGGCGACCCGCGCCTCGAACTGGTTGGCCGCCGTAACCCCGTCGGCCCCGCCGGACAGGGTTTGGCGCAGCGTGGTCTCGGGGGGAAGCGCGCGGCTGAACGCTGCCTCGATGGCATCCGCCCAGCGATCCATCCGGCCGCCCCGCGGACCCGCCACCAGGATGCTGACACGGTCGGGGAACGGCTCGGCCGGCGCCGCCGCGGCACGGATCACGGCGGCGGGCGTGGCCGCGCGGGCCCCGGCGACAGCGGCCATCCCGCCGAGGGCTAAGACGAATCCTCGCCGCCCGGTACCGCAGCGGGATACCGGCGTTCGTACACAGTTTTCCGCCGTCGGCCGGGCGTCGAACATCCTGACCTCCTGCCAAGCACGGGGCCGACCGTCGAGGGCCGGCGGCCTTTCTCCTGCACCGGAAGCGCCGGCTTGTCAAAACCGGGGTCGAACGAGGACGCCTGGTCGGACCGCGGCGGTGGTCAGGAATCGTATGAAACGAGGGCCTCGAACGGCACGTCGAGCCGTTGGCGACCGCCCAGGAAGCTCAGCTCGATCAGCGCGGCCGCGGCGGGAACCACGGCGCCGACATTGCGCAACAACTGGATGCCGGCGGCCATCGTGCCGCCGGTGGCCAGCAGGTCGTCCACCACCACCACGCGCTGTCCGGGCACGATGGCGTCGGCCTGAATCTCGATCCGGTCGGTGCCGTATTCCAGCGCGTAATCGAGCGGGATGGTTGCGCCGGGCAACTTGCCGCGCTTGCGCAGCATGATGAAGCCGCAGCCCAGCTTGAGCGCCAGCGGCGCCGCCACCAGGAAGCCACGCGATTCGATGCCGGCCAGCAGATCGGGCTGGTAGCCCCGCACCGCGTCCGCCAGCCGGTCGACCGCCACCTGCCAGGCGCCGCCATGCCGCAAGAGGGTGGAAATGTCATAGAAAAAGATGCCGGGCTTGGGGAAATCCGGGATGCCCCGGATGTGGTCCTTGAGATCCATGGCGCGAGCCGTCCTCGTTGCCTCTGATCCGCGTGTAAGGCGGCAGCGCCGGCGGGGCAAGGGCGCCCCCTGGCGCGCCGCCGGCGGCCGCGCTACTTCGGGGCCATGGTGGCTTCATCCGTCGGCCATGCTATTGTCACCGAAGGGAAACATCGGACCGCTAACCAAACGGCCGTCCCACATGAAGGAGGAACCGCGATGAAGCGTCGGACTATGCTGGCTGGTGCGGCCGCC
>Ga0181529_10004931_pt1 | contig 14157 bp, 15 predicted proteins | sample PEATcosm2014_Bin_36_FD_119763 | JGI IMG/M metagenome (GOLD analysis project Ga0181529, IMG submission 119763) | Peatland microbial communities from MTU Mesocosm Facility, Houghton, MI, USA - PEATcosm2014_Bin10_30_metaG | ecosystem: Environmental > Terrestrial > Soil > Wetlands > Peat | place...
ATCGCCCATGTCGGCGAGCTGGTCGTCGTCGGTGACGTCGCCGGTGGCGATCAGGCGGACGCCCGACTTGTCGAGGCCGCGCTCGGCGAATTCTTTCATGAAGGCCGCCCCCTGGCCGGACGGCAGGAAGACGAACAGGGCTTCGGGCGCGTCGTCCTTCACCCGCTGCAGGAACGGCGCGAAGTCGGGGGCCTTGAGCGGCGTGCGGATCTTCTCGACGATCTGGCCGCCGCCCTTCTCGAACACGTCGCCGAACCATTTTTCGGCGTCGTTGCCGGGGCCGTAGTCGGCGACCAGCGTCACGACCTTGTGGATATTGTTCTTCAGACACCATTGCGCCATCGGCGCCGCCGCCTGCGGCAGCGTGAACGACGTGCGCACGATATAGGGCGACTTCTCGGTGATCATCGCCGTCGCCGCGGCGGTGACGATTTCCGGCACTTTCGCCTGCGTCGCGATCGGCGCGACGGCGAGCGCCAGCGGAGTGAGGCCGAAGCCCATCAGCGCCTTGGCGTTGTCGTTGGCGATGAGGTCCTGGGCGAGGCGCTTGGTCACGTCGGGCGCGCCGGCATCGTCCTTGACCTCGAGGACGATCTTCTTGCCGGCGACCGTGTCGCCGTGGAGCTGGAGGTAGAGATTGGCGCCCGCCTGCTCCTGCTTGCCGGTGGTCGCCTGTTGGCCGGTCATCGGCACGATCAGGCCGACGGTCACGACGTCGTCGGCAAAGGCGGGCGCGGCGATGAGCGCCGCGGCGACGGCAAGGATGGAAATACGGCGATTGGACGTCATCAAAGCTCCTCCCGATGTTATCCGACCGCGGGTCGCGCGATCGCTTTGGCGCCGTTCGAGCGGCGCGCGCCGGATCTGGCATTGTCCCGGCTATAGCCCAGGATTTCGCGGCGCGGAATGGAAACGCCGACCGGGGCTAGCACGCGCCTCAGCCGGCCGCGCCATTCCATGTGCGCCCGCCGGCATTGGATTTGCCTATATCGCCGGCTCGGCGGCGGCCGGTTTGGCGCGCTTGCCCGGCTCGCGCGCAGCCTTGCCGGTCTTGCCCGGCTTCGCGGCGGCCTTGACGCCGTGGGGCGCGCACCAGCCCGGCAGGTAGCTCGCCGCCTCCGATTTCGCCAGCGCCAGCGCCTGGTCGATCGCCGCGCCGAAGTCCTTGCGCACGTCCTTCGGCTTGACGCGGCGGCGCAGGAAGTCGGCCCAGACGAATTCCGAGAACGGCGTCGAATCCTTGGCGAAGCCGCCGCAATAGCGCAACTCGCCGGCGAGCGAGCGGTAGGGATCGTCCTCCATCGCGGCGACCGTCTTGGGCAGGTCGGCGTACGGGCGTCGGCGCCCCTTGCCGTCGTAGGGATGCGTCCAGCCGTGGAAATCCATGATGTTCCAGAACGCGTCGGCGTCGAGCTTGTGGAAGTCGGCGACGATGGTGACGAAGATGCTGTCGACGCCTTCGTCGTGCAGGGCGCGGGCGAGGTGGTGATGATCGATGAGGTAACGCCGCCCGGCAGGGCCGAGAACGACCGGGACCATGTGGTGGGCGAGGAATCCGGCGAGGGATTTCACCCCCTGCGATTTCCAGGACTTCCGCTTGCGCGAGACTTCGCTCATGCCGAGGGTCATCTGCGTCGGACGCAAGTCGAGCACAGGCGTCGCATGCAGGCTGGGTTCATGAATTCTGTAGTTCATGGCGTTTCACCTTGGCGGCCGGCGGACCGCGTCAGGCGACCATGTCGCAAGCCCTCGGGGCGGTCAAATCGGTCAGGGCGTCGAAAATCGGCGGATTTGACTGCTCGGTCGGCCCGGCGATCCGCCAAGTCGGCGTTACGCCGCGACGGATCGCCGCGTCGCCGACGGCGAGCGCCCGAGGAGAAGACTGTCGCTATTCTTGCGAACTACTCTTGATCGAAATGCGAGCAGCGACGAGGGCCCGGGGGCGGAAGCGCGGTGGGGCGCGCGCATAAGCGCTGCCGCGGCGGGCGCCGACAAGAATTTGACCCCTTCGGCCAAATCATGTTTTGTCGCGCCGCTTCCTCGAACGCGATCGAAACGGCTCTCGTAACATCATGCGGCCTGAACGCTACAACGTCCGCGAATCCGAACAGAAATGGCAGAAGGAATGGGCCGACGCGGCCGTCTTCGCCACCCGCAACGACGATCCGCGGCCAAAATACTACGTGCTCGAGATGTTCCCGTACCCCTCCGGGCGCATCCATATGGGCCATGTCCGCAACTACGCGATGGGCGACGTGGTGGCGCGCTACAAGCGCGCGCGGGGCCTCAACGTGCTGCACCCGATGGGCTGGGACGCGTTCGGCATGCCGGCCGAGAACGCGGCGATGCAGAACGCCACCCATCCCGCCAAATGGACCTACGCCAATATCGCTGCGATGCGGGCGCAGTTGAAGTCGATGGGTCTGTCGCTCGATTGGGCGCGCGAGGTCGCGACCTGCGACCCGAGCTATTACGGCCACCAGCAGAAGCTGTTCCTCGACTTCCTCAAAGCCGGGCTGGTCGCGCGCAAGAAGTCGAAGGTCAACTGGGACCCGGTCGACAACACCGTGCTCGCCAACGAGCAGGTGATCGACGGCCGCGGCTGGCGCTCCGGCGCCGTCGTCGAACAGCGCGAGCTGACGCAGTGGTTCCTCAAGATCAGCGACTATTCCGACGAACTGCTGGCCGCGCTCGACACGCTCGACCGCTGGCCGGAGAAGGTCAGGCTGATGCAGCGCAACTGGATCGGCCGCTCCGAAGGCATGCTGGTGCGCTTCGCCATCGACGCCGCCTCGCGTGGGCCGCTGGCCGACGAACCGGAAGCGCGCGAGCTCGAGATCTACACCACCCGGCCCGACACGCTGTTCGGCGCGAAGTTCATGGCGATCGCGCCCGACCATCCGCTAGCGGCCGCTGCGGCGCGCCATGACCCGAAGCTCGCCGCGTTCATCGAGGAGTGCCGCAAGATCGGCACCTCGGTGGCGGCGATCGAGACGGCGGAGAAGAAGGGCTACGACACCGGCCTGCGCGCCATCCATCCGTTCGACGCTGGCTGGAAGGTTCCGGTCTACGTCGCCAATTTCATCCTGATGGATTACGGCACCGGCGCGATCTTCGGCTGCCCGGCGCACGACCAGCGCGACCTCGACTTCGTCAACGTCTACGGACTCGGCGCGACGCCGGTCGTCTGCCCGCCGGGCGTCGATCCCAAGACCTTCACGGTCGACAAGGTCGCCTATGACGGCGACGGCCTCATGATCAATTCGCGTTTTCTCGACGGGATGACGATCGAGGCGGCGAAGGCGGAAGTCGCGCGCCGGCTGGAGGCTGCGACCCTCGGCAATCGGCCGCAGGGCAAGCGGCAGGTCAATTTCAAGCTGCGCGACTGGGGCATTTCGCGCCAGCGCTATTGGGGCTGCCCGATCCCGGTCATTCATTGCGAGACCTGCGGCGTCGTCCCGGCGCCGGAGAAGGACCTGCCGGTTCGGCTGCCCGACGACGTCACTTTCGACGCGCCCGGCAATCCGCTCGACCGCCACCCGACCTGGAAGCACGTCGATTGTCCGCAATGCGGCCGGCCGGCGCGGCGCGAGACCGACACGATGGACACGTTCGTCGATTCCTCGTGGTATTTCGTCCGCTTCACCGATCCGTGGAACACGTCCGCGCCGACCGCGCCGGCGATCGCCAACCGCTGGCTGCCGGTCGACCAGTACATTGGCGGCATCGAGCACGCGATCCTGCATCTGCTCTATTCGCGCTTCTTCACCCGCGCGATGAAGAAATGCGGCCACCTCGATCTCGACGAGCCGTTCGCCGGCCTGTTCACTCAGGGCATGGTCGTCCACGAGACCTACAGCGACGCCGAAGGGCGCTGGATCGCGCCCAATGAAGTGCGCATCGAAGGCGACGCCGACGGCCGCCGCGCTTTCGCGCTCGAGGGCGGCCGGCCGATCGAGATCGGCCCGATCGAGAAGATGTCGAAGTCGAAGCGCAACACGGTCGACCCCGACGAGATCATCAAAAGCTACGGCGCCGACACGGCGCGCTGGTTCATGCTCTCCGACTCGCCGCCCGAGCGCGACGTGATCTGGACCGAGGCGGGCGTGCAGGGAGCCTACAAGCAGGTTCAGCGCCTGTGGCGCCTGAGCTGCGAGATCGAGCGGGTCGTCGGCGCCAGCCGACCGGCCAAGCCCGCCGCCTTCTCGCCGGAGGCGTCCGCCGTCCGCCGCGCCGCCCACGGCGCGCTGGCCAAGATCGAGGACGAAATCGAGCGGCTGCGCTTCAACGTCTGTATTGCGACGATCTACGAACTCGCCAATACGCTTGCCGCGGCGATCGGCGCGATCGAGACGGAAAAGGTCGCCGACGACCTGCGCTACGCCTTCGCCGAGGCCGGCGACATTCTCGTCCACGCCTTCGCGCCGATGATGCCGCACCTCGCCGAGGAATGCTGGCAGGTCCTCGGCCACGAAACGATGATCGCCTCCAGCCCGTGGCCCGAGGCCGACCGCAGCCTGATCGTTTCCGACCAGATGACGCTGCCGGTGCAGGTCAACGGCCGCAAGCGCGACGAGTTGACCATCGGCCGCGACGCCTCGCCGGCCGAGATCGAAGCCGCCGCCGTGGCCCTCGACGCGGTGCGTCGGGCGATAGATAATAGGCCGGTCAAGAAGGTCATCATCGTCCCGCAGAGGATCGTCAATGTGGTGGTCTGATCGAGCGCGCGGCTTGGCCGCGTTGGCGCTGGCGTTTTCGCTCGGCGGGTGCTTCCAGCCGCTTTACAGCGAGGCCGCGCACCCCGGTCTGGTCGCCGATCTTCAGGCGATCGAGGTCGCGCCGATCAAGGATCGCATCGGCCATTATCTCGGCGACGATTTGATCAGCAGTCTCAACGGCACCGGCTCGACGCCGATCGCCAAGTACCGCCTGACGGTGACTGTGACGCAGAAGATCCAGACGCCGACGGTCGAATCGCAGCTCAACGCCGCCAATGCGGCGACGGTGGTCGGCACGGCGAAATTCTCGCTGGCGCAGATCGAGCCCGAGAAGGTCGTCTTCCAGGGCGAGGCGACCACCGCCGCCGTCTACGACCGCACGCTGCAGGGTTTCGCCAACCTGCGCGCCGAGCGCGACGCCGAAATCCGGCTCGCCCGCGCGCTCGCCGACGAAATCTCCCTGCGCGTCGCTGCGGCGCTCGGCGCCAAAGGCTGAGCGACGGCGAAGAGGCCGATCCGGCGCGCTGGCGCCGTCGCGTCTTTGCGACGCGAATCGGCTAGTCCCCCAGTTTTGAGCCCGCCGATTCGGCCGCGCCCTTCTGGAGCCCGTCATGCCGCGTCTCTTCGCCGCTTTGTCCATTCCCGCCGAGGTCGCGCTGGCGTTGGCGGCCGCGCGCGGCGGCGTGTTCGGCGCGCGTTGGATCGAACCGAGCGACTATCATGTCACCCTGCGCTTTGTCGGCGACGTCGACGTTCACGCCGCGCGCGAAGTCGCGGACGCGCTCGCGACGGTGCGCCGGTCGCGGGTTTCAGTCGACTTCCAAGGGCTTAGTTGGTTCGGCGGCGACAAGCCGCGCGCGATCGTGGCGCGGATCCGGCCGTCGTCGCCGCTGGTCGAACTGCAAGGCGATCTCGAGCGCCGGCTGCGCCGCGTCGGCTTGCCGCCGGAGACGCGCAATTTCGCGCCGCATGTCACCTTGGCGCGGCTGCGCGGCGTCGGCCCCGCGGCGGTCGCCGATTATCTCGGCGCGCGCGGCGGATTCGCGCCGCCGTCGTTCGAAGCCCCGCGCTTCGCGCTCTATTCGGCGCGCGACTCGGTCGGCGGCGGGCCTTATCTGGTCGAGGCGGATTACCCGCTGCAATAACGCATTGGGGCGTCGCCGCGTTTCGCGCATTGCGGCGCGCCGCTGAGCCGGCGTATCTTTGGCCGAATGTGAGGCGCTGTCGTATGCGGCGCGAGGAGGATGGGATGGAACCGACGAGCGGTGTGGAGAACGAGGCGTCGGGAACGGGCGCGGGCGCGGGCGCGCCGTTGCCGCGCGCAGTCGGCCTGCCGGCGCGGCCGGAACTCGAGGGCGAGGTCGAGCGCAATCCGATCTTCGACGCGCTTGTCGGCTCGGACGAGGAAGACGTCGCCGGCCTCGTCGCCTATTCGATCTACAAGCAAAACAAACGCGCCTGGCTCGACGACTTCGTCAAGACGACCGGCCGGGCGCCGAGCGACGCCGAAACCCGCTCCTACATCATCGGCGAGAGCACCGAGCGGCGCATCGCGACTTACCGCCGTCTCGCCGCCTCGACCCTCGCCGGCGACGCGCCGACGCGCGCGGCGCGGCGCGCGAAGGGGCCTATCTCGAGGACAGCCGCCGGGGCGCTGTGGGCGCTGGCGATCATCGTCGCGCTGGCGGTGGTCGGCCTGGCGATCCACGCCGGCTATTTCGCCGGCGCGAAATAGTCAGCGCACCAGCGTCAAGCGGCGCGCCGCGCGCGTGAGCCCGGTGTAGAGCCAGCGGGCGCGATGCTCGCGGAAGGCGCGGCTCTCGTCGAACAGCACGACCGAGTCCCACTGCGACCCTTGCGCCTTGTGGACGGTGAGGGCGTAGCCGTAGTCGAACTCGTCGGACTCGCGTCGCGTCGCGTAGGGCAGGTCGGCCTCGACCCCCTCGAAGAATTGCCGCAGGACCGCCACCTTGACCGCAGCGCGGCCCGGGTCGTCTTCCGATTTGACCGTCATGCGGACGAAATCCTTGCGCAGCCCGGCGAAGGTTTCGACCCGCCAAAGACCGCCGTTGATCAGGCCCTTGACGCGGTCGTTGCGCAGGCAAACGAGCTTGTCGCCGGCGACCGGCAGCGGCTCCGCGGTCCCCTGCAATTGCCGGATGCGCTGATTGTAGAGGCGGCGGGTGCGATTGACGCCGAGCAGGACCTGATCGGCGGCGAGCACGTCGGCGGCGTCGACCTCGTCGCGGCGGATGACGCGGCTGTCGCCATATTGGCCGTAGGCGATCTCTCCGCCCGAGCGGACGATCTCGGACAGGCGAATGATCGGATCGTCCTGCGCCTGGCGATGAATCGTCGTCAGCATCACGTCGGGCTCGGCCTCGGTGAAGAAGCCGCCGCCCTTGATCGGCGGCAATTGCGCCGGGTCGCCGAGCACCAGGATCGGCTTGCCGAACGACAGCAGGTCGCGGCCGAGCTCGGCGTCGACCATCGAGCATTCGTCGATGACGATCAGCGCGGCGCGCGAGGCCGGGCCATCGTGGTTGAGCGTGAAGGTCGGCGCGCCGTCTTCGCCCTCGCTGGCGCGGTAGATCAGCGCGTGAATCGTCGATGCGCCGACGCAGCCCTTCGACCGCATCACCAGCGCCGCCTTGCCGGTGAAGGCGGCGAAGGCGGTCTCGCCCGAGGCGGATTCGGCGAGGCGCTTGGCCAGCGTCGTCTTGCCGACGCCGGCGTAACCGAACAGCCGGAACACTTGCGGCTCGCCGGCGGCGAGCCAGCGGCCGACCTTGTCGAGCGCCTCGGCCTGTCCAGGCGACCATTGCGGCGGCGGTCCCGCCGCGGCGCGCGCCAGCCGCCGCTCGGGCGAGGCGGCCGCAGGCGGCTTGGGCGGCGAGCCGAGCGCCGCCGCGATCGGCTCGCTGTTCGAGCCCCCCCGCGCGCGCTTCACCCGTTCGAGATCGACTTCGGCGCCGCAGTGCGGGCAGATGACCGGGCGCTTGCCGAGATCGTAGAGACGGCCGCCGCAGGCCTGGCACTGACGCTTGGTTCCGAGCTTGGTCTTGCGCATGACATCTTGAGGGCGCGAGGGGCGGGGCGCCCACCCGCTGCGGGGTGATAGCCGAACTTGTCGCGCCCGTCGCCCTCCAGCGAAAAGGAGCGGACCGGCTGGGCCCAATCCGTAGAACTTTCTTCAAGTTTTCGCTTCAGCATGGGAATCGGGCGAGCCTGTCCGCCCGTCGCGGCTATTTGCAGAGGGCTTGAACTGCCTTTCGGCGAAGCCATATCTAGCTTGTTCGGCGCCGCACGGGCGGACCGAACGGGTTGCGACGGCAGCCGAACAGGTCGTTCGATGGAAGGCCGGTTCGGCGGAGCGCCTGAAAGGGGCTTCGATCATGGTTCGCGTGACGGCGCTGAGTTCACCGTTCCTGCTCGGTTTCGACGGCGTCGAGCGTGCGCTCGACAAGGCCTCGAAAGCCGCAGCGGACGGGTATCCTCCTTATAACATTGAGAGAATCGTGGCTGGCGACGGCGCGCCGGAAATCCTGCGCATCACGTTGGCGGTGGCCGGTTTCTCCCAGGACCAGATCGAGATCACCCAGGAGGAGAATCAGCTCTCGATCCGCGGCCGCCAGAACGACGACAAGGCGCGCGACTACATCCACCGCGGCATAGCCGCCCGCCAGTTCCACCGCAGCTTCCTGCTCGCCGAAGGCATGCAGGTCCGCGGCGCGGAAATTGCGGACGGCCTGTTGTCGATTGACGTGGTGCGACCGCAACCGGATCGAATCGTGAAGAAGATCAATATCGCGGCGCGCGACTGATCATAGAGTGTGCGCCTGGGCGCGTTCACGGACGGCCCGGAAGGAGTGAGAGATGACCAGTTCGAATCCGAGATTCGCCGCTCTGACGCCTAACGAATTCGCCCATCTCGGCGACGGCGTGGTCGCTTACGTCAAGACGATCAAGTCAGAAGACGCGCAGCGTTTGTTCCCGCAGGCCCCGGTGATCCGCCCGGGTCTCGAGCTCTTCGCGTTGCTGTCCGCCGACGGCTCGCCGATCATGCTCACCGACTCCAAGGACGCCGCGATCGCCAACGCGTGGCAGCAGGAGCTGGAGACGGTCAGCCTGCATTGATCCGCCTGAGCCCCCGCGCCCCGCCTGGCGGCGGGGCGGGCGGCTGCCGTAAGCGGGCCGAATCGTCTAAGAAGGGCGTTCCATTCGGCGGCGAGGCGATGCGGGCCTATCTCGAACTCTTGAACGAGGCGCTCGAAAAGGGCGTCGTCAAAGGCGACCGCACCGGCACCGGCGTGCGCTCGCTGTTCGGCCGACAGATCCGCTTCGATCTCGCCGACGGCTTTCCGCTCGTCACGACCAAGAAGCTGCACCTCAAGTCGATCGTCCACGAACTGATCTGGTTCCTCAACGGCGATTCGAACATCGCCTATCTCAAAGCCAACGGAGTCTCGATCTGGGACGAATGGGCCGATTCCAACGGCGATCTCGGCCCCGTCTACGGCAAGCAGTGGCGCGCGTGGCGGGGCGCGGACGGGCGCGTCATCGACCAGATCCGCTGGCTGATCGCCGAGATCAAGCGCAACCCCAATTCGCGGCGGCTGATCGTTTCGGCGTGGAACGTGGCCGACATCGAGCGGATGAAGCTGCCGCCCTGCCATTGCCTGTTCCAGTTCTACGTCGCCAATGGAAGGCTCTCCTGCCAGCTCTATCAGCGCTCGGCCGACATCTTCCTCGGCGTGCCGTTCAACATCGCCAGCTACGCTCTCTTGACCCATCTCGTTGCGCGCGAATGCGGCTTCGACGTCGGCGACTTCGTCCATACGTTCGGCGACGCGCATCTCTATCTCAATCACGAGATGCAGGCGCGCGAGCAGCTTCGCCGCGAGCCGCGGCCCTTGCCGCGTCTCGTCCTCGCGCCAGCCGAACCGTCGCCGCGCGGGGCGCTGTTCGATCTCAGATACGACGCGATCCGCTTCGAGGGTTACGATCCCTGGCCGGCGATCAAGGCGCCGGTGGCGGTGTGAGCGCTCCCGTTGTCGCGCTGATCGCGGCGGTGGCGCGCAACGGCGTGATCGGCTCGGACGGCGCGCTGCCGTGGCGCCTGCCGAGCGATCTCAAGCATTTCAAGGCGGCGACGATGGGCAAGGCGCTCGTCATGGGGCGCAAGACCTATGCGTCGATCGGCGGCCCGCTGCCGGGCCGGACGATTTTCGTCGTCAGCCGCGACCGCACTTTCAAGCCGGAGGGAGTGTCGGTCGCGGGCGACGTCGACGCGGCGCTGAAACTCGCCGCGGCCGCGGCGCGCGCCGAAGGGGCCGACGAGATCGTCGTCGCCGGCGGCGGCGAGATCTACGCCCAGACGATCGGCCGCGCTTCGCGCCTCCACCTCACCGAAGTCGATCTTGAGCCAGCGGGCGACGCGCATTTTCCGCCGATTGATCCGGCCGCATGGCGCGAGGTCAGCCGCACGAAGGGCGAGCGTAGCCCGCGCGACGACGCTGATTTCGCCTTCGTAGAGTACGAGCGGCGGCAACCGTGGCGATCGCGGTCGCCCGGCGCAGAACTGATGGGTTCAGCCCGCGGTCCAGAGCGCTGACGCGAAAGGCCGTCTTCTACGCGAAGCTCGGCTGCGAAATCTGCGGTCATCCTCCGCCGCGCCAGGGATTGAAAACGGGCGCGCGGGCCTTTTCGAAATCCGCCGTGTCGCGCGTGACGACCGTCAATCCGTAATGGAGAGCGGTCGCGGCGATGATGAGATCAGGTTGGGAGAACGTGTGCCCGGCCTTGCGGCCATCCTCGACGAGCAGCCGCCACTTGAACATCACGTCCTCGCTGACCGGCAAGACGCGCTGTTCGAACATCGGCCGCACCTTGTGCGAGAGCCAGTCGTTCAACTCGGCGCGGCGCGAGGCGTCCGGGAGGCGTTCGACCCCGAAGCGAATCTCGGCGAGCGTGACGGCGCTGACGTAGAGCAGATCGAGCGGCTGCGCAGCGACGAAAGCGGCGACCTTGGGCTCTGGTTTGGGGCGGCGCAACTCCGAGAGAACGTTGGTGTCGAGCAGCCAACCAGTCATAGATCGACCTCGCGCACCGGCATCGGCGCGCGCCGCGGTTCGATGTCCGCATCGCGATCGGGCGACGCCTGCAGCGCTTCAATGAGCGCTGCGCCGCTGCGCTCGCCCTTGAGGCGACGGAACTCCTCGGCGGCGACGACCACGACTTCGTCGCGGCCGTGCACGGTCACGTGCTGAGGCCCTTCCGTGCGGACGCGCCGCACGAGTTCCGAAAAGCGAGCCTTCGCGTCCTGGAGGGCCCAGCGGCCTGACGGACGCAGGACGCCTGGACCCGCTGGTCCGGTTGATCTAGTCATGCTGACTAGTTTATGCCAAACAGCGGCTTTTTCAAACACATTATCCGCCGCCGCCGACACCGCGTGCGCGTGCGTCGTCGAATTCTTCGCCGCCGGCAATCCGACAGATTTGAAGCGGCAAGAGACGCGGCCACCGGCCACGTCTACGGTTGGCGAAAGATCTTCCCCGGGTTGAACAGGTTCTGCGGATCGAAGGCGAGCTTGACGCGGCGCATCAGATCGAGCGCTTCGGGCTCGCGCTCGACTTCGAGGAAGGCGATCTTCTTCTGGCCGATGCCGTGCTCGCCGGTGCAGGTGCCGTCCATGGCGATGGCGCGGCGCGCCAACCGGTCGGCGAAACGCTCGGCGCGCTCGATCTCGGACGCGTCGTTCATGTCGACGAGCGGGCTGACGTGGAAGTTGCCGTCGCCGACATGGCCGACGATCGGCGCGATCAGGCCGCGCTCGACGATGTCGCGCTGCGTCTCCTCGACGCAATCGGCCAGGCGCGAGATCGGCACGCAGACGTCGGTGGCGAACGGCCGCGCGCCGGGCCGCAGGCCTGTCGCCGCCCAATAGGCGTCGTGGCGCGCCTGCCACAGCTTGCTGCGCGCCTCGGCCTGGCGCGCCCAGGCGAACGGGCCGCCGCCGTGCCCCGCGGCGATCTCGCCGAAGCGGCGCGCCTGCTCGGCGACGCTCTCCTCGCTGCCGTGGAACTCGACGAACAGCATCGGCGTTTCCGGCAGTCCCAGCTTCGAATAGGCGTTGCACGCCTTGACCTGCAGCGCGTCGAGCAGCTCGATGCGCGCGACCGGCAGCCCCGACTGGATCGTCTCGATCGTCGCGTCGCAGGCGGCGCGCACGCTGGCGAACGGGCAATGGCCGCCGGCGATCGCCTCGGGGACGCCGGCGAGCCGCAGCGTGATCTCGACGATGATCCCGAGCGTGCCCTCCGAGCCGACGAACAGGCGCGTCAGGTCGTAGCCCGCCGCCGATTTCTTCGCCCGGCTGGCGGTGCGCAGGAACGATCCGTCCGCGGTCACCACGCCGAGCGACAGCACGCTGTCCTTCATCGTGCCGTAGCGCACCGCGTTGGTGCCGGAGGCGCGCGTCGCCGCCATGCCGCCGATCGAAGCGTCGGCGCCGGGATCGACGGGAAAAAAAAGGCCCGTGTCACGCAGATAATCGTTGAGCGCCTTGCGGGTCACGCCAGGTTCGACGACGCAATCGAGATCTTCGCCGTGGACGGCGAGCACGTGGTTCATGCGCGAGCAGTCGATCGACACGCCGCCGTAGAGCGCGTTGACATGGCCTTCGAGCGAGGTGCCGGCCCCGAACGGCACGATCGGCGCGTCGTGGGCGGCGCAAATGCGCACGGCGTCGACGACGTCCTCGCGCGTCTCGGCGAACACGACCGCGTCGGGCGGCGCATTGTCGATCCAGGTCAGAGTGTGGCCGTGCTGCAGGCGCACCGCCTCGGCGGTCGTAAACTTCGCCCCGAATCGCGCCGCCAGCGCCGCAGTCAGATCGGCGACGGCGCGCTGAGGCAGACGGCCGTCGCGGCGGCGCAGGCGAGGGCGGGTTTCGATCGTCATCGGCGGCGGCTTCCGGTCATGGCGCAGAAAGAGGCGCATCTTGCCCCGCCGCGCGGCCCGTCGGCAATCCTCGGTCCGCCGCAGTCCAACCTGGACAAGCGGGTCGAGTTCGCCGACGCTGACGACTCGGGTCCGCGCCGCGCCGGGGGCGGCGGCCGCGCGTGGGGGAAGGGGCATGGCGAAGTTTTCGGCCAACCTGTCGATGCTGTTCACCGAACGGTCGTTCCTCGACCGCTTCGGCGCGGCGGCGCGGGCCGGCTTCCGCGGCGTCGAATACCTGGGCCCTTATGGGTTTCCGGCGGCGGAAATCGCCGCCCGCCTGCGCGACTTCGGCCTGGTTCAGGTCTTGTTCAACCTGCCGATGGGCGACATGACCAAAGGCGAGCGCGGCATCGCCTGCCTTCCCGATCGCGTCGACGAGTTCCGCGCCGGCGTGGCGCGAGCGGTTGATTACGCCCGCGCGCTCGGCTGCCCGACCGTCAATTGTCTCGCCGGCAATCCGACGCCGCATACGAAGATGGCCGAGGCGCGCCGCACGCTGATCGACAATCTGCGTTACGCCGCCGATCGCTTGGGCGAAGCCGGAGTGCAGTTGGTGATGGAGCCGCTCAACCGCTTCGACTTCCCCGGCTACTTCGTCACCCACAGCCGCCGCGCGCTCGACATCATCGACGAGACCGGCTCGACCAACATCAAGCTGCAGTACGACATCTATCACATGCAGCGGATGGAGGGGGATCTCGCGGCGACGATCGAACGGCTGCTGCCGCGCATCGGCCATATCCAGATCGCCGGCAATCCCGGCCGGCACGAACCGAGCGTCGGCGAGATCAATTTCCGCTTTCTGATCGAGCGGCTCGACGCGCTCGGCTACGACGGCTGGGTCGGGGCCGAGTATAGTCCGCGCGGCCGCACCGAGGACGGGCTCGGCTGGTTCTCGACCTATCGGACCAAGAACGAGGGCTGATGGCGAACGCCGCCGTGTCGGGCGGGCGACGGCGGCGATTTGGCGGCGCGGCGCCGACATCCGCGGCGACATCGGCGTGAAGGCGACCGCGCGCTCGGCTCTTCGACCGCGCGACGCAAAGCGTGGCCGAACATCCGACGCGCTTTCGCCTTCGCCCCAAATTCCCGGCCGGGGATCAGCGATTGACGATCCTTGCCGGAACCCGCAGCACCAACACCACGCCGACCAGCATCACCGCGGCCAGGATGTAAAGCGCGAGGTCAGTGCTGTGTGTGGCGTCCTTGATCCAGCCGACCAGATACGGGCTGAGGAACCCGGCGCATTGGCCCAGCGAGTTGATCAGCGCCAGCCCGCCGGCGGCGGCGGAAGCGGTGAGATAGGCGCTGGAGACCGGCCAGAACATTGGCAGCGCGGTGAAGGCGCCCATGGTCGCAATGGTCAGACCGATGGTCGCCACGAGCGTGCTGGAGGCGAAGTTGGCGGCGATCAGCAATCCGACCACGCCCATCA
>Ga0181529_10004932_pt1 | contig 14156 bp, 7 predicted proteins | sample PEATcosm2014_Bin_36_FD_119763 | JGI IMG/M metagenome (GOLD analysis project Ga0181529, IMG submission 119763) | Peatland microbial communities from MTU Mesocosm Facility, Houghton, MI, USA - PEATcosm2014_Bin10_30_metaG | ecosystem: Environmental > Terrestrial > Soil > Wetlands > Peat | place...
GATTTCGATTACGCCAAGCCTCAGCCGGACACGAACCTGCTGTTTGTCCACCGGACTCTGCCCGGCGGAGAAGTGTACTGGGTGAACAACCGCAACCCACGGGCTGAGACGCTGGATGCCAGCTTCCGCGTGACGGGCAGAGCCCCCGAGCTTTGGCATGCCGATACGGGCGTGACGGAACCGGCGGCCTACCGCATCGCGAACGGCCGCACGGCGGTATCGCTGCGCCTGGAGCCGAGCGACGCCGTGTTCGTGGTGTTCCGGGGTGCCGCAGCCGAACCGTCGCGCGTGCTGCCGGTTCCGGTGGAAACCAGGCTCGGGGCCGTCGAGGGAAACTGGGAGGTCGCTTTCCTGCCGCAGGACCGGGGCGCGCCGCCAGGAATCACGCTCGCCGGTCTCTCTTCCTGGAGTGAGAACCCCGATCCGGGAGTGAAGTACTTCTCGGGCACGGGCGTCTATACCAAGACCATTCAGGTTCCTTCCGGCTGGTTGATTCCCGGCGCGAAGCTGTGGCTCGATCTTGGCAATGTGAAGAACATCGCCGAGGTGTCGCTCAACGGCAAGCCGCTCGGGGTGGTATGGAAACCGCCATTCCGCGTGGATGCGACTTTGGCGCTGCAGGCCGGCGCCAACCATCTGGAGATCCGGGTCATCGATCTCTGGGTGAACCGGCTGATCGGCGATCAGCAACCCGGCGTCACGAAAAAGTACACCTATACGGCGCAGCAATTCTATCGGGCCGATTCGCCGCTGTTACCGTCGGGGCTTTTGGGACCGGTAGAGTTTGTATCGGTAACGGCGCATTGAGGCGGCGCGGGCTCCCGGCATAGGCCGGCAGCGGATCTGGGTCATAATCGCCCGTGCCGTGAACCCACGCCACGGCTCCGGATTCCCCAAGGACCCCATCTGGCTATCCCATCCCCGGCCAAGCCGCTGTTGTTCGCGCCAGGATGAGATGCGCCCGGAGCCATCTTTCGGCGCTTTGTATCATATTGAATAGAAAGCTGGTTCATGCTGCAGGAGACGGCCAGGGCAGAGCGTTTCAGTTGCGCCAGGACGTGATCTGTGGTACGTTCCATGGTGGCTGAGCCAGCAATGCACAAGCGGGCACCGCAAGGGCTGCGACTATGGTGATCGGCCGGGTATGCTCGGGGCAGCCGCCCGGGCTACGATTCGCATGGGGCGAATCGAAGTTTGTTTCCCAAAGGAGAGCCAGGAATGAATTCGGAATCTAAATCGAACCCGGCGGGCGAGAACTCCCGGCGGGGCTTTTTGGAAAAACTCACGGCGCTGGCCGCTGCTTCCAGCGCGGTGGCGAGTGCGCAGCAACCGCAGCAACCCGGGCAACCGCCGGCAGGGGCGGGTCCGGGTCGCGGTCCCGGCAGGGGCGGATTCCCGCGCAATGCCTGGCCGCAGCCGGGTCCCCTCTCGAAAGAGCCGATGCCGACGGTTCGTTTCGGTAAGTATGACATTTCCCGCATCATTATCGGATCGAACGTCGTCGCGGGCCTTTCCCATCTGACCCGCATGCTCGACACGGAGATCCGCGCGTGGAACACGCCCGAAAGCCTGGCGCGGCAATTCAAGCGTTGCGAGGAACTGGGCATCAACTGCATGGAAGACGGAGGGGGCCGCATTCCGCCGTTCAATAAGGAATACGGCGGCAAAATGCTGTTCGCCACCCGTAACACGGCGAGTAAAGACGAATCTCTCAAGCCCGGACGCGGGGCCGCGGAGATCGCCAAGGGCGGGTGCATCGCCATTCATCACGGAGGCGCCGGCGATACCGGCACGGATGCGTGGTGGAGAAGGGGCAAACTCGACCGGGTCAAGGAATGGTGCAAATCGGTGCGGGATGCGGGCGTCCTGGTGGCCGTCACCAGCCATCGGCCCGAAGTGTTCGACATCATCGAATCGCAGGGAAACTGGGATGTCGATTACTACATGTGCTGCATGTATAAGTACGGCCGCACCAAGGCCGAATGGGAAAAGGAATTCGCCTCCTGCCCCGGCATGGCGCCGGCGGAAGCCGACACCTGGTCGGACAATCCCGGAACCCAGTATTACGGGGACGGATCGCTGTTTGTGCGGGGCGATCCGGAGGCTATGTTGAAAGTCGTCCGGCAGACTAAGAAGCCGTGCTGGGTGTACAAGATCCTGGCCGGCGGACGGTTGTGCGAATCGCCGCAGATCGTGGAGAACACCTGGAAACACATTCTCTCGAGCATCAAGTCTACAGACGCCATCGTAGTAGGGATGTGGGATAAACAGATGGACCAGTACGCCATCAACAAAGAGTACGTGATCAAGTACGGCGGAACGTCGGTCAAGAACGGAACCACGGCCAGCGCTTAGCGTCTGCCGCGCGCCGGGCGGCGCCGGCGAGGATAGGCAGCTTGGATGGTGGTGCCGCCGGAAATCCCCGGCCCGGCACAGTCGCCGCGCGGAGGCCGCGTGGCTGGCTGCTATTACCCGTGGCCAGCCGCCATTACCAGAGGGTTGCAGAAAGGAAACCAGGAGTCATGCTTGATAAGCGCGCCTATGGAGTTGCGGCGTTTGCCGCACTGTTGTTGACGCCGGTCTTCGCTACCGGTCCCACGTGGATTCCGGACGTAAAGTTCAAAGCTACCAGCCTTGCCGGATGGCACATTCTGGGCCAGGCCGACTGGCGCGTCCAGAATGGGGAAGTTATCGGGACCGCGAAGCCGGGCGGCGGCGGTTGGCTGGTGCTGGATCGTTCTTATCAGGATCCATTCTTTTATGCCGCTTTCCACTGCACCAACGGCTGCAAGACGGGCATCCTGCTGCGTGCCGAAAAGACCGAGCAAGGCATGAAGGGGATTTTCGTTTCGCTCACCGAGGGAGACGTGGCGACTTACCGCGTGACCCTGGGTCCGGACGGCCAGGAACTCACTCGCGAGCCATTGCGAGCGCCCGGCGGCGGCGGCGCCCGCGGCGGTGAGGGCCGCGGCGGCGCTGGCGCCCGCGGTGGTGCTGGCCCCGATGCCGGCCGTGGCGGCGCTGGCGCCCGTGGCGGCCGTCCTGGCACTCCCAAGGACTTGCCCATGTCTCCGCCCAGACCCGGCCTGCACCCGGGCGAGTGGAACGAGGTGGAAGTGCTGATCGACGCCACCACCATCCACACGTTCCTGAACGACACCAGTGAGGCAACCCAAGGCCCAGTGGATGGCGATGCGGGCTACGGACCGGTGGCGCTGTACGTTGGCGGTACCAGCGAGGTGCGTTTCAAGGACATCGCGTACAAGGACGGGGCCTTCCGGTATGCTCCCGTGGAGCAGGTGTCACCCAGGTTCCGGATGCAGCGCCTCAACGAGTTTTACTACGCCTGGTCCGCCGCAGTGGCCGACTTCAACCGCGATGGCATCCCGGACATCGTAGCCGGTCCCTATATCTACTACGGACCCGATTATACGAAGTCGAGAGAGATTTTCCCGACGTGGGCCCATAATCCGTCGAAGGAATACGCCAGCGATTGCATGATTCAGCTCGCCTACGACTTCACAGGCGATGGCTGGCCCGATGTGCTATGTTCCAACCTCGGGACTCCGATCATCCTTTACGTCAACCCGAAAGGGGAATCGCGCCGCTGGGACAAATACACGGTGGTGTCCGAGGGGGTTGGCTGCGAGATCTGGGATATGAAGGACATCGACGGCGACGGCAAACCCGAGGTGATTTTCACATCCAGGTCGGGCGTGGTTTATGCCAAGCCCGATCCCGCCAACCCGACTGCACCGTGGATCATTCACCCCGTCTCCGGACCGGGTTACGGAGCTCTTCACGGCATTGGCACCGGCGATATCAACGGCGACGGACGCCCGGACATCGTCAACGTATTTGGCTGGTGGGAGAATCCGGGGCCCGGCGGCAAGGAGCCGTGGACGTACCATCCGGCGGCGTTCGGCCGTTACAATCGCACCGGCACGGTGGGCGGCGCCTTCATGGCGGTGTATGACGTCAATGGCGACGGTTTGAACGACGTGGTGACCAGCCTGGGCGCGCACGATGTAGGCCTGGCGTGGTACGAGCAGAAACGCGACGCGGCCGGCAACATCTCTTTCGTCGAGCACATCATCATGAAGGATTACTCGACCGCGGCCCAGAACGCCGGAGGCGTGACTTTTTCGCAAATCCACGCCGCGACCTTCGCCGATATCGATGGAGACGGCGTGCCGGACTTCATCGTGGGCAAGCGCTACTGGTCGCACGAGGACAACCTTCACGATCCCGATCCGTATGGCGTGCCCGTGCTGTACCTGTACCGGACGGTGCGCAATCCGAAGGCTCCCGGCGGAGCGGAGTTTGTTCCGGAGTTGATCCACAACCACTCGGGCGGTGGTTCCAACCTGGTGGCGACAGACTTGAACCACGACGGTGCGATCGATATCATCAGCGCGACCGACCGGGGCCTGTTCATCTTCTGGGGCAAGCCGCATGCCGGGGCCGCGAAGAGTGCCGCCGCGCCGGCGCCTGCCGCGAAGAAAGCCGCTGCACCGGCGCCGGCCGCCAAGAAGTAGCGCCGCATATACAAGCCCGGGACTGACCGGCGGGCGCCCGGATGGGCGTCCGCCTGCGGTGCCCGTGCGCTGTCATCCGCAGCGACCTGCCGCGTGATGCGCGGCCCAGCGCGAAAGGTGTCGGGCCTCAGACTCTGGAGCCTGGGCGCCCAGACACCGGCGGCGTGAGCCCCATCGGCGCATCCATCAAACGACAATGCTTTGGGGGGCGGCGGCCCGGTGGCGACCGCCGCCGCCGAGCCGCCGCCCCGCGTGCGGGCTTCGTCGCCGCCACATCGCCGCGCGCGGGCTTCGCCGGCTCGGCGCGACGGGGCCCGGCTGGCAGCGCCAGCAGCCGGGCAGATCACGGTCGATGAGTCCGGCCGGCTGCTGGCGATCCCGGACGACCGTGGCGCCGGGGAGCGCGGCGCGCCGCCGCGTCCGGCTCGGCGCGGGCACGCGAATGGGGTCCGGCTCGCGTCGCGTCGGCTGAGAGGAAGGCGGCAGGCCGCGTGTACTTCGCACCCGGCTCCGCCAACGCGCGGGCCGTGTCCGAGGGGTGCTGCGCGTGGGCGCGTGCCGCACCGGCTTAGCCCATGACCCTGCCGGACAAGGCGTCCAGCATACCGCCGATCTCCCAGGATCCGGTTGTGGACAACCGAAGACCTGCGGCGTCCGGTTCGAGCAGCCCCATGGCCTGCCATTCACAGAGGAGCGAACTCACTCCGAGGCTCTCGAACAACTCCCACGAGATAGCGTTGGCCATCAGCTCCGCTTCGGCGGCGCGCGCCCGCGCCTGCGGCCCGGTCATCTCCAGGGCGCCAGCGAGCGCCGGAAATCCGCCGGCGAGTTGCGCCTGGCGATAGAGGAACGGTCCCATGCAACCATCGGCGGAAGGTCCCAGCGCAAGCAGGTTCTCGCCGCGGAGGGCGTGCCGGTAGTAGAGGTTGGCGTCCCGGCTGGCGGCGAAATGGGCAAAATGATTCTTCCGGTAACCGCGCGCCGAGAGCGACTGGCAAGCCGCCTGAAACAGGGCGAAACGCTCTTCGGAGTCCACCGGCGCGGCCAGGCGCGCGAGAAAATTCCGGTTGCGAGCCGTGGTCTGCAGGCTATAGAGCGATACGCCATCGATGCCGAGGCCCGCCAGCGTGTCCAACGTGGCCAGCCATCCCGCCGCTTTCTGCCCGGGCAGGCCATAGATCAGATCCACCGAAACGATGAACCCCATCTGTAGAGCGTCGGCCAGCCGCAAGACCGACGCCTCGGCGCTCTCGCGGCGCCCTATGGAGCGGCGCACATCGTCTTCCAGCGTCTGAATGCCGACGTGCAATCGCGTGAAGCCCAGCTCGCGCAGCCATTGCAGATGGCCGTGGCTGAGCAGGGAGGTCGTGGACTCCAGCGCCCACTCGGTTTCGGGCGCGATCGCCAACGAGTTGCGGATTCGGGCGACCGCCGCGCCGAGCGCGCCGGGAAGGCAGTTGGGCGTTCCGCCGCCGAAGTGCACCGTGGTGACGGGCGCCGCGCCAAGCGCTCCTGCGGCGCTCCACGCGTCGATTTCGGACAGGAGATCGGCTTCGAACCGTCCGATCCCCGGGCTCGATTGGTTGCCCGCGGCCTCCGCGTAGCAATCGCAAAAGCCGCAGCGCGAGCGGCAGAACGGGACGTGCACATAGACCGACATGGGACGATCCCCAGGCGCCTGGCGCAGGTAGCCGGCAATGCGCCGCCAGGCCTCCGCGCCGTCCCAGGTGAAGCCCCGGCGGGCCCAGAGCGGTACCGGAAGAGAGCGGACAGACGCGCCGGGAGCCTTCCCGCGGCGGCGGCCGCCGGCCTCCAGGAGCCATGCGACGGCGAGCGAGCGCGCCACCCGGCAGCGAAAATCCGGCTCGGCACTGCCGGGCGAGTCGACCAGGCAGGTATCCGGGCAGGAGCGGGCGCAGTGATACACGTTCAGGCAGGACAGGCAGCGGGGCGGAAGGGCGGCCGCCTGGCGGCGCAGTTCCGCGATCTTCCCGTGGTCGAGGCGGTACTCGCCGGTCGCCGGATCGAAGCTGCCGATAGTCCGGATTGCGGCTTGCGGGGTATCGGCGTTCGCAGCCAGGAAGCAGTTGGTGGCCGTTCCATCGGGACGCAACTGCAGGACATCTTTGAGCACATTGCAGTGCGGGCCGTGGAACTCGTCAAGGCGCACGCCGGAAAGCGAGAGGCCGGCGCCCAGTTCGCGCGTCACGCGTTGCGCGGCCAGGAAGGAGCTGACGAAGCGGCCGGCGTCCTCGGGGCGAAAGCCGGACCCGGCGGGCGCGCAGTAGACCGGCTCGAAACGGATTTCGCGAGCGCCCAGACGTTGGTGAAGCCAGCGGACGATCTCGGCCTGCCGGGGGGATGAGAGCGGTGCGATGGTGGCGCGCACGGAGAAGTTCCCGCCCTCTTCGCGGATGATCGCCGCGGCGCGCTCGACCTGTGGGAGAGATGGGTGCGAATTCGTTCCCGGCCGCTGGAGATTGTGGATGTCCGGAGGCCCGTCGCAGGACAGACCGATCTTGCCGATGTTGCGCGCCAGCCAACGGAGACGCGCCTCCGGAAGGGAGCCGTTGGTAGCCAGATAGCTGCGCCATTCGAGTCCCTGGGCTTGGGCCAGCGCACGCGTTTCTTCGATCGCCGCCTGCAGTATGGTCCAGGCCTCCGCCGGTTCGCCCCCACCCGAAAACACGATCTGAAAGGGCTTATTCGCCGCCGCGCAAAACCCGGCCACCAGACGGGCGGCGGCGCGAATCGCAGGCAGCGCCAGGTCCTCCGCCTGGGAACCCCGGCCGGCGTTCCGGGCAAAGCAATACCCACATTTTAGGGAGCATCGGGAGGTGAGATTCAGGGTCAGACAGACCGGCCGAAAGGGAGACTGGGCGAGCGCCTGCCAACGTTCAACCGCGGCCGAAGCTTCCTCCAGAATCGCCCGCGGGATCGCGGTACAGCCGGGTTCCGCGGCTTCGGCCACGGCCATCCGCCCGGGCGTGTAGAGGATCGTGCCACGCAGGAAGGGAATGCCGAAGACCGGCAGATCCGCGATGAGACGCTCGATCACCGGTTGGCCGCCGGCCCGGCGGGATCGTGGGAGATGTTCGCCGGCGCGCAGACTCCCAGCGCCACGAGTTGGAGGAACAGCGAGCGCGCCGCGCCGAACGCCGCTTCGGGCTCCATGCCGGTTGCGGCGCAGACCGATTCGGCGGCATGCAACAGGGTGTCTGTGCCGTTAAAGCAGTTGAAGATCGCCAGCGGGACAGGCGCTCGCGGGAAGAGCGGAATGGCATCGGCGCGGCCCGCCAGGCGGCCGAGGACGGCGCCCTCCGCCAGGATGATTTCCACGCCCGGCAGGATGGCCGGCCGGAGCCCCGCCAGGCGCGCCGGTGGCACCTGGGGAAGATCGCTCAAACGGAGCTGGGGTATGCCTCGCATTTCGTCCACCTTGACAGCGCCTTCGCGGGCCAGCCATCGGAAGAACGCCCGCCTGCCGGCGACGCTTGCCGCATTCGTAGGCTTCATGAGTCGGGTCCTCCCTTTGTGCACCGTTTCGCAAATACACTGACGCATTTGGGGTGAGTGGGACAGGCCTCCAGGCCTGTCGAGCGCGCGGAGCGTGCCTTCGGCGCGACGACAGGCCAGTTGTCAGCGCCGCAGAATGCGCGGCTGTGTTTTGGAAATCGCATACTAAGCTCCACCCGCGGTGAACGGCCGGGCGAGTTCGCGGCAACGGGTGCATGCGCCGCAGGCATGCCCGCACTCCAGAGTGAACCGGAAGAACTGCTCGGAGATTTCGGCCGGCCAATCGACGGAGGCCGGCCCCCCTCCGATTTCGTGCGGTTGCAGTGGGGCGCGAGCGATGTAGGCGCCCAGAACGCGCCGGTACCGGGCGGGATCGCGGAGGGTCACCCGGCCCGCCAGTTTGAGTTCGTCGTAGAGTCCGTCGTAGAGATGGAGATGCTGCGGCAGCACCCAGGCTCCGGTCAGACGCAGCCACGGCTCCCGCTCCAGAAGTTCGTGGCACAGCGATTGCGGATCGGCAACGCCCGCCGCCATCTCGTGAAAATGCTGCGTCCGGTACGGGCAGCCCGGCAGGCAGGCTTCGTTCACGATCAGACGCAGGCGCCCGGGGAAGGCCGCACGCAGGGCGCGCAAACCGGCGAGATCGCGCATCGCGCGGCCGGAGGGCACCAGCACGTCGAAGACGCCGTCGATCATGAAGGCCTGTGCCGGAGTGGCAATCTCCAGCAGGGTGGAAGCCGCCAGTTCGAGGTGTGGCAGCGCCTGGCGAATTTTCCTGGCCAGGAGCACATTCGCCACTGTGGCGCCCTGGATTCCATAGAGCTCGCACCACTCTTGCAAGCGATCGATCACGCGGGGCGCGATGCGTTCCACCGGCTCGGGAAGCACGGCGGGATTGACCAGGACGTTTACGGGAAGAATCGCGCTTTCGAGAAACGCGTGCGCGTGCTCGGATGGCTGCGGCGGGCGCCCGGAGCCGATCGTTTCCGCCGGAAGCGGCAGATACACGCTACGTATGGAGGCGCCGAAATCCTCGCGCAGGCGATGCCAGAAATCGAGCGGCTGATCGATATAGGGAACGGCCCACAGCCGCTGCGCCGCCGCGGCGGCGGGATCGGGCGTCGCACGGGGAGCCGGAAGCTCCGCGGGCCCGGACGGGTGTATCCGCTCCAAGGGGACCGCGGCACGGGGAGGCGCCGCGCGCTCCGCACGGAGAGCCGGCGGCTGCGCCGGCCCGGCCGGGTGCATGCGCTCCATCGCGGCGGCGGGATCCACACCATGGGGAGGCGCCGCGCGCTCCGCACGGAGAGCCGGCGGCTGCGGCGTCACAGCCGGATTCATTTGCTCCATCGCGGCGGCGGGATCCACACCATGGGGAGGCGCCGCGCGCTCCGGACGGAGAGCCGGCGCCTGCGGCGGCACGGCCGGGTTCATTTGCTCCATCGCGGCGGCGGGGACCGCGGCACGGGGAGGCGCCGCGCGCTCCGTACGGAGAGCCGGCGGCTGCGCCGGCCCGGCCGGGTGCATGCGCTCCATCGCGGCGGCGGGGACCGGGGCACGGGGAGGCGCCGGGCGCTCCGCACGGAGAGCCGGCGCCTGCGGCGGCCCGGCCGGGTGCATGCGCTCCATCGCGGCGGCCAGGCAGCCTCCCAGGCACGCGCCGCGCTGCTTCAGCGTACAGGCGGAGCAGTGCGGAAATACCCCCGCCGCGCGATAGCGGCTGAAACGATCCTCGAAAGTGCGCCTCAGCCCGCCGGCGTCCGTCTCCGGGGTGAGTCTTTCCGTGTGGAAACCGGCCAGCGGATAGCAGTTGACCACGCGGCCGTCGCTGAGGATGTCGAGGACCGGGCTGCAGCGCCCGCCCAGGGCTGCGGCGGCAAGGCCCAGCGAATCCAAAGCTTCCTCCGGGAACATGCAGGGGACGAATCCGCAGTCGAAATCGATAGCGACGCCCTGTTGCTTGCAGTCTGCGGCAAAACCGGCCAGGGTTTGTCCCACGGCGCGATACTGGCGGGGCCGGAGCCACGAATTGCGGCTGCCGATGCTGGGATGCGCCAGCCCCAGACGGACGTTGGGAGCCAGCCCGAATCGACGGATCCAATCGAGGGCAAAGGAGGGATCGCAGCCGGCGTGATGCAGGTTGACGCTCAAGGTGGCGCGCGCACCCAGCCGGCGAAGGATCTGCTCCTGCCGCGGGACCCCGGTCCCGGACGCGGCGGGCTCGCCCGATGCGTTCACCAGCACGCGCACGGCGCCGGCGGGAGTTTCCTCGATCGAGCGGATGGCCGGCTCCGGCATCAGGCCGTTGGAGAAGACCAGCACGCGGAAGCCGCGCGCCAGCCCGCGCGCGACCATTTCCGGAAAGTGGGGATGGATGGTCGGTTCCCCGCCCAGCAAACGGACACGATCGATGCCGGAGCGGAGCAGAAAGTCGAGCGCGGCATCGAAGAAATCCAGGGTCATGTAGGAGGCTGCGGGAGCCACCGACGACCGCGCCGTGCGCGCAAAGCAGTAACTGCAATCGCGATTGCAGGCGGTGGTGATCGAGAGATTAGCCATCGCCCGCCTCCTCCAGCCAGCCCACGGCCGTCCACTCGCGCAGCCAGAAGTGCAGCGCGGAACCGGCCTCCTGGCTGCCGATACCGCCGATCGTCGCCAGCTTGGCGGCGGCCTGCCCCGGAGAATCTCCGCGGGCGATCAGATCCCAGGCAGCGGCTTCCAGGTCGGTCAAAAGGCGCGCCTGGTGCTGGGTCGAGAGAACCAATACGCCGGTGGACTCTACGGTCCAGGCAACGCCTTCGGCCATGCGCAGCCCGGTCATAATTGGCAACGCCAATCGGCGATGCGGTCGGAGGGCCGCAGCGCCAGTTTCTCCGCGGCCTGCCGGTCGGCCAGCAGCGCGGCGGCGGACGCACTGCCCTGCAGGCGATCGAGCAGGGAGGCGATGGTGATCAGGCGCGTCTGGATGCAGAAATCGCCATAGCCGGATTCGGGCTGGCCGGATGCCCTGACCCGGCAGCCGCCGGCGCACCAGGAGCGGCAGAAGCAGGCGGCGCACTTCGCTTGGCGGACGGCGGCGCCGCGGACGCGCGCCACCGAGGCATCGTCGATGCACAATCCCTCGCCGGCAGTGGCCGTGCCGATGCGCAGGTCGAGGCCCCGTGCCTCCCACTCCCGCGCTTCCATGTAGCAGGCGTGCAGGCTGCCGCCGGTTTCCACGATGACGGCGTCATTGCCGAGCGGACAGAAGCAGGCGCGCGGCTTTTCGCGGACGGACGCGGAGTAGAGCACCGGCACGCCCCAAGGGGATGCGGCGCGGCGCGCCAGTTCGAAGGCTTCGGCGAAGCGATACGGGTCGGGAGGAAAGAGCCCGGCTTCCGCCGAGCGGGGGGTGGGCTCGAGCGTTTCGAAGTCGATGGCCGCGGGGCGGAAAGTCTCGGCCATCCAGGCCGCAATCGAGGGCAGCCCGGCGACGCTCTTCCGGCTCACACAAGCCCGCAGGGTGAGATCGGCAGCCGCATCGGCGAGGATGCGCGCCGTGCGCTCGACCGACGGAAAGCTGGCCAGGCCGCCCCGCAGCGGGCGGTGGCAATCGTGAATCTCGGCCGGACCATCCAGAGAGAGCGCGATGGAAGCGAAATAGTCGCCGGCGAAGCGGGCGCGGGAGGCCGGGCAGACTCCGTTGGTGGCAGCCTCCAGCACCGGCTTCAGGCCGCGCGCAGCGGCGGCGATGCGGGTGCGGTGCACGATCACATCGACCACATCGCCGGCCAGAAAAGGCTCGCCGCCGAACAGATGAATGTCCAGGGTCTCGCGGCCTTCGCGCGCGGCCAGCCCGGCCATCCAGTCAATGGCCGCGACTGCCACCCGCGGGTCCAGGCTGCCGCCGGACGCGGCCCCGGCGCCGAAACCGCAGTAGGCGCAATCCATGTTGCAGGCGCGCGTGGTGATCAGGCCGAGAAACTGGGGCGAGAGCGGACCCCGGCGCGACGGCGGCTCGACGCACGGCGGCGGGCCGGCGAGAGCCTCCAGTTGCGGGACGCTGCCATCGCCGGCGGCCAACTTCCGGACCGCGGCGGCATTGACCCGCGCCGAGATGCCGCGCAAGGGCTCGACAACCACCCAGAAGTCCTCGACCGGCAAAGCGAAGAGCCCCTCGCGCGGGTCGCAGCGGGTGGGTAGCTCAGGCGGCAGAGCGATCAGCTCTTCGCGCCGCCCGCATCGAGCGGGCGGTTCAGGCGGCAACACGGGCGGCTCAGCGCCCGACGCGCATCGGGCGGGCGGCTCAGTCGGCAACGCCAACAACCCATCGCGCGGGTCGCAGCGGGTAGGTAGCTCAGGCGGCAGAGCGATCAGCTCATCGCGCCGCCCGCAGCGAGCGGGCGGTTCGGGCGGCAACACGGGCGGCTCATCGCCCGGCGCGCCGCGAGCGGGCGGTTCAGGCGGCAGCGCCAACAACCCATCGCGCGCCGCGCATCGGGCGGGCGGCTCAGTCGGCAACGCCAACAACCCATCGCGCAGCCCGCTGCGGGCGGGCGGTTCAGGCGGCAACACGGGCGGCTCAGCGCCCTCCGCGCTGCGCTCGGGCGGTTCAGGCGGGGCTGTCGTGCCGGCTTTCCACTCCATGAGCCGCACCCCCCTTCGGCGCCGGACCGTCGCGCCACACCGTGCCGCCCGAAGAGGCGATCTTGTCGAGCAGCGCATCCTTGGCCAGTTCGCGGATCAGGCGGCAGCGGCCCGCGCCGCGGAACTCCACGTCGCCATGGGTCATCAGCGCCTTGTGGTAGCAATCGCCGCCGCAATCCCATCGCACAAAACAATCCCGGCAGAAAGAACGGTTGTGGACGGACTGCGCGCGCAGACCCGCCAGAACGCCCTCATCGAACCGGTAGCCGCCTTCCACCGGCTTGCCGAAGAAGAATTTGGGAGCCCATTGCTGATCCTCGGAAAAGACCTCGTAACAGGAGGTCACGTTGCCGCTGGCCGCCAGACAGAAGCTGCCCTTGGTGGCGTCGCAGAAGTGGTCGGTCAGGGCGCCGATGCGAACCGGGGAAAAGACCAGATTCCCGCCCAGCTTCCGGACGCGTTCGCGGGCCAGGCGGAAGGCGTCGATGAACTCGTCGGTTTCCACCGAGGCTGCGCCTTGCGCCCTGCCGAAACGGTACACCGGCTCGACCTGCACCACGGAAGGATGGCAAGCGGTGAAGAGGTACTCCATCGAGTCGGGAAGACTGGCGATATGATCGGCCATCAGCGTGGCGCGCACGCCGTAGGCGTAGCCGCGCTCGTCGAGCAGGCGAAGGGTCCGCAGCACATGCTGGCTGGTAGGCCCCCCGTCCGGAAGACGGCGGTTGGCGTCGTGAACCTGCGGCAGCCCGTCGAAGGAGACGGCCAGATCGTCGAGGTTGGCGGCGACCCAGTCCAACCGGTCGAGAGCGAGCAGGCCGTTGGTCGCCATATGCGCCCGAAGCTGCAGGCCGTCCCGGCGGACGCACTCGCGCGCATACTGGACGGCGCCGGTAAGGACCGGCCAATTGAGCGTCGGTTCCCCGCCCCCATGAAAGGATAATTCGATGCCGGGTACGCCAAGTTCCACGGCATTGCGCGCGATCAGGTCGATCCCGCGCATCGCCGTGGCCAGAGACATATACCGGACGGGACGGTCTCCCGCCGATGCGTAGCAGTAGGTGCAGCGCATGGTGCAGGCGGTGGTGAGCAGGAGGCTGACGCGGGTCGGCTTCGGGTGGGAATCGAGCGCGGCGCGCGGTGCAACGTCGGGCGGACCGCCGATGAGTCCGATGTCGCGCAGAAAGGCAACAGGGGCGCCTTCCGGGGCGCCTTCCGCCGCTGGACCGGTAACAGTTTTCCTGAGCCGCTCGATCAGCCCCGCCATGGAGGCGTTGCCCAGGAATGCGGTGCGGCGCAGCGGCGCGTAAAAGAGGAACCGTCCGGCGCCCACGGGGATGGCGTGGATCTCGGTGGAGATCGCGGCGGTGTGCCCGTTTAGCTGCGGGGCGTCGGCCGTCATGGGGTCACACCGCGGCGGCGCTATCTCGCGCGCGGCGGGAAGACTCTCGTCCCGCCCCCTTCTTTTTCCGGGAC
>Ga0181529_10004935_pt1 | contig 14148 bp, 8 predicted proteins | sample PEATcosm2014_Bin_36_FD_119763 | JGI IMG/M metagenome (GOLD analysis project Ga0181529, IMG submission 119763) | Peatland microbial communities from MTU Mesocosm Facility, Houghton, MI, USA - PEATcosm2014_Bin10_30_metaG | ecosystem: Environmental > Terrestrial > Soil > Wetlands > Peat | place...
CCGGGAATGATCGCGATGCGGTGGGTCACGCGTTCGGCTGCTCTCATCTGGCGGAGGGCTTTGGCCACGCGGTCGCCCGAAAACTTGCCGGCGGACCAGGCGGTCAGCACGCTCAGTCCTTCGGCATCCACCACGGCCAGGTGACACGCAACGCCGGAAGCTTCGGCCTCCGTCGAGACAATGAAGTAAGTCAGCGAGAAGTTGGAGGTGACCAGCAGCGGCGAGCGGTCGTTCGGCTCACCGATCGAGTACATTCCCGGGTCCATTTGCAGCGGCTTTTGCGGGTCGGTGTAGATGTTCTGCCGCAGGGTCCAGAGGGGCAGCCAGGTCTCGCCGCCACAGTCGGCCAGCGCCAGCAGCGACGCGAACTTGGTGATGCCGAGCACGGCCTTTTCGATCTCGCCGGCGCCCACACGCAGGAAGATAGGGTGGCCCAGGCCGGGGTGGATGCGGTCGAGAGCGCCACGGCGGATGGCGCTGAGGCTGTGATGCAGCGAGCGCGGATCGGCGCCGGGTGGTTCGAGCAGAATGTCGGTGACACCCGCGCGAGCGGCCTCGCGCGCTGCGTCGGCGAGCGAAGCCAGGTCCGGCGCGCCCACCGCCAGCGGTATCGCGAGCCGTGCCGCCAGGGCGGCGTATCCTTCCAGGTTCGCGCCAGCGGGTGGAACCAGCAAAGGCCGGTGTTCTTTGATTTTCTCGGCTATAGCCGTCGCGCCGGGGAGCGTTGCCGCGAGAATGGCTACCGGAAACCCGCGCTCAGAGGCGGCAAGGGCGGCGGCGACACTCTCGGCGGGCGGCGACACTCCCGGCGATTCGACCACGGCGATGCCATCCACCTGAAACGTCTCTCCCGCGCGTTCGATGCGGATCGCGCGCCAATGGTCCAGCTTGGCGTCGCGCTCGGCCGGCGTGAGTCCGGCGGGATCGAACGTTTGGAACAGTCCGGGACGCCGCACGAAAGTCTTTTCGTGGCGGAAGAAAACCGTCTCTTCTCCAACGGTGATGGCCCGCTGCCGGCCGATGGTGACGCCACGGATGGGCGGCGCCGAGGCTGCGCCCAGAGCCGCCTTGGCCTCGGGCGTTGCGTCCGGGCACTTCTCCAACGATTCCTTTCCCGCGGCCAGCTTCATGGCGAAGGTCAGGCAGGTAGGATACCCGCACTTCTTGCAGTTGGTATTGGGAAGGAGTTTGAAAATCTGCAAACCCGTCAACGGCATGGGGCGCCTCCGCTGGTTTCGCGACCCTGTGATGTCGTACTGTTCAGGCTGGCCACTTCCTCACGGTCGTGGCTCCGTTCGGAGCCAAACCAGGAATCCAGTTGCTGGCGGATTCTCGTGAGCGACTCGGGATGGCGCAACACCACCAGCTCAGCGCCGGCCTCGATCAGAGTCATGGCGGTAGCCACTTCCCAGTGGATGCCGCGCTCCCGCTGGCTACCCCAAAGCGGCTCTTTATCGGCAGTGACCTTGGCTTCCTTGGCCTTCCACGCTTCCTCTCCCACCAGGCAGACGATGGGGCAATTCAGCATGGCGTCGCCACCCAGGGCGGCCAGCCGGATGCGCTCCATGACGGAGTAGCTGTACTCCAATCCGTAGCCGAGACCGCCGGTGAGGGGATCGATCAGCACGCGATTCAGGTCCACACTGGTATCCGCGAGCAGGATATTGAGCTGCTTGGCGATGTTCACGTCAATCGGGCTTTCCCCCACCAGAACGTGGCCGTAAGCCACCGCGACCGCGGCCAGGGTTTTGTAGTCTTCGTTGGTGGCCGAGTGAAGTGCCAGCCCTTCTCCGTGGCAGTCTTCGGCCACGCGGGCCAGCACCGCGTTCTGCTTCTGGCCGGCGCCCGGCCCCTTCACGATCAGGGGAACGCTCACCGCTTCCAGCACGGCGCCGAGATCGGCGGCGGCCTGTTCCGGAGAGCGATTGCCGCGATCCGGGTGGGTGCCCATCAGGTGGACGAGCAGCAGGTCGGCGCCGAATTCTCTCACAGCTCGCCGGGCGGCCTCCGCGGGCCGGCCCAGCACGCCTTCCCACGGCTGGCGGACGCTTTCCACCCAACGAGCCGGGTCCACGTCGGTGATCTCCAACGCCAGAACCGGACGATGCGGAAACGCGGCTTCGAAGGTGTGGAGCGGCAGGCCGTTACCGCCGCCCACGGTGAGCGGCTGGCGGCTGCCCGCTCCCAGCGCCACCTCGCGCAGGGCGCCGGCCCATTTCTTCGGTTTCAGGTCCAGACTCATGCTTGGGGCTCCTCAGACCATTTCGCCCATTTCGAGCGCGGGGTGCTCCACCGTCGCCAGGTACTCGATGAGCGGTTCCAACTCCGTGCACACGGTTTCGTCGGCGATCTTCTCGTAGAAGCCGGGCCGGCCGAGTTCCTCGCAGCGCTGGCGGAGCCTGTCTCCCAGTTTTTGCTTGATGCGGGTGGTGGTCCACACCAGGCGCGCCAGACCTCCATCGGCGCTGATGAATTTATGCGAGAGAGCGTAAATGGTGCCGATGCCGATGAACCCGGGCGTCTGTTGTCCGCCTCCGGTCATCTCCGCCAGCGAGGAAAAGGTCATGCCGACGGGGGTCTCGCCCGCGTATTCGCGATCCACGATCATGATTCCGCCGGTCCCCGGGAGGATGCACGCGATGCACTCGAAGCAGCCGCACGAGGTCATCGGATCGGTGAGCATCGAATAGGCGGAGAAGCGTTCGAAGGCGCCGTTGGAGGCGTTGCGGATGAAATCGTTGATGCCTTTCCACTGTCCGAGGACGGGGTCCACGCAATCGCCCTTGCGGACCGGCAGATTGCCGCCGTGCGGGTTGATTTCGTAAGCCGCTTTGCCGTCGAGCCAGTTGTAGGCGCCGCACAGGCCCAGCCGCTCCGGAGTGATGATGCAGACATGGTTGGGGGCGTAGCTCTGGCACAGCGCGCAGGAATAAAAGATCTCCACGCGCTCGTCCGTCAGCGCTCCCATGCGTTCGTCGCGCGATTGGTAGGCGGCCGCGGCGGTGGGATACAGCTCCTCCACGCCGGCGGGCTCGGTGAACAGGGTGACCTGGACCTTGTCCACGATAGCCGGGAAATCGTTTCTGAGCTTGTGCAGCAACACGGTCCCCAGGTGCTCGATGCGGAATCCGGCGTCGCGCGCCTTTTTGGAAATACGCAGCCAGACCGTGTCGCGCTGGCCGAGGTGCATCACGCCCATGGGTTCGGAAAGGAAGGAGTGGATGTGCCGCTCGAGGATGGATTCGAACTCGGGCTGCATCTTACGGCCGGCCACTTCGACGAAGATCGCCAGGGGCAGGCGCGCGCCCTCCGGCACGTCGCCGATCTCCGGCCCGATAACGCGAATCAGCCCGTCCTGCACCTGATCCATGGGACGGCTGGCGAGGTACTCGAAGCACCGCGTGTACTTGCCGCCGAACTCGATGGCGACCTCTTCCTTGCGCACGCGTTCTCCCTCGAACGCGGGACCGTGGCGCACCGGGATGGGGATCTCCAAGGTGTGGATCTTGACGCCGCGCACTTCCACGGCGCGCGCGGGCATGTCGCGGTGAGCCACGTTGGAGACCACGTGCTCGTAGGTGCAGATGCCGCTGGGCAGGATCTCCGGAATATCGGTGTCGGCAATCACCGGGAAGCCGAAATTGATGGCCCCAGCGGCGGTCGCGTACTTTTCGTCGTCCACCTCGCCCAGCGCCAGCACGAAAGCGAACACACGGCGCTGGTTGTAGAGCAGGATCTCGCGGGTTTCCTGGAGGCCGCCCGGCTTGAGGCCGCCGAAGGTGAACGCGGCGCGGCAAGCGAAGCCGAGCGCGTGCACGATGGACGATGTATCCGGCCCGTACGGCACCAGGAACGTCTCCCAGTTCATCTCGACGCCGCGCCGGTTGAGCTGCGCGGCCATGGTTTCGCCCGCGCAATTGGAGCCCATGAAGACCAGCAGGTTGCGCTCTTGCAGGTCGCGCGCCAGTTGCTCGGCGGTCTCGTCATCGGGCAACGCGCCCACGCAGGCCGCGAATCCGGGCATGCGGCCATCCACCAGCTTGATGCCTTGCTCGCGCAGGATGCCGTCGGTGGTGGGACCCAGCCAATAATCGAACGCGAGCGGAATGCCGTGCAGCGGTTTGAGAGCCTCAATGGCTTCTTGCGCCACCAGCGTGGCCGCGCCGGCATCCAGCGCGCCGCCCAGGTAAGGCAGCCAAAGCTGCTCGGTGGGTTCGGCGGGAAGCCACGAGCGAGCGGTCGCGAGGGCTTCTTCCAGTTCCCCGAGTTTCTCCACCCGCTTTCCGGTCAGCGCGAGAATGATGGGCAGAGCGTAAGCGGTAGAAGGAAACCCGATGGCGGTGTCCCGGTTGTTTCGGTCGAGCGACTCGGCCAGCATCGTCTCCGCCCGCCGCACGCAGGCGTGGCCGCCGCGAATAGCCGCCGATGCAATGATCCTGGACATCAGTTCACTCCCTCAAGGTGGGGCAGGCGCCCCGGTTTTCGGGTCCGAAGCGGATGTCGCCTGCCAACTCCTGCAGTAATCCCGGCCATTAGCTCGCTCCCTTACGGTATTCGCGATAGTAGCTGCCGGCGCCGGTGATGTCGCCGTAGAGCAGCGCTCCAGCCAGGCGGCCGTCGCGGTAGACCAGCTTGCGGTACGCGCCGTCGCGGTTGACGGGGATTTCGGCGTGCGATCCTTCCAGTCGTTCGGGCCGAACCTCGCCCACCGAGATGATCGATTCGCCGAAGAACCGCGAGGCGTTCATGCGCAGCGCGCCGGCCGACGCCCGCTCAATGCCCACCGCCGTACTTCCGGCCGCGCGGCCCATTTCGTATGCCACGGGCCAGATGCCGCTCAGCGACAGGCGGCCCGTCAGCGGGTCGGGCGCTTCCGCGCAGTCTCCGGCGGCGAAAATCCCCGGCACGCTGGTGCGGCCGGAGAGATCCACCGAGATCCCGCGGCCGATGCGAATGCCGCTATCGCGCAGCCATTCCACGTTGGGCACGATACCCTTGGCCACCAGGACCAGGTCCGCGGGCAGCAGTTCGCCGTTATCGAGGCGCACCGCTTCCACGCGCTCGCCGCCCACCACCTCGACGGCATCGCGGCCGGTGCGGACATTCACGCCGCGCGCGCGGAACAGGTCCGCCAGGCGGCGACCGGCTTCGGAATCCACCATCTGCGAGAGCAAATGCGGAGAGGCCACCACCACCGTCACGCGCAACCCCCGCGCCTGGAACGCCTCGCACGCTTGCAGGCCCACGTTGCCGCCGCCCAACACCACCGCGTGCGGCGTTGCGGAAGCGCTGCCGCACCAATCCGAGATCGCCTCCAGGTCCTCGGCACCGCGCAACACGAACACGCCGGCGAGATTCGCGCCGGGGATGGAAAGTCCAGCCGCCCGCGCGCCGGTGGCCAAAATCAGCCGATCGAAGGCCAGTTCCGTGCCGTCATCGAGCACCAACGGCCCAAGGACGGATTCGAGGCGCACCGCGTTGCGCCCGCCCAGCACATGCACGCCCAGCTCATTGTCCAGGTAGTCTTCGGCACGCCAATCGGTTTGCTGCGGCTGGAGGCGGCCGGCCAGAGCGTAGGAGAGCAGCGGCCGCGAGTAGGGCGACGAATCGGCGGTGACCAGCGTGATGGAGCACGCGGGCGCGTGCTCGCGCGCGGCCTCGCAGGCGGCGATTCCGGCGGCGGACGATCCCACCACCACCACGTGCCCCTGGAAGTCGCTGCGCACGCGCTCATCGGGCGGCGTGTGCGCGCACAGGGCGCCGGTGGGGCAAGCCTCCACGCAGGCCGGCGTGGTGCGGCCCTCACAAACGTCGCAGCGCACCACGCGGTCTCGCGCCGGATCGGGACGGATGCCGAAGGGGCACACCATCAGGCACATGAAGCAGCCGACGCAACGGGCGTCGTCCAGCATCACGCGGCCGGTGGCCGGGTCGCGGCGAAGGGCGCCGCTCTTGCAGGCAAAGGCGCACAGCGGCTCCAGGCACTGTTCGCAGCGCAGGGCCTCAAGGCCATCGCCATCGGCAGCCACCACCACGCGCCGGGTGGGTGGAAACTCCTCGGCGATGGCGGCTTCCAGTTCTGCGCTTTCGGAGTGCGCCACCGAGCAGGCCAGCTCGCAACTGCGGCAAGCCAGGCAATGATCGCGATGGAAGACCAGGACGGGGCGCACGTCATTCCTCCGGAGGCCGCAACTGGCTGCGTTCCTGCGCCTTGCCGCATCCGAGCGAAGCCAGCCCGGCCGGCGGGACGTAAGTGGAGACAGCGCGGAACGAGCCCGACCCGTTCGCGCGCACGCCATCCTGGTACATCATGGGCGCCAGGTTCAGGGCCTTGCGCTTGCTATCGAGGTGCGCGAGAATCCCCTGCGCGGCCTCTTCAATATCGTTGGTGAAGAGGAATCGCCCGCCGGTTTCGCGCTCGACGTCGTGCTCCAGGTATTGGCGCACCACCCGGCTTCCGGCCACGCGCGGGATGGGCGTGAACGCGGTGAAGACTCCCGACGCCACCGCGTAGAGCCCGATGGTGACGGCCTTTTCGCTCATGGCCTCCGGCGCGGCCGCGGCGATCGGCAACTCCGAGAGATCGGCGCCGATGCCGCCCTCGGCCACCAGCGCCGAGCACACTAAAAGGATGCGCGAGTTATCCACGCAACTGCCCACGTGCAGAACCGGCGGCACGCCCACCGCCGCGCACACTTCCTGCAGCCCCGGGCCGGCACACTCCATGGCCGCTTCGGGCCGCAGCAGGCCGGCCTTGGCGCTGGCGATGGCGCTGCACCCGGTCTGCACCACCAACACCTCTTGCGCCAGAAGGCGCCGAACCAGGGCCAGATGAGAGCTGTCCTGGCAGACGCGCGGCGTGTTGCAGCCCACCACGGCCACCACACCGCGGATGCGGCCGGCGGCGACGGCGTCGATCAGCGGCCGGTATCCGGCGCGGAACCGCCCGCTGAGGTAGTGCGGCAGGTTCTCGTTGGTGAAGCCGGCCACCAGATCCATGCTGTGGCGAGGGATATGCACCCGCGCCGGATCGCGGTGTCCGAACGCTTCCACGGCACGGATGAGGATCTCGCGGGCGGTCCGCTTGGCGCCGTGCGGATCGAACGGGACGTGCTCGGCGCCCGGAATGTGGGCCTTGGCCGAGGTGGTAACCAGCCTGGTGTGATGGCAGGAGGCCACCTGGGGAAGCGAAGGCATGACGCACTGCACGTCCACCACCATCAGGTCCACCGCGCCGGTGAGCAGCGCCAGTTCCTGGTGGAGATAATTGCCGGCGACCGGCATGCCCTGCCGCATCAGGATTTCGTTGGCGGAGCAACAGATGCCCGCGATGTTGATGCCTTCGGCGCCGGCCTGGCGCGCCAGCGCGAGCATGTCGCCCTCGCGGCTGGCGGCCACCAGCATCTCGCTCAGCACCGGCTCATGGCCGTGTACCAAAATGTTGACCTGCTTCTCTTCGAGCACGCCGAGGTTGGCGCGCGAGCGGACAGCCAGCGGGCCGCCGAAGAGCGTGTCCTGCACGTCGGTGGCGATCATGGAGCCGCCCCACCCATCGGCCAGCGCGGCCCGCATGGCGGCGCGCAGCAGCGCCACCGGGTCCGATTCCACGCCCTGGTGAGTGCGGTGCAGGAGTTCGACGATTTCGCGATCGATGCCGCGCGGCGCGATCCCCATCTTCTCCCAGCGCCGGCGCTGCTCTTCGGGGGCGCGAGCGAGCGGAATCAGAGGGCCGTCCTGCAAGCCGAACTGCGAAGCCATGCGAGCGGCCAGATCGGCCGCCACATGTCGCTCGGAGCGGTTAGCGGTTTCCACGCCCCATTCGGCCGCCAGCGCCAACAACTTCGCGGGGTTGGAAATGGCATATCCCGAAGAGGAGCCGGCCTCGGCCGCGCCGCGAAAGACCTCGACCACTTCGCGTCCATGATCGCTATGCGCCGCGGCGCCGCAGGCCACCGCGCGCGCCAGGTTGCGGGCCACGATGAGGTGCGCATCGGCGCCGCACGCCCCCACCTGCGCGCGCTCGCCAAACGGATCGATACGGCACGGCCCCATATAACAGACGTCGCAACACAGCCCGAGCTCGCCGAATCCGCAGAGCGGTTTCAGGTCGTCGTGGCGGTCCCACACGGTTTTGGCGCCCAATTCCTCCGCGAGGACCAGCATTTCCCGCGCGGCGGGATCGGCGGAGCGGTTTTGAGGATTCGACATTTCTTTACTCTCCCAGCAGCCCGGCAATTCGCAGCATTTCCCGATGAAACGGCCGGCAGCGGTCGATCGCGCCGGTGCGGGCCTCCAGTTCCAGATCGCGGTCGGCGGGAAGGACGCCCAGGATCTCAGTCGCGGCCAGGTGGGCGCGCACGAAATCCAGGTCGGCTTCACATGCAATCTTGTTGGCGATGGCGCAGGTCCGCCGGATTCCGAGGTCGCGCGCCAGCGAAACCACGCGCGCCGCGGTTTCCAGGCTGGCCCATCCCGGTTCCACCACCACCAGCATGGCATCCACGCCCTCGGCGGTTCCCCGGCCCAGGTGCTCAATGCCTGCTTCCATATCCACCACTACTCGCTCATCGCCGTTGAGCAGCAGATGGTTCAGTACTTCGCGCAGCAGGATGTTCTCGGGACAGGCGCAGCCGCGTTTGCCGCGTTCGATGGTGCCCATGACGAGCACGCGCACGCCATCCACTTCAATTCCGAACTGATCGGGGATGTCATCCACGCGCGGGTTCATGCGCAGGAAGCCGCCCCATCCCTCGCCGCCGCCGACGCGCTCTTCGATCAACGACTTCAATTCGACCAGCGGGTTGATGGCCGGACCGCGATAACCGAGCGTCCCCGCGAGGTTGGCGTCGGGATCCGCATCCACCGCGACCACCCGGTAGCCGAGTTCCCGCCAGCAGCGGGCCAGCGACGCGGCCACGGTGGTTTTGCCCACTCCGCCCTTGCCGGCGACAGCCACTTTCATCCGCGAACCTCCCAGGCGGCCAGCGCCGCCACCGCCGGCGAAGGGGGGTGCAAGCTGAGGAGCGAGGCTCCCGTGGAATCGAACTCCGCGATTTGCGGGTCCTGGGGAACCTCGATGACCTGACGAAAGGGAGCGCTCGAAATGCCGTTCTGGCCCGCTTCGCACTGGTTCAACACGAGGTCGGCCCTGGGGGGAGGGCCGCTGTGCATGTCCCGATAGAGGTCCAACGACCGGCGGACGGTCTCCGCCGCCATGCGCGAGCGGTTGGCCACGCACACCAGCACGTCGGCGCGGCCGCTGGTGCGCCGCGAAAGGTGCTCCAGGCCCGCCTCGCAGTCCACCAGAACATGGCGGTAGGAACGCGCCAGGCGGTCGAGATGATCGCGAATCAGGTTGTTGACATAGCAGTAGCAGCCTTTGCCCTCGGGACGCCCCATGGTCAGCAGATCGAACCCGGCATTTTCGACCATGGCTTCCTCGGCTTGCAGGGCGAACCATTCGGAAGAGGACATCGAAGGCGGCCGGCCCGTGCCATTGCGCAATTCCTCGCGCATATCGGCGAGCGTCGGCCCGGGGAAGATGGCGAGCGCATGGCCGAGGCAGTTGGACGGGTCGGCATCGATGGCGAGAACGGGAGTTTCTCCGCACTCAAGCAGACGCCGCAGGATCAGCGAAGCGATCGTGGTTTTCCCCACGCCCCCCTTGCCAATTACGGCGACGATCATGCGAACCCTTCCCGTTCCCGTACCAGGCAGGACAATTCGACCAACGCATCCAACGTGCGTTCCGCCCGCTCGACGGTCTCCGTCGCCAGTCCGCAGGAAGGTGTGAGCAGCGCATGCCGGTAGAGCAGTGTGCGGTCGATGCCCTTGGATGCGAGTTGCCCGATGCGATCGTCCAGCGCGGCCAGCAAGACGTGCGGGTCCAGGCCAGCGCCAGACCGCGAAGGTGGCACGATGCCCCAGCTCAGGATGCCGCCTCTGCGCAGAAACGCCTGCAACTCGACAGGGTAGAGCGAGAGGCCCTGGAAGTATTCGTACGCGTCGAAATTGATTACATCCAGGTCCGTGCTCAGCACCAGGGACCAATCCGTATTCCCGCAACAATGCAATCCGGCCAGGGCGTCTTCCCGGTGAATGGCTTCCACCGCGCCGCTGAGAGCCGCGATCACATCCTGCCGCGACACGTTGACGAAGGCGGAACCGAACGAACAGAGGTATGGCTCGTCGAGCACCACCAGCGCGCCTTCCGCCACCTGCCGAAGCTGCCGGGCCATCCAGCGCGCCTTCATCGCCATGCCCTGCACGGCCACTTCGTGGAGTTCGGGAGTGTAGGCAAGCGCGCGCTTGTTCTCGTCGGTGACCGTCATCGCGAAGCTGAAGGGGCCGGTCACCTGACCTTTCAGCCAGTGCGGCCGGCGATCACCCAGGCGGGGGAGGGTTTCGAGGAAGAGGTGCAATCCCAATGCGTAGTCGCGGCCGATGGCGAAGCGTTCGACGTCCTCTTCGACCACCGCCTGATAGAACGCCTCCAACTGGCTTTCGAACCCGTTGGCCGTGCTGAAATAGATTCTCCCGGTGGCGCGGTCCACCACCGCCCCCGGCAGGCCCTCGGAGTACTGGACGTACATGCTTTCCAGCCAGTCCCGCGCCGGCAACTGCGGCCACGCGGGTAGCGCCGTGAAACGGCTGAAGATCCGCTCGATGAGGGGCTGCGCGTCGCTGTGCGGGAAACTTCCCACCAGCGTGGGTGCTGCGGAAAAGCGTGGACGCTGCATGACGCCAACTCCTTGGATCGGGTGTGAACCGCACAGCCACCACGCCCTGCGCGATTTCGGGCAATCGAATCTGATTGATCTGGTCACAGTATATCGCCTCGACGCGCTGTTGCGGGCGAGGCAGGAACACAAGGCGGGGCAGAGCCGGTGCAGGACGGCTTATCAGCCTGCTGAAAGAGTCCGACAGAGAATCCTGGGGCCACGGATGAACACAGATAAGCACCAATTCTTTTCGATCGGTATTCATCTATGTTTATCTGTGGCCCGTCGTGTCTTGGTGTTTTTCGGCAATCTCTTATGGTGCATCCACCACGCAGCGGAACCCCAGTCCGCCGGAGCGATCGTAGCTGGGCGCCATCAGGAGCAGTTTGCCGTGCTGGTCATTGCGGTATGCCTGGGGGAAATACCAGATCGATCCCTGCGGCTGGTAATGACTGCCTCCGCGGAGGATGCCGGCCCGCGTGTGATCGTCGACGTATTCATCGGTCCACTGCCAGACGTTCCCCACCAGGTCCATCAAGCCGAACGGACTCGCTCCATCGGGGTGGGCATCCACGTTGTCGGGGCCGGCCATGGTTCGCCCGGTCCGCGGTTCGGGGACTGCGGCCGGCCGCCAGTCGTTACCCCAGGGATAGATTCGACCATCGTTGCCTTGCGCGGCATATTGCCATTCCCACTCGCGCGGAAGGCGTTTGCCCGCCCAGGCCGCGTAGGCGCGAGCATCCTGTTGCGACACCCACGTCACGGGCTTATTGGCCCAGCCCTCCGGAAACGTGCCATCCTTCCAGTCCCGCAGGAAGTTCCGATCGTCCCTGGGATGATAGCGCGACGCGTCGAGGAAGCTCTTGAACTGCGCGTTGGTCACCGGGTACTTGTCGATGTAAAAGGAGTGAATCGTCATCCGGTGTTCGTGGAAGCGGCGGGCGTCCGGCTCCCAAGGGTACTGGACGTCCACGCCAATTTCATTGGATCCCTCGATTTCGATTCCCTCCACCTTGAACAGAAAATCATCCTCGGGAATGCGGATCATCCCTTGCGGCGCCGACGAGGCCGGCGCGGTGGGACGAACGTCTACCAGCTTCTGCGGCAGCGTTTGCCAAACGTTCGAGTAACTCGACAGCGGCTGCGCAGTCATGGATCGCATGTTTGCCATGAGTTTTCGTTGCGTGTCGGAAGGTTCGCCATGAATAGCAAGCACCGCGCCGTAGCCTCGCGCTTCGAGGGGAAAGGAAAGCACGTCGAAGGTGGGCACGTCCCCAACAGTCGAGCCAAGAGCGACAATAAACGCCGGCTCGCGTTGAGGGTTCAACTCAGACCCGTGATATAAGTCGAAATAACGGACGCCGTCGCGATGCGGGATCGTCATCTGGGCGCCGTCGGTCGAGTATTCGTTGCGATTCACGATCGTCCATACAATTTCCTCGGCCACAGGCCACCGGCTGGCGAACACGCCATACCGATGCATCGGATAGAAAGGCTCCCACTCCGGGCTGATGAGGAACCGGGCGATGCCTCGTTCCAAGGCTGCGACCCGGCGTGTGGCTTCTGAGTCGCGCGGAGTGATGCCGTTCCAGATACCCCATATGTTCTCCCACGATTCCCAGCCCTCGCCATTGAAAAACGCATATTGCAGATCGTCCGTCTTACTCCGATTCCAACGGTCGGAGATATTCACCATATGTTTCGGTTCGAGCCAGCGGTACTTATCCACGCCGGGAACGAAATCGTACTGACCGCCGTACTGTCCCCAAGTCATCAAATTCCAGGCCAGCGCTTCATCCGATGGACCGCTTTCCGGTTCGAACACCAAGGGGTGACCGGCCCGGTCGGCCGCCAGAGAGAACTCGAGGGGAACGCTGTCCTGGGTGTCGCCGTTGATGCCATCGGCGTCGATCTCTTTCATCAACGCGGCGATCGCGTCCGGCCACGCGTTGCCCGGGTCGCGCGTCCCCTGGTCCCACATCATCATAGGAAAGAGAACCCGCACACCACGCCGGTGAAAATCGGCCACCATCTGCTTCACTCCGTCCACGCCGCCGGGCATGCTTCTGACCATATCTAACTGGTTGCGGTCGTCGATTCCCATGTTCGGGTATGTCGGCCAGATGAGAACAGAGTCAATTCCTCCATAACGTTGTTCGAGATCGTCGAGATAACGGTTGACCGTGTACTTACCGGCGGCCGGATCGTAAAAATAGCGGTCCTGAACCATCATCTGCGGCTGTATGAAGCTGGAGTGCGCCCACCGCGCTTCCGGACGCTCGTATCTCGAAGAGCTGTAACCGATGCGGATCTTTCTCTCCATCCGCCAATGCTGGATATCCTTCAGCCAGAGTCGATGGCTGGTTTCGGTGCAAGCGGCGGAGCCTCCTTCCCAAGCGCCCTTCATAGTCAGGCAACCAGGCGCCGGAATGAGCTGATTCTTCGGTCTGTAAACGGCATCTTGCGATCTGGCTTCGAAAACATTCGCCAGTAACAGAGACAACAGAACGAGTAATCGAGTTAGTGGGGCGCGCGAGTTTCTCATCCGACCATTCCTCCTGGTTGCTCTGTCATAGGTTTCTCAGTGACTCTCGATGCGGTACTGGGGTTGCGGAGGCGCCGGCCGGAAGCATTCGAAGTGGATTACGGCCGGGCTGCCGGGCAGTTGCCGGGCGGCCTCGCGCAGAGCGACTTGCAGTTGCACCGGAGATCCGCAGGCCCGCAGATTCAATACCAGGTCATGCTCGAGCGCGGGAGACGCATCGAGCATTCCATCTACCATCGGCTCCCCCTGGTTGCGGCAGAGACTGGCCCGGATGTGTCCGGTCGGAGCCTGGTCGAAAAGCTTGAGATGAGCGATCGCAATTCCATCCCGCGAAAGCGCCTCGCCGAGGCAGTCCAGAAACTGCCCGACCACCTGCGCAGGGCTCAGAGCGCGTTCGAGCAGCAGGGTGGCCCGCCAGTTCATCCAACCTAGCGTGGCCTCGGCCTCGGCGTATCGCCCGTAGTTGACGTCCGCGAGCGGCCGCGCGCCGGACAGACGGCCATCGGCAAGCACTTCGGCGAGCCACTCCGCCACGCCCTCGCCGGTGGTTCCGCTGAGGCGGAAGGCAACAGCCGACGGCAACTCGGGGAAGTCCACACCCGTATCGGCCCTGCTGAAGCAGACCAGATCGGCCTCGGCGAGCTGGTTCGTGAACAGATAAGCAAGCTGGGGATCGGCATCCGGGGCCAGCAGCTCGCGCGCCCGTTGCGGATCGACGAGAACGGTGAACGGCGCCAACCGGTACCGATCGCCATGGTACTCGGCCAAGGGGAGCAACACGGTAGCCGCGATGTCGATGCAACTGCCCACCGGCTCGGCAAGGATGATGTCCGGCTCAAACGCGCGGAGCCGGTCGGCGGCCTCGAGGAAATCGGAAAAGCG
>Ga0181529_10004936_pt1 | contig 14141 bp, 24 predicted proteins | sample PEATcosm2014_Bin_36_FD_119763 | JGI IMG/M metagenome (GOLD analysis project Ga0181529, IMG submission 119763) | Peatland microbial communities from MTU Mesocosm Facility, Houghton, MI, USA - PEATcosm2014_Bin10_30_metaG | ecosystem: Environmental > Terrestrial > Soil > Wetlands > Peat | place...
CGTTCGATGCCAAAATGATTGTTAAAGCCCAACTCTCTTACAGTGTGCAAGGTCACATCATTCATTCCGTGCATGTTCTATTCCTATCGTTTTTGTGGAGTGTGTGAACCGGATAAGCATGCTTCATTATTCTCACCAGTTTCGAGTTTCTTCCCCATGCAAAGAGCACATCTTCTTCTGCCGACTTAACTGACTGATAACGGTGTGCTAGCTCCCGATCTTTCGTCCAGCGTATTATCTGGCCATACATCGGACGATCTCGCAGGTAACTCCCGGCGATGTCAGGACTCCCTACAAGACACTGGATGAGGACTACCACGGACAGTCTCCGAACTTCTCTCGTATGGCCGCCACCTCAGCCGTCGCCTCTGCCGCCGGTACTCCCCCACGCTCGATCATCGCTATGCCTCCATGGCTGTTCACCGTCCTCGACACGAGGCACTCGGGCACGTCGGTCTCTACGATGGTGGCGTGCAGGGCCACGTGGTTAAGTTTGCCGACTCTCGGCAAACCCCGCTCTTTGAAGTGCAACCTCGGCACCTTGAGGTCGTTCACTCGCCCGAGGAGCTCCATGTCCGGCATCCACTTGAAAGACGTGCTGAACCCACCGAGACGCTTCCACAGCGAGGCTGCCAGGACCCATCCCGAGGGAGTCGGGTAGTCGTTAACGCCAAGGACGACAGCCTCTTCCCCCACCGGTCCATTATCGTGTATGAGCCTCTGAGTGCAACTCAAGAAGGGGGCCTCTTCAAGGTGTGGCAGCATGATCTCGCTCTTGCGACGATGCCACCGGTCGTCGTCTTCCAGGAACGCCAGCACGTCGCAGCCGTCGAGGAGAGCCACCTCGGCCGCCTCGTTGGCGCCGCTCGCCTGGCCAGCCGATTGCCCGCGCACGACGGTGGCGTGGTCGTAGACGTGGATAGGCACGACGGCGCCTGGGTCTACGCCAACGAAAATCTCCCAGTCGTGGACGTTGTACCCGCGCTGGTTAACCACCGAGGCCATGGCACCGTCGAGCCAGAGCTCGGGGCCGAAGTCGCGCAGCTCCCGGCCCCCAGGACGGGGAGCCAGGCGTGAAGGGATGATGACGCCAATCTTCATGTTTCGACAATCTCATTGGTGGTGGTTGTCAACCAGATATGCATGGTATAATTGTTTTTCAGGGGCAGCGCGGACGCCTAAATTCCGCGAGACGTAGCAGGCTTCGACCTTGTCGATCGAGAAGAGCGACAGTGAACAGGAAGCTCACGTACAAGAGATCTCGGGCAGTGTCACGCAAGGCGGGCATCATCGTTGCTCCTCGGGGACCAACGTAGCCATCTCGTCGAGGCGACCCAAATCTTTGTCTATGTTCCGAGCTGCCGTATCGAGGTCGATCTCTCTCTGGTCCAAGAAGACCTCAGCGTCTCTCACCGCTTGGTGCAACTCGTTCGTCCAGTGCTCGTACCTGTTCAGGTTGGCCAAGACGTTCTTCAAGTGCTCTTGCGCGGACATGCTTCCCTCCTAGGCCTTGGCCGACACGTGTGTCAGACGGATCATGTCGTTCTCTTGTCCCCCAACAGCGTCTCGAAGCAACGTCGCCATGAGGTCTCGCAGCTCCTGGACGACAGGGTGGCGAGCGTCGTCGTGCCCCGGGAAGCGCGAGTGGATGTTGACCAGGACCAGACCGTCAGACGTCACACAACCGACGACACTGAAAACCAGGTCGTGCGCCACAGGTTCTAGCGCTCCTCTGATAACCTCGGCCATCCTGTCTAACCTAACAACGTCGTCAGCCATCTATCGACCCTCCTTGCGACAAACACCTCTAGAAACTTTTTGTCAACCCCCAGCATCATCTGACTTCTTTCCAAACTTGTCAAGCAACCACCTCGCAAGGTAGTCGAGCGGGCTTGACACGATAGGGTACAACTTGTCTCCAGTCGCTCCCATCGGCTCGAAGCGCATCCCTTTGAGCTTGGCGACCGACGCCTCGAAGAGAACCCCGTGCTGCCACTGGAAAGACAGGGAGATGGCCACCGCGGTCAAGGCCCCTGACGCCAGCGACCCGGCCTTGTCAGCCCAGAGGAACAGCTCCCCGGGTCTGCCGTCCGGGTACTGGCCGACGGTTGCGTGCATCACGAAATCGCCCTGCGGGTGACCGGGACAAGGGATCTTGAAGTCGCGCGTGACGCTCTTGCGGTCGGTGTGCAGGCGCTCGCGGTGGACTTCACACTTGCAGGCTGCCTCCTTGAGCTCACGCTCGACGAACCTGATGATTTCCTCCCTCACGAGATCCGCGGCACCAGACTTATCACCTAGAAAACAAGCTTCGACTCTCTCCCGTAAGGTCATTTTATTTTATGACTACTGGTTTGTCATATGAAGGCAAGTTGCTCGGAGTGTTGTTCGTGTCCTTCCACGGTATACCATCTCGATCAATAATGCCTATCAACGCAATCGATAAAGCAGCAGTTTGTAACAAACGCTTTTTAAGCTCTACGACAGCATGAGGATTTTCTTGCTTTACTTCCTCCAACTTGGCAACACGCTTGCGAAACATTCGCAACCATTCTTCTAATCCCCACTCACCATTAGCTTCTCCCCACAAAAATGTTTGAACTTGGCGAGCAGCCTCGATTGCAGACATCATGGCAGCAGTCTCTTCACAGCTAGGATTCCAAGGTTTCATCTGTCTTTATCCTTTCAGTCAAGCTGAAACAGTCAGGCTGAAGCGACCTGGTTGTCGAGAAGAGCCAGGATGAGAGCAGCATCTCCCTGAGTCACATAACCTGGCATCGGCAAGGTGTTCAGGCGATGATCTTTCTGGCAAGCAGCCTCGACCATCCTGAACCTCCGCTCTGCCTCGGCCAGGCTCTCGCAGACCATGCAGTGGCCGTACTTGGCGATCTCTCCAGGTGGTGTGTTGGTCCGCCTGCACGTCCACTTGCCGGGCAGACCCGGGCAAGGTCGCGCCCGAGTACCCAAGCAGGCAGAACAGATCTCCATCTCGCCACAAGCACATTCTTCAGGTGCCGACGAAACCTTCTCACCACGCCGCTGCAAGATAGCCTGCCAGCCACGATGCAAGACTCGAAACTCGGCCCGGTGCTCTCCGAGAAACCTGTCGACTGCCTGCCTGACGCCGAACTGCTGGGGCTTCCCGGGAGGCAGGTCGCCCTCGTAGTCGTCGAAAACCAGCAGTGCCCCGGGTCGCAGGAGTGGCAGAACCTGGCACGCATCCTGGTAGGCGTCGTCTTCGGCGTGAGACCCATCGACGTACGCACCGTGGAAGCTGCACTTCGGCAGCGTCGAAAGGACGTCGCGCGACGCTCCCTTGATCTTGACGACGTTCCGCCGGTCGGCGAGGTTCTCGTCGAAACGAGCCTCGGTCGTGCTCGGCGTGAGCCACAATGGCCCCCAAGAGTCCACGCACACGAGGGTGCTGTTTTCGCCCGTGAGGATGTGGTCGAGCGTCCACAAAGCGGACCTCCCCTCGTAGCTGCCGACCTCCAACCAGCGTACATTCGGTACGCCCTGTAAATGGGGCACCACATGCTTGTTCCAATTATCGATGTGGTCGGTGAAGAGATCTGCCGTGAATGTCGAGGTCATCTTTTATTCTCCAATCGTCATACGTACAAAAGTCCATTGTTGGACCCTACAAACTCGTTTGTCACTTCCTCGCACCAATAACCTCCGGGAACCGACACGACCCTGAAAGTTGTCATGTGGTCAGACGACTTCCAGGGTATAGATTTAGCCAGAGCCTCGTTGGCTTGGGCAGATCTACCTGGTAGAGCATGGAAGTCCCACGTCCACGACACGCAGGCTGGCTTGACCACGAGCTCCGGGTGCTCATGGATGGGTTGGTTGACCAGTCGCGACCTCTCGTCGTGGGGAATGTGGTGAAGCGTATCGAAGTCGAGGGGAAGAGCACGCACTCCATGCAGTCGCAAACGTGCCACCAGGTCGTCGTCCTCGTACCCGTAGGTGACGATCCTTTCGTTGTAGCCGTTGACCTTGAGAAAGTCGCTCCGGGTCGCATAGATGACGCCCGCCAGGTGGATCTCATTCTCCTCGCGGATCTTCGTCTGATCGACATAGTAAAAAACGCCGCTGGCCAGATCGAGAGGATGCCGTTTGAAGAAACCCGGTTCAAGCAAATCGTCGGCGTCGAGCCTCAAGACGAATTCTCCGCGGGCTAGCCGCAGGCCTAGATTGTGACACTTCGAGGCTACCCAGTACGGTTGGTCTGTCACTCGCACCATCGTGATCCTAGGATCCTGAAACATCACGGGCTCGTCCGAAGACCAGTCGACAATGACAACTTCGGAGATCTCAGGACACCGCATCCAGCTCGACAAGGCGAGACCCAAGTGCTCCGTGCGGTTCTTCACACCGCAGACAATCGACACGGTCACTTCAAATTCTCGGGGTTTTGGCGAAGATGGGCAAGCTCATCGAGAAGCTTGTACTCCTCTTGGCACTGTTGCAGCAACTCTTCGGTCTTACGCACCAAAAGCGCTTCGACGCGTTGGTTGAGATCTTCCTGAAATTTTTCGGCGCTTCCGCAGCCTAGCACCGTAGCCAGCGCTTCGACAAGAGCTGCCAGGCGATCTTGATTGCTCTTGCAGGTGTGCAGGTCTTCGATCGCGCACGAATAGGGAGAAATCGTTCCCATCAGATTGTCCTCTCTTCCCGTTCAGCGTCAGGACCAACCCCTCGTGATTTTTTCACAGCGGCTACCAACTTGAGATCGCAATTGTAAGACGGGTACGGACCCAACCTCGCTACGAGGTCTGAAGCAAGCGAGTCTTTCGGCCTTTCGTCGGTAAGGATTTTCCAGGCTCGCAATAACGCCTGCAAGTGAGGTGCTGTCTTGTCCGCCTCTCTGTAAGCGTTGTACGCATCGGACTGTCGTCCTTCGGCCTCCAGCGACCTTCCCTTGTGATAATGACAGTCAGACAACATACCAACGTCGGCTGGGTCGAGCCTTGTCATGATATTGGACAATAGCTCGCGCGACCAGGCTGGAAAAACTTCGGCCGCCTCGTGAGCCAGCGTGAACCTGAAGACCAGGTCGTTGTGGAACGCCCACCGCGCGTGGAACCTCGGATCTATGTTCTCCCAGAAGTGGAGCAGCACCTTCAGGTTGCGATGCCGAAGACGGATCCCGTCTCCCGGCGAATCTCTCCAGTCACGGACGACGAGCCCACCGGGCACGAACATCGTGTTACCGTTCGTCTTGCCGCCGAGGTACTCGTGCATCGGCTGCTTCCAGCGATGGGCGCTGTCGCGTCGCCAGATCCTATCGTACATGGAGAGCCACTCGTTATTGTCGTGACCGTCCATGACCTCGTACGGGGCCGCCGCTATCGACACGTGGGGATTCTTGTCGAGGTGAGCGAGCAGCGCTGTCAAGTTTCCAGCGGGAGTGAGGATCTCATCGTCAGCGTCGAGCTTCAAGACGTAGTCGGCCGTGGTGTTGTCGAGAGCGACGTTGCGAGCCTTCGCCCAGTCGGCCAAAACCCGGCGCCCGGTAAACGGTCCAGGCAAACCCCGATTCCACGTCGCTGCTTCGTCGGTGAAGAAGTCGCCGCCACATGGGTGCAAGCGCTCGTAGTAGTACCTGTCGAGCTTCAGGGTCGAGGCGATCTCTTCGAGCTTCGCGCGAGTCCCGTCGTCAGAGCCGCTGTCCACCACCACGAGCTCGTTCACGACGCCAGCCAGAGGTAGAAGGCACCTGTCCAAAACTTTTTCGGCGTTCAGGACCAGCATGTTCACGGCGAGACGAGGCATCAGGATTTTTCCTTAGTAGTAGTCGAATTTTGGGAGAGTTGTCGAGCTCTCACCAACACGGCACTGCCGTTCGGGAGCTCTAGGGTCCGGGTGTTGGCGTCCCACTTACCGTTCTCGCTCTCACAGACCTTGCCCGACAGCAAGCGCTGAGATTTGGCAAAATCGGCCGGCTTAAAGCAGGTGACGACAGCCTCGACGTGGTCGTGAGAAGCCGCCACGGTGACTGCCTTGGACACTTCTCGAACGACTGGATCTTCAGAAAGATCGGATGCTAGAGCGTCAAGAATCTTTAGATCGGAGGCAGCCAAAATCACGTTTAGGTCAATGTCCATGTGTCACCACTTCTTCACTACAGGCGCCAGGTTGCTGTCCGTCTCGGGCACGTAGTCCCGCCAGAGTCGCCCCACCTCGTGCCAGTAGAAGCAGGTGGCGAGGCCGTTCACGTAGAAGCCGACGATGCTGATCTGCCTGATCGTCACCTTGTAGAGCTTGTTCCCACCGAAGACGACGACCGAGTCGCCGACGGTGCGGTTGTTCACGGTCTTGAGCTTGCTCGATTTCTCGATCACCTGTCTAGGCCTTCTTTCCGCCATGCTGATAGGACCGCGTCTTGTTGTACTCCGCCTTGTCCAACACGGCCCGGCCCAGCGAGATGCCAAGTTGAACAGCCGTGTCCATCGCTCGAATCACGATGTCGGCGAGCTCTTCCTCGGCGCAAGTCAGATCGCACCCTGGCTTGTCGCATTTATCATGAAGGTGTCCCTTGCGATAGGCCTCCCAGAGCTCAGAGGTCTCACCATGCAAGTTGGCAACGAACCTTCCAAAGTCGGAAGGAACTTCGCCGACGGCGTCTCTCGTGTGAAAGCCATGATCGTCGGCGATGCGATACATTTCTTCGGCAATTCTATCGATAACCTCATCGTCCTTTTCTAACCGACACTCATCATTCATAACCATGTTGTTATCATCCATTCTGTTGGCACTTCTTAATCATTTCCAGGGACCAACTTCCTTCAGGCAGCAATCTGGCTTGAGGAAACTCAATGTCTAGTTCCTTGCAAGCATGTAAGTAGAAAACATCCCACAACTCGTCGGCAAACGTCATGCGAGGATAGTAACTACCACACACGTTAAATGCTCCTACGTATCTCTTCATGACAGCCAATCGTTCCACTGTTGCGCCACCTGCCTCCAGGTTGGCGGAGTGTGACACACGACAGAATCGTCAATCAATGCTTCTCGGACAGCCTTCAGAAAATCAGCCTCGAACACCGGCCCATCCACGAACCACGCCCCCGGCGCCGTTTCAGGCAGTGCCCCGCATCGGGTAGCGACGATCTTGCACCCCGCAGCCTGCGCCTCCATGGCCGTGATGCAGGACACCTCCTCGAAGGATGTAGGGTAAAGCCACAACTGCGAGCGCAGGTACGAGTCGGCTATTTCCTGCTGACCTCGTCGTCCATGGAAGACAATCCCCTGGGTGGCCATCGCCGCCAGACGTTCTTCCAGGAGAGCGATACGATGCAGGTCGCCCACCATGCCGTGGAGCTCTGCGAGATTCTTCCACGTGTCGAACCCGTAGTACACGTGCAACGTGGCGTCGCTGTCGAGGGTCGATCGTATAGCCGGCCACATGTCAAGCAGCCTGTCGAGCCCTCGGTCAGGCGACGAGGACCAGGTCACCCGCAGAGGACGAGCACAAAGCAGACCGTCACGCAAGAAGGGAATATGTTGTCGCCCAGGCCGGCGATCTTCTTCTCCATCTTCATCGACAACAGTCCCCACAAACCTCGTCGGGTCGACTCCGTTGCTGGTTTGAACGACCTTCGTGGAGTCTACTCCAGGGTAGTAATGAAGAAACCTCTCCCTCGACCACTTGGACAGGCACAAGATCTTATCGTAGTCGGTCCCGATGACGTTGTCCCAGTCTGGACCACAGTGTAAATCGTGCATCCAGAGCCACGCCTGCTTGCACTTGGGGGCCAGCTTCCTTCTCGCCTCGGGCTGCCGGGACGAAATGAACAGGTCGCACACCGTACCAGGTCTCCACATGCGATATGGGAACCACTCCACTAGCTTATCAATCAAACACCCACGCTTCCCTCTGTCGAGATCGGCCAGCTTGAATCCATCAGGCGCGAGAATTCGTTCCACCTTCAAAATGTCGGCATATACGACAACCTCGTGTCCCAAGGCCGCCAATTCGTTGGACATGTGAATAGCTGCCGTCTCAGAGCCTCCAATGCCAGTGGCGAGAGCAGTAAGAGGATCCCAAGTCTCGACCGCAGGACCAAGCCAGATGACGATCTTGGCCATCAATTCACCCTGAAATCCTCTTGGAAAACCGAGCGAGTACGACGTTCGCAACGTCGACATCGACACGAGCAAGGAGGCGCCAGACTTCAACTATAAGCCTCTTCCTATCGCCCTCGTGACCAACATAAAACTTATCGCGCATACTTGAAATGAACCTGAAGTTGGATTTGACCATCTCGTTTTTCCAAGCCTGCGACGGGTTATGCGGTCCCCCAGCATTCTTACCCACCACGTAGTTGTAGCAAGGAGAGCAGAAATCGCCGACGAACCCTCCTTCACCAGATTGATTGGCGCATCCTGGTATCAAACACTTTTTTGTCTTGTCTTTCATTTGGCACCTCTTCGGTAGAAACGTGTTCCAGTCACCCACGAACTAGGTGGTCAAACCAGCGCCGCATGACCCCTGGAAGTAAGCGCCTTTGTCCTGCAAAATCCAAAGAAACGTGTTCCATATTTTCTCGTGAACTTCCATCTCGCTCCCGCGCCCATCGACCACCAACCACCAGTTTGCAGAGTCATCCCTACCCCTATGTAAGCCTGGTATCGACAAAACGGCTTTATGCTCGGCCCACATTTGTCGATAGGCCTCGCGCATGTGTTTCTGCCGTTCCCGATCTCTCTCAAGCCGGTCACGCATGTCTGGTCGTCTGGCTATCGACTCTTCTTCGGGAAGCCAAATCAGCACATTCAAATCGGCCCTGGGCAACAGTCTGTGAATTTTCAGTAGGCTTTCACGTGGAATTCCCATGTCGTTTCCATAGACGACGGCCGATTGCCACCAACGTGACGAAACTACGTTCCGGTCACATCGCAAATGCTCCAAAATGTCGTCTGAAGCCTCGTACTTGTCCATCGTATTCAAGGCTTGAAACATCAAATCTTCGTCGTCTTCAACCAAACCCCCGCAGGCGTCCCTCAACCTCAATTCACCTTCAAGATTCAGTTTGATAATCCTCCCCACCGGTGTCTCATACCTAGGGAACGACATCTCTACGGCTCCCAGTCTCATTTGTTCTAATTTCTCGACGAGCAGCTTGACCTGTGTGGTCTTCCCACAACAGTCTGCCCCCTCAATGACCGTGAACAGAGCCACGTGGGCCTCTCGAAGACAACACCAACCCAGACCTCTTCGACCGGATTTCCGTCTCCATCCGTTCGATACCTTCGAGCATGTCTTTTACCTGCTCGCGCAAGGTTTCGGACTGCTCCGTCTCGATGATGAACGCTGGTACCAAAGTGACGATGCCTCCCTCATGACACATGGGAAAGGGCAACAGTTGGTGGTTGAACAGTTGCACCAGCCGACCACTTGGATCTTGAGCTTGCCCGGTGGAATACTGAAAATACCGACATTCGGCAAGTACGATAGCGGCCTTCACGTCCATGGCCTCGGCCAAGCGACTTTGGGACAATCGCGTTTTTCCCAAAATCATCTGATACATATTGCCCGTGCTAGCCAAAATCCAGCGCTCGCCCTCAAGCTCTCCGACCTTTTCAAGACTACTCGGAAATCTTTCGCCCACTTGACCATTAACATCCTGCATGAATCTTCTCCTGTAGTTGTTTGACCACACTCGTTCCCTCAAACGAGGCCGCAGCCTCGTCGATGAGTACCTTCGCCTTCTCACGGTTGCCCATCTCACAATACGCTTGCGCTGCCAAGATCTTGGAAGAGAGAGCGTACACGGGTCCTGCATCGAGTAGTTGAAACTTGCCGGAATACATGACCCCCAGATCGTACGCCTCGACACACTTGCGCCAATCCGATTGCAAGAACCTCACCCGGCAGAGCCGAAAGGCTGCCTTCGCCGACTGGTATGACTCGGCCGCAGCAGTGTAGTGCTCTGCCGCGTTCGCGTAGGCACCCTTCACCTCCCACTGCTCTCCTACGGTCGACAACACCCACGCCTTCTCTTCTGGCTCCGTCGCCACGCTCAAGTAGTAGGGCAGAAGGCAGTCCGTCACCCACTCGACGGGCATCATGTCCGGGCTCTCCTGTACTAGATACGCAAGATGGCGAGACGACACCTTCCAGGCGGCCACCCTGGCATCTCGGTAGAGCACCTTGAAGCAGCGGCCCGGCACGCGGACCCCTCGCCCCCAGTTGTCCTTCAGGTCGGTCACGACGAAGCTGTCCTCGACGAGGACGTTACGCAGACCTCCCGTCAAGTTCTCGTGCGTCTTACCCACCCACAACGTCCCGGCCCCACTGCTCGCCAGGCGCTCGCGATAGGTCACGCTGTTGGCGACACCGTTCTCGCTGCGACCGTAAACGTACTTTGTAGCAGCCAGGGACACGCGGTCGGCTGCGAGCTGCACGACAAGCGCCGGCAAGTGCTCGGGGTCGACGACGACGTCGTCGGCGTCGAGGAACAACATGTAGTCGCACTTCGACTCCCAACCGAGATTGCGCAAGGTCGACCAGTCGCAGAGCAGTGGAGTCCCGGTGAAAGGTCCCTCGAACTTTTCTCCTTCGAGAGATGTTCCCACCGCGTAGGTCTCGGCGACGTCATTCATGTAGAGCTCTGGATGCGACTCGCTCGTGACCTCGCGCAAGAAAACTTCCGTATTCGGGTAGGCGACCGCTGCTGCCGAAACCACCCGCTTCGAGACGTCAGTCGTGTCGTTGAGGATGATTCTCCACTCCCGGACGTACGGTCCGATGTTGTCGAGCAGACGTCGAAGAACGCTCTCGGCGTTCTTGGCGATAACGTGCAGGGAGACCGATGGGGCGTCGGCGGGAGCCACAATGCCCGAGATCGGGACGTACTTGACGGCTCGGTTCATGACTCCGACACCTCGGAACGACTATTGATACTATCCAGTTTGACCGCTATTTCGGAAAATAGGTGGCCCGCCCCTATTGGCTTGCCACTTTTCTCGTAAGCTTTGGCTACTTCATTCACATACACCGATTCCAACGCTTTGAACTTCCTGGAATCTTCCAACTGGTCAATCAGTCTCACGTGAGAAACGAACAGAAATCCTGTTCCATAGCCAATGTACGTAGCCGTCAGATCTTCTAGTTTGTAGTCGATGTTTTCATCCCTACGTGTTGCTTTCCAGCGACAATCGTTAGGCAACGGTAGTGTGAACGGTCCTATGACATTTATCGTCTTCCCCGTTGGGCGAACCGTTCGCTTGCTTGATTTTTCATGGTACGACCAAACAACCAAGCCAGTGCTAAGCCCTCCTATAAAACCAAGCATTGCTACCGCAATCTGTGTGTCCATGTTCATCCTTTCGTTCCCGGCAGTTTGACAATTTTCATCTTGGTGTTCTTGCGTACCCCGGCGGAATGCTCGCTGGATCTCTCGACACGTCGCCAGCATCCCCGTCGTCCACTTCCATGTTGTCCTGCGGCTGGGAAGTCTCGTCCTGAACATCTCCCTTCCCATACTTGCCCGAGTGAGCGATCTTGTCTGCCTCATTCCTGCGAGCCTCCTGCACCAACCGCACGACCTCAGCCTCCGCAGGCGTCAGCGACGCCCTGAAGAGCTCAACCATCTTTGGATCGTCGTCCTCTCCCAGGCAGCGCACGGCACCTTCACCTAGCACCACCGACATGGGATACGTTACGGCAAGCTCACCCCCGTCTTCAGCCACCTCCCTGCGCCACAAGAGAGCCTCAAAGGCCGCCTTGACACCAAGGTAGAACCCCGCTTCTGGCGTCGGCCTCGACAGAAGCTCTGCGAACGTCTTCCACTCCACTTTGCGCTTCTGCCCGGGCGCCTGGCCCCAGGCCCAGGCGAGGAACACGCTCGTAAAGTCACCCGTGCCGGAGTACCCGAGGTACACCTCCCGCAATGTTGCTTCCCAAGTTGCGATACCGATGGTCGCGAGTCCGTCCACTACTCTTGAGGCCGGCTGGAGCGCGAAGCTCGGTAGCTCCCACCGGTCTTCCCCTGACGACGAGGCAGGCCTCACAGCCAGCTCGTAGGCCGACACGTCGAGCTCGTTCTTGCCTTCAGGTAACCGTGGAACCAGAATTCGCGTGCTCACCAACCGCGGAGACGTGGCAGCGACGATCTCGCCGAGCTCTCGCTTCCAGGCGTGGCGAAGAGCATACGAACACAGGTCGCAGACCCCCATGAATGAAGTTCCGTCCGGTTTACGAGCGACGGATGGGGCCACTATGACACCCTGTCCTTCAAGACCACAATAAAGACAGACACCTTGAGTCTCCAAACGAAACCTGTCAAGAATTGATGTCATTTGTCACCCCATTCGAACTCGTCGACATATGGATCGACTCCACAATCTCGATTGCCCATGGATCTAGCCTTCACACGCTTTTCACCCGACCTCGGCTTGGCGGTCGCCACCTGAACGTGAAGAGGACGATTCATGAAATACTCTCCTTCAAGATCTCGAAGCGCTTCCCGGGCGGCTTGCTCGGTCTCGAAGGTCACAAAGGCGAATCCTCGAGACTTGCCGGTCTCCCCGCTCATAATGAGCTGGACGTCCTTGACAATATACCCCTGCACCTCAGTGAGCCACTCGCGTAAGCTCGCCTGAGACGCCTCGAAATGAATGTTGCAAACGTACAACTTGACCCTCATGGTCCCCTCCTCGTTTCAAGCTCTTCCTGAATGAGCGTCGCCAGCGTTCGACACTCGCGAATCACCTTCCTGGAGAGCTCCGTATGACCCGAACTGCGCGACAAGGTGTTGGCCAAATTGAGCAAGACCTGCACCCCTCGTCCGAGCTCGCCCATTAGAGCTGCCTCGTTGTCGGGCACCGTGACGTCCGAGATCGCCCCGAACCTCCCTGCATCGAACGAAGTCTCTCCCCCTCGCCTTACAAGCTCAGTGCGGCGATTTTCATAACGACGGCGCTCGGTCGATCTTGATGAAGACTCGTCGTTGTCACTAGGACTGTAACCTTCCACCCCTGCACTTCCAGGACAGTCGCTACAACGAGCATTTCCCCTCGTTACCAGTCTCAGGCACACCCCACACGCCAACTGGGATACGAACCCATTGTTGCATACGCCACACTGGTTCCGTCCTTCAGGAACGTTGTTGCCGCAGACTGAACAATAGAGCGACATTGTCTACACCTCTACAGTCGGTTTGAAATTTTGCATCACAATTACGTGTGCTGTCCAATTACCAACAAAGGATCTTTTTCGCATTGCTCCGGCGTCCACCACCGACCGTCGTCATCACGTGCCACCCTCCATTTGCGTGCTCCCGCCGCACTCTTCAAATTTTCGTGAACCGGCTCCAGATAGTACGGCTGCGATCCGTCTTGCAGCACCGGGCTCTGCATCCGCAGATACTGAGACCCGTCGCTGCATTTGATCAACTCATAGGACAATCCATCGATGGTGACAGAATCGATGATTGACGATCCGAGCATGTCCAGCACTTTGGTCCATCCGAGCCGCTCCCCAAGCGCTCGACGCTGTTCCGCTGGCAATGCTTTGTAGTCTTTGGCCATGTAGGTCTCTGGATGCTCAATCAGACGACGCGGAACACGCACGCCGTGCCAGTAGTACATCGCAGATCCATTGCTCCATCCAATTGCCGGCCCGGTCGAACAGTGAAGACGATTTCGGTCGTCATTATGCAAGATTGAGCAGCGATCTGACACCATACAGATATCCCGGTACATAACCCGCGGCCCCGACGAGAAAGCCGCCGCCTCATAGTGAGGATAACTCCTCCAATCGATGTCAAGCTTGGCGACGTGGAGGAAAAAACCGCAGCACACGAGATACCATGTGCGCATGTTTCCACCCTGCCATCGTCGCCACCAATGTCGTCTGTAGGCCATCACAAAGTAGTAAGCGCAAATATCGACGATCCCGCGACCAGCGGCAACGGCAGCGGCATCGGCAGCGGCATCGGCAGCGGCAGCGGCAGCGGCATCGTCAGCGGCATCGGCAGCGTCAGCGGCATCGGCAGCGGCAGCGGCATCGGCAGCGGCATCGGCAACGGCAGCGGCAGCGGCATCGGCAGCGGCATCGGCAGCCGCAGCGGCATCGGCAGAGGCAGCGGCAACGGCAACGGCAGCGGCATCGGCAGCGGCATCGGCAG
>Ga0181529_10004937_pt1 | contig 14139 bp, 14 predicted proteins | sample PEATcosm2014_Bin_36_FD_119763 | JGI IMG/M metagenome (GOLD analysis project Ga0181529, IMG submission 119763) | Peatland microbial communities from MTU Mesocosm Facility, Houghton, MI, USA - PEATcosm2014_Bin10_30_metaG | ecosystem: Environmental > Terrestrial > Soil > Wetlands > Peat | place...
CAAGAAGATCAAGGCCGAGCGGAAAGACAAATCCGGCGGCGGCATCACCATGGACACCGCCAAATAGCATCGCCGCAGTTTGCTTCGCAATCGTGAGGGCAGGCGTTTCGCCTGCCCTCATTCTTTTTGACGGGTACACGTTACAATTGAAGTAGAGTGGCCGTCGAAACCATCCCCCCACCGCAGACCTCCGATCCCGTCGAGCCCCTATACCAGGAACTCGAAGCCAAGATCCGCGAATACCGTCCCAAGGACGATCTCGCTCCCCTGCAGGCGGCCTTCCGCTTCGCCCGGAAATATCATCAGGGCCAGTCGCGCGACTCCGGGGAACCCTACATGGTCCACCCCGTCATGGTCGCTCACATCCTCGCCGACATGCGCATGGACCTGGTCGCCATGGAAACCGGACTCCTGCACGACGTGGTGGAGGATACCAGCGTCACCGTCGACCAGGTGCGAAAGGATTTCGGGGACGACGTCGCCCGCTGCGTGGATGGCGTCACCAAGCTCTCCAAGCTCGATTTCTTCTCCGCCGAGGACCGCCAGGCGGAAAGCTTCCGAAAAATGCTCCTGGCCATGGTGGAGGATATCCGCGTCATCATGGTGAAGCTGGCCGACCGCATGCACAACATGCGGACCCTCGGCTACCTCTCGCCCGAACGGCGCGAGCGCATCGCCCGCGAGACCATCGAAATCTACGCGCCCATCGCCCACCGCCTCGGCATGGGAAAGATCCGCGGCGAGTTGGAAGATCTCGCCTTCCAGCACCTGGAGCCCGATTCGTATCGCGAAATCCTCGCCGCCATCGAATCCAAGCGCCATTCCAACGAGGAATTCCTCAACGAGATCCGCCATACCGTGGAAGCCGAACTGCGTCGCGAAGGCATTCCCGCGCGCCTCGAAGGCCGCCTCAAACGGCCCTATTCCGTCTTCCAGAAATTGCGCCGCCAGAAAATCACCGTCGATCAGGTGTACGACCTGATGGCCCTGCGCATCGTCACCGATTCGGTGAAGAACTGCTACGCCGCGCTCGGCGTGATTCATAATGAATGGCGGCCCATCCCCGGGCGCATCAAGGATTTCATCGCCATCCCGCGTCCCAATCTCTACCAGTCGCTGCACACCTCGGTGGTCGGTCCGCACGGCCAGACGTTCGAAGTGCAGATCCGCACCGAAGAGATGCACCGCATCGCCGAAGAAGGCATCGCGGCGCACTGGAAGTATAAGGAAGGCCGCAAAGGGCCGGCCGCCGACGATCAGCGCATCGCCTGGCTGCGCCACCTGGTGGAATGGCAGCGCGACGTTTCCGACCCCGGCGAGTTCATGTCCACTCTCAAAGTGGATCTGTATCCCGAAGAGGTCTATACCTTCACGCCGAAAGGCAAAGTGATCGTGCTGCCGCGCGACGCCACGCCCATCGATTTCGCGTACGCCATCCACTCCGATGTCGGCCAGACCTGCACCGGCGCCAAGGTGAATGGCCGCATCGTGCCGCTACGCTCCACGCTACGCAACGGCGACATCGTGGAGATCATGACCCAGGCTGGTCACGAGCCCAGCAAAGACTGGCTGGCGTTCGTCAAGACCTCCCGCGCCCGCAACAAAATCAAGCACGTCATCAATGCCAGCGAGCGCATCAAGGCCATCGACATCGGTCAGAAGTACCTGGACAAAGAAGCCCGCCGCCTGGGCGTTTCTCTCAGCAAGGTCACCAAGGCCGATACCGAGAAAGCCGTCTCCGATTACGGCTACGCCAAGATGGAAGACCTGTACGCGGCGCTCGGTTACGGCAAGTATTCCGCGCGCCAGGTGCTGAGCAAGCTGGCGCCCGGCATGGTCAAGGACGAGCCGGCCGATGTTCGCGGCATTCCGGCGCCTCCGGATACTTCCGCCGGCGCGCACCCCGCCGTTCCCGGACGGCCGCAGGATAGCGACGCCGTCATCAAGGTTCGCGGCGTGGACGATCTGCTGGTGTACCGCGCCAAGTGCTGCAACCCCATCCGCGGCGAGGCTATCGTCGGCTACGTCACGCGCGGCAAAGGCGTCGCGGTGCACTCGCGTATGTGCCCCAACGTGCAAAGCCTGATGTACGATGTGGAGCGCAAGATCGAAGTGGAATGGGCGCGCGCCGCGGAAGATTCCTTCCCGGTGCGCATCGTGCTGCACACCGACGACCGGCCGGGCATGCTGAATTCGCTCACCGGCGTTCTCTCCACCGAAAACACCAACATCCGCAGCCTGGAAGCCAAGACCGAAACGGATCACGATGGCGGCGTGGTCGAGATGACCGTCGACGTCCGCGACAAGAAGCAACTGGAACGGTTGGTCTCGGCCATGCGCCGCATCTCCGGCGTGCGCGACGTGGAACGCCTCTTCAACTGAACATGACTTTTTCTACCGACCCGGAACACATTGCCATCTCCAAGTCCAAGGGGATCAAGATCGATTGGAAGGATGGGCATCGCAGCGAATACGCGCTGCAATTCCTGCGCGACAAATGTCCCTGCGCCGGGTGCACCGGCGCGCACGGAACTCCGCCGCGACCCCCGGGAGGAGAAGATCCGCCGGCGAATCCCGCGAATCCATTCCAGATGTACAAACCGGCGCTCAAGATGTTGGGCGTGGAAGCGGTGGGCAACTACGCCGTCCGCATCAACTGGAGCGACGGGCACAATGCCGGCATCTACTCGTACGAGCACTTTCGCCGTATCTGTCCGTGCGCGGAATGCGCGGCGGCATTTGAGGACAAATAAAAAAGGCAGGCGATCCGAAGTGGATGGCCTGCCCTTTACGGAAACGAATTCGATTTCTATAGCAGCCGGAAGTTGACGGCGATCTGGGCTTGCACGGCGACCGGCTTGCCATCTTTGGTGCCGGGCTTGAAGCGCCACTGGCTCACCGCCTTGATGGCCTGCTCATCCAGACCGAGGCCGAGGCTGTGAACCACCTGGATACTGTCCTTGCGAACCAGACCGTCGGTGCCGATGATGATCGAAAGAGTAACTTCGCCGGAGTACTTGGCCTTGCGGGCTTCTTCAGAATACTCAGGTTCGGGCTTGTAGACCGGGACGGGTGGGCTCACGCCATTGCCGACGCGATACACGCCATCGCCGAATCCGCCGCCTTTGCCAGGTCCAAGACCGCCGCCTTCGCCCGATCCAACACCGCCGCCCTTACCGGAGCCAATACCGCCGCCGGAACCAGTTCCGTTGGACGGAGGACCAATTTTGCCGAGCGGGTCGCCATAGTTGGTGCAGGTGGGGCAATCCGGCAGTTTGATGTTGGGATCAGCCAGAATGGACGGTTCCATCGAGAGAATGGGGTTGGCGTTGTTCACCACCGCGGAAGGCGGAGTGAATTGACGAATGGCCTGCTTGGGCAATTTGCCTTTGCTAGCTGCCAAAGGCGAACGGTCGCCGCCGCCGCCGCCACCTTGAGGAGCGACTTTGCCGGCTTTCAACACCATATCGGCCACGTCCGGAGGAAGCACGATGCTCACCGCGGACTTGATTGCCTTCTGCCCCGTCTTGGTGGCGAATGCCGTGAAGACCACAGCGACTACCGCAATTTGCATACCGGTCGACATCATGAAGGACTTTTTCTGGCGGCCGTAGAGACCCCAGATGTCCTTCACTGCTACAGGCTTCGAAGTGATTTCAAGCGGCGGCAGCTTGGGCGGATGAATCATCTCGCGGATGTTCTGCACGAACAGCTTGTACCAAGGCTCTTCTACCGAGTCCACGAGCAGGCGGGAGAGGTGATCTTCCGCGGAATTGCCGAGCGGGTTGTTGGGTTGCACCGGGTCTGCCATTTTAGTTCACCACTGCCTTCGTCTATTGGACGATTCCAGAACCCCCATCGTTACACGCGATGTTACAGGTTTTGGAAAATCTCCACCCAGGAATATCTCCACCAAGTTTAGCACAATTCGCCCCGAATGGGCTGCAAACTCAACCATATAGACGCTCACAGTGTGAATTCGGTTCACAATTAGGGCCTTCCAAAAGTGGAAGATGCGTAAAACGAGTCGCTTTCCGGTTTGCAGATGGCGCGTATCTCCGGCAGAATCAATACTGATGAAAATTACAATCGAATCTCGACCCTTGGAACAAGTCGACGCGGAAACGCTGATCATCCCGGTTTTTGAAGGCCGGCCGGAGACCCGGTTCGGGGCTGCCGACCTGGTCGGAGAGGTTACCGGAAAGAGCCTGGAGCTCACACTATTGCACCACGTCAGGGGGGTGCTATCGACGCGGATCCTGCTGGCGGGCGCCGGCAAACCGGAGAAGTTCGACGCGGCGGAGCAGCGCCGGCTGGCCGGGGCGGCGATCCGTCTCCTGAAGACGAAATCGGTGAAGCGGGTGGCACTGGCGCTGGATGCGGATTTCGCCGCGCCGGAGTTTGCGCAAGCCGCGGTGGAAGGCGCCATCCTGGGCGATTACGATCCCGATAACTATAAGACCGACGAGAAAAAGACGGTGGATTCCTTCGCCGTGGTGGCGCCGGCAGAGGCCGAAGCCCTGCGGCAGGGGGTGGAGCGCGGCCGGATTATCGGCGAGGCGCAGAATTTTACGCGAGCGATGGTGAACGAGCCGGCCAACAAACTAACGCCGTCCGGGATGGTGGCCGCGGCACGCCAGATGGCCGAACAGTATGGGCTGGAATGCCAGGTATTGGAGCGCGAAGAGATGGCCCACCTGGGAATGGGCGCACTTTTGGGCGTGGCGCAAGGCAGCGCCGAACCTCCGGCATTGATCGTGCTGCGATACAAGCCGGAACCTTCGCACTCGACGGCGCACCTGGGACTGGTCGGCAAGGGAGTGACGTTCGATACCGGCGGCATCTCCATCAAACCGGCCGAGGGCATGGAGAAGATGAAGTACGACATGGCGGGAGGCGCGTCCATGATCGGCGCGATGCGGGCGATTGCGCAGTTGCGGCCGGCGGTCGCGGTGACGGCGTTCATCCCGTGCGTGGAGAATATGCCGGGAAGCCGCGCGCAACGGCCGGGAGATATAGTGGCGGCGATGTCGGGGAAGAGCATCGAAGTGATCAATACGGACGCCGAGGGCCGGCTGATTCTGGCGGATGCGCTGACCTACGCGCGCTCGCAGGGGTGCACGCACCTGGTGGACGCAGCCACGCTGACGGGCGCGGTGGTAGTGGCGCTGGGGCATCTGCGCGCCGGGTTGTTCTCGAGCGACGATGGGTTGCGCGACCGCGTGCTGAAGGCGTCGCAAGCGGAGGGCGAGCGCATGTGGGCGATGCCGCTGGACGACGATTATAAGGACTACCTGAAGAGCGCCTTCGCCGATTTGGCCAACGTCGGCGGGCGATGGGGCGGGGCGATTACAGCGGCGATCTTCCTGAAGGAGTTCGCTGAAGATACGCCGTGGGTGCACCTGGATATCGCAGGGACGGCGTACCTGGACGAGGCTAAGCCGTATCTGGCGAAGGGGCCGACGGGGCTGCCGGTGCGCACGCTGGTGCGGCTGGCGCTCGATTGGGAATAGGGGCCGGCATCATCTCCCGCCCAACCCGCAACGTGGCGCCGCCCCTGGCGACAGACGGGGCCGGCCACCGGCCGATCTCACTTCTTGACCAGGCTCATCGGCCCGGCAGCCACGAGCTGACCCGGCTTCCTCAGGCGAGCGGCCGTCACCGTCCGGACGGAATTGAGGATCTGGTCCGCCAACGTCGAGAGGAGCTGCTCCCGCTGGGCACTCAGAGACGCCAGCGCCGCCGCGTCCATGCTCGACAACCTCTGCTTGCCGGCCGTAATGCCATTGTCGACTGCCGAAGCTGCCGCAGCAGCGCCGAAAGCGTTTGCGCCGCGGTGTGAATCTAGGCGGCTTCCTGCGAATTCAAACCAAACTGCAGCACCAGAGAGCTCTCGTAGGCGCTCACCGAGGTGGAGCTGTGATCCAGGCTGGCAAGGTTCATCAGCATGAAGTGGAAATACTTCAGCTCGTCTGGTGTGGCCGGCGCTTGGGTTTGGGCCAGGCAGATGCCAGACAGTAGCGTGACGATACCGAACCTCTTGAGGAACCTCATAGGGCGATAGCCTCCAATTCTCCTTGAAATCGGCCGTTTCCGGGCCAGATGAGCGGTCGCTCCGCAGCAAGCCCGTTCATTGAACTGCGATGGTGATTCCACTCTGGGACGGTTGTCCGCCAATCGCAACAATCACCGGCACCGCCGCGCCTGGCGTGACGCCCGTAGGCACCACGGCGTCCACTTCAAAGACTCCCGATACCTCGCCGGGCGCGGATCCGCGATACGTCACCGCCGCCTGGACTCCACCGATGGTCACCGCCACCGGCAGGGTTGTGCTGTTGCCGCCGGCGGTCACGCCACCCGTGACGTTCGCGGGCGATTCCTGCCCTTCGCCGGTGCCGAAGATCTGCACCACCGAACCGCGCGCCGCCGGGTTGGACGAGTTGTTCGGTGAGTTGTCCTGGTTGAGGGCCGCCGCCTGCCCGACGCCAAGAGAGCCAACGGCGAAGATCCCAGGAGCGGACGGCGCCGGGGGGAAGTCCCCAAGTCGCCGACCCTAGCCCGCTCCGGACCACCTGGACCGTGGCCACTCCGGTGGTCCCCAGTTCATACGGCACGATGGCGTTCACCTGGCTCGACGAAGCGTAGAGTATCGGCGCGGCCCGCCCGTTGATCAGGACCGTGGTGCCGCCGAGAGTGGCAGGCACCGTGCCCGCGGTGAGAGCGAACTCGCCAGGCCCAGCCCCGAGCCCGATGCCGAACAGGGTAATCATCTCGCCTGGAGAGATCGCGGCGGGCGCCTCGGACGCGGTGTTCATTACGCCTGCGAGGATCGGCGGGAGCGAGGAATCGGCCGTCACGCTGAGAACAAGCGGGATTGTGACGGTTCCGCCCGACCAATCTATCTGTGCGTTGCCGTGGTAGGTGCCGGGCTGCGATGCACCGGCCTCAACCTGCAACGTCGCCGGCGTCGCCCACGCCAGGCTCTCAATCGTCGCACTCCCGCTCAAGGTGACCAACAGCGGGGGGCCGGTGACGTTGGCCCACGAGCCGGAGCCGGTTCCGAACGTGGCTGTGCTGGCGAACACCGCGGCCCCGGCTCCGAACAGGGCCGTCCCGTTAGTCGAGGTGACGTTGAGCGTCCCGCTGGCGGTCTGTCCAGGCGCGGCGATAAGAAAGAGGATTCCCGGCGTGACGGAGAGCGCCGTTGGAGGCGCGATGATCGTCAGGGATACCGGAACCAGCAGGGTGGGGTTGGTGGGAGAGGCTAGAGTGACCGTTCCCTGGTAAGTGCCCGGCGCCGGACCCGCCGGGTTGACTGTGACGGTGACCGTACTGGCGCTGCCGCTGGTACCGAGGGCGGCATTCAACCAGTTCCCGCCCGACTGGGTCTGGGCCGAGGCCGAATAGCCCAATCCCGATCCGAAAACAAGCACCTGGCCCCCGTCGGCTCCTTGGGTCCGTACGGCTGCACGAACTGCAGCGAAGAAGGCGAGATAGGCGCGGCGATACTGAGTGCCGCCGGCAAGACCACCGAATTCGCCGGACCCTGAACCGAGATCTGGCCCACCAGGCACGATGCGATAACCAGGTTCCAAAGTCTCATATTTCCGTGGCGCGGGAGTGAGATGGAGTGAGATATCGAGTTTTCGATCTGAAACCACTGAATTGCTGGAATGAATCAAGTCAGGAGGAGTGTCAAGACACAATTTGAAAAACTCACGGAGAATTTTGGAGCGCGGGAATCGCCGCCGGGGCGCTGAGAAAGCGGGGCAGCCGCAACCCGCCGCAGGCTGTTGAGCCCGCCCCACATAAAGCCGTCACATGCTGCGAGGTCTTGGAACGGTTCTTAATACAAGGCGGCGACTTGCAGCGTCGGGCGGACTGTGAACTGCGCGCAGGAAGGCCGAGTGCCACTTGCCCAGAGGGCACCCAGCAGACTGCCAGTCTGCCCCACATAAAACCTTAGCCGCCGGTGGATTCGCGGACGACCAGGGTGGGCTCGATCAGAACGGTCTGAGGAGCCTTCTTGCGCTTGGAGGTGATGGACTTGATCAGCATCTCGGCGGCCTGGTGGCCGATGGCATTGCTGGATTGGTCGACGGTGGAGAGCGGGACGCGCAGCAGATCGGAGTAGTGCACGTTGCCGGCGCCGATCACTTTGATGCCTTCGGGGATGCCGATTCCCGCCTCGAGGATGGCTTTCATGGCGCCGGCGGCGACGGGGTCGTTGTATCCGAAAATGCCGTCGGGGCGCGGAGAGAGGCTCAGCAGACGACGGGCGGCCTCGTAACCGGAAGCGTCGTCGGTGGCGTCGGCCACATAAGAATCGGGGGCGGACATGCCGGCGGCGGCGAGGGCCTGGCGGTATCCTTTCAAGCGTCCGACGCCGGGGGTGGTGGTGGGGCCGGCGATGTGGGCGATATGGCGGCAACCGCGCTGGATCAGGTGGTTGGTGGCGAGGCGGCCGATGCCTTCATCGTCGGTGCCGACGTAGGAAGCGGCGCGGTCGGGGAAGCGGCGGTCGACCAGCACATAGGGGACGCCGCGGGCTTCGATGCGATCGAACACTTCCGCGGCGGAAGGCGCCTGGGAGGATGCCAGGATGAGGCCATCCACCTGGCGCGCCAGCAGACGATCGATCTCGCTCAACTCCATGGCGGAATCCTCTTCGGAGTTGCAGATCACCACGTCGTAACCGAAGGGGCGGATGGTGGAGGAAATGCCCTTGGCGATTTCGGCGAAGAAGGAATGCATCAGATCGGGGACAACGAGACCGATCATGAAGGTGCGGCGGCCGGCGAGACTGCGCGCCACCCAGTTGGGCTGGTAGTTGAGCTCCTTAATGCGGACGAGCACGCGCTTGCGGGTTTCGGCGCCCACATCGGCGCATCCGCGGACCACCTTGGAGACGGTCATGACCGACACATTCAGATCGCGAGCGATGTCCTTGAGCCGGACAGGCGCGTTGGGCGGAGTAGGCATGATGGATTCGCCGTAGAAGCACCATGGTACTGGAAATACCAAGCTGCTACAATCGCCTAAATCACCATTTGGACGGCTATGACACCTCAAACGTACTTCTGCTCGGAATGCGGCCGGCCGACGGCCCCTGAAGAACTCGCCCGTTTCGGCGAACGACTGGTATGCCCAATGTGCAAAAACGCCTATGCGCAGAAATTGCGCGAGGGCGCGGCGCCGGCCGGATTTGTGCGGTACGCCGGATTCTGGTGGCGGGTACTGGCGTATTTCATCGACTACACGATTGTGGGAATTCCGCTGGGCATCGTGAGCCTGCTGCTGATGGGCGGAATGATGGTGCCATTGACGCGTCTGGGGCCGAACCCTTCTCCCGACGAAGCGCTGGCGGCGATGGTGCCGATGTTCGGGGCGATCGCGGTGCTGAGCCTGGGCGGCATGGCGTTGCACTGCGCCTACGAAACCTTTTTCCTGGTGAAGTTCGGCGCCACGCCGGGGAAGATGGTTCTGGGATTGAAAGTGGTGCGTCCGGACGGGTCGGGGATCCAGATCGGCCGCGCCATCGGCCGCTATTTTTCGAAAATTCTGAGCGGCATGATCCTGTACATCGGCTTCATCATGGTGGGCTTCGACGCCGAAAAGCGCGGGTTGCACGATATGATTTGCGACACCCGCGTGATCAAGACCAGGTGATCCGGCAAGATGCCCGTACCCTGCGCCCGATGCAGCATGCCGCTGCCGAAGTGGGAACTGGCGAGCGGTGACGCGGCCAGTTGCCCGTCCTGCGGGTCGCGCAACACGGTGCGGCTGTTTCCGGCGGCGCTAGCGGAAGCGGGCGCGGCGCATGCGGAGACGGCGCTGGACGGCGAAGCGGCGTGCTTCGACCATCCGGGCAAGCGGGCGGTGTCGGCGTGCCAGCAGTGCGGACGGTTCGTATGCCAGTTGTGCGCGGTGGAGTTCGGGACGGCGGTGTGGTGTCCCTCGTGCGTGGCCGCCTCCAGCGGGAAGGCGCGAACGGTTCACTCCGAAACGTCCCGGATGTTGTACGACACCTGGGCTCTGACGGTGCCGTTCGCGCTGCTGATTATGTGGCCGCTGACGATTCTCTCGGCGCCGGCGGTACTGGCGCTGGCGATCATGAAATGGAGGAGTCCGCTCAGCCTGGTGCGGCGCACGCGGTGGCGTTTCGCGGCGGGGCTGGGGGTGGCGCTGCTGCAGGGCGGCCTGTGGCTGTGGGGCATCTGGTACGTGGTGGCGAAGGCGCGGTCGGGGGCGTAATGGCGAAAGAGAACCGCGAACGGTATCGCAGACTTCCGGGACGGCGGCGGGGCTTTTTGTTCGGCTCCAGCGTGTGGGTGGGACAGGACCATTTGCTGCTGGTGAAGTCGGCGCGGTTTCGGGAGGAATACAAGCGCTTCTTTTTTCGCGATGTGCAGGCGATTGTGACGGCGGAGGCGGTGCGGTTTCACTTGTCGACGCGGGCGGCGGCGATCGGGGCGGTGTGGTCGGTGGCGTTTGCGATTGCGTATCTCGCGCCGGGAACTCCCGTGGCCTGGAAGTGGGTGCTGGGGTTGGCGGGCCTGATGCTGGCGGTGGCGTGGGGTATCGTCTCGGCGGCGGGGAGTTGCCGGGCGCGCCTGTATACGGCGGTGAGTTCGGAAGAGCTGCCGTCGGTGTACCGCAGATGGACGGCGCGGCGATTTCTGGCCAAGGTGGAGCCGCTGCTGACGCAGGCACAGGGAAGCGTGGAAGGCCCCTGGGCAGAGGCGGTGGAAGAGAAGCAGATCGGGCCGGTACCTGAGGGACGCCGGGGACTGGCCATGCCGCCGGGAGCGACCTTAGCGGCAGCCTCCGCGGCGCCGCCGCGGGCGCGGACTTCGCGGACGGGGATCTCGTTTCTCTTCGTCGCCAGCCTGGTTCTGGGAGGGCTGACGGAACTGGTCACCATGCGCGCGGCGGCGAGCACGGGGCGCTGGATTCTGCTGGGGTCGCTGTTGCTGCAGATTCTGACGTCGGTGGCGGTGCTGGTGCAGAATTATATGGGACGGTTGCGGGCGGGGATGCGCAACCTGGCGATTGTCACATTGGCGGCCAACGGCGTCTGGTATTATGCGGTGCAAGTGGGGGCGGGGATCGCGATGGGGATGCAGAATGCTACCGCCAAGAACCCGGCGGCGTTGCAGGTGCAGCCGATGACCCTGCTGAACTATCCGTTGGCGCGGGGGATTGCAGGAGGGATGGGGCTGGTGCTGGGAGTGGTGGGAGTGATTCTGCTGCTGCGCGGGGACGAGCGGGGGAACGACGGGCTAACGCCTCGTGGAGAGGTGGACTTGTCGGGAGGGGCGGGTTAACAACCCGCCGGACCCAGAGGGTACCCCTAACAACCTGCCCCGCAAAAAAGGCAACCAGCAAACGCATGAATGGGCCGCGGATGAACGCGGGCGAACGCGGATGGAACACAAAGAAGCGGGCGGCAGACGGAGTGGCTGAATTGCGATGACGGGGCTGCAACAGCGGTGCTGGAATCATGAGGGGCGGGAAGCGGTGTGCCGGTGCCCGCAGTGCGGGCGGAGCTTCTGCCGGGAGTGCGTGACGGAACATGAAGCGCGGCTGTTGTGCGCGGGGTGTTTGCGGAATGCGGTGGTGGCTGCGGCGGCGCGTCGCGGACGGCTGCGGCGGCTGGCGGGGGCGGGGATGACGGTGGCCGGCGTGGCGCTGGCGTGGGCCTTCTTCTTTGCGGCGGCGGAGGGACTGATCACCATCACGGAACGGTCGGATCGCATGGCATGGCAAGACCACTAGAACAGCCAGGGGTGGTGTCGTTGCTGGAGGACGCCGCGCATCTGCTGCGGCGCGCTCCGCTCGACACGTGGCTGTGCCACTGGGTGGGCAGCGTGCCGTTTGCCCTGGCGCTGCTGATTTTCTGGAACAACCTGACGCATCCGCCTATATCCGATCTGTTGGTGGCGGGGCAATCGCTCGGGGTTGCGCTGTTGTGGCTCTGGATGAGTTGCTGGCGGGCGGTGTTCGCGGGACGGCTGCACCGGCAACTGAGCGGGTCGCCGGAGAAGGCGTGGAACCGGCGGCGGGGGTGGCGGCTGGTAGCCAACCAGACGTTCCTGGCTGCCAGCAAGCTGGTGATGCTGCCGATTTCGCTGGTGGCGGTGTTTCCGTTCGCACCCATGGTGGCGTTCTATCGCGAGGGTACGGTGCTGGCCGATCGCGAAGAACTGGACGCATTGGGGGTCATGGGGAAGGCGCGGCGGCTGGCGGGCGTTGACAAAATCGAGTGCTGGCTGCTGCAGTTCCTGTTGCTGCTGCTGGCGCTGGTGACGATGCTGAATGTGGCGGTGACTTTCATCATCCTGCCCGGGCTGATCAAGATGCTGACGGGGTACGAATCGGCGTTCAGCCGCGGTGGCGAGAGCTTCTTTGTGAGCCGGCTGTTCCTCTTCGTTACGATGGGCGCGACGTGGCTGGTGTTCGACCCGTACGTGCAGGCGGTGTACTGTTTGCGGTGCTTCCAGGCGGAATCGGTGGAGACGGGCGAGAATCTGCGGGCGGGGCTGCGGCGGATCCGCGCGGCGATGGGCAAGGGAGCGGCGGCGGCCGTGGTGGTGCTGGCGCTGGCGCTGGTGGGGCCGATGGTGGTGGCGCGGGCAGCGGACGCAGTGGGGCCGGGAGAGTTGGAGCGGGCGGTGCGCCAGGCGATGCAATCGCCGGAGTACAACTGGCGGATTCCGCCGCCGGCGGAGGCGGCATCGGATACGCCGTGGATTGTGACGGCGACGGACCGGGCCATCCTGGCGGTGCAGGCGGCGCTGAAGTGGATCTGGAAATGGGTTGACAAGCTGCTGCACTGGATATTCGGCGGGCTGGGACTGGATCCGATGTCGGTGGGTGGGCAGGCGCCGTCGGCAGCGCTGCACTGGAGTGTGTGGGTGCTGATTGCGTTGGCGCTGGGGATCGCGGGATGGGTGGCGTGGCGGGCGCGGCGGATGCGGCGGAAGAAGAGCAAGCGGCCGGCACGAACGCTGGCGACGGTGCGGCTGGAAGACGAAGGGCTGACGGCCGACCGGCTGCCGGAAGAGGAATGGCTGGAACTGGCGGAGCGGGCGCTGGCGTCGGGCGACCGGCGGCTGGCGCTGCGAGCCTTCTACCTGGCGAACCTGGCATGGCTGGGGCGGCAGGAGTTCCTGACGATTCACCCGGGCAAGACGAATCGCGAGTTCGAGACGGAATTGCGGCGCAAGGCGCGGATGGCGCCGGAAGCGCGCGAGCGATTCGCGGCGAATGTGTGGGCGTTTGAACGGGCGTGGTATGGGCTCCACGACGTGTTCGAAGAAGACATCGCGGCCTTTCGCGGGCGGACGGGCGAGATGAAACAGCTTCTGGGGGCGCTGCTGGCGGCGCCGGCGGAAGGAGCGGCGGCATGAGGCGCGCGTGGAGATCGTGGGCGCTGGCGCTGGCGGCGGCGGGGATTTTTCTGTGGGGCGCGATCAGCCTGTTCAACCGGCAATTCGCATCGGGCGAACTGTATCCGGACTTCTCCAGCATGCGCACGGACCGCCTGGGCACGCGGTTGCTGTACGACAGCCTGGCGCGGCTTGAGGGGATCACGGTGGAGCGGAATTATCTGCCGGTGGAATTTCTGCAGCGGGACGGCGCCACGGTGCTGATGCTGGGGACGAGTCCGCTGAAAGTGAATTGGGACCCCTCGCTATTGATGCAGGTGCAACGGATGGCGAGCCGCGGGAACCGGGTAGTGGTGGCGCTGTATCTCGACCCCACCGCGGCGCAACCGCGGCAAGACGAGTTCGACCATCCGGAGGAGCCGAAGGAAGCGAAGGGAAAATCGAAGTCGGCTTCGCAGCCGCCGACCCTCAAAATGCTGTGGAAGGTCACGCTGCGCATCGAAGCGGGTGAGCGGATTCCGCATCCGCTGTATTTCGGAGAGACCGAAGGGTGGAGGGTCCGCGACAAGGTGGGGACGAAGATTCTGGCCATCGAGCGGGATTTCGATAAAGGCAGCGTGGTGCTCATGACGGAGAGCGGGGACTTCAGCAACGAATCGATGGTGGCGGCCGACCGCCTGCGACAGGTGTCGGGCGCGATCGGGCCGTATCGGCGGATTGTGTTCGACGAACAGCACCTGGGGATTGC